>ERZ860322.1668-NODE-1668-length-12231-cov-2.660233_pt1 | contig 12231 bp, 10 predicted proteins | sample MGYA00509979_ERZ860322 | MGnify/ENA primary metagenome ERZ860322 (study PRJEB30046, sample SAMN00715217) | human gut metagenome | study: EMG produced TPA metagenomics assembly of the A metagenome-wide association study of gut microbiota in type 2...
GTATGGGCGAAGCCGTACACGGCGGAAGTATTGACTCCCTTGGAATTGCGGATGGGATTGGAGAAAAAGGCGAAGTGGGCTCTGTAAGCCAGGGCCATTCCATCCAGAATAAAAAGGCGCTTGGAAGGGGAATCAGTCATTTCTGCCTTACTTTACCATGCGGTCCGGCGGGAAGCCACCGTTAAATGCGCCTCCGCATTCTCTGCCGATCGGGGCGGAGAAACAATCTTGAGAGCGCTTTTTTGTTGCCTCCTGACTATGAAGACCAGTCCTGCTTCTTGTAAAATTTGCTGGAGCCCGGCCGGGAATGTTTTGTCTCCGTTCATCCTTCTTTAAGGATTGATTTTCTTACAGGAAACATTATCATGCTCCGTTTCCATGACTTACACCATCACTCCTTTGATTGCAGAGGATGCCATCTGCGCACGCGTCAGGGAACTGGCCGCATCCATTGACAGGGCCATGGCAGGAAAACCCTATATTTTATTGCTGCTGCTGAACGGCGCTCTTCCTTTCGCTGCGATGTTGGAGAAGCATTTGAAATCCCGGCCTGCGGTGAAAGCCGTCAAAATTTCCAGTTATGCCGGAATGAGAAATTCCGGTTCCGTGGCGTGGGAGGGGGATTGCGGGGATTTCCAGCCCGATGTGCCTGTTCTGGTGGTGGATGACGTTCTGGATACGGGCGCTACGCTGGATGAAGTTTGCCGGGAATTGAAAAGAAGAGGGGTGAAGGAAGTCCTCACTGCTGTAGCCGTGGACAAGCACTGTTGCCGGAAAGTGCCTTTTGAGGCTGATTACGTGGCTTTTACGCAGGGAAACGATTTCCTGGTGGGGTTTGGAATGGACCTGGATGGGCATTACCGGGAACTCCCGTACATTGGGAAAGTGGTCATGGCTGACACAGTTGAGAATTCAGATTGAACAACCTGTTGAAAAAAAGTGTCCAAAACAATTGGAGCGGCAGAATTATCCGCCGTTCTGCTTAACAAGGGAAACCGGAAAGGAGAACCAAGACATGAAAATCAACAGGGCAAGACAACAGGAAAGCGTGGCCGTTTTCGGCCGCGAAACATCTCTTATACGGGATGTTCTGGACAATCTGGAACTGGAACATGCGCTGACGTGGCTGTTGGAGGCCATCAGCCAACACCAGTCCGGAAAAATGGGCGGGGAACCGTGGCACCTGTACCAGACCACGCTGTTCGCCATGTATGTGGACTATGACAACGGCAAAGTGCGCCTGTCCGCCGCGCTGGCATGCCACGATGCAGATCTGGAAATGTCCTTGAAGGATTTTGTGGAGATATTGAGCCGTGAAGCCGTCAAGGAGGCGGCCCCTCTTCATTATACCCCTGGGAGTTCCGGCAAATGCATCCCCCGCTACCGCAATCCGTATTTTAAACGCAGGCGGCGGGACCGGGAACCGGACATCGGTTTTTACTCCTGAGACGGATTTCGCCGCGAAGTGGCATCCTATCCTTTCCAAAAGACCGGATTCTCTATGGACTCCGGCCTTTTTTCACTTTTTCGGGAGGGCTTTCCATAAATGGACACGGGGTACCGGACAAGGTAAAAAATGCGGTTTTTACTCTGATTTTGAAATGAATATTGACCCCGTTTCTTCCCGTTCATGAACGGGAACGGCGGAAAACATGCGGCGGATGATATTTCCCGGAAATGGCGGGTGCTTGGGCGGCCTCAAATTGACAATCGCTTGTGAAATATTAGAATGATCGGCAGCGCTTCCGGCTCAGGGGCCCAGCACAGTCAACCGAAATGAAAAGCAGCAGAATCAGAATTGCAACGAGGCGGGATGCGGCCAAGCTGCTGGAAATTTACGCTCCGTATGTGGAAAAGACAGCTGTCACGTTTGAATATGAAGTGCCTGCAGTGGCGGAGTTTGAAAAAAGAATAGATCACATACTGGGAAAATACCCCTATTTGGTTGCGGAAAGGGCAGGGGATATTTCCGGTTATGCCTATGCAGGAGTGTTCAAGGACCGCGCAGCGTATCGCTGGGCTGTGGAAACGACGGTATACGTGCGGGAAGACATGAAAAAAATGGGAACGGGAAGGGAACTGTATGCAGCTCTGGAAAAGATTCTCTCCATGCAGAATATTTTGAATTTAAACGCGTGCATTGCTTATCCCTGTGAAGCTGAGGACCCCTATCTTACACGGGACAGCGTCCAGTTCCATAAACGTTTGGGGTATCAATTTGCAGGGAAATTTCATCGGTGCGGATACAAATTCGGCCGCTGGTACCATATGATCTGGATGGAGAAGTTTCTTGGAGGCCATACGGAAAATCCGCCCGTAGTGAAATCTTTTGGCGAGGTAAGGAGCCTTGTCGCGGAGAAACTCGGAATTTGGTGAAAGGCGGCTCCTGGGCGCATTCGGAAACAGAAAATATTTCCGAATCAATAACATGCCGGATGTTCCGGCATGCGGCCACAAGAGGGGTTTTTTGTTGCAAAGTTAGTTTAAACTAATTTTTAATTGACATCGTTTGGCCGGATTATTATTTTCCGCTCCGGCGGGAAAAAATGGCGGATATGCCATGAAATCCTGCCGGATTGGAGGATGCCTCCCTGAGGAGGATACGAATGTTTTCATTATCAATAAAAAACCATGAACGCATACAAACGCATGTTGCTGGCCGGCTTTTGCGCCGGAAGTACAATCCTGGCTTTCGGTAGCCAGGCTCAGGCGGCCAAGGCCGCTTCCCCCAAGGTGGACAAAACGAGCGCGGCGATTGCCGCCTACGCGGATGAGCTTGTCATTCCCACCTACAAGACGATGAGTGATAACGCTCTCAAATTCGCCAAGGCCGCTAAAGAGCTGAAGGCTGCTCCTACCGATGCCAAGGTTGCTGAAGCAGGGAAGCTTCTTCTTGAAACGCGCGTGCCGTGGGAACTTTCAGAATCCTTCCTCTTTGGTCCGGCTGCTTTCGCCAACCTTGACCCGAAGCTGGACTCCTGGCCCCTGGATACCACGAACCTTGACGCCGTCGCCAAAAACGCGGACAGCAAGAGCGTAACGATTGACGCCGCCTACGTCCGCAATTCCCTCGGCGCGGAAACGCGCGGTTTCCATGCTGCCGAATACCTCTTGTTCCGAGATGGGCAACCCCGCAAGGCCGCCGATCTGACGCCCGGACAGCTTTCCTACCTTGCCGCTGTGGCCGAGGTGATTGCAGAGGATGCCATCACGCTTGAAGCCTGGTGGGCGGGTTCTGACAAGATCAGCGAAGAGAAGGCCAAGATTCTTGAAGAAGCTGAAATAGAACCCGGCAAGTCCTATGCGGGGGAATTCAAAAAAGCTGGCCAGGCAGGCAGCCGCTATGAGTCAAACTCTGAAGTGCTTGATGAAATCATCGGCGGCAGCAAGGACATTATTGACGAAATAGCCGATTCAAAGGTGGGCAAGCCCTACGAAACGGCTGACGCTGCCGACTGTGAATCCCTTTACAGCTACACTTCTCTGGTGGACTCCCGCCACAACGTACAGAGCGTAGAAAAATCCTACAATGTGATTTCCCCTCTCGTAGCCGCCAAGTCCGCGAAGGTTGACCAGGCTGTGAAAGGTTCTATCGCCAAGGTATTCAAGAGCCTCGACGCCATACAGGGCCCCCTGGTGAAAAACCTCGACAAAAAGGAGCAGCTCAAGGCAATCATCGACAGTTGCAAGGAACTTTCCGAAAACTTCGACAAGGTTCAGGAACTTCTTGTGAAGTAATTTAACACGCATTGCCCAGGGTCGGAAAGACCCTGGGCTGCAATATCATATTGTCGGCCGGCTGACGGAGACGTGTACCACGGGCCGTATTTCTGGAAAGCCTGCCAATCATCAATGCACATGGAGTATCGACAATTTGCAAAACCTGCGGCTGTCCTAGTGCTCGGAGCGGGAGCGGCCGCCTGGGCAATAGTGAATTCCGGAGGTTCTGGGGATGCGGCTCCTGAACAATCTTTTATCCCGGACACGGCAAGGAATGCCGGCGTTTTGGGACATCCCCGCATTTCCGGACGCGCACTGATTAATCCGGTCCAGGGGAGTGCATCAAAATTTGACAATATCAAAGCCGAATACATGACAGCTTCATGCGTGAGCTGCCATGTAAACCGCGGCCGTGATTTCACGCCCCCCGCGCTCAGGACGAAAGAAGGCGAGCCCGGGCCGGCTTACTATCTGGGCGGTGAAAAGGGAACGGTGTTTAATGCCACCAGTAAAGCGTTTGAGCAGGAATCGCCGGCAATTACTGAAGCCGGCCTGACGAATCGTTTCAAGGCGGGCGAAATTATTTTTGAAGGGAACTTCGTACCCGTGAAGCGCAATCGCTTCGGCGGTCTCGGCCCCACTTACATTAAATCATCCTGTCTGGCCTGCCACCCCGGTTATGGCCGCGGACAGCGCACCGGCAATTTTGACAGGCAGTACGGCAACGGTTATCTGGCCTTTGTACATAATCCCGATGGCACCCCGGTTAAGGGGTACACGGGCATGCTGCAGACGAAAGCGGTTCCTCCTTTTGTGCCTTATGCCAAGGGGGTGAAAATAGAATGGCATGATTTTGTTGACCAGTACGGAAACAAATACCCGGACGGAACGCCCTACAATGCGGGCAAGCCGACGGAAGGCACGTTGACTTATCCCACGGCAGATGTGATTGAGCCGTTGCTTCCGCTTCCGGTCGATTACCGCGTGTCAATCGAATCAACAATCGGCATTTACGGAACGGGGCTGCTTGATGCCATCCGTGACGAGGATATTATTGCCGAATACAGGCGCCAGCAGAGCATGACAGGCCCGGTGAAGGGGATTCCTGGCAAATGGATTGACGAGCCCGACGGCACCCGGCGCCTCGGCAAGTTCACGTGGGACTGCTCGCGCGCCACACTGGAAAACGGTCCTGGCGCCAATGCGCTTTGGAACGTGACGAATGTAACGCGCAAGAACCGTCCGAACATCTACATGACGCCCGAATGGCTCGAAAAACAGAAGGAACTTGGCATTGATGTAAGCGGTCTTGAAGGCCCGCAGGAAGAGGAACTCTCAATGCAGCAGTATGAAGATTTCATGGTCTGGCATCGCGGGCTGGCCGTGCCTGCCGCCCGCAACCTAGACAGGCCTGACGTGCGCCGCGGACAGGAACTCTTCAATAAACTGGGGTGTGCCGGTTGCCACAAGCCTGAATGGACAACGGGGGAATATAAGCCGCTTCCCGGTTATGCAAACCAGACCATCCGCCCCTATACGGATATGCTGCGTCACGATATGGGGGAAATCAACCGCGGACGTTCTCGTTTCTGGCGTACGCCGCCCCTCTGGGGAAGGGGGCTGATGCACAAAACCGCCAATCATACAGATATGTTCCATGACCTGCGCGCCCGCGACTTTGAAGAGGCTATCCTGTGGCATTTCGGTGAAAGCGAATTCTCCCGTGAAATGTTCCGCCATCTCTCCGCCGAAGAGCGCGGCCAACTGATTCAATTCCTGAAAGCACTTTAAAAAAATAATATACTCATGACCTGCAACTTGGAAAAAAACAAAGGTGTTTCCGTCAAGTCGCTCCCGCTGGGCGGCGAAGGCGCATCTCTGCAATTCGTTACGCTTGCCGGAAGCGAACCTGGGCAGTTGGCCGAGCATGCCGAATTACTCCAAAAAGCTGAAAAAAACGGTCTTCGGTGGATTGGCCCGGAAGTGTACGGCAGCGCAGATCTGGATCTCTCCCCGGTGCCCGGGGCGGGGATGACTGCCTTTTTGGGTACGAAAACGGGCGCATCCTTCTATCGAGGCATGCAAATTTGCGCGGTGGAGGGGGTAAATGCCCGGGCGATTGAGTTCAATGGCCGCACCGCCGGGGTTTTTTATGAGGATGAATATGCCGAGTATGCCGTTTTGGGCGGTTTGTCGCCCCGCGACCGGACAGCCGGACGAACCGAGCAGACATTGGATGTATTCCGGCAGATGGAAGAAGCGCTGAACCGGGCCGGCATGGATTTTTCCCACGTGGTCCGCACATGGTTTTACAACAACCGCCTGCTGGACTGGTATGAAGAGTTCAACCGCGCCCGCGACACATTTTTTGAAAGCCGCGGCGTGTTTGATCGTCTGGTTCCGGCCAGTACGGGGATTGGTTCCGGCAATCGGGAACATGCGGCCTTGTCGGCCCGCGTATTTGCCATTCGGCCTAAGGGCGACCGTGTGACGGTAAAAGATATCCCTTCGCCTCTGCAATGTTCGGCTCAGGATTACCGCAGCTCATTCAGCCGTGCGGTAGAAGTGGACCACCCTCTCTTCCGGCAAGTCATCGTCTCCGGCACAGCCAGCATTGCCCCTGGCGGCGAATCCGTACATCTCGGAGATATCGACAAACAAACAGAGCTCTCGCTGGACGTTATTGAAGCCATCCTGAAATCACGCGGCATGGGCTGGAAGGATGTCGTCCGCTCCGTAGCCTATTTCAAAGACAAGGATTATGCCCCTCACTACGAAAAAATAGCTCTGCGCCGCGGCCTCGCCATCATGCCCTGCATCGGCATACAGGCCGATGTGTGCCGGGACAATCTGTTGTTTGAAATGGAACTTGATGCAGCCGTGTTGAAAGCCTGAGAAAATGGCATTCAGAATCATTCAGTGGAGCTTTCTGCTTGGCCTTGCCTTTTATTCGCTCTTTATCGGGGCAGCTCAAGTGTCCTTGTCCGACCTGTGGCAGATGGATGGCGAGCAGCTGCAGTTCTGGTGGGAGATCATGCAGCAAAGCCGCATTCCGCGCCTCTGCAGCATTCTCGTGGTAGGCAGCAGCATGGCCATCAGCGGCTTGATCATGCAGCGCATCACCAATAACCGCTTCGTGTCGCCGACCACGGCAGGCACGATGGAGTGGTGCCGCTTTGGGGTAATGGTCGCCATCCTTTATCTGCCCGGAGCCTCTCCCATTTGGCGCGTGGGGGCCGCCTTCGTGATTTCTCTGATAGGCACCTCATGCTTTCTGGCGGTGATTGCGCGCGTGCGGCACCAGAATGTCATTCTGGTGCCCTTGATAGGAATCATGCTGGGCGGCGTGGTGAATGCCGGAGCCGTTTTTTATGCCTACCAGTTTGATATTGTACAGAATATGGCGTCATGGCTGCAGGGGAGTTTCTCCCTTGTCATTGAGGGCAATTATGAATTGCTCTATGCCAGTATCCCGTTGATGCTGCTGGCCTATGTTTATGCCGATTTCTTTACGATTGCCGGCATGGGGCGTGATGCCGCGGTGGCGTTGGGGCTGAACCACGCAAGCATCATGCGCATGGGACTGGTGATAGTATCCATCATCAGCTCAATCACGATTGTGGAGGTAGGCTACCTCCCCTTCATCGGGTTGATCGTGCCCAATATCGTGAGCATTTTTCGGGGGGATGCCGTGAAGAAAATCTTGTTTGATACGGCTTGGCTGGGGGCCATGCTTGTTCTTGTTTGCGACGTGGCAGGGCGCATGCTCATCGCCCCCTTCGAAATCCCTATCGGCGTTATCCTGAGCGTGGTCGGCGGTGTTGTATTTCTGACCATGCTCTTCCATAGAAAAACGTATGCCTGATTCCATTCAACATCAAAAAGATGATGCCTTCCGCAATGCTGCCGGCCGGCGTCGCGCGTTCCCGGCCTTCCTGATTCTGGGACTGCTCTGCGTGGGACTGGCGCTCGTATATGTCTTTCAGGGGATGACACCCGAAACGTGGGACTTTAACATAGCCCGCCGCATTCCCATCGTTATTGCGTTGGTGCTGGTTGGAACGGCCGTGGGGCTGTCTTCAGTCGTCTTCCAGACGATCACAACCAACTATATCCTCACGCCCAGCGTGATGGGGCTGGATAACCTCTACGTATTACTGCAGACGCTCGTGCTCTACTTCGTGGGCAGCACACAATTGACGACCATGCAGAGCCCGCTCTGTTTCATGGGAGCCCTGCTGCTGATGGTCTGCGTATCTACGGGTATTTTTTTCTACATGTTCCGTGGACAGAATGGCGGCAATATTTATTTTGTGGTGTTGGTAGGCATGATCTTCGGCATAACCTTCGGAGGCTTGTCGAACTTCATGCAGGTGCTGATAGATCCGAGCGAATTTGCCATACTTGAGGGGCGCCTTTTCGCCAGTTTCAACCGCATCAATGAAGAACTGCTGCTTACGGCAGGGCTTGTGATCGCCGCGGCGGTCATCTGGCTGGTTTGCGACCTCAGGAAGCTCGACGTGCTTACGCTGGGCCGCTCCACGGCCATTACGCTGGGCGTGAACTACAAATGGGTGGTGCTGCGCTCCCTGATAATCGTCTCTATTCTGGCCTCGGCCTCGACGGTGCTCGTAGGGCCGGTGACTTTCCTGGGCATTCTCATCGTAAGCATTGCACGCTTCATATTCCCGACCTACCGCCACATCGTCCTCATGCCCGGCACGGCTCTCGTGGGCGTAGCCGCATTGACTTTCGGCATGCTGCTTACCGAACGGTGGCTCAACTTCTCCGTGCCCCTGAGCGTAATCATCAATTTCGTTGGCGGGGTTTACTTTATCTACCTGATCATGAAAATTAAACGTATATGATTGAGATACGAGACATTTCCAAAAAATACCGTGAAACCTTCGTGCTCAGGCACGTCAGCACGAGGCTTCCCTCTGATCGGATGGTGGCCTTCATCGGCAGCAATGGCGCCGGAAAGAGCACGATGCTCAACATTATCAGCCGCCTTCTGGAACCCACCGAAGGCTCTGTATCCATTGATGGCAGGGAACTCAGGAAATGGGATTCCCGGGAGCTTGCCAAAACCCTCACCATCCTGGGGCAAACCCTCCATACTCCGGCGCGGCTCACGGTCGAGGAACTGGTTCGCTTCGGACGTTTCCCTCATTCCCGCGGCCGCCTGGAAAATCAGGATTTTCTGCAAATCGAAAAGGCTTTGGAACTTACCGAGATTTCCGATTTGCGCCATTGCTACCTTGATGAACTTTCGGGCGGCCAGCGGCAGATGGCCTATATTGCCATGGCCATTGCACAGGACACGAAGTACATCTTTCTCGATGAACCTTTGAACAACCTTGATATGCATCGTGCGGCGCGCATAATGAAACTGCTGCGTTCCCTGGTGCGGGAGCAGGGCAAGACGATCTGCATCGTAATTCATGATATTAACTTTGTCTCTTTCTATGCGGATTACGTGGTGGCATTCAGGGACGGAATCCTGTGCCATCAAGGGCCGACGGAAGATATCATCCGGACAGATGTGCTGCGCGATATTTACGGTATGGATATCGCCATAGAACCCTATGGTGATAAAAAGATATGCGTATACTATGAATAGAATTTCCTTAAATTCCCAAAACAACAAACAACAACAAATAATATGAGAACAACAATCACCGCATTTCTGGCCGCATTGATTCTTCCCGGTCTTTCCATGGCCGCCGCAGATGAAGCCAAAACGATCACCGCCACGCACACGCTGGGCACGGTCGAGCTTCCGGTCAATCCGAAACGTGTCGCCGTGCTGGACTACGGTTCGCTTGAGACCATCGGTGAACTGGGCGTCACTCCCGCGCTGGCTTTACCCAAAAAATTCCTTCCTCCTTACCTCTCCAAATTCTCCGGAGAACAATATACGGATCTTGGAACGGTTAAGGAATTCAATATTGAAACCATCAATGCGTTCAAGCCGGACTTGATTATTATTTCAGGACGTCAGCAGGATTATTATCAAAAACTTTCCTCCATCGCCCCCGTTTACCTGGTCGATACTCTGGCCAAGGATCAGCTGGGGGAAGCCAAGAAAAACATCAGGCTTCTGGGTGATGTGTTCGGCGTGCCCGAAAAGGCAGCCGAAGCCGTCAAAAACATTGATGAAGCCGTAACCCGTACGAAGGACAAGGCCCAGGCCAGCGGCAAGAAAGCTCTCGTTCTCCTTACGAACGACGGCAAGGTAAGCGCTTACGGTTCGGGTTCCCGCTTTGGGTTGGTACACGATGCCCTGGGAGTGGCCCAGGCTGATAAAAACATCAAGGTGGGGGTTCATGGGCAGCAGGTGACTTATGAATACATTGCCATGCTCAATCCCGATATCATCTTTGCGGTGGACCGTTCGGTAGCTATCGGCCGCTCGGCCAAAAATCCTAATGTCCTCAACAATGTGCTTGTGAACAAAACGAAGGCGGCTAAAAACGGCGCCATCATCCTGCTTGACCCGCAGGTATGGTATCTTTCCGGCGGCGGCATCATTTCTCTGAACAAGATGATCTCTGAAGTGGAAGCTGCCTTTACGGACAAAAAATAATTATTCCGTCTTTATTCATCACGAAGCAGGCCGCACGACCCTATGCTTCCGTTTCCCGGCTGGAGCGGCAGAGGCGTGCGGCCCTTTTTCATTCAGTATCTGCTGATGAAGAAAATTTTGCAGTGGATGGCATCTCCCCGTCTCGCGTGCGTGCTGATGGCTTACGCCGTGCTGCTCATTTTTCTCGGCACTCTTGAGGCGCGGTCTGTCGGTGTTTCCGCTGTACAGGCCAGGTATTTTGAAAGCTGGGGCTGCCTTTCCTTCGGGATGATTCCTCTGATCGGCGGCGCCGGCGTAGGGGCATTAGCCGTACTGAATATTTCGGCGTCTGTTTTCCGGCGTGCGCGCTTCACACTGCGCGGCGTGGGCTTGATCCTCACGCATGCCTTTCTGGTAGTACTGATTTTGGCGGGGGCGTTGCAGTATTTTCTGCGTACGGAGGGAATACTCGTTCTGGATGCAGGTGAGGTCTCACACGAAATACTGGCAGGCGAAGGGAATGGAAGAAAAAATATCCCCCTTGGTTTTTCAGTAAAGCTGAAAAAATTTGATGCCCGGACATGGACGGGAAGCGATATCCCCAGCAGCTTTTCAAGCGAGGTTTGCTTTATGCGCGGCGGGGAAAGCACGGAAACGGTTATTCGCATGAATGCTCCGGTCTCCTTTGGCGGCTGGATTTTTTACCAGAGCAGTTACGCCAATGGGGGCCGCACGAGTGTAATCACAGCCGTACGCAATCCGGTGCGCTTTTTTCCGTGGATATCGGTGCCCGGCGTATTTGCGGGTATGTTGCTGATTTTTCTCCCAACCCTGCGTGCCCGAAAAAAACATGCAGTGTAAAATTACTTTATTTACGGCGTTTTTCGTTGCTCTTGCGATTGCGTTATCGCCTCTGTTTCAGAGGATTGGTAGTTCTTTTTCCTCATTTGACGGCATAGGGGTGCCCTCACCCGGCGCGCTGCCATGCCTGAAGGCTGGACGAGTGATGCCGGTTTCAAGCGCAGCGGCGGATTCCCTTAAATTGGCAAGCGGCCGCACGTCGGTGAATCTTGGAGGCTCTCGGACCGGGCCGGTGAAGTGGTTGCTGGCATTAAACGCCTGCCCGGCAAAAATGGCCGGCGAACCTTTTCTGCGTTCGGATAACAGGGATATGGTCGAATTCCTTGGCGGACGAGGCCGTTATTTTTCCTATGCCGATGCAGTTGAGAAGGCTGGCCTGCTGCGCGGCTCTCTGCGGGGAAATTCTCCTCAGGCCCATGCCGCGGAAGCCGTACTGGGAGCACTCGCCGTTTATGAGCAGGCCGGCGTTGCGCTCGCTCTCCGCCTGGAGGGGACATCGGGCTGTTTGGGGACGCTTGATGCATGGCATGAAGCTATGACCGAAGCCTCAGCAGAGCTTGAAGCCGCTGAACGTGAAAAACGCCATCCCTCGCTTGACCGGCTCTACCGTGCCAATCGCTATTTTCAATTCCTCCAGGCTCTTGTGCAGGTAGAAGAAGCGGATCCGAATGTGGCCCTGCGAGTAATCCCTCATGAGGGAAGCTACCTGACCCCGGCTGCCGCTCTGCTCGAAAAAAATCTCAGTCCCGCCGGGCGGACCGCCCTGAAAGCCTATGCCGCAGCCTGCGATGCCTATGCTGCCGGAGATGAATCTACTGCGGCAGAGACTCTGCGTCAACTTTCTGGGGAATTGGAGTCAATACTGCCCATGGATTCTTTCAAACTGCATTTCGAGCATTGCATCAATGCTCTCGAACCCTTCTTGGGAGGCTTCCTTCTCTACGGCATGTCGTTGATTTGTTTCGTGGTCTCTCTGTTTCTCAAGCGGCGGAAGGCATTGCTGCATTTTGCGACGGTCTTCCTGTGTATGGCGGTATTATGGCATTTATTCGGCATTGCGGCCCGCATGTACATTCAATCGC
>ERZ860322.1671-NODE-1671-length-12187-cov-5.975354_pt1 | contig 12187 bp, 7 predicted proteins | sample MGYA00509979_ERZ860322 | MGnify/ENA primary metagenome ERZ860322 (study PRJEB30046, sample SAMN00715217) | human gut metagenome | study: EMG produced TPA metagenomics assembly of the A metagenome-wide association study of gut microbiota in type 2...
CCGCATGGAACGCACTGCCTTAATGAAAATCAGGTCTTCATTCAGGGGACGCGGGATCACAACACCTTCCGTTTCTATGCGGAACAGACCTACGACGAGTGTATTGCCCGCGTTATCTGCAAACATAGTCACATGGTTTCGCTTTGCTACAAGCTCAAGAACGTCATCGTCTGCTGAACCCCAAAGGTCTTCCAACTGCTCCTGCGTAAAGGCGCATTTTGCGGATTTCAACAACTCATTCATAGCTGATGTATCACGGCAGCCGGAAAGGTCATAGATTTCATCCGGTGTGAACTGGACACCATTGGCAACCGCTTTCTTAATAAGCCGCGACGCTGCTTTCTCATCCATATACTCCTGCGCAACCTCAGCAACCTCGGCGGATGCTCCAAATGAAGTCAATGAGGACATCTTCTTGATCTGTGTGCTGGTTGCCCATTCGTAGAACTTCTCATAATAGGAGTCCCAATCCATTTATCAATCACGCCCTTTCGGTGCTTCCCGTGCGACGAAGAAAAGCAAATTTCTCGCTTTATCTCATTACCTTTTCCAGCAAGGTTTGGTAACTGTCCACCACATCATAAACCACATTTCCGTTGCTGATCGCCTTAAAATGCTCTCTTGCGCAGTGAATTTTCGATTCCTCAATGAGCCGGAGCTGCATGGAGGACATAGAGCCTTTCGTCTCAGCAACAAAGTAGATATGCTTGACCGTCCCTTCATAGAAAGCAATCGCCCAGTCCGGATTATAGTGTCCTACTGGCGTTGCGATATAGAAGCTGTCCGGCAGCTTCACATAAACCGCAACATCTGTGTTGGTGTCCAAATCGGCAGCAAAATCGCGCTCGTTTGTGGAATCGTACACGATATGATCGTATAGATGCCGCTGCGCTTTCATCGCGTTCGTTCCAAGCTTACCCTTGATGGTCGGTTCGGTAAAAATGTCCGTGTCGTAATGTTCATCCAGCACATTGTAGGTGATGTGCTGGATAATTGCAGTTGCCTTTTCATCATTGATTAGGGCGGCTGCTTTGATAATGAACTCTTCCGGATTGAACTTGAACTGCTCAAAAACGGATTTCTCAATGCCGGTCAAAATTGCAAAGACTGCCTTTCGCGTCAAGCCTGTCTCTCCGACCAGCTTGCCGATCAGATCATACTTCACGCTGCTGCCCACGCGGATTTGCTTGCTGCTGTCATAAGTAGAAGACTTTGACTTCGAGAATGCACTTCCGTCAAGAAGCGAGTCCTTTGACTTGATCTCATCCATCGCGCCGGTTTCAACCTTGAAATAGATTTTCGGCACATGAAGATTCCTGTTGATGGAAGCAATCGCCTTGTTTACAAGCTCATCGGTATCAAAATCAACCACATACACAGATTTCGGGCTGATACGTTTCCAGAGAGCTTTGAACTCCGGCATGGCGAGCTTGTCGGGATCAACTTGCAGCTCGACGTTCTTGTCGCGGGCATTCTCCGGCTGCATAGCGCGGCTGTCATAGACGGAATCAAGAATATTGATCACAGAATCGCGGCTGTCCGCCACTTCCTCCGCAACCTGAATCGCACCGTTTGCTTTGTCGGCATAATATTTGTCAGTCAGTACACCGCGCTTGACATATCCGTTGGCGATCAAATCCTCAAAGATTGCCTGAGCAATATCGCCATCCACAACCTGTTCGTTGCCTCTGACATCCACAATGACCTTGCCCTTGAAGAGGTCGGCAGTAACCGCCACAGGACGTCCGGCAACTGCATCGGCAAGCTCAGTCTGCAAGCCCTTTGCGAAGCTGTCATAGCTCTCACTGGCGATGACGGTCAGAACATTGATGGACTGCACATCATTTCCAATCACGTTGGCGTCCATGCGTTCGCCGTCCTGATTGACACACAGGCGCAGACCGCGACCGACCTCTTGCCGCTTGCGAACCTCGCTGCTGCTCTGTTTCAGCGTGCAAATCTGGAACACGTTCGGGTTATCCCAACCTTCACGCAGCGCAGAATGGGAGAAAATGAAACGCACCGGGGACTTTTTCGGATCACGATCCAGAAGCAGCTCCTTATTCTTCATGATCAGGTCATAGGCGTCAATATCATCGGATGTGCCTTCCTTCTTGTCGGAAAGCTTGCTGTCGGTCATCTTGCCCTTTTTGTCAACGGAGAAGTAACCGGCATGGGTGTCATGGGCGGAAATTGCGTCCAGATACCGTATGTAGTCCTCGTCTCCGATTTCCCGCTGCATGGAGCTGAGAATGTCGTTGTATTCTTCCTCGAACATATCCGCATAGATGCCGTTGAACGGATGTCCAGCCTCGTCGTACTGCTTGTACTTTGCAACCTCGTCGATGAAGAACAGCGACAGAACTTTGATGCCCTTATGGAAAAGCTGACGCTCCCGCTCCAAGTGAGAAAGAATCGTTTCGCGGATCTGAATGCGTCGGAGCTGGTCTTCGCTGACCTTACCGATCACATCTCCGGCAAAGATTTTGATACCGTTCAGGAACTCTACGGAGTTGTCGCGTCCGTCGATAGACTTGACCACAAAGCCTTCCTTATACTCGTCGAGCTTGCCAGACTCGCCGGAGTTGTCATAGAGGTTGTAGCCAATACCGACTGTGGCGGTTTTCTTGCGAAGTCCCTTTGCTCCAATGTAGTCAAACTGAATGGTTGCTGTCGGGTCTGCTTTGGAAAGATTGATGCTTTCCAGATAGACGAAGCCCTCGGTTGCCGTGCTGCCGGACTCCGTGATGCCTTTAACGGCAATTTTCTTGACCAGCCGCTTGTTGTACGCTTCCATCGCATCAAGGCGATAGACCATGTTATAAATGCTGTCTGCCTTGTGGGTCGCGGAGTAGCGCAGCGTCAGCAGCGGGCAAAACTCTTTTAGCCGTTCTTTTGTCTGCTTGCCCTCGACTGACTGCGGCTCGTCGATAATCAGAATCGGGTTCGTTTTTGCAATAATATCAATCGGACGACGGGAACGGAACTCGTCCAGCTTCATGTAAATACGCCGCGCGTCCTTACCTTTGGCATTGAACGCCTGAGAGTTGATAATCATGACATTGATGGCACTGTCCGACGCAAAGCGGTCAATTCCCGTGAGCTGGGCAGAATTGTAGATGAAGAACCGGATCTTCTTGCCGTATTCCTCTGCGAAATGATCCTGCGTCACCTGAAAGGACTTATAAACGCCCTCGCGGATGGCAATGCTCGGCACGACCACGATGAACTTGCTCCAACCGTAATGCTTGTTCAGCTCATACATGGTCTTGATGTAGGTATAGGTCTTGCCAACGCCGGTTTCCATTTCAATCGTCAGATTATAACGACCTTCCAGCTTATCCGACGGCTTGATCTGATTGGTACGCTGCACCTTTTGCAGATGTTCCAGAATCAGCTTGTCGGAAAGCTCCGGCACAATGCGTTCATTCCGCCAGCCGGTGAAATCCGCATCGTCCGTCATGGTCTGCTGACCGTAGCCCCTGTCCATCATGTAGGTTGGCGTAAGGTACGGCTGTCCGGCGAAAACGTCAACAACTGCTTTTGCCGCATCCGCTTGAAATTTTTGATGTTTGAATTGCAGCTTCAATCGTCTTCACCTCCGGTTTCCTCATCAATCCACTCTTGCAGTTTCTTTTGCAGCATCTTCTCGTCCGGCAGATACAGGCTGTACTCTGATGCAAAGATGTTGCTGTTTTCAGGTAAGGTCATCTGAACTACTGCGTCGTTCTTTTCCTTGCAGAGCAAAATGCCGATGGTCGGGTTTTCGTCAGGGAGCTTCTGGCAGCGGTCATAGTAGTTGACATACATCTGCATCTGTCCCAAGTCCTGATGGGTGAGCTTGTCGATTTTCAGATCGATCAGCACATAGCAGCGGAGCAGACGGTTATAGAAAACAAGGTCAACATAGAAGTTTTCCTCGTCGTAGGTAAATCGCTTCTGACGCGCTTCAAAAAGATAGCCTTTGCCCAATTCAAGCAAAAACTTTTGCAGCTTGTCAATAATTGCGGATTCAAGGTCTGTTTCGGAATACTTCGCCTGTTCTTCAAGCCCTAAAAATTCAAGAACAGTCGGCTGCTTGACAATATCCGTAGGCTTTTCAATCACGTTGCCTTCACGCGCAAGACGCATGACTTCGCCCTTGTTCCGGCTGAGTGCCAGCCGCTCGTACAGGCTCGAATTGTACTGCCGTTGCAGCGTTCGTAAGCTCCATGCAGATTTTGTCGCTTCAATTTCGTAAAAGCTGCGTTCATCCGGATTTTTGATTCGCATGAGTTGCAGATAATGCGACCACGAAAGCGTAAACGGAGCAGACTCATCCGAAATCCGAAACAGCGTGTCGGATTTTCCCTCAACGAATTTCCGAAACAGTGCTTCGGAAATTCGGTCCTGGTAGCTCAGGTAAAATTTTCTTGCGCTTTCAAGAGTATCAACCGAAAATCCCTTGCCGAACTCTGTATTCAGCGCATCGGAGAGTGTTTGAATGACTTTTTTGCCGTATCCGGCGCGGCCTTTCCCGGACTGTTGTTCTTCCACGATCCAATAGCCCAGCGCATAGTACGTCATAAGCTGAACGAGGTTGACCTGATTGACTGCAATTTTTCGAGCGTGCTGAATCAGTTCAATGGAGTTGCGGCACAAAGCATTCAAGTTGACTGCAAGAGTATCCGGAGTCTTTGGTATTAAGCTGTTATTGTCCATTTCCGCACCCCCTCAGATCACCCTCACGCGCTTGGAAATATCGTTGGCGTCCTCCGGCATATAGAGCTTGAAAATCTCGAACACGTTGATTTTCTCCGGGCTGGACGCAAAGCCGGAATCGCGGAAGACGGCGCGGAGCGGTTTACGCTGTGCGATCTCCTTGACCACACTTTCGGGAATATCCGCGTCAAAGCAGGCGATCAGGTCGCCGTCATTGTAGGTATGGACGGTGCAGCCGTCGATTTGCTCGGACTTGTACGGCAGGGACAGCGGCAGCCCCCAGTCGATCAGGCAGCCGAACAGCAGGTCGAGGTCGGTGCGGTCATCCTTGATGTTGGATTCCAGACCCGCGAGCATCCCCTGATCGTAATCATCCGGCGCATAGTAGACGTCCTTCATGTTGGTATCGTCCAGCTTGAGGACGCGGAAACCAATGTCGAGGTCTTGCGTGGTCATGGGACTTTCCGACTTGATCTTATCCCCAGCGCGGCGGATGCGCTCTTCAGCAATACTGCATATTGTTGGCTCGTACCCATGTTTTTCAAGGTACTTCATCGTTGTGAGGATATTTGCTTTTAGTCGCGCATCCAGACCAGGACGAGAAGCAGCTTCATTCAAATTCTCCGGAAGCTGGATCATTATGAATTTTCTGTGCCCACCATCTTCGGCATTCAATTTCATTACAGCATGTGCTGTTGTTCCGGAACCGGAGAAAAAGTCCATCACAATCGCACTTTTATCATTTGCAGTGCCGGCATATACAGAATCAAGCACCGTGTACAGACTCTTCGGAAATGAAAAACCACCTCCCGGAACCAAATCGCTGACAAGCTTTGTTCCATACTCATTTGCGTCATATTTCTTGTCATCCCATACAGACTTTTGAACACCAAATGTTTTTCCAAGCTCAATATCATATCCACCGGCAATTTTTTTCGGGCGCAGCATACCCCAAATGCTTTCTACTGTTTGGCGCGCATATCGCCATTTACGCTCAACTCCTTGACGGTCTATCGGATATACATAATAAACGCCATTTGCTTCTACAGTTTGCGCGGGATGATAATCGTCTGGGGAAACGTCGCCAAAGCCGATAATTTTATTGTCCTTCACAATAACAGGATAAAAACAGTTTTTCGCATCTGTGCGTTCTGATTCGCTCCCCCAGTTTCTTAGAGGTGACCAGTCTACATTTTCATCTGCAATTCTTCTATCGGCGATCACCTTCAGCGCCTTTGGAAACACGAAAATCGCATATTCGTTCGTATATGAGAAATTCTTTCCCTGCTGTCCGCGCGGATTGTGCACAACGGTCACGCATACATGGTCATAGGAACCCTCTCCAAATACCTCCTTTAGCAACGCGCCGATCGAAAACAGCTCGTTTTCATCAATCGCACATACCAAAACGCCGTCTGCGGTCAGCAGATTCCGTGCAACGAGTAGCCGTTCATACATCATCGAAAGCCACGCCGAGTGGAACCGGGCCGAGCCGACGGGATTGGCGGCGAGCCTTGCCCCCTCTTCATCGATCAGTCCTGCCTGCTCGTCATATTCTTCTTTATCGAGCGAAAAATCATTCCAGTAGATATAGTTTCTCCCCGTATTGTACGGCGGGTCGATATAGATCATTTTGACCTTGCCGAGATAGCTCTCCTGCAAAAGCTTGAGGACTTCCAGATTGTCGCCCTCGATGTAGAGGTTTTCGGTATTGTCCCAATCCTTGCTCTCTGCCACACAGGGGCGCAGCGTCTTCCGAATCGGCTTGTTGGCTTCCACGATAGCCGCCTTCTTGCCGACCCATGTGAACTCGTATGCCTCGTCGCCGTCCACCACGTCCGGCGAGAGCATCTGTTTCAGCAGCTCAAAGTTGACCGCCCGTTTGTACACCTTCTTCTCCGGCGTACTGTGTTCCTCGTCCAGCATCTCCGTGATGCAGTTCGGAAACAGGGCAACAATGCGGTCTATGTTCTGCGCCGTCATATCCGGCGATTCAAATTTCATCTTGGTCATCTCTCTGACTCTCCTTCTGCTTTCCATAGTGGTCTTTTTTTATCTTGTCATAGCTTATCTGTCCATAAATAATAGAATCTAAGTAAAGCCTCTTCCGAGTGATAAGTATATTCATTTCATTTCTGAATGCTCGCCTTGATTTCTCAATCTCTTCAACTCCGCGTTCATTTCCATCCGCCGGTTAAGCTGCTTCTCTTTCTTCATCTTGTTTTCCAGCACGGCAATCTGCTTTTCGATCTGCTTCTTCTTTTCATCCCGCTCAACAGATTCTTTCAGGCTCTCGCCGGAATCTGTTTGCAGCTTGTCCCCGGCAATCTGACGAACAAGGCTTTCATAGACGGCATCCATATTCAAGCCGTCGATGCTGAGATGTAGTTCGTCTTCCGGCATCCAGTCCGTGTGATAATAGCGGCTCACCTTGAAGGCGTTGCTGCCGGACGCAGCAGCCTCCTTGTAGCCGATCCACGCCTGAGCCTTGCCGTCACAAGTCAGAATAAAGAGAATGTGGTACGGGATTTCCTTGTCGATTTGTTTCAGTACCGCTTCGTCAAGCTGCGGATCATTCAGCCGCACCTCGAACACTTCAATCTCGGTCACTGCTTCGCCCGCAGCAATATTCAGTGTAGATGCTGCCAGCTTATTTCGCCAGTAGACCAGCCGGATCTGATCGACAAACACACGGCGCAAAGCAGGGGAAACATCAAGATTTTCATAGAACTTCTGCTTCGGTATTCTTTTGCCAAACTCCGTAGATGCAGGAAACCCAAGCATCGCAAGCCCTCCTTATTTCACGACTAAGAAGCAAATCAGCTCAAAATCATCCAGTCCCGAAACAGCGCTGAGCAGCGCAGATGTGCCGCCGCTCTTGAACAGGCTGTCAATATCGTTTTCTTCTTTCGCGTCAATGATGAAATTGATTGCCTCGCTCAGCAGCTCAGAGATTTCACTCATGTTGCGCCCGTCATCCGTCTCGTCATTGAAAAGCCTGCAAAGCTCCGCACAAGGCTCGCCCTTGCCACGGCAGAGCAGACGCATCGTGTCAAGCAATTTCTTCGGGTTCAGGTAATCGCAGACAATTTCGCCCTCTTCGCTGATGTAGACCATGTAGAAGGGGTGAATCCGGTTCCGATTGTCAATGTTCACGCTGTCATTGATATTTCTGAGGACGAAAATCACACCGGCAGGAGAATCCTCCGTCTGTCCAACAACGGTGTGCAGACCCTTTGGTGCGGTTTCAATGTCCTCGTGCTGCTTCATGTATTCGAGCAGATCAAGCCGGAACTCGTTAAGTCCCAAATCCATGATGGAAATACCGCTTGTCATGTCCTCAATGTCCACAACTTCCTCTTGCAGCCGCTTGAGCTGTGCGCGGCGGTATTCAAGATCGCCCTTTTCCTCGGCGTTGATCAGGTCATCGTCGCCGGTAGAGGTCATGACCGAAATCTTCATGCGGGTTTCCACACGGCTTTTCAGGTTGATATACTCGTCGAGGTCCATATCCGGCCAGAAGTTTACGAGCTGGATATGGTCGTTTCTGCTTCCGATACGGTCAATTCGTCCGAACCGCTGGATAATGCGCACAGGGTTCCAATGAATGTCATAGTTGATGAGGTAGTCGCAGTCCTGCAAGTTCTGACCTTCGGAAATACAGTCGGTTGCAATCAGAATATCAAGCTCATCGGTACTTCCGGGCAGGAGTAGCGACTTTCCTTTGGAAACGGGTGAGAAACAGGTTAGAACCGTGTTGAGGTCTGCCCGGAGCTTTGGAATGGTAGTCTTACCGTCAACGGTGCCGGTGATCTCTGCCGTTTCCAGCCCAAAATTCTCTTTCGCAAATCTGCTGACGTTTGCAAAGAGATAGTCTGCGGTATCAGAGAATGCCGTGAAAATAATGATCTTCTTATTGCCAGGATTGATGGGATGCTCGATTTTCTTCCGGATTAAATCAAACAATGTTTGCAGTTTCGTGTCATGCTCCGGCGTGATGTCGGCAATCATGAGGGACAGGAGTTCCAGATTCTCCGCATCCTTTTCCAGCTCGCGCATCCATGAAACATAGTCCATATCAGCGAGGTCAATTTTGACCTTCTTGCCGACGGAGAAGAAATCAGTGTTCTGATCGTCGTAATCAAAATCTTCTGCGCCGGAAATCTCCGTCAGATTCAGGACGCAGTCCCCAGACTGATAATTTTTGATCGTCCCAATCGTATCGTTGATCAGCTTTTTAATGCGGTCAATCGTCAGGCGGAAAGAAGCAACCGAGCTTTCCAGCCGCTTGAGAAGGTTGATACTCATAAGACGGCGAATGCCTTCTTCACGTCCTTGCTGGGTCAGGCTGTTTCCCTTGTGGTGCGTCATGTCGATGTACTTTGCCAGTTTCGACGGCATGATATAATTCGACGGCGTATAGATCGTCAGGCTCAACGACATAAGCAGATTGTAAATATCGTTATAGTTGATTGCATCATTCAAATCGGTCAAGCAGGGACGCAGTGAGATCGGCGGCAGACGCTCCGGGAATTTGCCGATGTCAGAAGTGTTGTAATACTTTTCAATGTGCTTTCTTGACCGTGCAATCGTTACACTATCCAGCAGTTCAAAGAAATCAAAATCCAGCGTCCGAAGAAGTTCGTCCGTCGTGCGTTCTTCGGCAGGGAGCTTGCTCCATGCGTTGAAAGCCTTCTGTGCCTGACGGAAGATTTCGTCAATACTTTTGGTCGTATCGAGCTTTTTGCTCATCTGCGAAGCGTCGCCCTCATAGGCAAGTGCAAGCTGATTCTTGAGGTCGATAAACTTGTTGTTGACCGGCGTTGCCGAGAGCATCAGCACTTTCGTTTTCACACCGGCGCGAACGACTTTATTGAGTAATTTCAGATAACGGTTTTCCTTTGCATCCTCGCCGGACACCTCGCCGCCGTTGCGGAAGTTGTGGCTCTCATCAATGACAACAAGGTCATAGTTGCCCCAATTCAGGCGGTCAAGATCAATTCCGTTCGACTGTCCGTGTTCGCGTGAAAGGTCCGTATGGTAGAGGACGTCGTATCTCAACCGATCCGCTGCAATGGGATTGTTGATATAGTTACCCTTGTATGTATTCCAGTTTTCAGAGAGCTTTTTGGGGCAGAGAACAAGCACGGATTTGTTGCGGTTCTCATAATACTTAATCACCGCAAGCACAGTAAACGTCTTGCCGAGACCAACGCTGTCTGCCAGAATACAGCCGTTGAATTTTTCGAGTTTGCTGATGATGGCAAGAACCGCGTCACGCTGGAAGTTATAAAGCATTCCCCAGATTTTGCTTTCCTTAAAGCCCGTTGCTTCGTTAGGCAGCTCGTCCTCCGAAACGTCATCAAGGAACTCTTTGAAGATGTTATAGAGTGCAACAAAATAGATATACTCCGGTGAGTTCTCACGATACGCCGCAGAGATGTTTTCGATCACAATATCCGTGACCTCTTGCAGCTTTTTCTTGTCGTTCCATAGCTGTTCAAAGAGCTTGATATAGTGATTTGCGTTCTCAAAGCTCTCTGTCTTCATCACTGTATAATAAGCGTTGTTGCCGCGCTCACAGCCAAGATCAACGGTAGTAAAGCCATTGATGGGCATATAGGTACTCTCATCGACCGTCATAAAGCCCATCATCTGCTCCTGTGTGACGTTTGACTTGAAAACTGCTTTGCGCCGGATCCAGTCTGCGCACTCTTTCGCAATCGCTTTTTGCGTCAGCTCATTGCGGAGCTTTACTTCAAACTCGGTGCCATATAGACTACTTTCTCTTGAGATTCGTGGGATGTAAAACTCTCGCTGCGCCTTTGACGCTTTCTCGGTTACAAATGTCGGGGAAGTGAAAATGAAACGCAGTTCGTCAATGCCCTCAAGTTGTTTTTTGAGTTCCTGATACGCATAGATAGAGAAGCAAGCAGCAGCAACAGACATCCTACTGCCTTTGCAAATACCCGCTTGCAGATCATCCTTGACGGTCTTGTTAATGTTGTCTATAATCTGCATTCCATCACCTCATTGAGACACACAGCGGTCTCTTATTTTTATATAATAGCATAAAGGCTGTACGAAAAACCGGATTCAGTCCTTGCCCGTTCGCACAGCCTCACAAATATCCCCAATGTCACAGTTCAGATAGTCACAAATTCGCAGCAGGACAGAAAGGGCAACATCTTCCCCTTTGTTGAGCTTGCTCATTGTTCCGGCTGATATTCCAACATCTGCTCTCAGTTGCACTTTTGTTATTTCTCTCTGAATGAGCATAACCCAGAGCTTTTTATAACTGATTTTCATGATAGCACTCCTTGTTTTAGCGCAAGCCTTGCAGTTTCAGTACAGTATATTTAATTATAGCACAAAGCCTCGAACAAATCAACAGATCGCTCCGACTATTCACAAAAAAGTTTCAAGAAATCGACTTGTCGCAATCTGGAAATCCCTTTCGTGGATTGATTAGCCCCATACATTACAAACATTACAAAACACAAATACCCAGCGAAACCCTATAAGTCTTCACTGGGGATTTGTGTTTATTCACGTTGGTTGTTCTTTATGTTTTCGTACTCCTGAATGATTGCGGGTTTCAGAAAATCATCCACGTTTGCCTTCAATGTGTCGATCATCCTTGCTTCCTTTTTGAGCTTTGCGCGTTCATCGTAGAGCCGCTGCTGCTCATCGAGAAGACGCTGCTGTTCTGCTTGCAGCGTCTTTAAGCTCGGCAGTTTTTCATCGCCTTGCATGGCAAGCAGTGTACTCCGCGCCGCCTCAAAGATCACAAGCTCGGCTTCGTGCTTTGCCTTGAAACCCGTCTTATCTTTTTCCTTCTGGAAGGCGTCATAGACAGGCTTGAGACGCTGATAATTGGAGATGTTTTTGATAAGCGGCTGGACTTCCCGCAGTCGCGCTTCAACACCTTTCAATTCCTTGCCGGTACGGTCATAGGAGCTGTGAACATCCTCGACCTTCTTCTCAAGATCGGCGTATTGGAGCAAGTTGTTTTCCGTGAGATAGTTGAGCGTCCGTGCCGCTTCCTTGAGGATCGTGAGCTTGGCTTTATACTCATAGCCCTTGCTGTCGATAAGTCTGATCCGCTCCTGAATATCTCCGATGAGAGAGATGCCCTTCGGCACGGTCTGCCTCCGGTTTCTGCGCGGCGTCCGTCCGGCAATCCGCTCCTTGATGCGTTCCTCGGTGTAGTTCTCTCCGATGGTTTTAGACCGGGTAAACCGCTCCTGACCTTCAGCGCGGAAGGAGATGTATTTGCCGGGTTTGATTTCATAACCGGCTTCCTGCATGAGCCGCAGAAAATCATCGTAGTCCTTCGCCGTGATGACAAGCCGGTCGATGGTCTGCTTGAGTTTCTGCTTCCAGCTCGTGCCGCGTTTGGCTTCGGTGTACTCCTTGTAGCTCATGCCTTTGTTCTGAGAGGGAGGGATAACAGAGAGACCGTTTTCCTTACAGAGCCGGTCGC
>ERZ860322.1673-NODE-1673-length-12172-cov-2.962945_pt1 | contig 12172 bp, 9 predicted proteins | sample MGYA00509979_ERZ860322 | MGnify/ENA primary metagenome ERZ860322 (study PRJEB30046, sample SAMN00715217) | human gut metagenome | study: EMG produced TPA metagenomics assembly of the A metagenome-wide association study of gut microbiota in type 2...
TGTTCCATAAAGCTCCTCCTGATGACATTGCGGAAACCCGCAACTATTAACACATCGTTGTATCCATTATAGTGCGTTCCCGGACAGAATGCAAGCGTTTGCACGCGCAAGCAAGAGAAAATAAACCATAAAATTTGGTAAAGTTGCCGAAAAAGCCGCGCTGCCGCAGAATTATACCCCGGTCAGGTCAAAGCTAGGGGTGTATTCCTCCTTGGCGCTGCTCTTCTGCTGCATATAGCCCTGCACAAGGCCCTTGTCCATGGCGTAGTTCACCACTCGGCGGTATTCGTAGGTGGTGATGCGCCGCCCGATGCCGTGCTCTGCGGCCTTGTAGAAGGGAGTGTACTGGCTCATGACGCTGGGCAGAAAGCACCCGGGGTCGGCGTCGTTCCATGCAGCCATCTGGTCCAGCACAGCAAAGCTGTCCTCCACATGACCCGGCAGCGCCAGATGCCGCAGAATGACCCCCTTTTGCAGGATGCCGTCTGCATCGAACACCGGATGCCCCGCCTGCGCCATCATGGCCTCGATGGCGGGCTTTGCCTCGGCAAAATAGTCCGGCGCGGCGGAAAGCTCTGCGGACAGGGCAGAGGACACATATTTTAGATCAGCCAGCCAGATGTCGATGTACCCGCGCCAAGCCTCGACGCTTTCCACGGTCTCGTAGCCGCCGGTGTTGCATACGATGGGCAGCCGCAGCCCCTTGGCACGGGCAATGTCCAGCGCGGCAATGATCCAGGGCCGCCATTGCCCGGGGGTGACCAGATTGATGTTGTGCGCGCCCTGCGCCTGTAAATTCAAAAAGATCTCGGCCAAGTGCTCCACGGTGATCTCTTTGCCCAGCCCCTCGGCGCTGATGGGATAGTTCTGGCAGAAGCAGCACTTGAGGGTGCAGCCGGAAAAGAACACCGTGCCGCTGCCCTTTGTGCCGCTGATGCATGGCTCCTCCCAGTAGTGCAGGGCAGCGCGGGCTGCTTTTAAGGTGCCGCCCGCACCGCAGAAACCGGTGCGTCCGGCAGCACGGTCGGCCCCGCACCGGCGCGGGCAGAGGGTGCAGGAAGAGGGAACGGAGACGAAATCGCTTTTCGGCATAATATCCAAAGTCCTTTGCTGAAAGTTTGTCAGCCCCAGTATACCACTTTTCGCCCCGGACGTGCTATACTATAAGATAAGGAAAAAATAATACATATGGAAAGCAACATCTTTGCAAGGTCCTTGTGGCGGACTGCGGCAGAGAGAACGTTGTGATGGAGGAGACCATGCGCACCGAAACCGATGAGATCCGCGATAATCTCAAGTACCTGACCCTGCTCTCGCGGGATTATCCTTCGCAGGCGGCGGCAGCCAGCGAGATCATCAGCACGCAGGCACTGCTCAAGCTGCCCAAGGGTACCGAGCACTTCATGAGCGACCTGCACGGCGAGAATGAAGCTTTTGTGCATATTCTGAATTCCGCTTCCGGTGTCATTCGCGAAAAAGTGGATCAGGTGCTGGGCGATACTGTGCCGAAGAATACCCGCGCCGAGCTTGCAACGCTGATCTATTACCCAAACGAAAAGCTGCCCCAGCTCAAGGCACGCTGTACCAGCGAGGAAGCGCTGGATCAGTGGTACACCGAAACGCTGCTGAGGCTCATTGATATCTGCCGTCTGGTGTCCTCCAAGCATACCCGCGACCATGTGCGCAGATGCCTGCCTGCCAGCTGCGGCTACATTCTGGACGAGCTGCTCCACGCCCATTTTGAGGATCACGACAAGGATCTGTACTACGGCCAGATCGTGGGCAGCATCATTGAAAATGGCCGCGCCGACCGCTTTATCGTGCGGCTGTGCGAGCTGATCAAGCATCTGGCAGTGGACAAGCTGCACATCGTGGGCGACCTGTTCGACCGCGGCCCACGCCCGGATATCATCCTCGATCTGCTCATGCGCCACCACAATGTGGATATCCAGTGGGGCAACCACGATGTAGTATGGATGGGTGCCGCTGCGGGCAGCCCCATCTGCATCTGCACGGTGCTCAAGACCACGCTGGCTTATCATAACCACGGAATGCTGGAGGACTGCTACGGCATCAACCTGCGCCATCTGCAGCGCATGGCCGAGCAGTTCTACGGCAATGATGATCTTTCCATCTGGATGCCTCATACCGATGCAGCCCGCGGCCCCTACACCAGGGGAATGCTGCACCGCTGTGCCGTGATGCACAAGGCCATCAGCATTCTGATGTTCAAGCTGGAGTGCCATGTCATCGACCGCAACCCGGACTTCCAGATGCAGGAGCGAGATTATCTGCGCCGCATCGACTGGGAAAAGCACACGGTAAAGATCGGCGAAAAGGAGTATCCGCTGCGGGATACCTCGTTCCCCACGGTGGACCCCGCCGACCCGGCCGCACTGCACCCGGATGAACAGCTGGTGCTGCGCAAGCTGGTGCAGTCCTTCCGCCAGAGCGAAAAACTGCACCAGCATGTTGAATTTCTCTATGCAAAGGGCAGCGTGTACCACATTGAGAACGGCAACCTGCTCTACCATGGCGCTGTGCCCATGACCAGCCGCGGCACCTTTGCCATGGAGCGCTTTGAGGGCCGCTACTACTCCGGCCGCGCACTGATGGACTACTGTGATGCCCGCGCCCGCCGGGGCTACTATGCACCGGAAGGCAGCGCTGCCCGCCAGAGCGGACAGGATTTTTTGTGGTATCTGTGGTGCGGCAAGCTTTCGCCGCTGTTTGGCCGCAGTGCCATGACCACCTTCGAGCGGCTCTATGTAGAGGACGCTTCCACCCACACCGAGGTGAAGGACCCCTATTATACATGGTATAACGATGAGGCCGTCTGCCGCCGCATTCTGGCCGAGTTTGGCCTGCCCGGTGCCAGCCACATCGTCAACGGCCACGTGCCGGTGCGGGAAAAGAACGGCGAAAGCCCCATCAAGGGCGGCGGACGGCTGGTGGTGATCGACGGCGGTTTCTGCCGTGCCTACCACGAAAAGACCGGTATTGCGGGCTACACGCTGGTGTATTCCAGCCGCACCATGTCCCTGCGCACCCATCAGCCCTTTGAAAGTGCCGAGAAAGCGGTGAAGGATAATCTGGATATCATTTCCCAGAAAAACATTCTGGAAACCGAAAATCATCGCATTCTCGTGGAGGACACCGACGAGGGCGAGGTGCTGCGGGAGCGTGTGCACGACCTCAAGCAGCTGGTGGCTGCCTATCAGCTGGGCTGGATCACTGAGACTCGGTGCGAAGACCACATCTGGTAAAGAAAGCGCAACAGCAATGTAGCTGGTTTTTGTAAAATACCTGAAAAAGAAATCAAAATTTTGGAATATCCTGCGCGAAAATGGGCAAAACAGAAAATAATAAAACAACACCAAACGGGGCTTTGCTTTTTTGTGAAAGTTGTGTATAATAAGATAGCTGTACGTGTACGGCCTTATGGCCCATGCACATCAGGCAGCTTTTATGGAAAATGCTTTCAGGAACCTTAACAGGCCTGCGGCTGCGGGCCTCCGACAAGGAGATCATAAAATTGGAGAAATTTGTTATTACGGGCGGCAAGCCCCTGCACGGCGAAGTTACCATTTCGGGTGCCAAAAATGCGGCGGTGGGCGTCCTGCCTGCAACCATTCTGGCAGCGGATGTCTGTGTGATCGAGAATCTGCCGGATATCAGTGATGTGGCGGTGAGCCTGAAGATCCTCAGCGTTCTGGGCGCACAGATCAAAATGATCAACCGCAACACCTACGAGATCGACACCACCCATCTGACCGGCACCAACGTCCCGGACGACCTGTCCCGCCAGATGCGCGCCAGCTACTACTTTCTGGGCGCACTGCTGTCCCGTTTTGGCAAGGCTCAGGTGGCCATGCCCGGCGGCTGCAACCTCGGCCCCCGCCCCATTGACCAGCACCTGAAGGTGTTCAGTGCTCTGGGCGCAGAGGACAGCGTGGACTACGGCATGATCAGCGTGCGCGCCAAGGAGATGAACGGTGCACACATCTTCTTTGATAAGGTCAGCGTGGGCGCTACCATGAACGGTATGCTCTCCGCTGTAATGGCCAAGGGCCAGACCATTCTGGAAAACTGTGCCAAGGAACCCCATGTGGTGGATCTGGCAAACTTCCTGAATATGTGCGGTGCGAACATCCGCGGCGCAGGCACCGATGTGATCAAGGTGCGCGGCGTGGAAAAGATGCACGGCTGCACCTACAGCATCATCCCGGATCAGATCGAGGCTGGCAGCTACATGGTGGCTGCTGCTGCCACCGGCGGCGATGTTCTGGTGAAGAACGTCACCCCCAAGCATCTGGAACCCATTACCGAAAAGCTGCGCCGTGCAGGCGTGGAGGTGGAAGAATTTGACGATGCTGTGCGTGTGCGCCGCACCGGCGATATTCTGCCGCTGAAGATCAACACGATGCCGCATCCCGGCTTTCCCACCGACATGCAGCCCCTGATGGGCGTGCTGCTGAGCGTGGCCAAGGGCACCAGCACCGTGACCGAGAGCGTGTGGGACAACCGCTTCCGCTATGTGGACGAGCTGCGCAAGATGGGTGCCAACGTGCAGGTGGACGGTCAGGTGGCTGTGTTTGAGGGCGTGGATAAGCTCACCCCTGCACCGCTGCGCGCACTGGATCTGCGTGCAGGCGCTGCCATGGTGGTGGCTGCGCTGATAGCAGACGGCACCAGTGAGATCGAGGAGATCGGCCACATCGAGCGCGGCTACGAGAATATCGTGGAAAAGCTGCGCGGTCTGGGTGCAGACATCAGCAAGGTGGAGCGTATGCCCGCTGCACTGGATCAGGCACTGTAACTTATAAAAAGCAAACAGCCTGCTGCATATGCGGCGGGCTGTTTTTGAGTGTATCAGAGGTTTTTCATGGCAGAATTCATCTCGTTATATTCGGGTTCCTCCGGCAACAGCAGTGTGGTGCGCTGCGGGCAGCGGTATCTCATTGTGGATATGGGCAAGGGCGTGCGCACTACCTCGGCGGCGCTCAAGGCGCTGGGCCTTGCCGCCAGTGACTGCGACGGCATCCTTGTCACCCACGAGCACAGCGACCATGTGAAGGGGCTTTCCACCTTCCTCAAAAAGAACACGCTGCCGGTGTACGGTGCAGCGGCAACGCTGGATTTTCTGGACAACAACGGCATCGTACCGGCCAGCTGTGAGCTGCACGAGCTGGAAGGCAGGGAAGAGGACGTGGGCGCGTTTGGCGTGCAGAGCTTTCCCACCAGCCACGATGTGCCCTGTGTGGGCTACCGCATCCACACCCCGGACGGCAAGACCATGACCATTGCAACCGACCTTGGCGTGCTCACGCCGCCGGTGCACGAGGCGCTTTCCGGCTGCGACCTTGTGGCACTGGAGAGCAACTACGACCTGCACATGCTGCGCAGCGGGCCGTACCCCTATTACTTACGGGCACGCATTGAAAGCACCCGGGGCCACCTTTCCAACGACGAGTGCTCGGCAAAGCTGCTGGAACTCATTCAGGAAGGGTGCAAAAAGTTTGCGCTGTGCCATCTTTCACAGGAGAACAACACGCCTGCGCTTGCCCTGCAGACCGTGTTCAACACGCTGGGCGCGGCGGGCGTTGTGCCGGAGAAGGACTGCATCGTGCAGGCACAGCGCCGCAACGAAATGAGTCCGGTATTAGAGTTTTAAATAAAACAAACGGCAATGCATTTGCATTGCCGTTTGTTTTATTCAGCTGCTTTCTGTGTGCGGATGTCATCGCCTGCAAAAAGGCAGGGGACAAAGGCAGAAAGGCGGCTGGAAATTTTTTCGGTATACAGCTTTTCCAGCAGAGCACCGTCAGTGATGTTGGTGGTGACGATGGTGGGCAGCTTTGCACCCAGCCGGTTGTTGAGCAGACTGTACAGGCTGCTGATGAGGAAGGCGGAGTTGAACTCCGAGCCAAGATCATCCAGAATGAGCAAATCGGCCCCGGCAGCGGTCTGCATCAGCGTTTCCTCCTCGCCTGCCGGGTCTGCACCAAAGTGCAGCCCTTCCAGCTTGGAGAAAAAGTCCGGGCTGGAAACATAGATCACATCGTAGCCCTTTTCCAGCACGATGCCCGCAATGGCAAGGGCCGCATGGGTCTTGCCAAGGCCCGCATTGCCAAACAGCATCAGGCTCTCGCTGTGGTGGTCAAACTCTTCCGCGTAGCTGCGCAGGTCTGCCAGCATATCGGCCATGTAAGGGCGGATGGCACCGCCCACCTTTTCATCAGCACGGTTCGGGTAATAGTGCAGCTCCATGGTGTCAAAGCTTGCAATGGACAGGCTGGACAGCGCCTCGATCTCCTTGCGGCGCAGCTGCTGCATCACCTTGTGCACGCACTCACAGGTGCGGCCATTCACGCTGCCGGTGTCCTGACATTTGGGGCAGACAAAGCGCGGCTCCAGTGCATCAGCGGGCCGTCCGCTTTGTGCCAGCAGGGCGGTCAGCTTCTGCTTTGCATCGGCAAGGGCGGCGGCAGCTTCGGTGCGGTCCTTGCCCGCAGCACCGGCCAGTGCGCAGCGGATGCCCCGCACCCGCACCTCTTCTTCTGCATGGCGCAGGGCGGGAATGGCGGCTTCGGCTTCGGCGCGGGCATCCTCGGCTCTGGCTCTGGCCATCTGCCGCCGGGCGGCCACGGTGCGCATGGCTTCCTGATACAGTTCGTTTTTGGTACGCATGGCTCCTCCTTATTCCGGCTTCTTTTTCAACGGACGGCGGCGGGCAGCGTTCTTGAGGAAATCGTTGCCGCTGGGGGCTTCGCGGTCTACCCGGAGGTTCCGGCTGGCACCCGCAATGGCCACCGGGCTGCGCACATCGTGCACGGTGCGCAGGCCCTTGGCGTTCCATGTTTTGAGGATACTGTTCCAGTACCACAGGTCGCGCTTGGCCCCGGCCTGCACGGCAGCTTCCTGCACCATGGCATCGTCGTAGCCGTAAACCTCGTACCAGCGTGCGATGGCCTTGCGCCCGCCAAGGGTCAGCTCGCTTTCCGGGATGTTCAGAAGGCCGCTGACATACTGCTCGCGGCTCTGGCGCAGTGCCAGCAGTTTGAGGTGGGCATCGGCCTGCTCACCGGTCTCCACGCCCTCGGTGCGCCACACCTTCAGCTCATGCACTACGGCGGCCATGGTGCTGCGGCCGGTGCTGGCAACGTAGGCGGTGCACAGCATCACGGTCTCCGGCGCAAAGCCCTCCTGCATATAAAGATTGACCAGCTTTTCCATCTCCCTGTGGGTCAGCGGACGGGCAAAGCCGGTCTGTGCGCAGTCGATCAAGCTGGAGATCATGGGGTCGGTGCGGCTGGCCGCAGCGATCTCGGCCCAGGTCATGGGTGCGGGGGCGCTGGGTTCCTCGCCCGGTGCAGCGTTCTCTTCGTACCGCTCCAGCAGGCCAGCGCCCGCCCAGAAGGAGAGGGCGCTCTCGGCGCTGATGCGGCTGCGCAACTTGAGGTCGGCACAGATCTTGTCCGGGTCGGTGATGCCGGTCGCCAGCACATACAGAGCCACGCGCACATTGTATTCTTCGGCGATGCCCAGTTTAGAAAACACCAGCTGCGGCACTGCAATGGTATCGCCCTTGAGTTCTTTTAAACGATAGATCATGTTTTATTCCTTCGGCTTGTCCGGCTCGGCTTCGGCAGCAGGCGGCTCCCACGGGTCGCTGTCCATCATGCTGGGGCAGTTTTTCCAGCGGTCAGGATCGGCATTGAACGCGTCCTGCAAAAAAGCGGCTGTGGCCTCCCGGCCCTCGTCGGTGAGCGGAAACACCTTCTGCACCCGCAGGGCAGGGTCGGTCTTTTCAATGGTCCAGGGGTCCGGCCAGTAGTCCACGGTGAGGATGCTTTCCTCTTTTGTGGCACCCTCGCCGCCGTCCGGGTCCGGCACGGTGCGCTTGCCGGGGATCATCCGGTATCGCAGGCCGTATTCGTTGCCGCTGTAGGAATTTTTGCATTTGAAGTAATGCAGCAGGGGAACAAAGATCATGGCAGAGTCCTTTCGTATTTTGCAGGGAGCGGCTGTAAGCAAAAACGGCAAACCGATATTCCACGGTTTGCCGTTTGTTTTTGGAGCAGGGTACGGGACCCGAACCCGCCGCCTGCTGCTTGGGAAGCAGCCGCTCTACCGGATGAGCTAACCCTGCAAGTTGCTCATTTATTGTAGCAAAGAGGGACGGGATTGTCAAGGGCCGGAGAATGTCAGTTTTTCTGGGCATCGGTCAGGTCCAGCACTGGCGTGAAGGGGTCGAACACAAGGCCGGTGATGCCGTCCGCCACCAGCAGACGCCTGTTCTGGCCCAGCAGCGGCACCACGGCGCAGCCTTCCAGCAGCTGGCGCTCACAATCGGCCAGCAGGGCACAGCGGGCGTTGCCGGTCTGCTGGGCACTCTCGGCCAGACGCTGAGAGTAGATGGGGTCGGACCAGCCGGTCAGGCCGCCGCCCTCGGCCGTGAACTGCTGCAGCATCTGGTATACGCTGCCGCCTTCGGCGCGGATGGGAGCCAGCGCAATGGTGTAGCTGCCCGCTGCAAGGCGTTTGTCGAACTCCTCCTGCGGAACCTCTTCCACCGAGAAGAAAAGGGAGCAGTCCTTCTGCCATGCGCCGTTGATCTGCTCGGCCAGTTCGGTCAGGCCGGCTTCCTTCGGCAGCAGGATGTTCACGCCGGAAAAATCCGAGCTGGCCATGCCCTGCCGTGCATTCAGGTACAATGTACGGGGGTCGGTGATGGTGGGCAGCGGGTTCCTGGCAGACTTGCGGTAATCGATGCCGTCCACGGAAAGGCCGGTGGGCACAAGACCCTCGGCAGCGGTGTACAGACCGGAAGAGGGCACATCCACATTCTCCCGGGCGATGCCGGCAAGCGCCTGCCGCAGTTCCTGATCGGCAAACACAGAATCTTCGGCGCTGTTGAACAGCAGTGCCCAGGTGGTGTCGGAGTAATCCACCGACTGCAGCGAGGTATCCTCGCCGGTGTCGTCCAGCGCAGCGGAGCATTTTTCGTCTGCAATGAGCTGGGCGGCGCTCTTGCCGGTGCTGCCGGTGTTCTGCACCAGACGCAGGCTGCCGATCATGGGGGAGGAGACATCCCGGTGCAGGAACAGGCCGCTGGCCGTCCAGTTGTAAAGATAGAAGCTGCCGCTGGAAAGGGTGGTCTTGGCGGTCAGGCCGTAGGTGCCGCGGGTGCTCTCAAAAAATGCTTCATCGCAGGGCATGGCACCGGGCAGGGTGAGCTTGGCAAGGAAGTTGTCGTCCTTTTCACTCAGGCGGAACACCAGCGTCAGCGGGCCGGCGGCCGAAACGCCCAGCGTGCTGGCATCGGCTGTGCCAGCCAGCACGGCAGCACTGTTCTCAAGGGCGGAAAACTCCACGGCATAAGGGGAATTTGTCTGCGGCTGGAATATGCGCCGGAATGCAAACACAAAGTCCTCGGCAGTGATGGCGTGATCCGTGGAAGCGCCCTTGACGGCTTTGTAGGTCAGGCCGTCCTTGATCTGGAAGGTGTAGGTCTTGCCATCGGAGGAGATCGTCCAGCTCTCGGACAGATCGGGCACGATCTCGCCATCCGCTTTTTTGCGGACAAGCCCGCTGTAAAGGTTCTCGCAGGCGATCACGTCCGGGGCAGCAGAAGCCACCTGCGGGTCGAGGTTTGCGGGGATGGTATCCACGAACCATGTAAAGCTTGGCGCACTGGAACTGCTGCCGCAGCCGGTGAGCGCAAGCAGGAACGCAGCAGCAAGCAATGCTGCGGTAATACGGAAGAACTGTTTCAAGGGGATGACCTCATTCTATGGTATTTGCGAAAAAAGGCTTTTTGTATACAAAAAGCACTCTGCTTCGACAAGTGTAGCAGAAACAGCGGCAAAATACAATTGCAGAATTGTGAATTTACCTTGCTTTTTGGGGCAAAAAGGGCGTTTTTCCGTTGCCAATTGCGGCTAAATGGACTATAATGGTACAGCGAAACATCTCTGCACCCGTTTTGAGGTGCGTTCTGAATACGATATTATGGAGGAGGAACTGTTTTTATGCAGAAGGATCAGCAGAAACTGATTGAACTCATCAAAGGCAAAAAAGTGGCCTTCATTGGTGCCGGTGTCAGCCACAAGACCCTGATCAAGGAGTTTGTGGAGCTGGGTGCCCATGTGACCCTGTGCGACCAGAAAAAGAGCGTGGAGGACTTTGGCGATTACGCTGCCACCATCAAGGAGCTGGGCATCGACCTGAGCTTGGGCGAAAACTATCTGGATGGCTTCAAGGGTCAGGATATCATCATGCGCACCCCGGGCTTTGTGGGCTACTTTGAAAAGCCCCTGCAGGATGCCATGGCCGCAGGCACCATGGTCACCAGTGAGGTGGAGCTGTTCTTCGACTTCTGCCCCTGCGAGATCGTAGCCGTGACCGGCTCCGACGGCAAGACCACCACCACCACCCTGATCTCCAAGTTCTACGAGGCCGCAGGCCGTAAGGTGCATCTGGGCGGCAACATCGGCGCAGCTCTGCTGCCCATGCTGCCCGAGGTGGCTCCCGAGGATGTGGCTGTGGTGGAGCTTTCCAGCTTCCAGCTCATCAGCATGCATTCCAGCCCCAACATTGCCGTGGTGACCAATGTCACCCCCAACCATCTGGACCACCACAAGGACATGCAGGAGTACATTGATGCCAAGCGCAACATCCTGCTGTACCAGAAGCAGCCCTGCCGCGCTGTGCTGGGCTATGAGAATGAGATCAGCCGTTCCATGCAGTCCGACTGCAAGGGCAAGCAGGTGTGGTTCACCCGCCTGCACGATACCGACAACGGTGCCTTCCTGCGCAAGGAGGACAACATGCTCTGCATGGCCGAGGATGGCGTTGTGACCCCCTTCCTGGCCCAGAAGGACGTGAAGCTGCGCGGCCTGCACAACATTGAAAACCTGCTGGCCGCTGCCGCTGCCGTGTGGGGCGAGGTGCCCGTGGAAGCCATCCAGAAGGTGGGCAGCACCTTTACCGGTGTGGAGCACCGTATTGAGCCGGTGCGCACGCTGGACGGCGTGCTGTACTACAACGACTCCATCGGCACCAGCCCGACGCGCACCATTGCCGGTCTGCGCAGCTTTAACCAGAAGGTCATTCTGATCGCTGGCGGCTACGACAAGCACATTCCCTATGAGCCGCTGGCACCGGAAATCGTGGCACATGTCAAAGTGTTGGTGCTGATGGGGGCAACCGCACCGCGCATTGAAAAGGCTGTGCGCGAGGACCCGAACTTTGACCCGCAGGCATTGCCGATCCTGCACGCAGACAGCATGCAGCATGCCGTTGAGCTGGCACGCGGTGCAGCCAAGCCGGGTGACATCGTCAGCCTGTCGCCGGCATCGGCGTCCTTTGACCTTTACCCCAACTTTGAAGTCCGCGGCCGTGACTACAAGCGCATTGTCAACGAGCTTCAGTAATTTACGGGGATGACGGGGGTTGTTTGTTCCTTTTTTGAAAAAAAGGAACCGAAAAAACTTTAATATAATAGATATTTTATATTGAGGCAAGGTGGGTTGCAAAAGGGTAAAAAGCAGACGGTTTAGGGCAATCGGAACAGAAGATAGGATATTTTTTATTTGATGTTTTGCCCAATAGAGACCGTAGAGGCGCACATTGTACGTCCGCGCGTCCTGCGCCAACAGCCCTATCCATAGCGGAGACAAAACTCACTTCCCCAAAGCAATCTCCGCAATCTCAAAATCAAACCTAAAGGAGTTCCCCATGATTCAGGCTGTCACCACCCCCGCGCACAAGCAGGCATTTGCGATGGCCATTCAAGGGGCTCCTTATTTTCGTGCCGTGATGGGGCGTGACCTGGCCCTGTGGGCAGATAACCCCGGTGCCCCGGTGCGGCTCTTCACCCTGCCCGGTGCGGCCCTGACCCTGAACGGCAGCACCGCCCAGCTGTGCGGCACCCCCCAGGACTGGGAGGAACTGCTAAGCTTTTTGCAGTTTGCGGGCATCGCCCATCTGATTGCGGAAGAAACGCCCCTACTGCCCGCTGCAGCGGGGGAGCCGCTGTTCCTGTATAGTATGCCACCTCAGGATCGTCTGCCGCTGGCGCAAGAACATCAGGGCTATATGCTGAATCGCAGCCCATCTGTCTTGCGCCTGGCAACCCAGCTTTTCCCGCAGGAACCGGAACGGCAGG
>ERZ860322.1678-NODE-1678-length-12136-cov-2.643904_pt1 | contig 12136 bp, 16 predicted proteins | sample MGYA00509979_ERZ860322 | MGnify/ENA primary metagenome ERZ860322 (study PRJEB30046, sample SAMN00715217) | human gut metagenome | study: EMG produced TPA metagenomics assembly of the A metagenome-wide association study of gut microbiota in type 2...
AAGCCACTCGGGGTGACTGTATTTTATGCTGAGATATTCCGCGCCGCCCTCGCTGGGGATATCCGGCAGAGTTCCGGCGCTCTTGTTCTCCGCAATCCTGCGCAGAACGGCGTTTGCAAGCCCTGACGCACGCGACATACCGCATTTCCTGCACAGCGCGACCGACTCATTCACAGCCGCACGGGCGGGTATGCGGTCAAGGAACAGTATCTGATACACGCCAAGCATCAGGATATCATGCAGCTTCGGCTCCAGACGCTTCGGCAGCCTATATAGTAGTCGCACAGCAGCGAGTTCTGCAGCACGCCGAGACACAGCCGCGCAGCGAGCGCCGCCTCGCGCCGGTCAAGCGCATATTTTTTTATTATGCCGTCTATGCTGCTTCCGGACCACGCACCGTCTCTGCGGCAGCGCTCCAGCGCCGTAAGCGCCGCTTCCCTAGCGGTCATCAAGCTATCATCCTTTGACCTTTATATTGTGCCCGCGCAGGAAATCCGCCGCCTTCATGCGCTTCTTTCCAGGCGCCTGAAGCTCGGTTATCAGTAGGGTCTCCCCGTCCGCGCAGGCGATCTCAATGCCGTTTTTATCGGCTCCAACGACCATTCCCGGCTCCGCGGAGCATTTGTTATTGGTGTATTCCGCGCCGAACACGCGGTACACCGTGCCGTCCAGCTCCATCGTCGCCACCGGCCACGGCTGAAGCCCATATATGTGCTTGAGCACCATGCGCGGGGTGTTGTTCCAGTCTATCGGGCAGATTGACTTGTCGAGCATACCGACGTAGGTCGCCTGCGAATGATCCTGCGGGGTGCGCGGCGCCGTGCCGCTCTCGATATCGTCAAGCGTTTTGATCAGCAGCTCCGCGCCCATGTCCATGAGCCGGTCGAACAGCTCGCCCGCCGTCTCATATTCACCTATCTCGGTCTCGGCCTTATATATCACGTCTCCGGCATCCATGTCGTGGGCAAGGTACATCGTCGTTACGCCGGTGATCTTATCGCCGTTGAGGACGGACCACTGTATCGGCGCGGCTCCGCGGTACTTCGGCAGAAGCGAGCCGTGCACGTTTATCGCCCCGTACTCCGGCACCGCCAGAATATCGTCCGGCAGGATGCGCCCGTAGGCCACGACGACGAGAATATCCGGCTCCAGCGCCTTTATCATCTCAAGCGCCGTCCCGTCGCGCATCTTGACCGGCTGGTAGACCGGTATTCCGTTTTCGAGCGCCAGCACCTTTACAGGCGAAGCCGCAAGCTCCATCCCGCGCCCCTTGGGCTTATCGGGCTGGGTGAAAACGCCGACGACGTTGCGCTTTTCATCTATAAGCTTTTTCAGCGAGGCCGCCGCGAAGTCCGGCGTCCCCATAAAAACTATCCGCATTTTAATATTCTCCGCTCTGAAGCTCCTCTTCGGTGAGCATGCGCTCGGCCTTGGAGGTGAAAACTATGCCCTCGAGATGGTCTATCTCATGGCAGAAGCAGCGTGCGGTCAGCCCGTCGCCCTCCACCTCGAACCATTCGCCGAAGCGGTTCTGCGCGCGCACCTTGACGTGCATCGGGCGCTTGACAAGGCCGAATTCTCCTGGCACGCTCAGGCAGCCCTCGGCTCCCTCCTGCTCGCCGGACGCCTCGATTATCTCAGGGTTTATAAGCTCTATGATATACTCGTCCTCATCCTCCGGCACGTTGGTCTCAAGCACGATCACCGCGCGGCGCAGCACGCCAACCTGCGGCGCGGCAAGGCCGACGCCGTTCGCGGTCGAGAGCGTGTCGATCATATCGTCAAGCAGCTGATGCAGACGGGGGTTGAACTCCGTTACGGGGCGGGATTTCTTATAAAGCCCCGGCTGATCCTTTGTCAAAATATTTCTCTGTGCCATAGCTATCCTCAATCTGTCGGGGCGTTGTCCGCGTATACGGTGACGCCTCTGAATTTTTTGTCTCTGCCGCACTCGATCACCATCTCCGACAGTGCCCGTCGGATCCACGCGTTCGACTCGCAGCAGACATTTATTCTGTATCTGTATCTGTTATTGACCCTGACTACCGGCAGCGGCGCGGGGCCAAGAATATCTATCTCCGGTTTGCCGCTGCATATGTTCCTCAGCCACTCGCTGAGATACGCGCAGCATTTTTCCACCTGCTCCTCGTCAACGCCCGTCACGGTCAGGGAGAATATATTTTTGAACGGCGGTGCGTTCTGCAGGCGGCGCAGCTCTATCTCGGACTCGAAGAACGATTCGTAGTCCTGATCTGCCGCGTACCTGATCGTCTCGTTTTCAGGCGTAAAGGTCTGTATAACGGCTCTTCCGGGCTTGTCTCCCCTGCCGCTGCGGCCGACGACCTGAGTTATCAGAGAAAATGTCCTCTCCCCTGCGCGGTAATCGCCCGCGTACAGGCTCTGATCGGCCGAGATGACGCCGACCAGCGTCACGTTCGGGAAGTTCAGCCCCTTGGTGACCATCTGCGTGCCCACCATTATGGGTATATTTTCGTTTCTGAAGCGCTCAAACAGCTTCTCATGCGAGCCCGCCGGCGCTACCGTATCCGTATCTACGCGCATCACCGGCGTATCCGGAAACAGCTCGTGCAGCTGTTGCTCGACGTTCTGCGTCCCCGTGCCGACGAAGCACAGCTCGCCGCCGCATTCGGGGCACGCGCTGTCCACGCGCTGCACATATCCGCAGTAGTGGCACATCAGGCGCTTGTTTGCGCTGTGATATGTGAGCGAAACGCTGCACCGTGGGCATCTGTAAGTATAGCCGCAATCTCCGCAGCTTATCAGCTTATGTGCGCCGCGGCGGTTGATGAACAGTATGCTCTGCTCGCCGCGCTCGATATTCTGCTGAAGCTCATCCCGCAGGAAGCCGCTTATATCGCTGTCGTTCCCGCGGCGAAGCTCGCGCTTCATGTCAACTATCTTCACTTCGGGAAGCCGCATATCGTTATAGCGGTTTTTCAGCGTGAAGAACGCGTACCGCCCGATGCGCGCGTTATAGCGCGTACAGACGTCAGGCGTGGCGGAGCCGAGCAGCAGCAGACAGTTATTCTGCGCGCAGCGGAACTTTGCAACGTCGCGCGCGTCATACCGTGGATTGTTCTCGGACTTATAAGTCTCTTCCTGCTCCTCGTCTATTATGACCGCGCCCAGATCGCGGAGCGGCGCGAAAACCGCGCTGCGTGTGCCGATAACGACCCGCGCTTTGCCGTTTTTAACGCGCTTCCATTCGTCGTACCTCTCGGCGGGCGAAAGGCTACTGTGCATGACGGCGACATCGTCCCCGAAATGCGACGAGAATGTGCGGAGCATCTGCGGCGTCAGCGCGATCTCCGGCACCAGCAGCAGCGCCGTTTTCCCTCGGCGGAGGCATGAGTCGATAAGGTGGATATAGACGCTGGTCTTTCCGCTGCCGGTCACGCCGAGCAGCAGCGCCGCACCGGCCTTGCCGCTCGCGGCAAGCACATCTATGCCCTTGAACACCTCGCTCTGCTCTTCGCTCAGCTCCGGCATCGGCTCCGTATCGCCGAGATGCAGCTCCGGACGGCGGTATACCTCGCGCTCATAGGTCTCGGCCAGCCCCGCCTTTATAAGCGCGGAGAACGACTGTCTCGACGCGCCAGTATAGGTCAGCAGGTCACGGCTCGGCAGCGCCGCCCGCGTCATCACGAGGCTGAGCAGCGCCAGCAGCGGCAGCATTTCCAGCAGCGCCGCCTGTTTCGGCGACCTGAGTCGCCTCGACTCCGCGATCGCTGCGGCATCCTCCGACGGTATCGCAAGCCTGACCATTTCGACGGTCTTGTCGTTCACGCGGCGTTTCCCGTCGTCCGTGAACCAGAGCCCCGCCGGCAGCATCGCCTTCACGGCGTCATACACGGTGCAGAAGAATCTGTCACGGATGAAGAACGCGAGCTTTATCAGTTCCTCGTCCAGTACCGGTGCGGGGTCGAGCACGGAATCTATGCATTTGAGGTTCTCCCGCTCGCTCTTATCCGCGACCGAGAGGATGACCCCCTCGCAGCGCCGATTGCCCTTGCCGAACGGCAGGCTCACCCGCGTCCCCGGAAGTGCAGCGTCCCGCAGCGCTTCCGGGACAAGATAGTCAAAGGGACGGTCAATGCTGTATGTAGCGGCAGAAACCGCGATTTTTGCCATGCGCATCGGCATTGAGATCGTCCCCCATGATGATTATTTCTTTATTTTGAGCTTGCCCGTATAGACCTCGTCAATGGCGATGGAGACGGGCTTCTTCTCCAGAGGTATCTGCTTCTCCTCGGCCTCCGCGGAGATGGCGCGTGCTCTGCGCGCGATGAGGTTAACAAGCTGGTAACGGCTGCCGACCTTGCTGGTCAGTTCGGCCATGGGGGGATAAAGCATCATAATAATTACTCCATTCCGCCGCATATGCGGCACTAAAATTTTTATATTACTCTTCTATCGCTTCGCGCAGAAAATGCATTCTGCCCTCGGCCTTGCAGTGCTCTGCAAGCATGATCGCTGCCAGCTCCTTGGCCGCGCGGTCGGGATCGTCGTTTATGATTATATAGTCGTAGAAGTCGGCCTCGGCGTACTCCTGACGCGCGCGGATGAGCCGCGCTTCGATGGCGCGCTCGGTGTCCGTGCCTCTGCCGACAAGACGGCGGCGGAGCTCATCGAGGGAGGGCGGGATGATGAATATCTTCACGGCATCCGGCTTCTTCTCGTTTATCTGGCGCGCGCCCTGGACCTCGATGTCAAGCAGCACGTCAAGCCCGGAATCCAGCTTGTCCTCAACGAACTTTCTCGGCGTTCCGTAGGAATTTGCAACATAGGTCGCATGCTCCAGAAGCTCGTCATTCTCTACCATTTCCTTGAACCGGTCAAGGTCAACAAAGAAATACTCGCGCCCATCTACCTCGTTCGGACGGGGCTTGCGCGTGGTCACGGAAGTGGAGAAGCACACATCGTCGCGCCCCTCTATTGCCTTGAACACCACCGTGCTCTTGCCCGCGCCGGAAGGTCCTGAAATAACAAACAGTCTGCCCTTTTCCTTCATCTTAGTCTCCATCCTCCTGTTCAGTCTTTTCTGCAAATCGCTCTGCTATCGCGTCAGCCGGCAGCGCAGACAAAACCACGTTGCCGCTGTCCATGATTATAACGGATCTTGTGCTCCTGCCGAAGGACGCGTCTATCAAAAGTCCCTTTTCCCGCACGTCCTGCACCATGCGCTTTATCGGCGCGGACTCGGGGCTGACTATCGATATGATCCGTCCGGCGGAGACGAGATTGCCGAAGCCTATGTTTATCAGCCTCATCGCAGTTCCTCACTCAATGTTCTGGATCTGCTCGCGTATCTTCTCGATCTCGGACTTGAGATCGACCACGACATGTGCGATGTCGGCGTTCTGGCACTTGGAGCCGATGGTGTTCGCCTCGCGGTTGAACTCCTGGATGAGAAAATCTATCTTGCGGCCGGTCGCGTTGCTGCCGTTTATCATGGTGCTCAGCTGAGCCATGTGGCTGCGCAGACGCACGGTCTCCTCGTCAACGGCGATGCGGTCGGCGAAGATCGCGGCCTCGGCGATTATACGGTTCTCGTCTATGCCGGCGGTACCCAGCACCTCGGCCATCTTCTGCTCAAGGCGGCGGCGATATTCAAGCACCGTGTTCGGCGCTTCATGCTCGACCCGCGAGACGAGGGAATCTATCGTTGCGAGTCTGGAGAGCACATCGTCCCGCAGCTTCTCGCCCTCGCGCAGACGCATCGCGTCAAAATCGCACAGCGCCTGCTCCGCGACGGCGCAGATGCCGGCGGATATCGCCTCCGCGTCCGCCTCCTTCTTCTCTACGGACAGCACGTCCGGAAAGCGGCTGACGCTCATCGCTGTGGCGTCGTTCGGGAGCTTATGCTCCTCGGCGATATGCTCTATCGCCTCAAGATAGCCGCGCAGGAGCGGCTCGTTGATGCGCACGGTCATATCGTCCGCCATTGAGGAATCGACCGTGACGAACACGTCTACCTTGCCGCGGCTGATATGCTGCTGCACCAGAGACTTGACCGCACTCTCCGCAAATAGAAAGCTGCGCGGCATACGCACCGCCGCGTCAAGAAATTTGTTGTTCACGCTCTTCAGCTCAACGCTTATTTCAAGTCCTTCGACAGTGCCCTTGGCGCTGCCATAACCCGTCATGCTCTTGATCATTTACTCGATCCCTCCGGCTTACTCTTCTATTGAAATTATCGCAAAGCTTATTTTATCCTTATTGCCGCGCTTTTTGTACCACAGTACCAGCAGCGCCGCGCTCACGGCGAGCGCCGCAAAGCTCACCGCGATGCACACGCCCTCGCCCGCGCCCAATGCCGCGGCTATGGCATAGCCGAGCAGGAAGAGGACTATCGGCATGATGTACACCATCAGTATCGCCTTATATACCTTCGAGGACTTGCTCTCGATGACGACCTTCTGCCCCGGCCTTGCGCCGATGCGGTTATCCGCCGTGACCTTCAGCTCGTTCTGGAACACGCAGCTCTCGCAATTCCCGCAATTGCTGCCGCAGGCCGTCGATCGCTTGACCGCGACTTCTGCGAGAGAATTATGAAAAGTTCTTGTTACAACCGCGTCCTGAGTCATTTCTACGCCTTTCTTAATTCAACTGACATCGTTACATCGCCTATCGCGCCGACGTCGTCATATCCGGCAACATACACCTTGACCGGTACCATATAGGTTCCGGACGACTCCTTGAAGTCCTTCAGATCCGCCACGGCGCGTATATTCTCGCTCTGTATCGCGTCGAGCTGCTCCTTCGTGCCGCGCAGCGTGACCGTCAGGCTCTCGGTGATTATCGTGGACTTATAGCCCTCTGTGTCATTTATGCAGGAGAGGTTCGTGACCGTGAAGTCTCTCGTCTCAAGGCCGATGATCTCCACCGTGACCTTCGCCTCCGTTATACCGGTGAGGTTCCTGACCTCGTTATCTAACACGATGCTGTACGTATTCTGGAACGCATCCGTGAAGTCCGTGAGGTCTATCGTGCCGAGAACTATCTTGTTCATGCCCGCGAGTATCGAGGTGTCGCCCGCGAGAGTTATGGAGGACGGCTCGATTTTTATGACGGTGTTCGCCGAGGTCGCGCCCGCGCCCTCGATGGTATCGACCGTGAGCGGAACTTCCTTGACCATGAGCAGCGGAAGCGTTGCCTTTACGGTATCGGTCGAGCAGGTGATGCCCGTGGTGGAGCACTCGTCACCGTTGGAATCCATCAGTGTGTAGCCGGTATCTACGGAGTAGGTGCTGGTGATGCCGTCCTCCCCGAAGGTGACCCAAGCGTACGAGACGCTGTTGATATAGACCTCAGGGCCTGTTATCGTTATCGTCGACGGCTCAAATACCGGCATCTCGGCAGTGTAGCCGTCGGCCGGCTGCGCGTCAAAGGTGCCGCGCACAGGTATTGTGCGTGAGGACTGCTGCGAGGCCATGAAGTTCACGGTCTCAGGCGTTTTCCTCGTCACGGTTATATTTTTCTTGTCCGTCCCGTCCGGGAACACAATGTCGTAGGTCTGCGAGGTATAGGCTGCCTGAGTCAGCCGGCTGACATCGACCTGCGCGATAAGATCGCCGGAATCCAGCCCGCCGATTATGCGCCGCGGCCCCGTGACCTCGACGGTGACGGAGTTGGTGTCAAGATCGGTGATGACCATATTGCGCGAATTGCGCAGCTCGTCCTCTCCGACCAGCTCCACGCGGACGCCGCGGAAGATCTTCGTCATCTCTTCGGCATCGGTGCTGCTGAAGTATACCCACATCGCAAGCGCTGCGAGGAAGGAGACGATCATCCAGAACAGACGGCTGTCATACAGTTTTCTCATCGGGCTTGTCTTCTTCATATTTTTTCACCTTGAAGAACTTCTTGATATAGTTTGCAAATCCGCGCTTCGAGCTTTCATCCTCGTCCGAGATAAGCTCGGAACGGAGAAGCTTCTCGAAAACGGAGGCCGTAAGATGGCGCTTGAGCATACCTTCTATTGCAACGGAGACGGAGCCGGTCTCTTCCGAGACTATGACGACCACCGCGTCCGACTGCTCGCTCAGGCCGATACCGGCCCTGTGCCTCATGCCGAGATCCTTGCTGAGGTTCGTGCTCTTTGTGAGCGGGAGGACGCATCCCGCGGCGGCTATCCTGCCGTCGCGGATTATGACCGCGCCGTCATGCAGAGGAGCTTTGTTGTAAAACAGGTTCTTCAGCAGCTCCGCCGTAGTATCGGAATTTATGATGGTGCCGGTGCTCATAATGTCGTTAAGCTTCACCTTGCGCTCGAAGATTATGAGAGCGCCGGTGCGGGAGGCGGACATCTCGGTACATGCAAGCACTGTCTGCGCGATGGCCTGCTCCGTTGCGGAGCTTGCGACCGCGTGTCCGGACGAGAAGCTGCTGCCCATACGCTCCAGCACGCGCCGCAGCTCCGGCTGGAACAGGATCAGGAGCGCTATCAGGCCCAGCTCGACCGCCCGCTTCAGGAGCGAATTGATCATCGTGAGCTTGAAGATATCCGACAGCCACAGCGCGACGAGTATCAGGATCAGACCCTTGGCCAGATTGTACGAATTCGTGCGCCGGACGAACCATATCGCTTTATATATCAGGAACGTGACTATCAGGATATCGACCGCGTCCGAGATGCGGATCGTCGCCAGATAGTTTCCTGCCCATGAGAGAGCGCTGCTTATGACTTCCATAGGAGATTACCCCGTTCATTTATCCAAATGCCCGCGCGGCACAGCGTGCCGACACGAAGCCTATTATATTTATCAATGTATTATAAATCATCCGCGGCAAAAACGCAAACATTATTAAGAAAGTTTTATACTTATTTCATACATCAGTTCGCAGACTCTGTCTATTTCCTCCGGTGTGACGAAGGGCGAAAAGCTGAAGCGCAGCGTGCCGGTGTCGAGGGTTTCCGCGGTGCGGTGGGCGAAGGGCGCGCAGTGCAGGCCGGAGCGGGTGCACACGCCATGCTCGGAGAGCAGGCGCGCCAGCGTTTCGCAGTCCGTGCCCGCCATCCTCACTGAAAGGACGCCGGACTGAAGCTCTTTGTTCCCATAAAACAGCTCCACTCCGCGGACATCCGACAGGCCGCGTATCATGCGCGCCAGCAGGGCGCGCTCGTGCGCGAGTATCGCGTCCGTCCCGATCCCGGAGACGTATTTTATTCCGGCCAGCAGACATTATGCGTCCCCGCCTCGAGCCGGTCAGGCAGGTAATCCGGCATGGTCTGGGAGATACTGTCCGAACCAGAACCGCCGCTCATCAGCGGCAAGGCGTCCGCGCCGCACAGCAGTATGCCCGTTCCCTGCGGGCCGAACAGCCCCTTATGCCCCGGCATGGCGACGAACGCCGCGCCCAGCCGCGCGAAGTCCACGTCCAGCACTCCCGCCGACTGCGACGCGTCCACTATCAGCGGCACGCCAGCCCTGCGGCACAGCGCCGCGATCTCATAGACCGGCAGGATATAGCCAAAGGCGTTTGACACGTGCGTACATACGACGGCGTCGGCGCGGCGGAGCTTCTCGTCAAACTCACTGAGCGTATTCTCCTCGTCGAAAAGGCGGCTTCCGGCCACGGTTATATCGTCCGTCAGCATTCTGAGCGGCCTTGTGACGCTGTTGTGCTCAAAGCCGGAGACGAGCACGCGGCTCCCCGGCTTCACGACGGAGCGTATCGCAATATTGAGCGCGTGGGTAGCATTCATGGTGAACACCACGTTCTCCGCGTCCGCGACCTTGAACAGCCGCGCCGCGGCCTCTCGGCACTCAAATACGGTCTCCGCCGCGCGCATGGCCGGAGCGTGCGCCCCGCGGCCCGGGCTTGCCATGCTCCTCATCGCGTTTACGACGGCATTTTCAACACCCACCGGCTTTATCAGGCTTGTCGCCGCGTTATCAAGATATATCATCGCGCAAGCTCCTTATATTCCCCGCCGTCGGCACGGCTGAAGATTTTGCCGCTTATCAGGCCGCTGCTGCGAAGCAGGCCGAGCGCGGCGTCAAAATTCCGGTACAGGCTCACCGCGTAGCCGCAGCCGCTGCTGCTCAGCCCCTGCGGAGCCTTGACCACCGCAGCCGTTATGCCGGAGCGCTCCAGAAGCTTCACGCTCTTCTGCGCATAAGTGAGCGAACGGCACATCAACAAATACTGCGTCATCACTTTCTCCCCTCTGCCGCGTCTCCCGACGGCAAATATTTCAGCGCAGCGGCAGGGCATATACGCAGAAGATCTGCAAGGCCAACTGCCTGCAGATCTTTTGATGCACCGTCCGCATGGCTCTCACTACATGATATGCAGCGGGTGCGGGCTGGTGATGTTATTTAATTAAAACAACGGCGTGCGCGGCGATGCCCTCGCCGCTGCCGGTAAAGCCAAGTCCCTCTTCGGTGGTGGCCTTGACGCTTATAAGCTCCGCCGGTACGGACATCGCCTCCGCGATGTTCGCGCGCATGGCGGGTATATGCGGCACGAGCTTCGGCCGCTGGGCAAGCACGGTGCAGTCGGCATTGCACAGCTCATAGCCCGCCTCGCGCAGGCGGCGCATCACCTCGCGCAGCAGAACCAGACTGTCCGCACCGAGATAGCGCTCGTCATTATCCGGAAAGAGCTTGCCGATGTCGCCCATCACGGCCGCGCCGAGCAGCGCATCCATCAGCGCGTGGACAAGCACGTCCGCGTCCGAGTGTCCGAGCAGCCCCTTCTCATACGGGATATCCACCCCGCCGAGTATCAGCTTTCTGTCCGGAACGAGCCGGTGAACATCATAGCCATGTCCTATCCGCATATTCGTCTCCTCTGTCTCTCAGAATCGCTTCGGCGAGCATCACGTCGTTCGGCGTGGTGAGCTTGATGTTGTTCGGGTCGCCCTCGACGGCCTTGACCTTCACGCCCATCAGCTCTATTGCGGAGCAGTCGTCCGTTATCGGCAGCGCCTTGGCCGCCGCCACGGTCAGCGCGCCCTTTATAAGATCCGCGTCAAAGACCTGCGGCGTCTGCACGCGCATTATGCACTCCCTGTCGAGCGTTGCGATGACCCGCTCGTCCTCGACATTCTTCAGCGTATCGACGCTGGGAATGGCGGGCACGGCGGCGAGATAGTCGCGCGCGGCGTACACCGCGCGGGATATGACATCCTGCGTCACAAGCGGGCGCGCGCCGTCATGTATCGCGATGAGCTTCGTCCCGCACGAGAGCTCCGACACTCCGGCGAGCGCGGATTCCATGCGCGAGGTTCCGCCGCGGATGACCTTTTTCGCCTTGGTCACGCCGTATTTCTTGCAGATGTCGGCGACGTCCATTATCTTTTCCATGCGCGTCACGACGATTATTTCGTCCACCAGCGGCGACTGCTGGAACGCAAGCAGCGTTCTGGCAAGCACCGGAACGTGGCACAGCTCCATCATAAGCTTATCCCCGCCCATGCGGAGCGAGCTTCCCGCCGCGACTATGACGACGGCGCAGTGCGGCGTATTGTCTTTTTTCTTAAAAAGCTTTGAAAGCAGCATGGCACGCACCCCTTTTCAAACAGTATGAAAACTCTTTATCCCTTGAGCTGGCGCTTTCTGAAGAAGTTCATCATGCCGTCCTGCATATCGTCCAGATGGCCGAGCATCTTGCCCGCGCCGTATGCCGCGCAGGAGACGGCGTCGTCCACAACGCTTGTGCGGATGCCGGTGCTGCGCTCGATAAGGCGGTCGATGCCGTAGATCAGGCTGCCGCCGCCGGACATGATGATGCCGTTGGTGTCCAGATCGCCGACGAGCTGGGGCGGGGTGCGCTCCAGAACGGTGTGGATAGCCTCAAGTATGCTGTTCATCGGCTCGACAAAGGCCTCAATAAGCTCGTTTGAGCTGACCTGAACGGTCTTGGGCAGGCCGTTTGTCAGGCTGCGGCCCTTGACCTCCTCGACTCCGACGTCCGGGCGCTGGATGATGCAGCCGATGCTGCGCTTCAGCTCCTCCGCCGCGCCAAGGCCGATGAGCATATTGTGCTTGCGGCGGATATACTTCACTATCGCCTCGTCAAAGCTCGCTCCCGCGACCTTTATCGACTCGCACTCAACGACGCCGCCGACGGAGATTATAGCGATCTCGGTCGTGCCGCCGCCGAT
>ERZ860322.1682-NODE-1682-length-12128-cov-3.501035_pt1 | contig 12128 bp, 8 predicted proteins | sample MGYA00509979_ERZ860322 | MGnify/ENA primary metagenome ERZ860322 (study PRJEB30046, sample SAMN00715217) | human gut metagenome | study: EMG produced TPA metagenomics assembly of the A metagenome-wide association study of gut microbiota in type 2...
GGTAACTCTTGCATGGGTTGTGCAAGTACGAGCTGGAAATTGCAGCATATAAAAAGGACTGCAATAAATAATCCACGTAATAAATGTTTCATGTTCTATTTAGTTTAAATAAATATTTCTGTGTTATTTGTCGTTGTGCTTGGTTGTAAATCACAAATAGACAGGGAAAAGAGTTATTTTATAGCTTCCCGTATCCTGACTAGCTTAGTTAACAGTCCTTCCAGAAGGTCTAACTTTAACATATTGGCACCATCGCTTTTGGCTACGGCAGGGGTTTCATGTGTTTCGATGAATATTCCGTCGGCACCTACGGCGATACCTGCTTTGGCGACAGTCTCTATCAACTGCGGCATTCCTCCCGTTACCCCACTGGTTTGGTTGGGTTGCTGCAAGGAGTGAGTGACATCCAGAATCACCGGATAGCCAAATGACTGCATTTCGGGGATACCACGGTAGTCTACAACAAGATCTTGATAGCCGAAAGTTGTTCCACGTTCGGTAAGCATCACATTCTTGTTTCCGACTTCCACCACTTTGTCGGCAGCAAACTGCATTGCCTGCGGTGAAAGGAACTGTCCTTTCTTGATGTTAATCGTTTTTCCGGTTTTGGCTGCGGCAACCAACAAGTCGGTCTGGCGACAAAGAAAAGCTGGGATTTGAAGTATGTCCACGTATTCGGCTGCCATTGCAGCTTCATCTGCAGTATGGATATCGGTTACGGTGGGGATTCCGAAAGTCTCATGTACCTTTCTCAATACTTTGAGTGCTTTCTCATCGCCAATGCCGGTAAACGAATCCAGACGTGAGCGGTTTGCCTTACGGTAAGAACCTTTGAATACATAAGGTATTTGCAGTGCTTCGGTGATCTTTACTACTCGTTCGGCAATGCGCATTGCCATTTCTTCACCTTCTATCACACACGGACCGGCCAACAGGAAAAAGTTGCCGGTGGGGTTGTTCTTAAGTTCTATCATTTTGTTATTTAATGAATTACAGGTTGTCAATCAATATTAGTTCGGAATAATAAGCGTTGTTCTTTCTGGAAGTACTCCCACCTCTAAAGGAAAGTGCTTGGGAAGCAGACGGCCATCTAAATCTACGGATGCGTTTTGTGCCCGAAGTACTTTTACCTTTTTGGTACGGTAGCTTTTCACTACCTTATGATTTAAGATTCTTCCTTGAATCAACATCCATAGTCCGGAAATAATCTGTAGAAATTCCGGACGATAGATTACGGAAACGTCCAACCATCCGTTGTAGGGTACGGCACTGGGCGTTTGTCCCCATCCCCAGGCACTACCCACACATACGGTCATGATGCGTCCGCGGATATGCTCGTCGTTGATGCGTAAATGCATTCTGTATAGTTTTCGTTCGAATATCAAAGAAAACAGGGCTGCAACGTATGACAGGAACTTTACTCCCCAGAAACGTTTGGTCTGGTCGGTGATCTTTACGATTCGTGCACCCAATCCGATATTGACGGCATTGAGGAAATAACGGCGATGGTGTTCTTTGCCGTCATAGAAGTTGCAATAGCCTACGTCTATTTTCTTCAGCCGATGATTGATGATGCAATCCACTGCCGGTTTGTATTCAGTGCTGAGTCCCCAATATTTAGCGAAGTCGTTTCCGATTCCGTTCGGAATCAGGCCAAGTGCGATATTTTCTTTATCTTCGGCGTCGGATAGCATAATACCGTTGATGGCGTCATTCAATGCTCCATCACCGCCTACAACGACAATAGTACGATAACCATTGTTGGCTAGAATCTTAGCGAGACGTTCTACTGAACCGAAACCTTCGGATTGTACATAGTCATAATCAACACCTTTGTTGTCCATGTACTCCTTGATCTCTTTCCAGCGCTTTTTTACCTTTCGGGTACCAGCTTTCGGGTTGTAAATCACACCCCATTTGTTCGGTTCTACACTCATATTCGTATTCCTATCCTACTGTATTAAAATCTCACTTTAATAACCGACAAAGATACTAAATCTCTTTCAGTTTTTCTTTTACAAAAGCTATCTTTTCTTCCATTGGAAGTGTCGCATTCACCCAATGAATGTTAAATCCTCTTCTTTCCATGCCTCTGAACCAAGTCATTTGCCGCTTGGCAAACTGGTGGATGGCTATTTCCAAACCGTTGAACATCTCTTCATAGCTCAACTTGCCTATGACGTACAATGTCAGGTATTTGTATTCCAACCCGTAATAGATCAAATCATCCGGTGAAATGCCTTGTTCAATCAAACGTCGTACTTCATCTACCATTCCTTCTTCCAACCGTTGTTTCAGTCGACGGGTAATCTTCTCGCGACGTAGCTCCCGGTCGATATCTACTCCGATGATAAGGCTGTTCAGTGCCGGAAACTCACGTTCGGGAACCGGATGGGTGGCGTAATATTCCTCGATTTCTATGGCGCGAATGGCACGCTTTACTGTATCCACATCGGTAGAGTTATGCAATGTTTTGTAGCGGCTTAATATTTCTGTCAGTTCCTCAAGGGAATGATTCGCCAAGCGGGTACGCAGTTCCGGATTTTCCGGTACGGGCATTAGTTTGTATCCTTTCAGTATGGATTCCAGATACATACCTGTTCCTCCACATAAAACGGGGAGGCGGCCTTTTTGTTTAATTGATTCGTAAGAAATCAGGAAATCGCGTTGATATTCAAATACATTATATTTATATCCGGGCTCGGCAATATCAATCAGATGATAGGGAATCGTATGTCCGTTTATTGTATAGTCGGCAAGGTCTTTCCCTGTGCCAAGATCCATTCCCTTGTATATCTGGCGGGAGTCGGCACTGATAATTTCTGTGTTGAGTTTATAGGCCAAAGCAGCAGCAAAAGGAGTCTTGCCTGATGCGGTAGGTCCGAGTATGGTGATTAAATCATAGTCCGGCATAGCTTCATTCTTTATATATCCGCAAAATTACGAAATAAATTTAACCTATCCGGTATACAATTACTTTTTTATGAAGATTAGAGCTTGGGAAATTTGCAGAAAAGGGAGGAATACGTATTTTTGTCTTTAGTTTAAAGCGAACTATATAGCGTTTGAACAGGAATTTAAATCTGATTATATGATAAAACTATACTTCTTGTCTTTTTTATTTCTCTGGTGCTGTGTAAATTTATATTCTAATTCTGTAGATAATATAACCAGTAAGCCTGTTCGTTTTTATACTCCTTCTGAATATAAAAGTGATGCACAAGTGTGGAGTATTTCTAAAGGAGAATATGATGATGTTTATTTTGCCACAAATGAAGGAATTGTACTTTATGATGGAGTACGGTGGGAAAAATATGTGACTCCGAGTGAATGTATCATGAGAAGTGTATTTTATGATGAAGAAAATAAAGTGGCATACAGTGGTGGAGTAAATGAGTTCGGATATTGGAAATACGATGAATATGGTAATTTGCAATACACTGTCTTGTATGAAAATTCTCCTAGTGCTCCGACTCAGGAATTTTGGAAAATTGCAAAGGTGCCCGGTAGTCGTTTAGTTTATTTTGAGTCTCCATTATCACTTTTGGTGTATGATATGGTAACAGGTAAGATTACTCCGTTGGCAGATGATGGAATGAGATTTCATTTTTTGTTTATTGTTGGTGAGAAGGTATATGTACAGCAAAATAATTATCTTTATCGATTGGATGGGTATGAAAAACAGATGATAACGGATCAATTGGAAAACTTCTATTTGGTATGTCTTTGGCGAGTGACGGTAGGCTTCGTCTTTTTAGTTCGGAAAAAGGGACATTATTATTGGATGAAAGAGGAAAAATTGAAAAACATATATCTTATGAAACCAATATGCGCATTACTTCTATGAGCCGTTTGGGAGAAGATTATTTAGTTGGCACCGGAAATACAGGTTTTTATAGAATAGATGAAAATGGTACGGTTCTTTCGAAAGTAGGAGAGCAGATGGGGTTGAAAAATACAGTGTTGAGTGTTGGGGTTAATAATAAAGGTGATATATGGTTAGGGTTGAATGGTGGAATTATGATGATTGAGGAAAGTGTTAAAGAAGAATCTTTATTGCTTGACCCTAAAGAAAGTATCGGATATGTATATTGTGCGGTGGATCGGGAGGAACAGTTGTATGTAGGTACTAATAAGGGACTTTTTTATATGAATAAGGAAGATAAACAAACAAAGTTTGTCTTGGTACCTGAATCTAAGGGGCAAGTTTGGGATTTATATCATATAGGTGATGAAGTGGTTGTAGCTCATAATAAAGGACTATTCAGTGTTTTTAATGGTACATTCCGTGAAATAAAACATAGTGGGGTCTATACATTAGTTCCGATTCCTTCTCGTCCTGGATATTATATTAGCGGAAATTATGTGGGATTATCGCTTTATGAAATGAAGGATGGCAAACTGACGTTTTGTAATAATATATCCGGTTACGATGATTTAGTACAGAACTGTGTATTCGATAAAGATGGAAATTTATGGATCACTCATTCAAGGCGGGGGTATATGCGGCTTCGTTTCGACAACAATTATACTTCTATTGTTGAGTCTGAAATTTATACTGTTCCCACTACATTATCCAAACGTGCTTTTATGGTAAAAGTTGGTAATGACCTTATTTTTATGAATAATGAGGGAGGAGTTTATAAATATAATGAGTTGAATAATACGCTTCAATCGGATGAATATTATGCTACTTTATTGTCAACAATCAATCGGGATATATTAAGGATTCAAGCTTTTGATGACCGGTTCTGGCAAATCAATGAAGATGGCGTTTGTTTATTGCAGAAAAATTATAATAAAGTGATGGTAAATGCCGGATTGTTCGCTCGTATGAAAGATCAGTTTATACCCAAAGGATTCCGTAAAGTGATTCAATTGCAAGATAGTATATATGCCATTGGTTTGGAGAATGGATTGGGAATTATGAATATTACTGCATTAAATGGTCAGTCTTCTATGAAGAAACCACATATTAGGAAAGCAGAGATTGTAGGAGAGTTGGAAAATCGGCTTTTAAGTTTGGAAGAAGGTAATCTTTCCATTCCTGCGCATATTAATATGGTACGGTTGTGGCTCACTGCCTTAAATAGGGAACGGCAAGTGGAATATCGTATTGTGGAGCGTGGCGATAAGTGGGAGAATTCTTCCGGAGGATATATTCAGTTGTCCTATCTTCGTTCAGGAGACTTTACATTGGAGATAAGAAGTACTAATGGCTATGGTATTCATTCGGAAACGAGTCAAGTAATGTTGCACATTGCATCACCATGGTATGCCACCACTTATGCTTATATCTTTTATAGTTTATTGGTTGTTGTCATTGTATTCTTGATATATGAAGTCATACTTATTCAAACTAGAAGGAAAGAAGAAAAGATCCGTTTAAATGAGGAAAGAAAACGTAAGGGGGAGATGGAACGTTATCAGTTGAATTGTCTTCAGGAAGAATTGGGGAATAAAAATAGTAAATTGATGAGTATAACAATGCTAGGTGTACAGAATAATACTTTCCTTAAAAAGATAAAAGATGCGGTGTCGGATATAGATACGGGCCAGTCATCTGTTATTAAGCAGCAAGTACAACGTATAGTGAAAGATATTGAACGGCAGTTGAATGACCAGAGTGGTTGGGATAATTTTGCCGAACATTTTAATAATACCTGCAATGGATTTTTCGATCGTTTGATAGAGAAACATCCGAAATTAACTAATAGTGATTTAAGATTATGTGCTTATATTCGTTTAAATTTAAGTACTAAAGAAATAGCTTCTTTAATGAATGTGTCTTCTTCCTCTGTAGAAATGGCTAAATATCGTCTAAGAAAAAAACTGGAGTTGGATGAATCTGTTGCTTTACCCTATTATTTGACGGAAGTTATAGCTACATTAAAATCTTTTGTTAATGATTGATTTGTAGGGGGAGTATTTATTTGTTATATAATTGAAATATAATATGTTATATTACTTGTTGTCAGGTGAATGTAGGGGGATGATATTTTACTTTTTTTAGGTTGTATAGTGTTTGTAGGGCTTGGATTTTTGGGAACTGATTAAGCCTGTTTTATATTTGCACCAACCCCAAAAAGTAATAGTATGAAAAAACTTCTTTTAAGTGCAATTTGCCTGTCGTTGTTTCCAATCGCTTCTCTTTATAGCCAACATCGGTTGATATGGAGTGATGAATTTAATTCCAAACAATTAGATGAAAGTAATTGGACTATAGCATCCGGTTATGGATTACAGAATGATGGATGGGGAAATAAGGAACTTCAAAACTATACGTCAAACAACATCTCTTTTAAAAAAGGAAAACTGGTTATTACTGCAAAGAAAGTAGGTGATGACAAGAAAAGAGGTGATTATACTTCTTCCCGCATTTCAACCAAAAATAAACGAAATTTTCTGTACGGTCGTATCGAAGCCCGTATGAAGTTGGCTATCGGTAAGGGTATTTGGCCTGCTTTCTGGATGTTGGGAACAGAGGGAGGCTGGCCGGATAGCGGAGAGATTGATATTATGGAATATGTGGGTTATCAACCGGGTGTCGCTCATTCTGCATTGCATACGCGCTCTAGTCACGGTGCTACCATCAATAAAAAACAGGTAGAGGTAAAGAATTTGGAAAAAGGATTCCATATCTATGGCATCAATTGGGATAAAGATAAGATAGAGTTTTATATTGATGATCCGGAAACCCCTTTTTATGTATATGCACCGGAAAAGAAAACACCACAGAATTGGCCCTTTGACAAACCGCATTATATTTTATTTAATCTGGCCGTAGGTGGCAACTGGGGAGGTAAAATGGGAATAGATAATTCGATCTTTCCACAAGTTTTTATCATTGATTGGGTACGTGTATATGCTAACTAATTAAAATATATTGAATACTATGAAGCTAATTTATACTTTCTTGATTTTATGTTGCTATTTGCTGAGTTCTGCTCATGCACAGCGAATTTCTATGAATGATCATTGGAAATTTGCCAAAGGGGATATTGATGTGTCTATGCTTTCTCAGCAAGCAGTCTGGACAAATATCACCCTTCCTCATACTTGGAATGGGTATGACGGGCAAGATGGCGGTGACGATTATTATCGGGGAACAGGTTGGTATATGCGTGCTCTTTCGCTTGATAAGAATGATCGGGGCAAATGTATTTATTTGCGTTTCGGAGCTGCTAACTATTTGACAGAAGTATATTTGAATGGGGTATTGATTGGTACACATTCGGGTGGATATACCGCTTTTGCATTTGATATCACTCCGTTTGTCCGTTATGGTATGTCTAACCAATTACTGGTGAAAGTCAGTAATGCTGATGGATTGCCCATCCCTCCTCTTTCTGCTGATTTTACCTTTTTCGGAGGATTGATTCGTGGTGTAGAATTAATTAAAAAGAATAAATTACATATCACTGCAGAAGATTATGGTTCGAATGGTGTATATGTTCGTCAAGATAAGGTTTCGGATAAAGAAGCAATACTTTCCTTTACAGCAAAAGTGCGCAATACGGAAAAGAACGCTCAAAAGGCTGTGATCTCTTTCTTTATAAAAGAACGGGATGGTAAAGTGCTAAAAGAGACAAAAGAAGAAAAGATGATTCTTCCTAAAACCACTATGCCGATAACAAGCACTTTCCGGATAGGTAATCCTCATTTGTGGAATGGAAAGAAAGATCCTTATTTATATATTGCGGAAGTGAAGGTGAAGGTAGGCTCTGAAATTGTAGATAACTATACTTTTCCTTTAGGGATTCGTTATTATTCTATCGATCCGGATCGGGGATTTATACTTAATGGACGCTCATATCCTTTGCGGGGAGTATCGTTACACGAAGAGAGAAAAGATAAAGGGAATGCGGTTAGCGATACCGAACGCAAGGAAGATATTGACAGAATCATCGCTATGGGAAGTAACTATATACGTTTATCTCATTATCAGCACGGTGATTTTACCTATCGTTACCTGGATTCTTTGGGAATAATTTGTTGGACGGAGACTCCGGTTATTAATAAGATAAAAGATACAGAGGAATTTGCAGTAAATTGTGAAAACGGATTGAGAAGTTTGATTCGTCAATTGTATAATCATCCATCCATAGTGGTGTGGGGAGTTTCCAATGAGATAAACTACCGGAAAGGTCCGAATCCGGTTCCACTGATTGAGAGACTGAATAAGTTGGTACATCAGGAAGATCCGACTCGTCCCAGCACATTGGCTGCCATGTTTTCCGAAAGACCTACCAACTTGATTACTGACGTTTATTCCAATAATCGCTATGACGGATGGTATTATAATACCGTAGAAGAGATAGGTACATTTGCCGATAAACTTCATCAGAAATATCCGCAGCGCTGTATCGGTTTTAGTGAATACGGTGCAGGAGCACATCCATATCAGCATCAGGAGGGGAATGGGAAACCGGATATAGACGGACACTGGCATCCGGAGGGTTATCAGACCTATTTTCATGAAGGCTACTTGAAAGCTATCCAGCAACGTCCTTATCTGTGGAGTACTTCCGTATGGGCGGCGTATGATTTTGCCTCGGATAGCCGTAATGAAGGAAATCAACCGGGAATCAATGATAAAGGTCTGATTACTCATGACAGACAGATAAAGAAAGACGCCTATTACTTCTATAAAGTCAATTGGAATCCGGAGCCAATGGTGTACATCTGTGAACGTCGGTTTACCGGACGTACCCAACCGGAAACAAGTGTGAGGCTCTATTCGAATTGCGAAAGAGTGATTCTGAAACTCAATGGAGAAGAAATTCCATTAGAGAAAAGGGAAAAACACATATTGGTATCCGGGACGATTGCGTTGAAAGTTGGAGTGAATCATGTAGAAGCTTTAGCTTATCAAGGAGATAAGCAGCTTGAAGATAAAGTAGTTTGGTATTATTTATCAGAAAACTAAAAATAAAATGCTATGAGAGAATATTTGAAAAAGACTTGGATGCTCGCATCACTGTTGTGGGTACTGTTACCTTTGGGACAGACCGTATCTGCACAAAGCGATCCCAAACTGGATCCTCTTATCCAGAATGTATATGGGAGGCAAACTATTTCATTGAATGGTAATTGGAGCTATCTATTGGACCAATTAGAGGTGGGATATTATAATTATCGCCGTACACCCGATCCTAATGGATTCTTCAAAGATCCAGTAGTAGATAACGTTACTGCCTACAAAGAGTATGATTTTGATTCAGCACCTGTAATGGCTATTCCGGGCGACTGGAATACCTGGGAAGACCGTTTTTTCTTTTATGAGGGAACCATGTGGTTTAAGCATAAATTCTTTTATAAAAAGACAGATCATAGAGTCTATCTTTATTTGGGAGCAGCCAATTATGATGCGAAAGTTTATTTGAACGGTACAAAGGTGGGAGAGCACATCGGTGGCTATACTCCTTTCAATATGGAAGTAACGAGTCAGATTAAAGACGGAGAAAACTTTGTAGTTGTGAAAGTTGACAATAAACGTACTGCGGGGGGAGTGCCGACATTGAACTGTGATTGGTTCAATTTTGGTGGAATCACGCGTGATGTGATGTTAGTTGAGGTTCCTCAAACTTATATAAGCAGCTACTATGTACAATTGAAGAAAGGAAGTAAAGATACACTGACAGGTTATGTGAAGATGGACGGAGCAGTTGCTTCACATAAAGTTCAGTTAGAAATTCCCGGGCTAAGAATCAAAAAGGAGCTTACAACAGACGCTAAAGGTTATGCTTCTTTTGAAATAAAGGCAAAACCGATTTTATGGAGTACGGAGAATCCTTATTTATATCAGGTGTCTTTGAGCACGGATACAGATAAAGTGACGGATGAAATAGGTTTCCGTACAATAGAGACAAAAGGTCGTCAGATTCTTTTGAATGGCAATCCTGTATTTTTAAAGGGAATCAGCATTCATGAAGAAGCTCCTTTTCGTTCCGGCCGTATTTGCTCGGAAGAAGAGGATTTGACATTATTGAATTGGGCGAAGGAACTTGGATGCAACTATGTGCGATTGGCACATTATCCTCACAACGAGAAGATGGTTCGTCTGGCTGAAAAAATGGGGTTGATGGTTTGGTCGGAAATCCCTGTTTACTGGACTATTCAGTGGGAAAACAAGGATACTTACCAGAATGCACATAATCAATTGATGGAAATGATTGAACGGGATCAGAACCGGGCAGCGGTTATCATTTGGTCAATAGCCAATGAAACGCCACATGGAGAAGCACGCGACCGATTTTTGTCCAATCTGGCGAAAGCTGCCCGTGAAAAAGATAACTCACGCTTATTGAGTATGGCGATGGAACGTTCGGACAAGTCGGCTACGGTGCTTTCCATTCAGGATAAGATGAGTGAATATGTAGATATCATCTCTTGCAATCAATATCTGGGATGGTATGATGGATTGAATGAGAAGATAGACCGTGTGCGTTGGGAGGTTGATTATGAAAAGCCTTTGGTGTTTAGTGAAATGGGTGGAGGAGCTGTTGCCGGTTATCATGGAGATAAAGCACAGATTTGGACAGAAGAATATCAGGAAGAGCTTTACAAGAAAATGCTGAAGATGATTGATGAACGGATGCCGCCGGTTGCGGGTATTTCTCCTTGGATATTAATGGATTTCCGTTCTCCGAGACGACTGCTGCCGCAAGTTCAAGACGGATTCAACAGAAAAGGGCTGATATCCAATCGCGGGCAAAAGAAGAAAGCTTTCTATATACTTCAGGAATGGTATAGGAATAAGTAATAAAAGTATATTTTCTTTGATAAATTAACCAAAAGTAGTATTATGAAAAAAGTATGTTATTTATATTTACGATTTTTCTCTCTGTTGCTAGCTGCATTACCGTTGCAGCAGATTATGGGAGAACAAGTAGGTAGGGCTGAAGCGGTGACTATACAAAGTGTCCAGCAGCAAGGGAGAAAAATTACCGGTCAGGTAGTGGATGATAAAACCGGTGATCCGTTAATTGGTGTGAATGTGAAAGTTAAAGGGACTACTATGGGAACGATAACGGACTTGGACGGACGGTTTACATTAACCGTTACAACAAGAAATCCGGTAATACTTGTTTCTTATATAGGATACTCACAGCAAGAACTGACTGCATCCGGAAACCAATTGAACATCAAATTGAAAGAAGATGCGATGGCATTGGATGAGGTTGTAGTTGTTGGATACGGTGTTCAAAAGAAGAGCTTGGTGACAGGTGCTATCGCTTCCGTCAAAGGAAGTGAATTGGAAATGACCGGTATTATGCGTGCGGATGATGCTCTGCAGGGAAAAACACCGGGAGTACAGATTATATCTAATAGCGGACAGCCGGGAACTTCAACCTCCATTCGTATTCGTGGTGTCGGAACAAATGGTACGGCACAACCTATTTATATTGTCGATGGAATGGCGGTGGGGGATATAGAATACTTGAATCCTGCAGATATTGAATCCATTGAAGTACTGAAAGACGCTGCATCATCAGCCATTTATGGAGCTCGCGGAGGTAATGGGGTTATTCTTGTAACTACTAAAAAAGGGAGTGAGGGCAAGACTTCCGTCACTGCTAATTTTTCTTATGGTATTCAGAATCTGGCAAGAAAAGTAGATGTACTGAATGCGAAAGAATATTGTATTTTACAAAACGAGGCTGCGCAGAATGGGGGGCAACCATTACCTTTTACGGAAGAGCAAATTGCCGGATATAATAAAGGTACAGATTGGCAGGAAGCGGTGCTTTATCGTAATGCTCCTACTATGCAGGCGCAAGTATCTCTTTCTGGAGGGGATAAGAAAGGATCTTTCCTTACATCTGCTTCCTATTTCAACCAAGATGGTATCTTAGCAAAAGGAAAATCAAATTTTAAGCGTATTACGGTTAACCTGAATTCTGAACGTCGTTTCTTTGATGATCATCTTAAGGTAGGTGAAAATGTATCTTTATCAAAAGTAGAGCGGCAGTCGGTGACACAGAATAGTTTAACGGCAGGTCCATTAGTCAGTGCTTTGAATATGGACCCGTTGACTCCGGTGTACGATTCAAAGAATGAAGATCCGCTTTATGGTGGTTTTGGTTCTTCAAAGTACGTATCTCAGGAAATAGTAAATCCTGTGG
>ERZ860322.1689-NODE-1689-length-12079-cov-4.456088_pt1 | contig 12079 bp, 12 predicted proteins | sample MGYA00509979_ERZ860322 | MGnify/ENA primary metagenome ERZ860322 (study PRJEB30046, sample SAMN00715217) | human gut metagenome | study: EMG produced TPA metagenomics assembly of the A metagenome-wide association study of gut microbiota in type 2...
CGCAGACAACGGCCTTTTATTTATTTCCGGACAGCTTGGCTTTGATGTAGAGCATGGCAGCGTGATCCCGGAAACCGTAGAAGAGCAGGCAACCCTCTCTTTAAAGAATCTGGACGCAATCATGACAGCAGCAGGAACTGACCGCACGAAAGTGATGAAAACAACCATTTTCCTGACCGATATGAACGATTTTGCCAAGGTAAATGAAGTATACGGTGCTTTCTTTGGTGAGTCCAAACCGGCTCGTTCCTGTGTAGCAGTTGCCGCTCTTCCGAAAGCAGCAAAAGTGGAAATTGAATGCATCGTATCCCTGAAATAAGAGAGAGAGATGAGTATGGCAGAGGAAAGAGTAATTAAAATCGGAATGCTGGGTCTTGGTACTGTCGGTACCGGTGTGTATAAAGTGCTGAAAAGCCAGCAGGAGGAAATGCTTCCGAAGCTGGGAGCACGTGTAGAGCTGAAAAAAATTCTTGTGCGCAATGTGGAAAAAGCAGCTGCAAAGGTTGACGATCCCTCCATCATTACCACCAGCTTCGAGGAGATTGCCAATGACCCGGAAATCGAGATTGTTGTTGAGGTTATGGGTGGTGTTGAGCCGGCATTTACATTTGTTAAGAAGGCACTTGAAGCAGGAAAGAGTGTGTGTACATCTAATAAGGCACTTGTTGCTGCACACGGTCCGGAGCTTCTTGAGATGGCTAAAGAAAGAAAACTTAATTTTATGTTTGAGGCATCTGTAGGGGGAGGAATTCCAATTATCAGACCGCTTAACCAGTCTCTTACAGCAGATGAGATTACTAAGATTACAGGCATTCTTAATGGAACAACTAACTATATTCTTACTAAGATGAGCAGGGAAGGAATCTCATATCAGGAGGTTCTTAAAGAGGCACAGGCACTTGGATATGCAGAAAGAAATCCGGAGGCTGATGTTGAAGGTTACGATGCATGCAGAAAAATAGCAATTCTTACATCGCTTGCATTTGGCAATACAGTGAAATTCGAGGAAGTGTATACAGAGGGAATAACTAAGATTTCCAATGAGGATTTTGCATATGCTAAAGAGCTTGGAAGCGTTATCAAGCTTCTTGCAACAAGCTACAGCAAGGATGGCAAGGTGTATGCAATCACAGCACCATTCATGATTGACAGTACACATCCATTATATAATGTTAATGACGTTCTTAACGGAATCTATGTACATGGCAATGTGTTAGGTGATGTAATGTTCTTCGGAGCAGGAGCAGGAAAGCTTCCAACAGCAAGTGCTGTAGTATCAGATGTAGTTGACTGTGTTAAGCATAAGGGTAAAAATGTTATGACAATCTGGAGCTCGGTAAAGCAGGAACTCGGTGATACATTTGATGAGACAAGAAGATTCTTTGTAAGAATACAGGGTGATGATATACAGGCGGCCAAGGCAGCATTTGGCGAAGGACAGGTTGTTAAGGTTGATGGAATTAACGGAGAGTTCGGATTTGTTACAGAGCCTATGACAGAGAGAGCATTTGAGGATGCTAAGGATAAGGTTTCTGTTATAAGCAGAATCAGAATAGATGATACTAAATTACAGTAATAATATAAGGGAGAAATAGTAATGGTTAAAGTAGTTAAATTTGGTGGAAGTTCACTTGCAAGCGCAGAGCAGTTTAAGAAGGTTGGTAATATTATCCGTGCTGATGAGGACAGAAAGTATGTAGTTCCTTCAGCACCTGGAAAGAGATTTCCAGAGGATATTAAGGTTACTGATATGCTTTACAAATGTTATGCAGAGGCAGAAGCTGGTAAGAATATTGAGAAGAGCCTTAAGGCAATTGAGGAAAGATATAACGAAATAATAAAGGGGCTTGGACTTAAGCTTTCATTAAAAGAACAGTTTGAGACAATCAAGAAGAATTTTGAGGCACTTGCAGGAAAAGATTATGCAGCTTCAAGAGGTGAATATCTTAATGGTATTATCATGGCTAACTATCTTGGATATGAGTTCATAGACGCTGCTACAGTTATATGCTTCGATAAGGATGGAGAATTTGATTCAGAAAAGACAAATGCAGTGTGCGAAGCAAAGTTTGCTAATATTGAAAGAGCAGTTGTACCTGGATTTTATGGAGCAATGCCTAACGGAAAGGTTAAGACATTTTCAAGAGGTGGTTCTGATGTGACAGGTTCAATTGTTGCAAGAGCACTTAAGGCTGATATGTATGAGAACTGGACAGATGTATCAGGTTTTCTCGCAGCAGATCCAAGAATTGTAAGCAATGCAAAGCCAATTAACGTTATTACATATAAGGAATTAAGAGAGCTTTCATACATGGGTGCATCAGTGCTTCATGAATCAGCTATCTTCCCTGTAAGAAAGGGTGGAATTCCTATCAATATTAAGAATACTAATGCTCCGGAAGATAAGGGAACAATGATTGTTGAGACAACATGTAATATGCCGGAATATACAATTACTGGTATTGCAGGTAAGAAGGGATTCGTTGCAATCAGCATTGACAAGGATATGATGAATTCAGAAATCGGATTCTGTAGAAAGGTTCTTTCAGTATTCGAGGATAACGGAATCTCAATCGAACATATGCCTTCAGGAATTGATACTATGACAGTATTTGTTCACCAGGATGAATTTGTAGAGAAGGAACAGAAGGTTCTTGCACAGATTCATAAGGCAGTTAATCCTGACTCTGTTGAACTTGAAGCTAACCTTGCACTTATTGCAGTAGTTGGACGTGGAATGAAGAACAGTACTGGTATAGCAGGTAATATCTTCTCAGCACTTGCAAAAGCTAAGATTAATGTTAAAATGATAGATCAGGGATCATCAGAGTTAAACATCATTATCGGTGTCAGAAACAGATACTTTGAGGATGCCATAAAGACTATCTATGGAGTATTCGTTCCGGAGGAATAATAAGAAAACAGGGGGATAAGGGATATGAAAGAAGCAAAGAATGAACTTATGCAGTTTGTCGGCGGCGTAATAATGCTTGTTGTAGGACTCTACATATTGTCACAGAAGGTTATGGTGTCATCTTCATATGGATTTTTCTCATTATGGGGTGGCAGATTTTCATCAGGACTTATCATGGTTCCGTTAATAATCGGAATTGTATGGATGTTTGCTACAGGCGGATCATTTGTATCTAAAGTATTTACGGTACTTTCAGTAATACTTATAATCGCTTCAATTGTAGCGTCAACAAGAATCTGGCTTGTATCTATCACAATGTATGAATGGGTTCTTATACTTGTTCTTATATTTGGTGGCGCAGGGCTGGTTGCGAAGGTATTGTTTGCAAACAACAAGTCAGAAAAGTCAAAGAAGGATAAAACTGAACAGACAGGCAGCAACTATACATCAAGCGTAGATGATGAGCTTGACAAAATGAGAAAGAACATGAAATAAGATGCTTTCCCCGCACATTATGTGCGGGGATTTCTGCGTTAAGGAACAAAACACAATGGTTGATAAAACTTGATGAAATTGATATAATCTAATGTAATATGCGTATGAAAACGGAGGATGATTAATGGATATCGCAAAGAAAATAGCAGAAGAACTGGAGATTAAGGTTACGCAGGTAGAGGCTGCTGTTAAACTTATAGATGAGGGATGCACAATTCCTTTTATTGCACGATACAGAAAGGAAGTTACAGGAGCATTAAATGATGAACAGCTCCGTAATCTTGATGAAAGATTAAAGTATTTAAGAAATCTTGAGGACAGAAAGACTCAGGTTCTTGCAAGTATTGAAGAACAGGGAAAGCTTACAGAAGAACTTAAGTCTGCTATTACAGCAGCAGAAACAATGGTTCTTGTAGAAGACCTTTACAGACCATACAAGCAGAAGAGAAGAACGAGAGCAACAATTGCTAAAGAGAAAGGCCTTGAGCCACTGGCACAGTTCATATATGCACAGGAAGCGACAGAGGATATAACAGTTAAGGCAGCAGAATTTATCAGTGATGAAGAGGGTAAAGAAGTTGCTACAGCACAGGATGCAATAGCAGGTGCGTTAGATATAATTGCAGAGCTGATATCAGATGTTGCAGATTACAGAACATATATTAGAGATATCACAATGAAGGAAGGCAAGCTTGTTGTAACAGCCAAGGATGAGAAGGCTGAATCTGTATATGAGAATTACTATGATTACAACGAAGCTCTTTCAACAATTCCGGGACACAGAATCCTTGCAATTAACAGAGGAGAAGATGAAAAGTTCCTTACTGTCAAGGTTGAAGCACCAGAGGAGAGAATATTAAGATATCTTGAGAAGAATATTCTAAAGGATAATGCATTTACAGAAGAGTACCTTAAGAACTGTATTGCAGATGCATATGGAAGACTTATCGCACCAGCTATTGAAAGAGAGATAAGAAGCAGCCTTACAGAGACAGCAGAGGATGGGGCAATCAAAGTCTTTGGAAAGAATCTTGAACAGCTTCTTCTTCAGCCACCTATTGCCGGCAAGGTTGTTCTTGGCTGGGATCCGGCTTTCAGAACAGGCTGTAAGCTTGCAGTTGTAGATCCTACAGGCAAGGTGCTTGCAACTAAAGTTATATACCCTACAGAACCACACAATAAGGTGGCTGAATCTAAGGCTGAGGTTAAGAAGCTTATAGATAAGTACCACGTTAATCTTATTTCGTGTGGTAACGGAACAGCTTCAAGAGAATCAGAGAAGATTATTTCAGATATGATACATGAGATGAATCTTCCTGTTGATTATGTAATCACTAACGAGGCAGGGGCTTCTGTATATTCAGCAAGTAAACTTGCAACAGAGGAATTCCCTGACTTTGATGTGGCACAGAGAAGTGCAGTTTCAATAGCAAGACGAGTTCAGGATCCATTGGCAGAGCTTGTCAAGATTGACCCTAAATCAATCGGAGTAGGTCAGTATCAGCATGATATGAACCAGAAGAAGTTAGAGAATACACTTACAGGAGTTGTTGAGGACAGCGTTAATAAGGTTGGAGTAGACTTAAATACAGCGTCAGCCTCACTTCTTGAGTATATATCAGGTATATCTAAGGCAGTAGCTAAGAATATAGTTGAATACAGAGAGACTAATGGCAGATTCACGAACAGAAAGCAGCTTTTAAAGGTCGCAAAGCTTGGTCCTAAAGCATTTGAACAGTGTGCCGGATTCATGAGAATATCAGGCGGTGATAATCCGTTAGATGCAACAAGCGTGCATCCTGAAAGTTATGAGGCAGCAACAAAGCTTCTTGCACTTTTAGGTTATGATATTAATTCAATTACATCAGGAGAACTTATTGGACTTAAGGGTAAGGTTGAAGATTTTGCCAAGATGGCAGATGAACTTGGAATAGGAACAATTACACTTGAAGATATCATTAAAGAACTTGAGAAGCCGGGAAGAGACCCAAGAGATGAGATGCCTAAGCCGATATTAAGAAAAGATGTCCTTGATATGAAGGATTTAACACCGGGCATGATACTTAAGGGAACAGTCAGAAATGTTATCGACTTCGGAGCATTTGTTGATATCGGAGTACATCAGGACGGACTTGTACACATTTCCCAGATGAGCAGCACAAAGAGAGTGGAGCACCCTCTTGATGTTGTAAGCGTAGGAGATGTCGTAGATGTAAGGGTTATAGACGTTGATATCCCGAAGGCAAGAATTTCACTTTCAATGATACTTGATGAGAAAGAAGCAGCTAACAGAAAGTACACTAAGGATAATTCCAATAATAAGAATAACAGAAACAACGGCAAAGGAAACAGACAGGACAGAAAGCCTAAGAAGGAAGGCCTGAACCTTTCAGGACTTGCCAAGTTCATGCATTAATAGGAGTACTGTATGGAAGATAGAATTGAATTTGACAGCGTAATTACAGAGAAAGCACTTAATGATTTCAAGATGTATCATGTTTTTCACAATGTTGGAGGAGTGTTTGGATATGTATTTGCAGCATTTGCAATAGTTATGTGCGTGCTTGGCGTAATATTCAAAATGTCTCCTAAATATATAGTCATGATGGGGCTTTTTGGAGTATTTTTCTTCTTTTATCCAATTGTTAATATGAGGCTTGGAACGAAGAAGCAGATGAAAACAGTTGCAGCATTTAAAGAGCCGATGCATTATAGTGCCGGGGAAGACAAGATAATTGTAAGTCAGGATGGAATGTCAGAAGAACTTGCATGGGAGCAGATATACAAGATAAGATTCACAGGAAGCAATCTTATTCTGTATCTTTCATCTGTCAGAGCCAATGTGCTTACAGTTAACAGTATGGGCGAGGCAGCAGTTCCTTTTGTTAAAATGTGCCAGAAGAAATTAAAGCCTTTTCAGGTTAAGGTTAATATGGATAAGCTTGCTAAGGCTGCGGCTTAAGTGAGCAGATAGGAATAATATGGTTAAAGAAACGTTTAACGCTAAAGAAACATTTGAAGCAGGATATGAGATGGGTAAGAAGGCTCTTCCGGGGCAGATATACTGTCTTAATGGAGATCTGGGCGTCGGGAAAACAGTATTCACACAGGGCTTTGCGAAAGGCCTTGGAATAGAAGAGCCTGTCAACAGCCCTACATTTACAATTATTCAGGAATACCATGAAGGCAGACTGCCATTGTATCATTTTGATGTATACAGAATTGGCGATGTCGAAGAGATGGATGAGCTTGGATATGAGGAATATTTCTATTCAGACGGGGTGTGCCTTATTGAATGGAGCACACTTATACAGGAGATAATTCCGGATAATGCGATAGAGATAGTTATAGAAAAAGACCTTGAAAAAGGCTTTGATTACAGGAAAATAACTATCGGGCAGGAGGCAGTATGAGAATATTAGCAATAGAAAGTTCAGCAGTTACAGCATCAGTTGCGATTCTTGAAGACGATACACTTGTTGCTGAATATACAATTAATCATAAGATGACACATTCACAGACACTTCTTCCAATGATAGATGAGATATTTTCAATGGTTCAGTTAAAGCCTGATGATGTTGATGTTATAGCAGTATCAAAGGGACCGGGTTCATTCACGGGTCTAAGAATTGGTGCAGCTACAGGCAAGGGAATTGCACTCGCACTTGACAAGAAGATGGTGGCAGTTCCGACACTTGCGGCAATGGCATATAATCTGTATGGAGACAGCAGATACATATGCCCTGTAATGGACGCAAGAAGAAAACATCTGTACAGCGGAATATATACATTTGACGGCGAAAAGCTTGTTACAGTAAGAGATGTTAATCTTGCTTCATATGAAGAGCTTGCAGAAGAGCTTGTGGGACTTGATGGACAGGTTGTATTAGTAGGTGACGGTGTAGATGTTGCAGGAGATGTCCTTAAAGAGCAGCTTGGCGACAAATGTATACTTGCACCAGCTCATATCAAAACACAGAGAGCCGGCTCTGTAGCACTTTTAGCAAAGCAGATGGCAGATAATGGTCAATATACAGATGCTGATGAGTTAAAGCCTGATTATCTGCGCCCTTCACAGGCAGAAAGAGAGAAAGCACAGCATGAGTCTTAAATATGTGATAAGACCAATGATGGAAGATGATACATTTGCAGTAGCACTGATAGAACAAGGGATATTCTCACTTCCGTGGTCGCAGAAATCATTTGCAGATGCGTGCAGGAATCAGGACAATGTGTATCTGGTGTGCGAAGCAGACGGAGTAATTGCCGGATATTGTGGTATGTGGACTGTGCTTGGAGAAGGTAATATAACCAACATGGCAGTATCACCGGATTACAGGCAGTGCGGCATAGCACAGATGCTTATGCAATCAATGGAAAAGTATGGTGATGACAAGAATGTCATATCATATTTCCTTGAAGTCAGACAGAGCAATCTGCCAGCAATAGCCCTTTATGAAAAAATGGGGTATAAGAATATAGGAATAAGAAAAAATTTTTATGAAAAACCAGTTGAGGACGCAGTTATTATGTCCAAAACAGTTGATATACAATAAAAGAAGGAGGTGCAGTTAATGTTAGATGTATGTCTGCTGGGAACAAGCGGAATGCTTCCTTTGCCGGGGAGATGGCTGACATCGCTTATGACACGTTATAATGGAAGCAGCCTTATGATAGACTGTGGAGAAGGAACCCAGATAGCAGTTAAGCAGAAGGGATGGAGTTTTAATCCGATAGATGTTATATGCTTTACACATTATCATGCGGATCATATAAGTGGACTTCCGGGACTTTTACTTACGATAGGCAATTCAGAAAGAAAAAAGCCTCTAACACTTGTTGGACCTAAGGGGCTTGGCAAGGTAGTTTCATCTTTAAGAGTAATTGCACCAGAATTGCCATTTGAGCTGAATCTTATAGAACTGACAGGCCCACAGGAGCATCTGGAACTATGCGGATATGAGATAGATGCATTCAGGGTTAACCATGCGGTTACATGTTATGGATATACAATAAGCATACCAAGAATTGGCAAATTTGATGTAGAAAAAGCAAGAACATTGGGAATCCCATGCAGTATGTGGAATAAGCTGCAGCATGGAATTACAGTTACAATAGATGATACAGAATATACCTCTGATATGGTAATGGGAGAGACAAGAAAAGGTCTTAAAGTCACATATTGTACGGATACAAGACCTGTTCAGTCAATAGTAGATAATGCCAAGGATTCTGATCTTTTCATCTGTGAGGGAATGTATGGAGAAGACGGTAAAGAAGCTAAGGCACGGGAATACAAACACATGACATTCACAGAGGCAGCACAGCTTGCAAAGAAGGCTTCTGTTAAAGAAATGTGGCTGACACATTACAGTCCGTCGCTAGTAAGACCGCAGGATTATGTTGATAAGGCAAGGAAGATATTCCCAGCTACAATAGCAGCAACCGATGGAAGAACAGTAGAATTAAAGTTTAATGATGAAGATTAGCAGACATATATAGATATTAGCTATACATATTGATAGGAGATAATAATATGGATAAAGAAGATGTGCTTATTCTTGCAATAGAGAGCTCTTGTGATGAGACAGCAGCGGCAGTTGTAAAGAATGGAAGAGAGGTATTGTCTAATGTAATCAATACCCAGATAGCTATACATACAGAGTATGGCGGAGTAGTTCCTGAAATCGCGTCAAGAAAGCATATAGAAAATATTAATCCGGTAATTAAAAAGGCATTGACAGATGCGGGTGTTACGCTTGATGATATAGATGCAATAGGTGTTACATATGGTCCGGGACTTGTCGGAGCTTTACTTGTGGGAGTAGCAGAAGCTAAAGCCATAGCATTTGCAATGAATAAACCATTAGTTGGGGTACATCATATAGAAGGGCATATAAGCGCCAATTATGTTGAGAACAAAGAACTTGAACCACCATTTGTGGCTCTTGTTGTCTCTGGTGGACATACACATCTGGTTAAAGTTAATGATTACGGAGAATATGAGATAATCGGAAGAACTAGAGATGATGCGGCAGGAGAAGCGTTTGACAAGGTAGCCAGAGCAATCGGATTAGGATATCCGGGAGGTCCAAAGATAGACAAGCTTGCCAAGGAAGGCAATCCTGAAGCAATAGAGTTTCCAAGAGCACATGTTGATGATGCACCATATGATTTCTCGTTCAGTGGAATCAAGTCAGCGGTGCTTAATTACATTAATTCAGCCAATATGCAGGGAAAAGAGATTAATCGTGCGGATGTAGCTGCGTCTTTCCAGAAAGCAGTAGTGGACGCATTAGTATCGCGAGCTGTTAAACTGGCAAAAGAATGTGGTATGGACAAGCTTGCAATAGCCGGCGGAGTTGCTTCAAATTCTGCGTTAAGGGCAGCAGTACAGGAGGAGTGCGCTAAGAATAACATCAGATTTTATTCACCATCGCCTGTGTTGTGCACAGATAATGCGGCAATGATAGGCGCAGCAGCATATTATGAGTATATAAAAGGAGTGCGTCATGGTTATGATCTCAATGCCGTGCCAAACCTCAAGTTAGGAGAGCGTATATAATGAATACAGCAATTGTTCTTGCAGGAGGAAGCGGCAAAAGAATGAATAGCGACATTCCCAAGCAGTATCTGATGCTTGCTGGAAAACCGGTTATATACTATTCTCTGAAAGCGTTTCAGGATAATTCTCACATAGACAACATAATACTTGTAACAGCAGAAGAATATATTGATTATGCCAAAGAGAACATACTTGATAAAACACTGAGTAAAGTCTCAATGGTGATTCAGGGTGGCATGGAGCGCTATGATTCTGTCTATAAGGGACTTCAGTGCATTAAAGAGCCGGGGTATGTATTCATACATGATGGTGCAAGACCATGTATAAGCCAGAAACTTATAGATGATTGTTATACAAATGTTGTTAAAAATGGTGCATGCATAGCGGCAGTTCCGGTTAAAGATACAATTAAGATAGCAGATGCAGAAGGGTTTGCTGCAGAGACACCAGACAGAAGTACATTGTGGCAGATTCAGACACCGCAAGTGTTTAGATATGATATAATAAAAGAATCATATGATAAGTTGTATGCAGGTGGTAGATTTAATGGGGTTACAGATGATGCAATGGTGCTTGAAAGGTATGGAGAGTATCGCATAAAACTGGTTAATAGTGATTATAGGAATATTAAGATTACTACGCCAGAAGATATGAATACAGCAGAAATATTTATAAAGGATACATTTTAATAGATAATAATATTGAATCTTTAATAAGGAGACAGGTATGAGCAGTTTTTCAGTTAAGAGAATAAATGTTGTCGGAGCGATAGCGTCTGTGTGGGCGTTTATATTTGCGTTCTTTCCATTTTACAGAATAAAACCATCAGATGCATTGGTACAACAGGCAGGAAGTCAGGCTGATACATATTCGATAACAAAAAATATGATTTCATATAATTTTTTTGGCGTGTTGTGCCTTATGCTTGCCATAGCAGCTCTGGCTTTATATGTATGGAACAGTTCACAGCTTGTGAGAGCTGCAGCTATAATAGTTTCTTTAGCTGATTTTATAAGTCTTATGCTTGCTTTAATTGTTGGCAATTCTGAGATTAAAGATACTAAGGCAATAATATCATATGCAGTACAGTATAGTGGTTCAGGAATGAAGACAAGTATGTTTATAAAGACATCAGTAGCATTCGGATTTATTCTTGAGTTGATAATGATATTAATAATGATAGGCTCATACTGGATTAATGAACTGTTATTCAGACCCTATGTATTAGGAGACAAGTCAGAAGCAGTATTAAATCCCCTGGAAGGACTTGTTGGAACAGCCAAAGCCAGTTACATAAAGCAGATGACGGCACATATGCATATGAAAAATAATGCACCATCAGAAGCTTCTGAAGGTTCTTCAGAAATACTTGAAAAAAAATAAAAAAACTTTAAAAAAGCTGTTGACAAAGTTTCACCGTGATGATAATATAATCAAGTCGCTGGTGCGACACAATTAAATAGCTATGGAGAGGTACCGAAGTGGTCATAACGGGGCGGTCTTGAAAACCGTTTGTCTTCACGGGCGCATGGGTTCGAATCCCATCCTCTCCGCTGAAAACCATCTATCATAACTTAGATGGTTTTTTTATGCCAAAGCTTGCAGGTAACTGCTAGTGATGGAACGGATAACATAATTGATCATATATTGAAGGCATCTGATACAATGTGAGTACACATTAGTACAATACCAACAATATAGAAACTAAAGTTAAAAAGTTTAAAAAACTTGTTGACAAACATCAAACAAAATGTTATTCTATCATAGCTGTCAGCGAGAAACGCTGGTTGCTAACAGATAAGAAGCAAACGCTTCTTGATAATGAACTTTGATAACTGAACAGAAAGACAACCTTGAAAATTCTTTTTAAAATTTCGAGATGAGTACAGAATTCATTAGAATTAAGTATACATCTTTTGTGAACATCATTCAAGCAATTGAATGAATCCTTAAACACAGTATAAGGAAACTATTAAGCTAGTTAGTTTAAGACTGACAAGGCAAACTTGATGTTTTGAAAAACATCTAGGAGTTACGAAGTAACTCTTAAGTGTTTTGTGAAGCAAAACATATTTTATGAGAGTTTGATCCTGGCTCAGGATGAA
>ERZ860322.1696-NODE-1696-length-12041-cov-2.901969_pt1 | contig 12041 bp, 8 predicted proteins | sample MGYA00509979_ERZ860322 | MGnify/ENA primary metagenome ERZ860322 (study PRJEB30046, sample SAMN00715217) | human gut metagenome | study: EMG produced TPA metagenomics assembly of the A metagenome-wide association study of gut microbiota in type 2...
CTATACTCTAAAAATCTCCGGCACAAATATGCCGGAGATTCTTTATCTTATTAAAAATTATTTAATTTTAACTTTTTTAACTTTTGACCACTTGCCATATATTTTATTTGTTCCATCTAACACATAAGCTCTTACTTTAATATAAAGTTTTTTCTTATTTGCAAGTTTTTTGCTTTTTAAAGTAAATGCAACTTTCTTATATGACTTTTTATAAAGTGTTTTCTTAAATTTCTTTGATGTTGCAACTCTTACTTCATATCCTGTTGCATTTTCAACTTTTTTAATTGACACTTTAATCTTCTTTAATGATAACTTCTTTTTAATTTTCTTTGAAAATGCAGCTCGTCCTAAAGCAGTTTTTTCTGCTGATGTTCCGTTTATGCCTTCACTATTTCCAGCAGTTGTTGTATTTTTTGCATCCGTTGTAATTGTGTTGTTATTGTCTGTCTGCTGACTCTTTGTTGTTTCAGGTGCCTTTGTTGTCTGTTCCTGCTTCTTTGTTGTTGTCTCAGGTGCCTTTGTTGTTTCCTGACTCTTTGTCGTTGTTTCAGGTGTCGTTTGATTGTATGTTCCTGTTTTATTTGGATTTAAAATAATTACTGTGGCAGTTCCGTCATCTGATGATATCTCAACTACATTATATTTATATGTAAGAAAATCTGATGCCGGATTCATAAATACTCCTGTGCCTTGTGTTTTTGTCACATTGCGGCCATTTATGGTAGCTTTAAAGTTTCCTGCTCCCATTCCACCTACTGCCATATACAATTCACTAAAGCCTTTATTTTGGAATAAACATGCATTTATTTCTCCACTAATTACTGCGTATTTACAGCCCAACAATCCCTTATCAAATTCACCATTATTATTGTTAGCAATATCCTTATAATTTAATGATTCGTATTTCGAATCACCTGCTGCAGGTTTTGTTGTTTCTAAAACCTTAGTAGTCGTTTCAGATATCTTAGTTGTTGTCTCAGGTGCCTTTGTTGTTGTCTCAGCTACTTTAGTTGTCGTAGTTTCAGGTGCCTTTGTTGTCTCTATATTGCCTCCATTTGCTTGTATTTTTCCATAGCCATATTCCGATTTATAACCACCATTTTCATCGTATCTTATAAAATAAAATACAATATATTTTCCTTCATCACCTTTTAAGCTTCTTGTATGACTCCAACCTGTATCTGTTGCTTCCATTCCCCATGAAACAAATCCTACTTCTGCTTTACTTTCTGCTAATTCTTTTGCTTCACTTTCTGTATTTACCACCTTATAAAGCACACTAACTGCATTGTATTTTTTATCACCTACTATAGTAAATGTTCCATTAACATTTGCATCAAATGTAAGGTACATATCTTCATTTACAGAAATTGTTCCTGCCGGAATCCATTTTGCATATAAAGTGATGTTTCCATTTACCTTTGATGAAATAGCGTCCACTTTTGTGTTGTATGTACTTTCCTTATACCATCCTGCAAAATCATATCCATCCCTTTTAGGTGTATCAAGTGTTATCTGCTGTCCATAAATATAGCTTGTCGGATATAATCCTGTATTATTTTTAACTCCTCCTACTAAATCATAAGAAATGCTATATGTTTCTCTGTTGTAGTACATTTTTAATACAAGACTTCCATTTGCATTTACTGTTCCCTGTTTAATATTGTTTGAATTTGAATTATCAAATTTAAATCCTGTAAAATTCTTTTCTGTTGCAGTTACATTTGCTCCTGCATCTGCGTATTTCACTTCACTTCCTAACAATGAATAATTATTTGAATTTAAATCTTTTCCATAATATTCTACAACATATGAAGATTTATTAACTTCATTTGCATTTACTGTCGTCATTGTGTTAGGTGATGCTTTTATTGATACTGTCTGTCCGCTTTTACTTGTAAATGTTACCGTTTTTGCTGTATTTGAAGCATTGTATGCTACATATGTATATACACCGTTTTTGTTAAACACGGAAGCTGTCGGACTATTTGATTTAAATGTCAAATCAGGTGTACCATAATCCTGCAATGCTCTTATAAAATGATAAGTATGTGCCTGTGATTCACCATCATTTATTGCATTTTTTGTCCATACTGTGTTCATTGCGTAATCAGGATCTGCTATTGCATAATATTCAGCCCACATATCATTCCAATGTTCAGTGCTTCCACCTTTGGCATTTTTATAAGTTTTATCTGCATTGTAATATTTTTTAATGTAATCTTTTCCTGTTATTTTATTTGCATTTTTTCCTAAATAAAATGACCATGAATTAATTGGGCAAATCTGTATTCCCTGTGTGTACTGCTGACCAAACCATGTACTATAGTCAACTTTTCCACCCCAAACCATTGATGCCATAGGAGCATCAAACTTAGTTGAATCAATTTTGTATGTTTCTTCGTCTTTATCAAACCAATATTCATCAGCTGCCTCTGATTCTGTTGTATAAAGATAAATACCTAAATCTCTAATCTTTGTATTATTTGTAAGTTCTCCAAATAATATAATTCCTGCCCACGCATTTATTGCTTCAGATGTTGATTCCTGGTTATTACCTGTTCTCTCATCTTCATATCCTGATGCCCATGAATGTCCTTCATAAGGTGAAAAACTTCTTAAATATGGATATGCATTTCCACAATCTGCAACACATTCTTTATTATTTCTATATGGACAAGCTATATCATAAATTAACTGCTTTACTACATCTTTATAATTATTTAACCATTCCCTATCGTATAAACCTACGCTTGCTGCAGATTCAATAAAATATCCATAATGGAAATGATGATCATTAAACTGGTCAACTGAATTAAATGATGACTGGAATCCTAATAGAGCTCCAACACCTTCTCCTAAATATGTAAAGTAATGCTTGTCACTATTTCCTGAATATGTAAACCAGTCTTCTAAGTTCTTTTCAAGTCCGTTTAATACTTTCTGTGCATTTCCTTCATCTCCAACTGCTTTAGCAGCTGCAACAACCTGTGCAGAACGATTTAATTTCTTTCCATGATAATATGTTTCATTTCCTTCATCATTTGCAAGAGTCCAATTTCCTGCTCCTGTCATGTATTTATTAACGAAGTTATTTACATATTTCTGTAATTCTTCTCTTCCTTGTGAATCATCACTTGAAAGACTTGGCATATATGGAATAATACCGTTGTATGTCATATTTGTAGTATATGATGAGCCCTTTATGAACTTCATATAACCTCTCAAAGTAATGGCTTTATTATCCATATATGTAACATTGCTCATATTCTTATACTGATGTGGTAAAATTCCCATTATTGTTCCATCAGCAGTACTTTCTGCTTTCTTTGAAAATGAATATGTATATTTTGTCTGAACATTTCCCGTGCTTTCATTATAAGAATAGTCTGCTGTTGTATTTGTAATAATATTAAATGCATAAGGTCTATATTCTTTTGCATATTTAATACCCATGTTGTTATCAATATTTCTGCTCTCACATAACCATGCAACAGACATATAAGCTTTGTTGTTTGATGGGAATGTGAATTTTAATTTTCCTATTTTATCATTGTTTGTTTTGTCTGTTGTTCCCATATGTGTAACAGTTGTATTTTCCGGTAAAAATACTGCATAATATTGGTATGTTGCACTTGGATATCCATTTACTGAACTTGTAATATCATTCGTTCTGAATACAACCATTTTTGAGCCATTATATGTATCTTCATAAATAATTTCACTTGGGAATGTAACACGTAATTTTTCCAAATAAATTGTATTTGTATTTTCCATTTCAATAAAAGCGAATGGACTTCCCTGAGTCATTGTTGTATACATCTTCTGACCCGCATTTTGTGGATTTGTTGTAACTGCCTTATATGACCAGTCAGTTACTTCATCTATATTGTTGTTTGTGCATGTCCAATCCGGTGAAATTTTAAAATCACATAACGTATCATTATCCTTAATATTGTAAGCACTTACATTTGTATTACTGCTTGTCATTGCCGGTTTTGTCACACGCAAACCATCTTTTTTCATTAAATAGCATAATGGAAGTGCATAGGCTGTTCCTGATAATGCATTTGTAGAGTCTGTGTCCCTATCTCCTTCTAAATCCCACAACCAGTTACTTGCCCAGTCATTTGTATCAAGTGCCTGATGCTTATTGTTATAGTTATCTGTTGTAAATCTGTATTTTCCCTGTGTTGAAGTTCTTGGAAGTTTTGCTGCATCCGGTTCATTTGAACCTGTTCCAATGCTTCCTACTCCTAACTTTGTTGTTGGCAAATTATCAGCATTAACATTTTTTGCTGTATCAGGCAAAGCAAATGAACTTACCGTCAATGCTAAACTTAGTGCCACTGAAATCCCTTTCTTAAAATTTCCTTTCATCTTTTCCTCCTGGATAATATGTATTGCCCCCGCCCTTTGGTCGGCGGCTATTCGTCGGAAACATTTATTAAAAATGAATTTTGTTCATTTTGTTTCCCCTAGATAATATGTATTGCCCCGTCCTTCGGTCGGCGGCTATTCGTCGGAAACATTTATAAAAAATGAACTTCGTTCATTTTGTTTCCTCCTAGATAAACATATACATATCTAATCTTATCAAGAAACGTTTTTATATATAATGTTCTTTTTTTTATAAGGGTGTTGTTTTTTTATATGGGTGTTATTTTTTTTAGATACCGGGGTTATAAATCTGAAATCTTAGTGTAATTATATAGGTAGTTCTTATAATTACTTTTAAATAGATGTAGAGGTCAAAATTTCCAAACTTTGATGCCTACGAATTGTTCCGTGCTACGTATTCCCACAATTCTAACCATCTTTTAAATAATATAATACGTAATTTTTCAAACCATAATTGCCCCATAAATACCAATATGTTAATATAAAATCGAACAAAAGAGAAAGGATAAAGAATATGAAAAAATCGAAAAAATTATTATGTTTATTACTTACATTTTTATTAGTATTAACTTCTATTTCATTTTCAACTGCAAAAGTTAAAGCAGAGTCAGATGATTACACAGACGATTATGTATTTGGAGAAAAAGATTTTTTCAGTGCAAGTGATACACCTAATGATAAGGATATGACCTTTACTGCAACTGAAGATGGCTTGTATTCCGTAAGAATCAAGACTATAGAAGGTTTTAATAATCTGAGCGTTGCCAAGGATGCTGATGGCAACGAGATTAAACCTTACGCAAGAGATTATCGTATTGGAGACAGAACTCGAATTGACTATTATCAGCTTAAAAAGGGACAGGTTTTCACTGTTAAGTTTACCCTTCATGCCAATTCAAGCGTCTTGATTATTGCCGATATTGTTAGGGAAATAAAAAAGAACGATGAGTTTAACTTTACCGGTGAATATGATGTTTCTTATTATTATGATCCAACGAAAGATTATCATCAATATAAGTTAGGTTGTCTTATGGATACTGATGACAATGGTAATAATGTACTTAATGCCAGAGTCAGATATTTTCAGAATGAAAACAATGACGAACTGGATTATTTAAACGTTCCTGATGTTTATATGAACAGTGTTCTTTCATCAATGCGCCCTAATAGTAGTACTCCTTATATTATTAATTTTTATTCCCATGGCACAAGCTATTCTTCAAAGGATGCTTCCACTGCCCAATCAAAAATTAAGTTTGTTAGAATGGAAGGCAATACCGGTATTGATTTAAATGAGCCTGATGAGCCATTTAATCTTATCGAAAATCAGAATGGAGAGATGATTACTAATGAGTTCGGTCACTCTTATTTTAAGTATAATTATTCTTATTTGAGTTTTATAAAGTCTTATACTATTCATTACTATGATGGAGATATGGAATTTCCTGCCAACTCTCATCCTACTACTGAAAAGGACCCTTACAGTCCTTATACCGGTTATTATTTGACCTCTGTAGACACTCAGGGCACAAATCATTGGACTGTTGGAAGCGACAATACTTTCCTTATTCGGGCAGGTTCTTATGAAAAAGAAATTCCTGTAACTATTAAGACTTACGACCAGCTTGACCGTTTTATGTTTTTCGGAGATACAACCCTTAAGCTTAAGCCAAATGCACCTTTAAGACGTTCTTTAAGTTTTACTCCACCTGAGGACGGACCATATACTTTATTTGTAACTGTGGATAGCCACTCTGATTCCTGTAATGATACTATAGCTTTTAATACTACTGATCATTCCCTTAACCGTGACTTTCCTGATCAAACAACAAAACTTGCTAATGGCAAGACTTTGTATGAATATAGAAATCTGAATCTTGAAAAGGGTACGAAATATACTTTTGACTGTTATTTAATTCATAGTGACAGCGAAGCATCGGATGAAACTGTTAATATGACTTTTAATTTTAAGAACCCTGCCATTATCAGTTCTTTTAGTTTGAATCAGACAGGACTTGATCCTGTGCTTGTGGATGGCATTGACAATATTTCAGGTTCTTACAAATATTCACTACCGGATTATATTAACAGCGTTGATGTAACTTATGCCGATGGAACTGTTGTTAAATATACATATGATGAGGCTTCTGATTCATATACAACAGATGCTCCTGACAAATATACAGTATATCCTCTTACAATAGAGAACCCTGACGAGTGGTCCTCAGGTTATAATTATGTATATTTTAATATTGATGGTAGAAGCAAAGCATTAACATTTTCTGTTTATGACAAAGAGCGTTTTAAATATAATCTTAACTCAATCGGATTAGACCAGACTGATACGGTTCGTTTTTATAGAGATGATGCTAAGAGCTACTATAAATTTTATAAGTTTGTTCCTGAAACAAATGGCACTTATAATTTGAAAATGAATGTAACACCACATGATGATAATTGCCGAATTTCAACATATTATAATGTTTATCATAACGGTGAACTGGTTTCAACAAACTACAATGTTGAAAATATTACACCATGCATTTTTAAAGCTGGTGAGGAATATATTATAAAATTCTTTGGAATTCACAAGAACTGTGATAATACGGATCTTAATTATATGAGTCCTCAGATTAAAGTATTAAAAGTTGCAGATGAACCGGAAACATCAGAAGTTGAATCTACCACCAAATCGGCAGACAAAGAAACTACTACTAAAGTATCGGATGTTGAAACTACCACTAAAACATCGAATATCGAAACTACTACTAAAGTATCAGATGTTGAAACTACTAGTTCAGATATTCCTTCTGTAACTGATATTGAACAACCTACTACTAAATTTGATTCAAATGTTAACCCTGGAAATTCCGGTAACAATGGTTTTTCCTCAAAAGAAACTACTAAGACAAATGAATCACCAAAACAAACTGTAGCATCTTCTAACAACTCATCAAACGAAGTTGTTAAACCAAAAGCTACAAAAATTAGCAAAATTAAAACAGCTAAGAAATCCATTACCATTACATGGAATAAAGTAAAAAATGTAAAAGGCTATGAAATCCAAGTTGCAACTAATAAAAAATTTAAGAAAAATACGAAAAAAGTTCTTTTAAAGAATAAAAACATTTCGCAAACTACTATTAAAAAATTAAAATCCAAGAAGAAATATTTTATCCGCATTCGTACTTATAATTACATTAATGGAAAAATTAGTTATTCTAAATGGATTAATGTAAAATCTGCAAAAACTAAATAGTTTGTTACTATAAACAAAGCATTTAAAATATTATTTTAAATAAAGCAAAACCTGTCATTTTAACAATGTAAAATGACAGGTTTTTTTATCTTTATTTTTTATAAAACTCAGCCAATAATTTTCCCATTTTTGATAAATCAGATTTTTTATATCCGTATTTTTTTAAGCAATTTGATTTTAGCAGTGAAGCGCTTTCGTTTTTATTACTAAGACTCCAACAGCAATATCCTATTCCATTACTTTTAAGGTAATTTAACCATTTATAAAGACTACTTTTATTTATGTTTCCATTTCCATTGGCTTCACAGCCACTAAATTCTGTACAAATCACAGGAAGTTTATTCGAAATTGCTTTTTTTACTTTATTCATATAGTAATCCTGATGTGTTGCTGCATAAAAATGAATTGCATACATGATATTTTTACTATTTTTAATTGGAGACATTGATGCCACATCTACATCCTGACTCCATGTTGGTGTGCCTACTATAATAATAGATTTCTTTGCGTTTTTTCTTATAACCTTTATTATTGGATTAGCATATTTTTTAATATCATTCCATGTTGTATTTCCATTTGGTTCATTACAAATTTCAAACATTACATTTTTATTCTTCCCATATTTTTTCGCCATTTTTTTAAAAAATTGTTTGGCTTCATCCTTATGTTTTAATGGATTTTGGTCATTCAGCACATGCCAGTCAATAATAACATACATTCCTAACTTCTTTGCGTTCCCAACAGCCAAATCTATTGTCTTAAGCAATTTCTTTCTATTAGTATCATCTGTAACACAATAACCATTATAATCTTCTGTATACATTGCAACTCTTATACAATTTACGCCCCATTTATCACGTAATATTTTAAATGAATTGTAATTAACATAAGGTTCTCCAACATCCCAATTAATTCCATGCGTAGAAACACCTTGAATTTGAATTTCTTTTCCGTATTGATCTACTAATTTTGTTCCTTTTACATTTAATCTTCCATGTGCTCCAACCGGTGTTTTTTTGTAAGCTACTGTTTCTATTTTTTTGTCCGCAGGAATTACATTTACATATGAAACTATTAAACTAAATACTATCATAATTGTAATTATAATTTTCAACTTATATGATACTTTTTTCATATATTTTCCACTCCAATTTTAATACTTTATTTAAAATCGTATACTTTATAATACCATACTTTTATAATTCGAGCGTATCTATTATTTCCTTTAAAGAATCAGCTGACTCCTTAAGTTTTAATGCCTCTTCTCCGTTTAGATTTATTGGTACATCTGATTCAATACCATCTGCACCTACAATAACCGGCATACTTAATGAAACTCCTTCAATTTCATATTGACCATGAATCATGTGTGATACCGGTATAATTGATTTTTCATCTCGCATAATAACTTCACATATTCGTTTTACAGACATTGCTATTCCATAATATGTAGCATGTTTTTTATTTATTATTTCATAAGCACTATTCTTTACTTCTGTTGCAATTTCTTCAGTATTTTCCTTATGCTTATAGTGTCCTCTCATCTCGCACATTTCACTTAAAGGAACTCCTGAAACATTTGCTGACGACCACGCTACTACCTCGCTATCACCATGTTCACCTATGATAAACGCATGAACGCTTCGACTGTCTACAGATAAATGTTCGCCGAGTTTATATCTTAATCTTGCGCTATCTAAGACTGTTCCTGAACCAATTACTCTGTTTTCAGGAAGCCCTGACAACTTTATTGCCACTTGAGTTAAAATATCCACAGGATTAGCCACTATAAGCAATATTCCTGAAAAATTTCTTTTCGCTATTTCAGGTATTATCGACTTAAATATAGCAACATTTTTATTTACAAGGTCAATTCTTGTTTCTCCCGGCTTTTGTCCTGCACCTGCAGATATAATAACAATAGCTGCATCTGCCACATCGTCATAATCACCGGCATATATTCTCATCGGGCTGGCAAATGGTATTCCATGACTTATATCCATAGCCTCTCCCTCTGCTTTATCCTTATCTGCATCAATAAGAGCTATCTCTGTAAATAATCCGCTCTGCATTAATGCAAATACTGATGCTGAACCTACGAATCCACATCCTATCATAACTGCTTTTTTAGAATTAACAATTTGAGTTTTCATAATAATTTTTCTCCTAATACCTTTTTTATTTTTATCGTTTTCTTTTGCTATAAAAAAATTCACAGCTTAATTTATATAGTATTTAATTATTCCTCGCAATCCTCCTCTTTCTCTAAACATAACGAACAAATTCCTTTAAAAAATATATCATGGCTCAGAAACTTTATTCCATGAACATTATTAATTTTCTCAGTTAAATCTTTAACCTCATCCATATCAACATCAGAAACATCACCACATTTAATACATCTAACATGATAATGATCCTTTAGTGTAAAATCAAAACGATCCGGTCCGTCAGGAACTTCAACCTTTCTAATTTTTCCTTCTTCAACTAAAATTCCTAAATTTCTATAAACAGTTCCTTTTCCAATTGTCGGATGCTCTTTTTTAATGAATTCATACACTTCTTCTGTAGTTGCATGTCTTTTCATTTCATTTACAGCCCTTAAAACTAAATCTTTTTGGATTGTATTTCTTCTTACTTTCATAATTTCTCCTTATTAGGAATTGTTCTTAATAAGGATTATATATATTTCATGTTAGTATGTCAATGTAAATTAGGAATGATTACTATTTTGTTTCAGTAACAAAATGTCAATAGTTTTTTAATCACTTTTTCAAAAAAGGCAAAAAATAGAACGTATAGTTAATTTCCATACGCTCTATCTCATATTTCATATTAAATTTTTGAATTCTACAAACTGGAATTTATCGCAATATTTCATTCTTGGATTATACTCGCTTATAAATAATTGGTTCATCATATCCAAAAGTTTTCTTTCCATTAACTTCCATGCTTTCAGATACCTCCAGACAACTATCAGAAAACTTTTCCCAAAGTTTAAATGTCATTACCGGTGAAAACTGGCTTGTACTGCCTCCTTCCCAGATTCCATCTTTCTCATGATAGAGCGCCGGAGTGAATTTTTCAGATTTTTTCAATTCAGTGTAGTCAGCATTTTTCATAGAATCATATGAAAACGTACTTTTATCTTCTCCTTCTGGTATTTCATAAGAATACAACACAATTCCGTCTTCTTTCTCTGTAATAAGGAAAAGATGTGGGGAAGCATGGCGTTTACCATTTGTCTCATAGTAGCTTTCTTCAACAACAAATTTACCATTAAAATCTTTAGGAAGGTTTAAAATTTTCTCATTACAGATTGTATTAATGTGTTCTGCATAAGGATATGTTTTCCCTTCTCTCTGCATATTATCAAACTGCTCTTTGTTATTAAAGTGTCCCGTCATCATATTAATAAAATTATCGAGCTTCATCATGCTTTTTACCTCCAAATTCCGATTTCTCAGTTTCAAAAACTGGAAGTTATTACTTTCTGCATAGTGTGTTTCCTAAAATGATAATTACCACGACATCAACCAAAATAATCCCCAATGCAATATATACAAAAAATGCAGGCAAAATATTTTCAAACAAGCCCATAGTTAATGCAAGAATTGCTATAATAGACATTCCAATTCCCATTGTTCTGCATAACTTCTTTTCATCATATTTTTCCTTTTCTTCATTTGAAGCTATATTATATCCAGAAATGAACCAGCTTCCATGTCCAGAAAGTAAAATAATAGAAAGTACAACAAATATCGCAAAGACAATCCACACTATCCAATCAGAGCCTGTTGCTAAATCTGCTAATTTCATATAAATACACCTCCTAAAATTCCTATTTTCTTAATTCTATAAAGAACAATCACTCTACCGTTCATACGATGCAATAATTTCTTTGCTATCTGCTGTTTTATAATCAAGTGTTCCTAAATTACCAATTAAATCAAATGTCATATCTGCATTAACCTGTAATTCATCTTCAAGCATAGACGCAGATGGTTCAGCTTTTAGAAAAACTGTTAATCCATAAGGTTTTGTTTCAGACTGTATCTCTATGCTGTCATAAGAGTAGCCCTCTGGATAATCCTGTTTACTTACAATATTTATAACATTTGAAGAATCGCCCACATAATCTGTCTTATATTGTGATAAATCAGGAATTTCATACAATGTTTCCTTTCTGCCACATGCAGACAGTGAAATTATTAACATGACAATCGGAATAATTGCAAGTATTTTTCTCTTCATAAAACCTCTCCTTTCCAAGCCTAAATTTAAATATGAACAATCAACTAGACACATCAATATGATTATATATATTATATCAATTATATCTGACCAGTACAATGAAAATCATAGGTTACAGACTTATTTC
>ERZ860322.1698-NODE-1698-length-12034-cov-3.107021_pt1 | contig 12034 bp, 7 predicted proteins | sample MGYA00509979_ERZ860322 | MGnify/ENA primary metagenome ERZ860322 (study PRJEB30046, sample SAMN00715217) | human gut metagenome | study: EMG produced TPA metagenomics assembly of the A metagenome-wide association study of gut microbiota in type 2...
GGAATCAATGAGGAAAATTCAGCTTACTCATTAAAGAAAGATGAGATTTTCCGTACTCCCGAACTTGCTTTAACTTACAGTAATGAGGGATTAAGCGGAAGTAGCCGGAACTTCCATCGCTGGGCACGCCTGCACAAACTGGCGCACGGCACTACCCCCCGCAAGATTCTTTTGAATAGTTGGGAAGGCGTGTACTTTGACATCAACCAGCAAGGTATGGACCAAATGATGGCGGACATTGCCTCCATGGGTGGCGAGTTGTTCGTGATGGACGATGGCTGGTTTGGCGACAAGTATCCCCGTAAGAACGACAGCTCATCACTCGGCGACTGGGTGGTGGACAAGAACAAGCTTCCGAACGGTATTGAAGGCTTGCTGAGTGATGCCAAGAAACATGGCGTCAAGTTTGGCATCTGGATTGAGCCGGAGATGGCGAACACTACCAGCGAACTCTACGAGAAGCATCCCGACTGGGTACTTAAAGCTTCCGAACGTGACGTTGTGTTGGGACGCGGCGGCACGCAGGTAGTGCTTGACCTTGCCAATCCTGCCGTGCAGGACTTCGTTTTCGGTGTGGTAGACAACCTGATGACCTCTTATCCTGAAATAGATTACATCAAGTGGGACGCCAATATGTCTGTCCAGAACCACGGTTCGCAATATCTGACGAAGGATAATCAGAGCCACATGTACATCGAATTCCACCGCGGCTTCGAGAAAATCTGCCAGCGCATCCGTGCCAAATATCCCGACCTTACCATCCAGGCATGTGCCAGTGGCGGCGGTCGTGCCAACTACGGAGTGCTGCCTTACTTCGACGAGTTCTGGGTAAGCGACAATACCGATGCCCTGCAACGTGTCTATATGCAGTGGGGAACTTCCTATTTCTTCCCCGCCATCGCTATGGCATCGCATATCAGTGCTGCCCCCAATCATCAGACGTTCCGCACCATCCCTCTGAAATATCGGATAGACGTTGCCATGAGTGGTCGTTTGGGTATGGAAATCCAGCCCAAAAATATGACGGAAGAAGAAAAGGCTCTTTGCAAGAATGCCATTGCCGAGTACAAGACCATCCGTCCCGTAGTACAGTTGGGAGACATTTACCGCCTGCTCTCTCCTTATGACAAGCAAGGTGTAGCTTCTCTGATGTACGTGGCTCCGGAGAAGGACAAGGCAGTCTTCTATTGGTGGAAGACGGAACATTTCTGTAACCAGCACCTGCCGCGTGTGAAGATGGCCGGTCTCTGTGCTGACAAGCAATACCGGGTACATGAGCTGAACCGTATAGATAATGTTCCCTTGAACTACGAAGGAAAGAGTTTTAGTGGTGCCTACCTCATGGCAAACGGGCTGGAGATTCCCTACAACCATAAGGTGGACTATCACAAGCAGAACGACTATTCGAGCTGTGTGCTTTATCTGGAAGAGGTGAAGTGACATAAGCAAAGGTGAGGTTGGGCCGTGTAAAGGTGAACTTGAGCGGCGTAAAGGTGAGGTTTATGGGTACAGTTGGTACAGTGGGTACAGCGTCTCTTCTATCTCACACACGCATGTATATAAATAATGTACGCGTTATGAAGTAATGTACATAAGCGTATGTGTGTGAAGCAGAAGAGGCGCTGTACCCACTGTACCAATTGTACCACTGTTTGGATGTCCAACTTTTCTTTTCGTACCCTTTTGGGACTTTCAGGTAAGATGGAAACATAAAAAAAGTCCCACAATACATTGATATTGTAGGACTTTTTTCTTTTTGTCGCCTTCTGGCTTTGTTTCTATGTGAACCGCTTGGGGCTCGAACCCAAGACCCCAACATTAAAAGTGTTGTGCTCTACCTGCTGAGCTAGCGATTCAATCCTTCATTGCTGTTAAGCGGGTGCAAAGATAGATACTTTTTTGAAATTTGCAAAATAATATCATCTTTTTTCTTATCTTTGTCCCCATCAATCCTTGATATTAATCATTATCACTGAACATTAATCATTAAATACATGGCAACAGTAGACGATAAAAAGATTATCTTTTCTATGGTTGGGCTGAATAAAACCATTCAGCAGAACAACAAGCAGGTACTGAAGAACATTTACCTCTCGTTCTTCTACGGGGCAAAAATCGGTATCATCGGTCTGAACGGTTCGGGTAAATCGACCCTGCTGAAGATTATCGCCGGATTGGATAAGTCCTATCAGGGCGAAGTGGTGTTCTCGCCGGGATATTCTGTGGGATATCTGGCTCAGGAACCGTACCTCGACCCCACCAAGACCGTGAAGGAAATTGTAATGGAAGGCGTGCAGCCCATTGTGGACGCGCTGGCAGAATACGAGGAAATCAACCAGAAGTTCGGCTTGCCCGAATATTATGAGGACCAGGACAAGATGGACAAGCTCTTCTCCCGTCAGGCCGAATTGCAGGACATCATCGACGCGACCGATGCCTGGAACCTCGACAGCAAGCTGGAGCGTGCCATGGATGCCCTCCGTTGTCCGCCCGAAGACCAGTCCGTAGAACATCTTTCCGGTGGTGAGCGCCGCCGTGTGGCCCTTTGCCGCCTATTGTTGCAGAAGCCCGATGTGCTTCTCCTCGACGAGCCCACTACCGGTCTGGATCCACTGGTTACTATGGAAATGTACCGGCTCATAAAGGATATAAACCACCATGACGGCATAACCGTAATCATGGTATCCCACGACATACCCGCGGCGGTGCGGGACGGACAGCACATACTGCATCTGAGCTCCAACGGCCCATACTGGGCCACCGCCGCAGAATACCGCAGCAGCCCGTTGGGTCGGGCGTTCCTCGGGAGGTAGCATATGGCGTATTTAGCGAATATGTTTTCTTATACATTCATGGTGCGGGCGCTCATAGTGGGCCTGCTGGTGTCCCTCTGCGCGGCGCTTCTGGGAGTGAGCCTGGTTTTAAAGCGGTATTCCATGATAGGGGACGGCCTGTCCCACGTGGGCTTCGGGGCGCTGGCAGTAGCATCGGTATTGGGCGCGTCCGAGCTGGGCGTGGCCATACCCGTAGTCGTCGTGGCAGCCGTATTACTGCTGCGCCTGAGCAGCTCCGCAGCCATAAAGGGCGATGCGGCCATAGCCCTCATATCCACCGGCTCTCTGGCGCTGGGCGTACTGGTCATATCCGTAACCTCGGGCATGAATACCGACGTTATGAATTTCCTCTTCGGAAGTATACTGGCAATGAGCCAGAGCGATGTGACGCTCAGCATCATACTCTCCGCCTGCGTGCTGACGCTGTTTGTGCTTTTCTACTGCCGCATGTTCGCCGTGACCTTCGACGAGGGCTTTGCCCGGGCCACAGGGGCCAACGCCGGCCTTTACAATACTCTTTTGGCCTGCCTTACGGCGGTGACCATCGTACTCGGCATGCGTATGATGGGGGCGCTGCTCATATCCAGCCTTATAATTTTCCCGCCCCTTACCTCTATGCGGCTATGCAAAACCTTCAGGAGCGTGGTGATATGCTCGGGGCTGCTGTCCTCCTTCTGCTTTGTAGCCGGCATGGTCATAAGCTTCGCCTTATCCACCCCCACCGGGCCCAGCGTCGTGGCGGTAAACATAATATGCTTCTGCGTATTTGCCGCCCTGGGCCGGGCGCGCGCCTTGAAAATGACGGCACGCCGCGCTAATATTAGATAAAACACACTTCATATAAAAATACACAAAGGAGAACCGTTATGATAAACCACGAGGAAAAGGCACACGAGCTTTTCAAGCAGGGCCACAACTGCGCCCAGTCTGTATTCGCCGCGTTTTGCGACGTCACCGGCATTGACTTTGAGACGGCAATAAAGCTGACCTCCGGCTTTGGCGCCGGCATGGGAGGCATGCGGGACACCTGCGGCGCAGTCACCGGAATGTTCATGGTAGCGGACATGCTCTACGGCTACACCGACTCACAGGCCACCACCGAAAAGGCGGCTCACTACGCCACTATCCGAAAGCTTGCTGAGCAGTTCAAGGAGGAAAACCAAAGCCTCATGTGCCGTGATCTTCTGGCCTTCTGCAAGAAGGCGCAGCAGCCCATGGAGCGTACCGACGCGTACTACGCAGAGCGGCCCTGCACCCGCCTTGTAATGGACGCGGCCCGGCTGCTGGATAACCTCATAGCTGAGCGGGGGCTTAATAAGTAATGCTCATACACGGCCTGCAAAAGCTGACGCTCCTGGATTACCCCGGCAAGGTGGCCTGCACCGTATTCACAGGGGGCTGTAATTTCCGCTGTCCCTTCTGCCACAACGCGAGCCTTGTATTAAGGCCAGACGAGGGCGAGCACATCCCTGAGGAGGAGCTTTTCGCCCTGCTCAAAAAGCGGCAGGGCGTACTTGAGGGAGTATGCATAACCGGCGGCGAGCCCACCCTGGCCTTCGGTCTCGAGACGCTGATGGCAAGGATAAAGGAGATGGGCTATCTTGTCAAGCTGGATACCAACGGCACCCGGCCAAAGGCCGTAAAGCGGATAATAGACGCGGGCCTTGTGGACATGATAGCCATGGACATAAAAAACAGCTATGAAAAATACCCCGAGACCTGCGGCATATCCGGCTATGACACGGCGCCGATAAGGGAAAGCATACAGCTCATAATGTCCTCTGGCATAGACTACGAATTCCGCACAACGGTAATGCGGGAATTCCACACCCCCGATGACATTCGCGCCATAGCGAAGGAAATTCAGGGCGCAAAGGGCTACTTCCTTCAGGCCTACCGGGATTCCGGCGACATACTGAAGGGCGGCTGCTCCCGCCCCACGGACGGCGAGCTGCACGCGCTGCTTTCAGCCGCAAGGGAATACCTCCCCAATGCGGAGCTGAGAGGTGTGGAATAGCCTCTGTCCCGCAATTGGGGCACAATATGTAGCTTTTGCTATTGCCAAGCAAGCACAATATATGGTATACTCAAGGCCCAAGAGGGGATCATGCGGCAATTTCTGCCGTGACTTATCCAAGCCGGGCCTTTTATTGCGCCCATCAGATAGATACATCAAAATTTATCGGGAGGAGAATCATAATGTACCGCGTAGTCAAAAGGGATAATTCCGTTGCGGAATTCGATATCAAAAAGATCAGCGAGGCCATAATAAAGGCCTTTGAGGCCACGGAAAAACAGTATAACAACAGCGTTATAGACCTGCTGGCCGCCCTGCCGGTTGTTGAGGTTGCCGTTGTCGGGCAGCTGGATGATCTTCGAACGCATGTAGGTGGCGTTGCCGCCGAAGCGCACCTTCCAGTCGTCGTTCTGGAAGACCGTGGCGTCGATCTCGAACTCCAGACCGCGGTTGCGGACACTGCCGTTGTTCGTATACTGGTTGCCGACACCCGCCGAACTGGGGAAGGGCACCTCGGCCAGCAGATCGGAGGACTGAAGAATCCCGAATACTACAACCCGTACAAGAACTACACGTGGGAGACGCTGATCGACCAGTCGACGGGCAAGATCCGTTCGGATGCCAAAGCTGCATGGAACGAGAACTGGCTGGACGAAATCAGCGACAATTCGGCCATACGCACCGAACACATCGTCTCGGTGAACGGCGGTTCGGAACGCGCCAACTACGTCGCATCGCTGGGATACTACATGGAAGACGGCATTCTCCAGAACACCGACTTCTCCCGCTACACGGGCCGCGTGGGCGCCGATTCGCAGGCTAAGAGCTGGCTCAAGATCGGCATGAACGCCAACTTCGCCCACAGCGAATCGAGCTACCAGAGTTTCGAGGACGCAAGCACGGCGAACGTCTGGTACACGGCGCAGTTCATGGCCCCGGTCTATCCCGTCTACCTGAAGGACATGGCCGGCAACAACGTGCGCGACGCCGACGGGCGGCTGCAATACGAATACGGATCGGAGGATGACAACGGCTACGCCAACCGCCCCTCGGCCCAGGGCTTCAACTCGAAGGCCGAACTTTACAACAACAAGGCCTACTACACCCGCAACTCGCTTTCGGCGCGCAGCTACATCACCTTCGGGACGGTCAGGGAGGAGGCCCGGCTCTACGGACTGAAACTCACGATGAACTTCGGTACGGACTACACCGACTACCAGCGCACGCTGGTCTACGACAAGGAGCACGGCAACGCGGCCCAGCAGGGCGGACGCCTCAGCAAGACCAACACCCGCACGCTGAGCTACACGTTCAACCAGCTGCTGACCTACGACCGCACGTTCGGCGACCACTCCCTCAACCTGCTGGCCGGCCATGAGTACTACCGCTACAAGTACAACTACGCCCTCGGCGAAAAAACCGGCATCGTCGGCGGGATCGACGAGTTGGGACCCGCCGTGACGACCACCGACAACAACAGCTATTCGCACAACTACGGCGTGGAGTCCTACCTCGCGCGCATCAACTACGGCTTCAAGAGCCGTTACTACATCGACGCCAGCTGGCGAACGGACGGTTCGTCGCGCTTCCATCCCAGCGACCGCTGGGGCCATTTCTGGTCGGTGGGCGCCTCGTGGCGCATCTCCGAAGAGCAGTTCATGGAGAACACCCGCCAGTGGCTCGACAACCTCACGCTGAAGGTTTCATACGGCGTACAGGGCAACGACAACCTGGGAACCTATTACGCATGGCAGGGTCTCTACGACTACACGTGGCCCAACGCCACCGATGCGGGCGCCTTCGTCGACAAGCTCGAAAACAGGAAGGTGACCTGGGAGAAGAACGGCAACCTCAACGCCGGCATCGAAGCCACGATGTTCGGCGGCCGACTGGGCGTTTCGGTCGAGTACTACAACCGCAAAACGCGCGACATGCTGCTCAACAGTCCGCTGCCGATCTCGACCGGATTCACGGGCTTCAACGACAACGTCGGCTCGCTGCGCAACCAGGGGCTCGAGGTCTCGCTGCGCGGAACGATCCTCGACAAGCGCGACTTCCGCTGGGACGCGACGCTGATGGGTTCGTTCAACCGCAACAAGGTGCTCTCGCTCACGGGCGGCCAGGATGTCATCACGTCGGGCATCCGCGTCATCGAGGTGGGGCGGCCGATCTACACCTTCTACCTGCCGAAAACGGCCGGCGTGGACCCCGCCACGGGCAAGCAGCTCTACTACGCCTACTGGACCCAGACGGTCAACGACGAGGGGGCGCTGGTGAGCACGCGCTGCGACGAGTACATCACCGACAACGTGGCGATGGCCACCTTGAGCAAATACTACCACGAAAGCCGCGAGCCGAAACTCTTCGGCAGCATCGGTTCGACGTTCACGATCCTGAAGAACATCGACGTCTCGTTCCTGACGACCTATTCGATCGGCGGATGGGTTTACGACGGACTCTACAACGGCTCGATGTACGTGCAGTACGCCGGCAACAACTGGCACAAAAACGCCAAACGCCGCTGGCAGAAGCCGGGCGACAAGACCGACGTGCCGATGCTCGAAGTGGGCGGCTCGTACGCCACGGCCAGCAACTCGCTGATCGACGCCTCGTACTTCGCCATCAAGAACATCACCGTCGGCTACACGCTTCCCAAGCGCTGGCTCAAGAAGATCGACATCGAGTCGCTGCGCATCTACGCCACGCTGGACAACATCGCCATGTTCAACCACATGGACGGCATGGACCCGCAGTATAACTTCACGGGATCGGTGGCTTACAGCTACACCCCGTCGCGCGTGATCGCATTCGGTATCGACCTGAACTTTTAACCACGGGAGAAAACAACTATGAAAAAAGCAATATATCTTATCATCGCACTGATCGGCTTATCAGCCCCCTCGTGCAGCGACTCGATGCTCGATTTCTCCCCGACCGACTCGGGTTCGGGCAAGGAACTGCTCAAATCGGCATCCACGGCCATCACTTCGGTCAACGGCGTCTACCGCTCGATGTGGACGGCCGGATGGTCCACGACCGCAAACACCCACCAGTGCTTCGGCATCGCGGCCTACAACCTGGCGCTCGACTGCATGGCCGACGACCTGATCATGCAGTCGCAGGGCAACGGCTGGTTCTGGGGCGACCACTGCTACAACGTCAAGAGCAACTACACTTCGTCGGCCTTCCGGTCGTACGACGTCTGGTACGCCAACTACAAATGGATCGCCAATGTAAACTACATCATCGACGCCGAGCCGGAAATGGCCGGAACGGAGGCCGACGTGGCCTACGTCGCAGGACAGGCCTACGCCATCCGGGCGCTCTGCTACCTGAACCTGGCGACGTGGTTCTCCCGCGCCCCCTACAACTCCCTGACGGGCGCTTCGCGCTGGAACGAGCCCTGCGTACCGGTTTACACCACCGGCACGTCGATCGACACGGGCGGACAGCCCCGCGAATCGCTGCGCACGGTCTACGGCCGTATCGACCAGGACATCGACCGTGCCATCGAACTGCTCGAAAAGGCCAGGGAAACCACGCTGGCCGAGAATAACAAATCGCACATCAACCTCTACGTGGCCCTGGGCATCAAGTCGCGCGCCTGTCTGGCGGAAGGCGACTGGGACGGGGCATTCAAGGCGGCCAAGCGCGTGATCGACGAAGGCGGCTACGCCGTCGGCACGAAGAGCGACCTGACGGGCGGCATGAACTCGCTCGACAAGCAGAACGTCATGTGGGGCGCAGGCATTCAGGTGGCCGACCAGGCGGGCGGCTACGCCGGGTTCTTCACCCACATGGACAACAAGGAGGGCGCCTATGCCAAATCGGCTCCGAAGCTGATCAGCAAGCAGCTCTACAACCGCATCAGCGCGACAGACATCCGCCGCGACTGGTGGGACCCCTCGGACAAGGAGTCGCCCTACGTCAGCAAAAAATTCTCGTTCGCCAACGTGGCCTCCTTCCTGGGCGACTACATCTACATGCGCGTCGAGGAGATGTACTTCACGGCCGCCGAAGCGGCCCTGCGGCTGGACGACCTCAAGAGCGCACGCGAACTGATGAACACCGTCATGGCCGAACGCGACCCGGGTTACAGCGCCAACAACCGCAGCGGCACGCTGCTCGGCGCGACGACCACGACCTGGACCGGATCGTTCCTCGAAAACATCCTCACCCACCGCCGCATCGAACTGTGGGGTGAGTACGGCCGGCTGTTCGACGTCCGCCGCCTGGGCCAGGGCATCGACCGCCGGACCGACGACGGCTTCTCCGAGGAGTGCATTTCGATGATGAACCGCCGGAACGTCAACATCACCAAAGCCGACACTTACGACTGGGTGCTGACCATTCCCAAAGCCGAACTGGATGCCAATCCGAACATCAACGAGGAGGACCAGAATCCCTAACGAGCCTTTGAACCGTTGAAAATCAAGTACACTATGAAAAACATATCGAAATATCTGGGTGCGGGACTGCTGCTCTTCACCGCGGCCTGCAGCCAGACGCAGGAGGGCGACCAATACACCCCCAACAAGGACGATGCGAAGGCCATCCACTTCATCCAGTCGTCCATCCAGAAGGAGTTTCCGCAGGACGCCGTGCAGGGCGTGATCAACGTCGAAATCGCGCGTCCGGGCAACAAAGGCGCCTACAAGGTCTATCTGGCGACCAAGGACGACGACTACGAGCTGTTCTCGGTTCCGGCCGAGGCGACCATTCCCGACGGCAGCCACTCCGTGACGGTTCCCGTCGAGGTCGACCTTTCGAACTTCGTCATGGGTTCGAACTACAAGACCACGCTCTACATCAGCAGCCGGGAGGCGCGTCCGGGCGACAACGCCGCGCAGGTGGCGCAGTACTCCGACAAGGTGACCCTTTCGGCCACCTACGAACTGGAGTGGGAGACGCTCTACCGCACCACCGGAGAGGGCGAAGAGATCCCCCAGCTGGCAACCTACCACTACAACGGGTACTATTCGGGCCGCGATTCGGGTCTGGAGGTCGAAAAAGCCGTGGGAGCCAATATCTTCCGGCTGAAGGACTGGGCCAGCGGCGTGACGTTCAAGTTCGTCCTCCACGACGACAACACCTGCACCGTGCCGGCGCAGTCGATCGGCTACTACAACTCGAACTACAATGAGTACGTCTACGTCGCCGACATGGCCGTTTACACCGGCAACGACTCGGCGTACGCCAGCTATCCCTGCACGTTCGACGGCGAGAGCACCTTCTCGTTCTACCTGATCTACTACGTGTCGTCGGGCTATTTCGCCCAGGGGACCGAGAAACTGGTCTTCGACACCGACATCGACACCACGCCCGTCGTGGAGATCGCTTTCGAGGGCATCGAGACCACGAGCACCGGATTCAAGGCTCCGAAACTCCACTTCTCGCCCAACGAATACACGAAGTACTACAAGGCCGCGGTCGTCGCCGGAGACATCACCGCCGACGCCGAACGGCAGCAAGAGGTGCGCCGGCAGCTGATCGACGACAAACTGGAGGCCGTGACCCCCGTGGTGACGCTCCTCGCGGACGACGCCTCGGTCTGGAACGTTCCCTCGGGCAACTACACCGCCGTGGCGCTGGCCTACGACTCGATCGAGAACCCCTGCAAGCTCTACACGCAGCGGTTCACGAACGATCCGAACGACGAATATGCTCCCCGATCGCTCGAATTCGAGTTCTACGCTCCGAAGAACAACCTCAACTACTCGCCCTACAACACGCTCATCTGGCAGATGCAGACCGCGAATGTGGCGGCGATGAAATATCTCTGCGTCAAAACCGCCGTCGCCGACTACCTGTGCGAAGCGCTCGGCATGACACTGGAGGAGGTGACCGCATCCCGGGGCTACGACGTTCCCGAGGAGATGATCGCGCAGCTCAACTCCCCCGAAGGCCGCGGCACGTCGTTCAGCCCGCTCGACGAAGGCAGCACGTACACACTCGCCCTGCTGATGTACAACTCGTTCGGCGACACGGCTTTCGTTTCGAAAAGCGCGTCGACGTTCGGTTACTTCGCCAAGGATTTCGACCGAACGAAGACCCTGGAGGACTTCATCGGCGCATTCGGCGTCACGGCGACCGTCGACGTCGATTCGCAGTCGTCCGAAAAGACCTTCCGCATGGACATCGCGCGCATCAACGACCGCGACGTGCTCATCAGCGGCATGACCGACATGCGCGACTTCGCACCCCAGCTGAAAGGCTACTACGACAAGGAGCTGCACATGCTGATCGTCGAACCCCAGTACGCGGGGATGTACAACGGCGCCTATGCGACGCTCGGCTTCTCGAACGGACTGTCGATCTTCTGGGGCGACGCCGGAATGGCCGTCGGCTACATCGGCGACACGCTCTACTGGGCTTCAAGCCCCTACTCACCCGAAGAGGTCAACAGCTACATGTTCCTGCTCTTCAGCACGCCGCAGGCGTCGAGTTCGAGCTACCTGCGCCAGTACGCCGGTTCGAAAACCTACTCGTCCCTCAAGATGAAGCCCCTCCAGCAGGCGTCCGCACAGACCGCGGCCCGCGCCGCGGAATCGCGGACCGGAAGCATCGAGACCGGCGGACAGCGCTTCACGACCTACTTGACGGGCGAACGCGTCGCCGTTCCGGCGAAAGCCTCCGGAAACACGGCAGCGAAAGTCCCGGCCGAAGGCAAGCGTCTGCGCACGGACCTCGTGCTCCACACCCGCTGATCCGCAGCCCGCACAACCGAAAACCGGATTTCCGCTTTGGGCGGAAGTCCGGTTTTTTCATAAAATCGCAAAAAACGGCGTCTCGGCGTGACAGTTTGACGCGAATTTACTAATTTTGCAGGTTGTAAGGCGAAAACACAAAAAAACTCACGATATTATGCTTACGATAAAGCAAATCCGCGATGACAAAGAGGCCGCCGCACGCAAGCTGGCCAAGAAGGGCGTGGACGCCGCGCCTGTCATCGAAAAGATCATCAGCTTCGACGACCGGCGCAAAGCCCTCCAGCTGGAACTCGACAACACGCTGGCCGCCCAGAACAAGGCCGCCAAGGAGATCGGCGCACTGATGGGCCAGGGCCGCCGCGAGGAGGCCGAGGAGCGCAAACGCTTCGTGGCGGACCTCAAGGAGAAGTCCTCGCGCCTCGAAGCCGAGCTGACCGACGCCCGGCAGGAGTTGCAGTCGGCCATCGTCTCGC
>ERZ860322.1700-NODE-1700-length-12022-cov-4.432021_pt1 | contig 12022 bp, 13 predicted proteins | sample MGYA00509979_ERZ860322 | MGnify/ENA primary metagenome ERZ860322 (study PRJEB30046, sample SAMN00715217) | human gut metagenome | study: EMG produced TPA metagenomics assembly of the A metagenome-wide association study of gut microbiota in type 2...
CCGTAAGCACCACCAGAGAGGAAAGATCTCCGATGAGCTGCGCCGGGAGGCGCTGTATGTTGCGGAGTGCTATCGGGACAAGGCTCTGATGGATAATGACTACGCCGCTAAGGGCTACGAGCAGGACATGGAACAGGAACATGTCTATGCGGAAGCAAGAAAACGCTTGAAGTGAGAAAGGGGGCCGTCCCATGTCAAAGAATATGTATACCGTTGCCGGGGACTGCCCCAGCAATGAAGATTTGGCCCTGCGGATACAGGCCGGAGATAGAAAAGCCGCAGATCTGCTCATCTCACAGAACGAAGGGTATCTCACGGATCTGGCTCTTGATCATGCTGAGTGGTATGAGTTGGAAGATTTGAAGCAGGAGGGCGCGATGGCTCTCCTGGAGGCGGCGAAGCGGTTTGATTTGTCTTATGGAACAAAGCTGCTGACCTATGCGACGCCCGCGATAGAAGCGGCGCTGTCCGACTACGCCGCGCAGTATTCTTCCCCTCTGTCCATTCCTATCAGCCGGTACAATCAACTGCGCAGGGTGGCATACCTCTGCGCCGAGGGATGGGACTTATCTGATGCTGAGTTGGTCAAGGTGGTGTGCGGAGAACTGAATGTATCTGCCAAGGTAGCTGGGGCGTTGATAAAAGAATACCGGACGCTGTTTTGCGTCCGGCAGTTAGGTGACGATGTGTTCTCCGTCAGCTGCGGCGGCGATCCCGCCGCGGCCTATGACCGCCTCATGCGCCGGACACTGCTGATGCAGCGGATGGAGGAGGTGCTGACGCCCAGAGAGCTGAATCTGGTGCAAAGCTACCTTGGCATCGGCCAGCCGGACGAGCTTGGCATGACCTTTCAGGAACTGGCGATCTATCTCAACTACAACGGCCCCAGCGGAGCGGAGAAGGCATATAAGGCCGCGCTGCGGAAACTGAAAAAGGACTTGTACGGCGGGGCCTACGGCCGGTGGCTCTCCGCGCAGAAGGCCATCCGCGCCGCCAAAGCGGAGGCGGAGCAGGACGCGGGGCATCACGCAACGCCGCAGAGAACATGGCTGGATGAAAAGGAGTTAAGATCGCCGCTATGGATGAGCATTGGGCAGACGATGGCGAAGCTCCCAAGTGGCGACAGGATATGAAAATTGGGAGAAAGATAAAATGATAGAGCTACGAACAATCAACGAGAATAACTACACAGACTGTCTTAATCTTAAAGCCAGCGTTGCAAATGAAAATTTTGTGGATTCTGTGGCGTATTCTCTGGCAGAAGCATGGGTTCATTATAAAGACACCAAGCCATTTGCAATTTATGCTGATGAAACAATGATTGGCTTTGTTTCAATGTATGTTGGTGAAGAAAACTATCAAATAATCAATTTTCTTATTGATGATGCCTATCAAAAAAAGGGGTATGGAACTGCTGCTGCCAAACTCTGTATTGATTTCCTTTATAAAGAATACAAAGCAAGACGAGTTTCAGCTCCTGTAAATCAGTGCCATACAGCTGCGCAGAAGTTTTGGACAAAGTTGGGATTTGCCTATTCAGATTCCGTTGAAGATGGATATGTATTTATGAGATTGAATTTAGTGTAGCAGATAAGGAAAATTAGGCACTCATACATAACCAATATCTTTAATTTAGGGAAACGGGCGAGACGACGCCGAATATCGAAACCCTGAAACTGCTCTCAAAGCTCTTCGATGTTTCCATCAATACGCTGCTCGGCTCACCGAGACAGCTTATCTGCCAATGCTGCGGGATGCCGCTTGCGGACGGCGATATCAGCAGGGAGGCGGACGGCTTCTTCAAAGAGGAATAGGAATAAGAATTCTATCATTGGGTATTTCGCAACAGCGTATTACTTGTTATACCAATAACTTCGGAGTAAGGCGACACTTGAAAATTATCACAAATCCGTTTTCCCTCTTGTAATTTTGTGTACACTTCGCTATACTGATATTTGCTGATACTAATTGCAATCAGAAGCGGAGGTGCTTTCATGGATGCTGCGCTGTTTACCAAGATGCTGTCCGACAAAAACGTTCTGGATTTGAGAAAACTCGGCTATAAATTCCCGCAGGCCGACATCAAAGAGTTCACGGAGCTGCTGAAAAACGGCTTCTACTATTCGCTGCCGCTCAAGGATTTTTCCGGGCAGAACATCGTCTATCTGAGCAGCATTGCACAGGTGCGCCTTTCTGCCGCCAAGGTGCTTTTGACGCCGCAGAACAGCACACAGCTTTACGGTGTCAAGGCTATGGCAGAGGAGATTATTTCCACCTTCACAATCGAACAGGTGGACTTCACACGTGACAGTGTCCGTAAGATCCTCTCCGGTTTAGCTCCCACAGATGAAAGCGAAAGCCGCATTTTTGGCATGAAAAAGGGGCTGGAGTTTATCAGCGACCCAACGAACCAAATCAGCGAGGAAACTATTTACCAGCTCTACGAAATGGCCATCGGGGCCTATCTCTCAGAGGAAGACCGGTTGCTGCCCGGACATTTCTACCGGCATGACAGCGTGTATGTGATCGGCGCAAAGGTGGAGCATACGGGCTTTCCCTGGCAGGCGCTGCCGGAACGCATGGGCGAATTGGTCACCTTTATCCATGAAGAATCCGAGATCAACGATCTTCTGAAAGCGGCGCTGATTCACTTCTACATGGCGTATCTGCATCCGTACTTTGACGGCAACGGCAGAATGGCGCGGTTGATGCATTTATGGTATCTGGTGCAGCAGGGGTATTCCTCAGCCCTGTTTGTGCCGCTCTCCGAGTATATCAACAAAAGCCGCAAGGGGTATTATGACGCCTATACGCTGGTGGAAGAGAACGCGACCATCAGTGGTGTGGTGGACGCAACACCGTTTTTGGCTTATTTTATGGAAAATGTATATCATAAACTGAACGGGGCGCTTCCGGCTACTCAGACGACGGAGGCATTTCAAGAAGCCCTGTCCCACGGACAGGTCACTGAGAAGGAAAAAACGCTGTGGGAGTTTGTCCTCTCGGCTTACGGCGATGCGGAGTTTTCCACCAAGCAGCTGGAAAAGAACTTCGGGAACGCCGCCTACGCGACGATCCGCAGCTTCGTCCTGAAATTTGAAAAGCTGGGACTGCTCAAATCGACGCGGTATGGGAATCGCGTGAAGTATGCAGTTCGTGTATGCTGAAAACGGGCGCGGCTCCATTAGATTGGCATGACCTGCGAGAGGCTCAGACAGCTATTTGACTATCTTCCTTGCTGGGACGGATAACGAGAATATTCAGAGATGCATCAGGGCAGGAAACAGAATGAATAAATACCTTGTTGGAAAACTTTCGGAAGAGAAGCATGGAGAAATATTAGAGGCATCATAGGGGGATGGAATTTGGACAGCAAATTAATTGATCTCTTTAGAGAAAAAGTAAACAATAATGGGGCTGATTTGATTCTACATAGATATCGCAATAATAATGGGAAAAACCAATGGAGCATTATATGTTCTGCGATGGATTGGATTAGCGTTGTTGTTGGTGAAATTGATGTAAGAAAGCTTTCTAAAAAAAACAATAATGATTCGAGCATACGAGTAATGACTTTTATTGTATGCATTGATGTACTTTGGGAGGCTATTCAACAGTTACATCGAGTGCTTTTGAACACTGAGAATATACCGTTTGTAAATGAAAAATCTGTATTTCAACATAAAAAGTTTGAAACAACAGATAATAAGTACTTTAAAACCATTAGAGCTTGCTTTGCTACCCATCCAGTAAATCTGAAGGATGATTTTTCCGGAGAAAAAAAGGTAGAGCAGCGATACGCAGGTTGGTCGGGAGGAGGGTTTGGAAAAGGGGATTTTTCTGTAATTCTATATAGTAACCAACCAGATAAAAATCCGGAATTCCTTGACATTTATTTTTCAGAGCTGCTCCGATTTGCCGAACAAAGATACGCTTATCTTAGTAATCTGATGGATGAAATTGAGCGTCAAACTGTAGACTATTGCAATGAATGGAAAAATAAGAGAATACGTAGAGTAAATTCTGTGGTAGAGCAAATAGAAATCTTAATCCATGAGTCAAAAGTGCGACTTGACAATGATTACTACAATTTTGCGTTAGAAGAACTGCGGCTTATCTATACTGTTGAGATACACTCTATGCAAAACAAAAAGCTTGTAGAAAAGTATAGAATCGCACTAATAGAAAAAGTGAACGAAATATTTGCTTTGCTTCAAGACATGAGCTTGAAGGATTTGACAAGTGAGGAAAAGATTAATGATAAATGCCCACCCGACTGTTATTACGCCTTTTCTAAGCTGAGCGATGCTGTATGGGGGAACGGCTATAGCGGATTAGTGGACTTTCATTATCTTCAAAATAGTGTAGAAAGGATTGCGGATCTTTCAGCATGTAATTCGTCGCAGGAGGTTTATGTTGTTCTAAAGGCTGGATTCTTTGCAAAGAATAGTGATTTGTGTAGGCAAACGTGAAATTCCTTTTACTCTCGGACATTTCATGCTATACTATAAATAGCAGCAGAGGTATTCAGTAGAGGTGTTTTAATATGAATTTGTTTATTCCAAAAGACACTCTGGACTTACTATCTTATCGATCGACACTTGGGCAGAGCCTGAAACAAATATCTCTAAGCTCAACACCGATCGATAGGATTCTCGATGATATTGCAAAGTATAGAGCCGGGTATATTGATACACTGGTTCAGGAAAACTTAATAGGTTCCCGCTTTAAGAGTGAGGATTCCATTATACGGAAGTATAAGAAAACAATTGCCAACCACGGTGGCTTTAAGCAGTGTTTTAATGATGTGCTTGGTTTTCGACTTCGCTTTGATGAGTATCCGGAAAGCTACCCGGACTATTTTCGTGTGGTCGATTTGAGAAACGGAAAACAGGTAGATGATGGATACCGTGCGATTCATCTCTATTATCAGAGGGATAATTTGGCCTATCCGATAGAAGTACAGTTGTGGTGTGGTAAAGATTATTACTTCAACCTCTGGAGCCATCAATATGTCTATAAGTACAAAAATCCCGAGATTGGTCGACAGCTCTATCTGGAATATGCTGCGGATGAGGTCAAGACAGAGCGGGAGTTCCAGAAGCGGTTGCAAGAATTGGAGGTAACTGATAATGGGAGATAGAAAGATATATATCGTCGCAAAGGTATTTGATCAGCAGGGGTGTATTGCCTATCTCTGTAAGACTCCTAATGAGGCGCGATGCCTGCCGGGAACCTTGGAAGCACTCCGAGCGGATGGAGTTCAAATTGTTATTCTGGACTCTCCCGAGATTTATTCTGAGTATGCCCCATACACCTATATTGAAGACATGAAAGAGTTTATCGATAGGGTCGCTCAGTTGAATCGGGCTGCGTGACCTGTGACCTGCTCAGACTACTATTTGACTACTACTGCAAAAAACCTCGGGAGCCTTGCCCTGCAAGACTTCTGAGGTTTTCTTCAAGATGTCCCCAAATTTGTGCAAGACCAATCAAACCCTTGCGCCGCAAGGCTTTCCGGCTTGACGGCCTGATAACTCCGACTCTGAAGGCCGCTGGTTCGAATCCAGTCGGGCGTACCAAAATGAATGACCCTACCCAATTCGAACAAGTCGATGAGACTTGAGGATTGGGTAGGGTCATTTTATGTCCTGAAAGTCTTGGTATGACAGGGATTTCAGCGAGTGGCGCGCTGAAGCAAATATGAGACACGAAAATACAAACCCTCTCAAAACGTAGTAGAAAACGAGCGAATTAGGCGATTCGAACACGGATGTCTCATTTAACAATTGCACAGAAGCTCTCTTCCATCTGGCATGGCGTCAGATTTTTCAATGTACGATGGGGGCGCTTAGTGTTATAAAACTCAATATAGGAAGCAACGCTGGCTTGAAACGCGCTATCGGAAGGATGATCCTTTCGGTAGAGCTCTTCTTTTTTCAGCGATGCGAAGAATGATTCTGCGACCGCGTTATCATGCGGCTTGCCGGGCTGAGAAAAGGATTGCTTTGTATTGTATTTATGCAAAAGCTGTTGAAACCGGTGAGAGGTATATTGCGCTCCACGGTCGCTATGAAAAATAAGACCAGATGGGGGATGGCGTTCTTCATGTGCCATTTTAAATGTTGCAGTGAGAAGTTGCGTACTGTTCTTTTTTGAAATTTTATGTGCAATCACTTTGCGCGAGAAAAGGTCGATAATCACACAAATATAAAAGTAGTGATCCCCAAGTTTAAAACAGGTGACATCGCTGACCCAGCGTTGATTTGGCCGCTGAGCGTTAAATTGTTGCCGCAGGATATTTTTCTTTCGTTCTGGTTCACGCAGCTTTAGATATTCCTGCTTTGCTGTCGACCGAACACTGCTCAAGCCCATCTCACGCATGAGTCGCGAAATATATTCAGCGCTGACCTGATGTCCACGCTGAACAAGAATCGTTCGAATTTTCTCTGCACCCAACACCTGCCTATATTCGTCAAACACATCACGGATGAGCTGACAGTATTCTTGATGACGTTTATCAAACCAAGCGTTGCCGCGCTTGCTGCGTAACATATGGTTGTAAAATGTACCGCGGTCAACATCCAGCGCCTCGCATATTGTGTGAACTTCATATTTTCCATAAAACGGCTCTAAAGCATGAAGCCGTTCCTTTAATGGTGCGGATACCAGACAATCAACAGATTTCAAAATTGTGATGATATTCTGCAATTTTTCAACTTTGCGCTGGAGTAATGCGTATTCTTGATAGGAAAACTTCAATGGCTTGCCCGAGCTGTCTGTCGGAAAGGAGTTGAACCAACGGTATAAGGTGCTTCGAGGGATAGCGAGTTCATTGGAAAGAGCGATAGCACTTTCGCCCTGCTGATAGCGCGTGATGATGGATAGCTTTTCTTCGTTTGAATATTTCATAGTAATATCCTCCTCTTTATATGTTAGGATATCACGGAAAATAAAGCGAGGAAATTTGCAAGACATTGGTGCTAATGTAGTATGCGATATTAGCACCGATGTAAAAAGAGCTGGGCAAATGCGTTATGTGCAATGTTAGAAAATAACTATCCCTCTTTTGCTCCATCTGAAATGATACTGTGTTGATAATTATATAGATATCTGGCACAATAAAGGAATTGTTATATGATAGTGATAATACTCACGCTCATGCCGCTACTTGCAATAGAGTTAATCAAAGGGGGGACGGTTCTTCTGCAAGAGAAACCGCTAAACGGGAAATGGAAAACTATATCCATGCCGATGTTGTAAAAGAACTTTTTGGTGTTGATATCGAGATAACTGATACAATGGATGTACCAACTGAAATTTCTGCTTTGATAAGAAAGACAAATCCGGAGGGACCTCGTCCTGACACGATAAAAAAGAGAATAAATAATATTGGTGCTGCAAAAATGACCATAGATCTGTTACACAGCAGGGATCCAGATGACGAAATTCTTAGTTGGCTTAGAGAAATTTCTGCATTCGTTAACGCATAGTTTCTGCAGACATATCGTTAAAACATTCACTTTTCTCCACCTTTTTCTAAAGCAACAGAAGGTTTTGCATCTTTTCTGTCGACACACGACAAAAACCTGCCGTGAGGCAGGTTTTTTGCTGTGCGACATTGGCTTCGAGGTTTGTCCCCATCAATTCTGCCGAAGCTGCTCCGCCGCCTAAAGCGGAGTTCGACGTGTGTTATTTGAATCGCATGGCAACGCGGTTATTTCGCCAAGATGTTTCCGAATCGTTCCAACGGGGCGGTATCTTCAACCAATACGCACCGCAATAAACCAAAAGTGGTTGGTATCAAAAATGGAGCTGGCGGAGATTGTAATGAACCCTGTTCGGCAGAGAATATTTCAGTATTTTTTGCTTCATGAAACCGGCACGGTCAAGGAAATCAGGAAAGCGCTGCCGGATATTCCGAGTGCAAGCTTATATCGGCACATAAAGATTCTTGCGGATTGTTCCATCCTCATGGTGGTTGGCGAAAATCGAATTCGCGGTACAGTGGAAAGCGTTTATCAACTCAATAAGGATGCTATGGCTACGGAAGATGAAACCGGAAATGCGGTACAGATGTCGCTGCTGAGTATCTGCGCTTCCTTTGCAAAATATTTTTCCACCGGCAATGCCGATCCGCAAAAGGATATGCTGCTGTTCACGAACTGTACGCTGCTGCTGACAGACGAGGAATTTTCGAAGTACCTTTCGGAAATCAATCAGGTTACGGTCAAGTACATGAAACAGGCAAGCTCGGAAAGCAGCAAACCGCGGAGAATCACGCTCATTTCTGCCCCGACGAACGAGTAGGTGCCGGCTATGCAAAAGAGATGAAAGTGTCTGAAAGGATAGATTGTCCGAAAATTTTGCTTCGGACGGATTGACAAGCGCTACTTGCTGATGTATAATTTGCGTTATACATAATGTAAGTTATAAATGTGGAGGTTCGAAAATGCCCGCCAAAGCAAAAGTCACAAAAGAAATGATCGTAGATGCGGCCTTTGCGATTGCCCGCGAGGCGGGAGTGGAAAACATCAACGCAAGGACAGTATCGGAGAGGCTGCATTGCTCCACACAGCCCGTCATGTATCATTTTGCGACGATGGAAGAACTGAAAAGAACAGTCTATGCGAAGGCAGACCTTTATCATTCGGAATACCTTATGACCATGAAGAAACCGCCCAAGGGCGCTGCCCTTGGGATCGGAATGAATTATATTCGCTTTGCCATCGAAGAACCCCACTTGTTCCGTTTCCTTTTTCAGTCGGATTATTTTAACGGAAAGACTTTGCTTGAACTGATCAATGCCGAGGAGCTTATCCCCGTTCTTTCAGCGATGCAGGGATCCTTGGGAATCGGCATGGAGCAGACGAAAACGGTTTTTATCACGGTGTTTCTGTTTGCCCACGGGTATGCAAGCATGATCGCCAACAATGAGCTGAAATACGATGAAGACACGATCAATTCCCATTTGGAGCGGGCATACAGAGGTGCGATATTGGCAGCGCAGGAGGAAATGGCATGAAAGAATGTGCAGGCGCTGTCGGTACATTGGCTGACAAGCGAAGCGAGGTGCCACGGATGGCTGAAACCCTGAAATTGCGTTGGCTTTGCTGCCCAAGATGCGGCGGCAAAACAAGAACACAGATCCGGCCACATACAGTGTTGGAGGATTTTCCGCTATTCTGCCCGAAGTGCAAATACACCTGCGTGATTCGTTTCAAGGACGGAAAAATTGAAGAAATCAAAATGCCAGGCGCTTAGACGCAGTGCAGATCGAGAAAATCGGTTTGCTCTGCGTCTTTTTGCATGATCTATGGAGATGAGCCAATGACAAATTGCCTGTCGAGCAGTAAATTTGCAAACCTTCTGTTTGTAAACGTCCAAATTGAGGACATGTGAGCCACCGCGTTGTTTGACACAGGCGCGGGCATGACGGTCATCGCACAAAGCCTTCTGCGCAGGCTTCGTGCTGCGCCGGAAAAAGACGCCCTCCGCGCCGGAAACAATAGCGGCGTGGTTCGCGGGCTTCAGACTGCCGTCATTCCCAATATCCGGCTGGGAGATGTTTGCATGGAAAACGGCAAGGTGCTCGTGACGGATGACGCAGATTTTGCGCTCAGCGGTGTCGGCTCTTCGCAATATAAGCGGATTCCCTATGTGCGGGCGCTGCGGCTCCGGTTGCAAAACCAGACGATTTATTTGCAGGACGTCGATATTTGCGACAAGCTATACGGCTAACCGGCGGAGATAGAGGCGCTGCTGGGATACGATTTTCTGGAAGGCCGAGACTGGCTGCTGGAGCAGACGTTTAAGCTGCTGTCATAAGTAACAAGGCTCGGAAGATCCCGATTCCCTGATGTAAACGTCGCCGTACAGCGGAGCATGAAATTTATGTAGGATTGCAATATGAAAAACAGCGCATTGGTCGTGATCGACCTGCAAAATGATATTACGAAGCACTACAGAGAGATCATTGACCCCGTCAATGCGGCAATTGACTGGGCCGTCCGCCCCTACGCAGACCTTGAAAATCCCGCACAAAAAAATGAAGGAACAACTGTTTTTGACAGAGTGAACGCCGCTGGCCTCTCGGCCAGCGGCGTGTTTTGGTTCTTGCTCAGCTGCGCTGCTTTGCCTGACGCAGGGCGAGGATGCGGTTCATTTCGTTGGACACGATCATGTAGCCCTCATCAACACCCATACCGGGCTTGGCAAGGATCTGCACCGGCTGGGTCGCCATGGCGCAGTGGACGCAGACCTGGGCCGAGCGGTCCGTTTCGTTGCAGGTGCCGCCCTGATAGGCGCCGATGCCGTGCGCCTTGCAGTAGAGCACTGCCTCAATGGTATTGTTGATGCCGCCGAGGTCGGGCGTCTTGATCTGCACCATATGACCGGCTCTGCGGTCAGCAAATTCCCGGATATCCTCGAGCGTGTTGCACCATTCGTCAGCGACCAGCTCGACCTGAATGCCGCGGCGGTCAAGCTCCGCCGTCAGGCCCGCAAGCGCAACGATCTGCGTTTCGCGGTCGCAGTCGCAGTCCATCGGCCCTTCGATGCGCAGATGGAAGGGCTTTGCCGCCTGCTCCAGCTCCGCAAGATAATCGGCCATGGCGGCATAGTTGTTGTTTCCGAACGCCGCGCCGATGGTGCCGTAGACGTCGATGTGCAGGACGGGCTGGTAGCTCTCGTCCGCGCGCATGGTCAGGATGCGGTCACGGAGCCATTTGACGTACTCCAGCAGCTTTTCGCCGTGCTCACCGAGCTTGGTCTGCACGTTGTTGATGAGCGCGTGCGGCAGCACCTGCGCGCGCTTGATGATCATCTTGTCGGCGTTGTCATAGCGGTCGTCGCCGGACTGCGTAAAGATGGGGATCGGCGTCTGGCTGACCGTGCAGCCGTATTCGTCCGCAACGACCTCGCACATCAGCCGTCCCGTTGCCTTTGCGACCGCGTCCAGAATGGCCTGCGATACGCCGTAGCGGATGGCCGTGTGCAGGCGCTTACCGTTTACCTCGATGGCCTCCATCTGCGCGCACAGGCCGCGGAAATCATCTGCCTCCCGGCCCAGCAGCATCGGGCGGACATACTGCTCGATGATGGGGATAAAGTCCTTTGCCAGAAACAGCGGGTCGCGTCCGCCCGCGCCGGAATACTGCACCGCCGCGCAGTCGCCGAAGGCGATCTGGCCGTCTTCCAGAACGATCATGACCGAGACGGCCTCGCCCTTCATGCGCACGGCGGAAAAGCCCTCCGTGACGGGCTGGCCGATGTAAAACATACCGTCGTGACCCGCGCCGCGCTTGATGGCGCGCTGGTCATCAAAATAAAACCCCGTGCTGCCCGCAGCGCAAACAACATCCTTGATTTTCATGTTCTGTTCCTCCTGTTCCTTTATCTGGGCCGCCCGACCAGGCGTCCCTTGCTGATGGCGTAAACGTCGTCGGTCACCATCTGGAATGTCGCTTTCCGATGCTCAAACGCAGCGCGTTCCGCGATTTTTCCCATATGATAATCCCGAAGCTCCTTTGTAAACGGGAGATTGCCCATGTTCATGATGCGCACCGCACCGTCGTTGTCGCGGCACGGCAGCATCTGGCCGGCGTTATAGCGGCAGGGCGCAAACGGCACGTCCAAAACGCCCGCCTTCACGCCGCGGCACACACCGAGCGCAATATCGCCTCTGCCGAGTTCAAAGCATTTGTCAACAATACAGCGCGTCTCCTGCCGGATGATCTCCATCTCTTCATCCAGATGCGTGTTGGCAAACGTCTGCTCAGACATCATGCTGACGACCTGCCGTGTGCAGCGCAGCCCCTGCGCGTTCGCCTCCATCGTCGGGATGCCGATGGCCTCGTGCGGGCTTTTGACGATGACCTTCGTGGCCTTGGAGAGCGCCGCGATCAGCGCGCCGGTCGAAATAACGCCGAACGCCTTCGCCTCATCTGCCGGGAAACCGCCCATCCACTGGTGCAGCACCGTCGTGACAAACACGTCGTGATAGCCGTACTTCGCCAGATAT
>ERZ860322.1701-NODE-1701-length-12012-cov-2.838839_pt1 | contig 12012 bp, 10 predicted proteins | sample MGYA00509979_ERZ860322 | MGnify/ENA primary metagenome ERZ860322 (study PRJEB30046, sample SAMN00715217) | human gut metagenome | study: EMG produced TPA metagenomics assembly of the A metagenome-wide association study of gut microbiota in type 2...
GATCACCATCATCGAGTGCATGGGCCGTCACGCCGGCTGGCTGGCCGGCAGCGCCGCGCTGGCGTCAGCCTGCGGTTCCGGGCCGGATCTGATCTACCTGCCGGAAGTGGACTTTGACATGGAGCAGTTTCTCGCGGATGTGCACCGCATCTATCAGGAGAAAAACAATGTGCTCATCGCTGTTTCCGAGGGCATCCACTATGCGGACGGTTCGTTCGTTTCCGAGGCCAAGGCCTCCGCGACCGACGGCTTTGGCCATGCGCAGCTCGGCGGTCTGGCGGCACGACTGGCGCAGGTGATCAAAGAACACGAACACGCCAAGGTGCGTGGCATTGAACTGTCGCTGCTGCAGCGCGCGGGCGCGCACCTTGCCTCCCAGACGGATATCGACGAGGCGTTTGCCGCCGGTAAGATGGCCGTCGAGGCTGCGCTTTCCGGCGAGACCGGCAAGATGGTCGCATTTGAGCGTGTGATGGCAGACGGTCAGTATACCTGCCGCATGAAGCTCATTCCGCTCTCCGATGTCGCAAACTACGAGAAGAAGGTCCCGGTGGCGTGGATCGTGCCGGAGGGCAACAACGTCACGCAGGACTTTATTGACTATGCCCTGCCGCTCATTCAGGGCGTGCCGGAGATCCCGCTGGAAAACGGCCTCCCCCGCTATGCACGGCTGAAAAAGGTGCTTGCAGAATAAGCAAAACGCAGAGCCGGCGAAAAATCGCCGGCTCTGTTCATTTGTGCTGTTCAAGTGTCGGAAAATATGATAAACTAATACATTATCTATTGTAACGAAGGAGTTTCCAAAATGATCACTGTTGATGACCTCTCGCTGCAGTACAGCGGCGCCCCGCTGTTTTCCAAGGTGAATTTGCAGTTTACCCCCGGCAACTGCTACGGTATCATCGGCGCCAACGGCGCCGGCAAGTCCACGTTCCTGAAGATCCTCTCCGGCCAGCTCGAGCCGAGCTCCGGCAGCGTCTATATTGACCCCAAGGCCAGAATGTCCGTCCTCAAGCAGGATCAGACGATGTACGATGCCTATACCGTCATGGACACGGTCATCATGGGCAACCAGCGCCTGTACGACTGCGGCAAGGAGAAGGATGCCATCTATGCCAAGGACGAGATGACGGACGAGGACGGTATCCGTGCCTCCGAGCTCGAGGAGGAGTTTGCCGATCTCGGCGGCTGGGAGGCAGAGTCGGATGCGTCCCGCATCCTGCAGGGCCTCGGCGTATCGCCGGAGTATCACGAGACCATGATGTCCGACATGGATCCGCGCCTCAAGGTGAAAGTCCTGCTGGCGCAGGCGCTCTTCGGCCACCCGGACATCATCCTGCTCGACGAGCCGACGAACAACCTCGACCTCGCAAGCGTCGTCTGGCTGGAGGATTTCCTGATGGATTACGACGGCACGGTGCTCGTCGTGTCGCATGACCGCTATTTCCTCAACAACGTCTGCACGCACATCGTCGATATCGACTACGGCAAGATCAAGATGTACGTCGGCAACTACGACTTCTGGTACGAATCCAGCCAGCTCATGCAAAAGCTCGTCAAGGATCAGAACAAGCGCGCCGAGCAGAAAATTCAGGAGCTGCAGACCTTCATTGCCCGCTTCTCCGCCAACAAGTCCAAGTCCCGGCAGGCGACATCCCGCCGCAAGCTGCTCGAAAAGATCTCCGTCGAGGACATGCCCGCCTCCAGCCGCCGCTATCCGTGGGTCGGATTCAAGGCCGAGCGCGAGCCAGGCAAGGACCGTCTGTTCGTGACAGACATCAGCAAGACGGTCGATGGTGAAAAGCTGCTCAACCACGTGAGCTTCATCGTCGGCAAGGAGGACAAGATCGCCATCCTCGGCAAGAATGAGCTCGCCGTGACGATGCTCTTCAAGATCCTCATGGGCGACGAGGAGCCGGACGAGGGCACGGTCAAGTGGGGCGTTTCGACCACGCAGGCCTACTTCCCGAAGGATCACAACAGCTATTTTGAAAACTGTGACTATGACCTCATCGACTGGATGCGCCAGTTCTCCACCGATAAGCGCGAGAGCTACCTGCGCACGTTCCTCGGCCGGATGCTGTTTTCCGGCGACGATGTCTATAAGCAGGTCAAGGTCCTGTCCGGCGGCGAGAAAGTGCGCTGTATGATCTCGAAGATGATGCTCTCTGGCGCGAACTTCCTCGTGTTCGATCAGCCGACGAACCACCTCGATCTGGAGAGCATCGCGGCGCTCAATAACGGCATGGCCGCCTTCCCCTACAACATCATCTTCACGAGCCACGACCACCAGCTCACGCAGACGGTCGCCAACCGCATCATTGAGATCACGCCCGACGGCATCATCGACCGCCGCTGCACGTACGACGAGTATATGCACATCGCCGGTCAGGAAGCGGAATAAACCATGGAGCAGCTTGCGAAAAACCAACTGCATACAGCAGAGATCACGGGTTATACGTCCGACGGCGCGGGTGTGTGCCACGTTGCCGGCCGCGCCGTGTTTGTCAAGGGCGCGCTCGTCGGCGAAACGTGGCAGGTCCGTATCCTGAAGGTGACGGCAAATGCCGTCTACGGTAAAGCAGAACAGTGCCTGTCCCCTGCCCTGGCGCGCACGGAGCCGCCCTGCCCGGTTTACCGCACCTGCGGCGGCTGCAGCCTGCAGCATATGGACTACGACGAGCAGCTGCGCATGAAGCTCCAGCGCGTCAATGATGCGCTCACGCGCATCGGCGGCGTTTCGGCACCGGTGCAGGATATCATCGGCATGGAGTATCCGCTCTGCTACCGGAACAAGGCGATTTACGCAGTTGGCATGAAGGACGGCCGCGTAGTCAAGGGCTTTTACCGCGCATCCAGCCATGACATCACGCCCGTGGAGCAGTGTCTGCTCCAGCTCCCGCTCGCGGACAAGGCGGCGCAGACGGTCTGCGACTGGATGAATCTGCGCGGCATCGCGCCGTATGACGAAGCCACCGGCCGCGGCACGGTACGGCATCTGTTCACGCGCTGCGCCATGCACACGCCCGATGCCGTGTTGTGCATCGTCTCTGCGCACGGATTCGGCGCGCAGACGGAGGAACTTGTTGCATACCTGCGTGAGCATTGCCCGGAGCTGACTGGTATCGTGCTCGATATCAACAAGCAAAAGGGCAACGTCGTGCTCGCCGGAGATTTTTATACACTCTGGGGTTCACCAGAGCTGACCGACCGGCTCTGCGGACTGACGTTCACGCTCTCGCCGCAGGCGTTTTATCAGGTCAACCCCGTGCAGGCCGAGCGGTTGTATGAGCGTGCAGTGGAATACGCTGTTAACGCGCCGACGGATCAGGTGCTGGACCTGTACTGCGGCGCCGGGACGATCAGCCTGTGTCTGGCGCGCAAGGCCGCGCACGTCATCGGGGCCGAGATCGTGCCGGAGGCGATCGAGAACGCGCGCCGCAACGCGGAGCGAAATGGCATCGAGAATGCGGAATTTCTCTGCGCCGATGCCGGAGCTGGCCCGGCGCGGCGTCCGGCCGGGCTGCATCGTGGTCGATCCTCCGCGCAAGGGCATGTCCCCGGAAGCCGTCGACGCGATGGTGTCCATGCAGCCGCCGCGGATCGTCTATGTCTCCTGCGACCCGGGCACGCTCGCGCGCGACGTGAAGCTGCTCACGCGGCACGGCTACACGCTCACGCAGGCGTTGGCCGTGGACATGTTCCCGCAGACGCCGCATGTGGAGACGTGTCCAAACTTCAAGGCAAGAAACATATTGAGACGGGTATCTCGCTTTCCAAACGAGAAATCGGTGGCCAGCCATGAAACGGCTTGCTGCAAAAATTCGAAGAAAGTGCAAAAAGTCCATATCGAAAGGTTCTGCAGTGTTTCTTATTGTTGCCGGCATCCTTCTGGCAACGGTTTTTACCGTCGGAATGTGTTACTGGACAAAGCCAATTGAGAAAGCGGATGCTATTCGTGTAGAGGCAACATTTACTTCGTATCAAAAGCACTACCGCCGTCATAATTTGAGCAGCCTGACGCTCTGCTTTTCCGACCATGAATCGTTGTCAATTGACAACGCCTGTTTCACAAGCGATGCGCTGAATCACATTGAGAATATGACTCCGGGTACGGTTTTGGAGCTGTATGTGCATCCAAATTGCAACACAGTTTTGGAAATGGTGTGCGGCGGGAAAGTTATCCTTGACTTTAATCAGGCAGAACGGCGGTTGACAACTAAGAGAGTATCCTTCCTGATACTCGGCATCTTCATGTACGCGGAAGCTGTATTTGGCGTTGTTAAGCTTCTGAACAAAGGAACTTATTAAACATCCGGATTGTAATTGCATTTCTATCTAAAAATACGTTATCTTTTGCAAAACACCTCTTGCAATGCACCAGATGTTGTGATATAGTAACTCCGTTATAATAGATGATTTTCCCTATCATGAAAGGATGAATACCATGACTACTTTGGAACTGATTCTGACGATTATCCAGCTGATTTCCGGTCTCGCCGTGACCGTGATCGTGCTGCTGCAGTCCGGCAAGAGTGCCGGCCTGTCCGGCGCCATTGCTGGCGGCGCGGAAACGTTCCTTTCCAAGGGCAAAGCCAAGACGCTCGATGCCAAGCTCGCCAAGGCGACGAAGTGGTTCGGCCTCGTCTTTGTTGTCCTGACGCTGGTGCTGACCGTCCTGATGCACAAGGGCGCGTAATTTCCGGCGCAGCTGTAGAAAAGCGCATCCCCCGGCGTTGCCGGGGGATGCGCTTTTCTCATGTCCTCAGTCCGGGTACTCTGCGCGGCTGCCGCCGATGAGCTTCGGACGCGTGCGGGCAGCGTTGACCGGCGCCTCCCCAATCGTCTTGACCGACAGACGCAGCGGCACGGCCACGTGCTTGAGGTGCATGCCGATCATGGTATTGCCGATATCGAGACCGGCGTCGGCCTTGACGAACTCGACTGCGACCGGGTCATCCATCGCCTCATAGACCGCCGTCGCGAACGAGCCGCCGGCTTTCGGCCGCGGGCGGACGCATACGATCTCGTATCCGAACCGCTCCGCGTCGGCGCGCTCCATAATCAGGGCGCGGTTGAGGTGCTCGCAGCACTGCGCCTCCAGGCAGAGGCCGCGCGCTTTCAGGATCGGCAGGATCTCATCGACCACGGCTTTTGCCGCCTCGGGCGTAGAGCCCTTGCCGATCTTCTGCCCCATGATCTCGCTCGAGGAGCAGCCGATCACGACCTGCTGGCCGGGCTTGAGCGCGGCAACATCCAGCAGCTCGAGCAAGGCTGCGCGGGCGGATTTGCGAATCTCTTCATACATGAATGGTCATCTCCAGACAGTTATTAAAAATTCTTATTTCCATTGTAGCACGGCGCGGTGCATTTGACAATCCTCTGCAAGGCGTGTATCATGAACGTTGACCAAATTATTGTAACAGGAGGGAATTGCGTTTTGAAACGTTTCAATCGCATTTTTGCTTGTCTTCTCGCCGTGGCGCTGCTCGCCTGTGCCTGCTCCGGCTGCGGTAAAAAATCCGAGGAGCCGTCCGTCAACGGTGCCGACGCGAAAAACGAGCGCTACTATGCCCCGCTGACCGGCGAGCCGCTGAGCACCAAGCCGGAAAACACCCGGCCGTTTGCCGTCATGATCAACAACATCGTCTACGCGCAGCCGCAGGTCGGCATCAGCAACGCGGACATGATCTATGAGATCCCGGCCGAGGGCGGCATCACGCGCATGATGGCGATTTTCAGCCACCTGTATGACGTGGAGTCTGTCGGCAGCATCCGCAGCCTGCGCCCGTATTACCTGAGCGTCGCCCTGTCGTATGACGCCATCGTCATCCACGCCGGCGGCAGCGAGCAGGCATACAGTGATGTCAAGACCTACAACGCCGACCATTTGGATGGCGTGCGCGACGGCAACACCAGCTCCATGTTCTACCGCGATGCCAGCCGCGGCCAGCACGGCTCGGAGCACACGCTGTTCTTCCACGGCGCAAATGTGGAGGCGCTCGTGAATCAGTATAAATTCCGCACTGAGCACGAGAGCAGCTACAAGACCGGTCTGAACTTTGCCGACAATGCTGTCGACCAGTGCACCGGCGGCGCGGCTGCGAACGTGCAGGTGACGTTTAACACGTCCAAGAGCACGTCCTTCACCTACCACGCTGACAGCGGCAAGTACACGGCCGTGCAGTACAAGGCCGACTATAAGGACGGCGCGACCGGCGAAGCGGTTCCGTTCTCCAATCTGCTTATCCTCTCGGCCGATATGAAAACGGTGGACAGCTATGGCCGCCTGGCCGTTGATCTCATCGGCAGCGGCACCGGATACTTTGTGACCGGCGGCGAGTACGTGCCGATCAAGTGGTCCCGCAGCGACATCAACAGCTGCTTTACTTACACGCTCGAGGACGGCACGGCGCTGAACCTCTCGCGCGGCACGACCTATGTCGGCGTGATCCCGACCAACGGCGGCAGCGCAAACTTCAGCTGAGAACAAAACAAGGCATTTTGCAGCACTATGTGCGCGGGCGACCGTGCACATAGTGCTTTTTCTTCCGCAACATGGTTGCCTGTTTTCTGAAATATTTGCTATAATAGCGGTGCAGCCGGGTATGCCCGCTGCAAGTGTGCAGAAAGGAAAATCGCTATGACCTACAATTTTGATGAGATCATTGACCGCCGCCATACAAACGCGCTCAACACGGACGGTTTTCGCGGCTATATTTTTCACGCCGGCCCGGAAAAGGTGTTTGCCTTCAAGGACGAGGAATTTGTCCGCATGTGGGTCGCCGACATGGAATTTGGTGTGGCGCCCGAGATCCTCGATGCGCTGCGCGCGCGGATCGACCGCCGCATCTTCGGCTATACCGGCCTGTATGACGACGAATATTACCGCACGTTCTCCAAGTGGTGCAAGGATCACTATGACTGGAGCTTTCCCAAGGAGCAGCTGTGTGTCTCGCCGGGCATCATCCCGGCGCTCTACCAGCTGACGGAAACGCTCTGCGGCCCGGACGAAAAGGTGCTGCTCAATACACCGGCCTACGGCTATTTTTTCCACGCGGCGGAGTATGCCGGCGTGGATGTGCTGACTTCCCCGCTGCACAAGAAGGCAGACGGCACGTTCGAGGTGGACTTTGAAGATTTTGAGCGCAAGTGCGCCGATCCGGCGTGCAAGCTGGTGTTCTGGTGCAATCCGCACAATCCCACTGGCCGTATGTGGACGGAGGACGAGCTGAGGCTGGTCGCCGCGATCATCGAAAAGTACAACCTCTGGGTGGTGTCCGATGAGATCCACTGTGACCTGATCCGCTGCGGCCGCCGCCATATCCCGATGGCCAAAGTCATGGATCGCTACCCCAAGCTCATTACCTGCATGGCACCCACCAAGACCTTCAATATGGCGGGCCTGGCGTTTTCCAACATCATCATCCGCGATCCCGCGCTGCGTGCGCGCTTTCAGGAGCGCGACAAGCTGTTCGGCATGGTCAACCCCATGTCGCTGACGGCGGCGCAGGCGGCCTATTCGCGCGGCGGAGCGTGGCATGAAGCACTAAAGCAGTATTTGGACGAAAACTTCGCATTCGTCAAGGCGTTTCTGGCCCGGGAGCTGCCGGAAGCGGTCATGTACATTCCGGAGGCGACGTATCTGGCGTGGGTCGATCTATCGCGCTGTCTGCCGGATGTGGCAGACCTGCCGGACTTCTTCGCCAACAAGGCGGGCGTGCTGCTGGAGGGTGGAGATTCCCTCTTCGTCGGCAACGCCAAAGGGTATGTGCGCTTGAATCTCGCCATGCCGCGCGCGATCATTCAGACCGGGCTGGAGCGGATGCGCGACGCGATCCGCAAGGAGCGGACGGAACACTAAAAAGAGATAGCAAAAGCCCGATATGGCCACTGCCATATCGGGCTTCTTCGTATTTTATTCCCACGTCTTCCATACATCCGGGCAATAGCCGACGGTGGCCTGCCTGCCGTTGCGGACGATGGGCGTCTGCAGCAGGGACGGCTCTTCGAGCAGCCGCTCGATCTTGTCCTGCTCATAGGCCAGGTGCTGCACAAGTGCGTAATCTGCTGCCTTGGGATTGAGCATGGCGTCAAGCCCGACGGCGTTTTTTACGCTCGTCAGCTCGCCGCGGCTCATACCGTAGCGCAGCAGGTCAATGGCCTGATACGGGATGCGGCGCTCCTTAAAATAGCGCTCGGCCTTTTTCGTGTCGAAGCATTTGGATTTGCCCCAGATCTGGATCTTCATGACGCACTCCCCTGCTCAGACTTCGATGATCACGGGCAGCACCATCGGGCTGCGGCGCGTGGTCTTATACAGATAGCCGCTAATGTTTGACTTCACGCGGCCCTTGATGGTTGCCCAGTCGTGCTGTTTCTGCCGCTCGCAGCTGGCAAGGCTCTCGTTGACGACGCGCTTGAGCTCGGCCATGAGCGCCTCCGCCTCTTTGACATACACAAAGCCGCGGGTGATGATCTCAGGGTCGGCGACCGGCTTGCCGTTTTCGGACGAGAGCGTGATGATGGCCATGACGATGCCGTCCTCAGCCAGATGGCGGCGGTCGCGCAGCACGGCGCTGCCGACGTCGCCGATGCCGGTGCCGTCGATATACACGTCGCCCGCCGGGACATTGCTCGTCGCGCGCATGCTGCGCTTGGTGATCTCGATCACTTCGCCGTTTTTCGCCACGAGCACGTTTTTCGGCTCCACGCCCATGAGCTTGCCGATCTCGGCGTGCTTGCAGAGCATGCGGTACTCGCCGTGCACGGGGATGAAGTAGTGCGGCTTCGTCAGCGCGAGCATCATCTTCAACTCCTCCTGGCACGCATGGCCGGAGACGTGCAGCGGCGTGTTGCGGTCATAGATGACCTCCGCGCCCTTCTGGAACAGCTCGTCAATGACGCGGCTGATCGTGATCTCATTGCCCGGAATGGCCGAGGCAGAGATGATGATGCGGTCGCCGGCGTCGATCGTGACCTGCTTATGCTCCGAAAATGCCATACGGTGCAGTGCAGACATGGGTTCGCCCTGACTGCCGGTGCAGACAATGACGGTCTTGCTGCGCGGCAGGCTGCCGATCTGCGACATGTCCATCATGACGCCGTCCGGGATATCTACGTAGCCGAGCTCCGTCGCCACGCGCATGATATTTTCCATGCTGCGGCCGGTGATGCCGACCTTGCGCTTATACTTTGCCGCCACGTTGATGATCTGCTGCAGGCGGTGGACATTGGACGCAAACGTCGTGACGATGATGCGCTTATTGCAGTCTTTAAATAGTTCGTCAAAGCAGTCGATCACGCGTGCTTCCGAGGCGCAGTAGCCGGGGCGCTCCACGTTCGTGGAATCCGACAGCAGCGCGAGCACGCCCTCGTTGCCGAGCTGGCCGAGACGCGGCAGATCGATCATGCCGCCCTGAATGGGCGTGAGGTCGATCTTAAAGTCGCCCGTGTGGATGACGGTGCCGATCGGCGTCTTGATCGCCAGCGCGACGGAGTCGGCAATGCTATGATTCGTGTGGATGAACTCGATCTCAAAGCAGCCGAGTTTGAACTTGTCCCCCGGCTTTTTCGTGAAGATCTGCGTGTGATAGAGCAGGTCGTGCTCTTCGAGCTTGAGCTCAATGATCGCCGCCGTCAGCGGGGTCGCGTAGATCGGCATATCGAGCTGCTTGAGCACGTACGGAATCGCGCCGATATGGTCCTCATGCCCGTGCGTGATGACCATGCCGCGGATGCGGTTTTTGTTTGCCTTCAGGTAGCTGATGTCCGGGATGACCATGTCGACGCCATAGAGGTCCTGATCCGGAAAGCCCATGCCGCAGTCGACAAGGAACATGTCCTTGCCATACTCATAGACGGTGAGGTTCTTGCCGATCTCACCGAGCCCGCCGAGCGGGATGATTTTCAGTTTAGATGCCATTCGTAACTCCTTTACGTTCGCTTTCGGGCAGACTACTCCCCCGGAAGCAGGTTGATGTTTCGAAAAATATGTACGAAATGCGTTGCCTGCGGCGGCGGATAACCAGAGTATCCCCAGAAATCCGAGCCATCAAACCTGTTACATTTCCATTCGGCCGGCCAGCGCCCGCAGGAGCGTGGCATCGTCCGCATATTCCAGATTGGAACCGACCGGAATACCATAAGCCAGACGCGTGATCTTCACGTCAAACGGCTTGAGCAGGCGCGCGATGTACATCGCAGTCGCCTCGCCCTCCGTGTCGGGGTTGGTGGCCATGATGACCTCCGTAATCCCGCCGGCAGCCACACGCTTGACCAGCTCCTGGATCCGGATATCATCCGGGCCGATGTGATTCATCGGCGACAACACGCCGTGCAGAACATGATAGACGCCGTTATATTCGCGGCTGCGCTCGAACGAGAGCACATCGCGCGGCTGCGCCACGACGCAGATGGTGCTCTGGTCGCGCTTCGGAGAGGCGCAGATGGTGCACGTCTCCTGATCGGTGAGATTCTGGCAGATGCTGCAGCAGTGGATGTTTTTCTTGGCGTCCACAATGGCGGCTGCAAACTTCAGCGCCTCCTCTTCCGGGAGGGACAGAACATGAAACGCCAGCCGCTGCGCGCTCTTGCGCCCGACGCCGGGCAGGGAAGTGAGGGCCTCCATCGTGTCCGGCACGCGGCTGCCGTATTCCGCGACGAGCTTGCGCGCGCACAGGACGATATCGCGCGCCTTTGCCCGGTAAAAGCCGCAGGAGTGGACATATGGCTCTACGTCCTCGGGTTCGGCGGCGGCAAACGCCTCGAGCGTCGGAAAGCGTGCATACAGCGCCGGCGTGACCTGATTGACGCGCTCGTCGGTGCACTGTGCGGCCAGCCGCACGGCAAACAGCAGTTCATAATCTTTCTGATATTGCAGGGAGCAGTCCGCGGGGTAGGCCTGTGCCAGACAGCGGAGGATCTCCTGCACTTGTTCCGGTGTGCGCATATTGTTCACCTCTCCGGCAGTGTAGCACATTTTGCGCCGCCTGCCAAGTGCGGCGAGTTGCCAAGGCGCGGAAAATGCGGTATAATATCGCCATTGCATCACAGGAGGCGCACTATGTACAGACCATTGGCGGATGAGATCCGGCCGACGACGCTCGACGAGGTCGTCGGGCAAAAGCATATTCTGGGCTCGAACGGGATGCTCCGCCGCATCGTAGAGTCCGGGGAGATCCCGAACATGGTATTTTACGGCCCGTCCGGCACCGGCAAGACCACGGTCGCGAGCATCATCGCGGCCAGCACGAACCGCACCCTGCGCCGCCTGAACGCCACGACCGCGAGCATTTCGGACATTCGCAATATCATTGCCGAGCTCGATACCATGCTCACGCCCGGCGGCGTGCTGCTGTATCTCGATGAGATCCAGTATTTTAATAAAAAGCAGCAGCAGACCCTGCTCGAATACATCGAAAACGGTAAGATCACCCTCATCGCCTCCACGACGGAAAACCCGTATTTCTATGTCTATAACGCGGTGCTCAGCCGCAGCACGGTGTTTGAGTTCAAGCAGGTGCCGGCCGCCGAGGTGGAAAAGGCCGTGCTGCGCGCAGTGTCCATTCTCAGTGCGCGGGAAAACGTCACGGCGGATATCGAGCCGGGCACGGCGGGGTACATCGCGTCCGTCTGCGGCGGCGATGTACGCAAGGCGCTCAATGCGGTCGAGCTGCTCTTTTCGGCGGCGCCGAGAGAGGGGGACACCATCCGCCTTCTGCGCGCGGATGCCGAGAACATCACGCAGCGCAGCGCCATGCACTATGACCGCGCGGGCGACGATCACTATGACGTCGTGTCCGCGCTCATGAAGTCGCTGCGCGGCTCGGATCCGGACGCGGCGCTGCACTATCTGGCACGTCTGCTCGAGGCCGGCGACCTGATCGGTGCGTGCCGGCGCATCCTGTGTTCGGCGAGTGAGGACATCGGCCTCGCCTATCCGCAGGCGGCCATGATCGTCAAGTCCTGCGTGGACAGCGCGCTGCAGCTCGGCCTGCCGGAGGCGCGCCT
>ERZ860322.1708-NODE-1708-length-11967-cov-2.476410_pt1 | contig 11967 bp, 10 predicted proteins | sample MGYA00509979_ERZ860322 | MGnify/ENA primary metagenome ERZ860322 (study PRJEB30046, sample SAMN00715217) | human gut metagenome | study: EMG produced TPA metagenomics assembly of the A metagenome-wide association study of gut microbiota in type 2...
GCTTATGTGGATCGTTTCGCCTGCGACTGGCATCGACTTTCAACCACAGACCCGATAACCCGGATAACCAGAAACAATTATAACGCACACAAAAGCTTTTTACAACTGATTTTTAAAAGATTTTCCCTGTAATACAGAAAAAAACGGGCTCCTAACGCACTGTGGGATCATCGTATACGGCTCTGGGGCCGCCTACATACTTGGGGCGGGTGCGGGCCATGACCAGATTGGCTTCGCCTATGTGCCGGGTAACGGCGTGTATGGGTACTACCACGGGATGCATGTGCATACCTATAAGCGTACCGCCTATATCCATACCGGCGGAGGCCTTGCCGCGAAGATCCTCTACCATAACGTGATCGTCAAAGCGGGCGACAGCCTCCATGGAAAACGCACCCCCGGCGTGCAGCTGGGGCTTTACCCATACCTGCTGAAGGTCGAACTTTTCCATACACTCCCGCTCTACCACCAGGCAGCGGTTCAGATGCTCGCAGCACTGTACCGCAAGGTACAGCCCCCTTGCCTTTATCTTGGGCAGCACGGCGTCCATTACCGCCTTCGCGGCCTCGACGGAGGAGCCGGAGCCTATGCGTTTGCCCACTATCTCGCTGGTGGAGCAGCCTATTACCAGTATATCGCCCCTTTTTAGGGTATCCGCCGCGGCGAAAAGCTCGTCTATGGCGGCGGAGGCCTGCTCGTAAACCTTTTCCATTTCCATCATAGTAAAATTAAACTCCTTGAAGATGCGTTGCGGCACTGAGCCTTGTACGATTATAAGGCCAAACCGAGCCCGTTGCAAGACAAAGGGCCAAATAAAAAAGGGTTTTGCAACAGTAATTCTTAATTGTTGATAAATGCACAAGAAGATAGTAACATTATAACGAATGAATTGGATAATACTAAATGAGAAGGGACGAGGAACCTCGAATGAGCGAAAAGAGCAGGACACTGGCAGATCTTTCTATAGGGCAGAGCGGTTATGTACGCATAGTGAACGGCGATGGCGGCCGCCGAAGAAGAATAATTGATATGGGCATCACCCCCGGCACCGAGATAAAGATAATAAAAGCCGCGCCTATGGGGGACCCAATAGAGATAGCGATGAGGGGCTACAGCCTGTCGCTCCGCCGCGAGGACGCACAGCGCATAGAGCTGCTTACCGACGGTGAAGCGAAAGAGCTCAGGGAGAAGGCAGTACTTTCCGCCAGAAACCTGGAGCTCAAGGCGAAGGGCAGCCTTACCCACAGTGCGGACGAGGATGCGCCTTATCACCGCCGTGCAGCAATGATAACTGAAATAATGCTAAAGGGCAGATGTAAGCCCGGAAGCTGCTCAGGCTGCCGCGAGGAAGGAGTATGTCCCATCTGCGAAAAAAACGGGACGCAGGAAGGACATGACGGCAAGGAAAAGGTGCGCTTAGCCCTTGTGGGCAACCCAAACAGCGGCAAGACTACGCTTTTCAACGCCATGACGGGCAGCCGGGAATACGTAGGCAACTGGCCCGGCGTAACGGTTGAGAAGAAGGAAGGCAAGGTAAAGGACACAGGCCTCTATACCTACGGCCACGATATGACGCTGGTAGATCTGCCGGGCATATATTCCCTTTCCCCGTATTCTATGGAGGAGATTGTGGCACGGAAGTACATTACGGTAGAAAAGCCTGACGCTATAATAAACATAGTCGATGCAACAAACCTCGAGCGCAATCTCTATCTTACGGTTCAGCTCATGGAACTGGAGCGGCCTATGATAATCGCACTAAATATGATGGACGAGGTGGAAAAGAGGGGCGATGAGATAGACGTGCATAAGCTCTCGTTGGAGCTTGGCGTGCCTGTTGTACCCATATCAGCCCGCAGCGGCCAAGGCGTGGAGAAGCTTATAAACGGAATACAGGGCGTCATCAACGCCGCCCACGCCGAGTTTCACGAAGGCTTTAATATAGAGCCGGACGATATATACAACGGCTATACCCACGCGCTGCATCACCAAATAGGCGATCTTGTGGGCAAATACGCGGAGCAGGCCGGCCTGCCCCTCCACTGGGCGGAGATGAAGCTCATGGAGGGCGACGGCGAAACCGTAAAAGAGCTTGCCCTGCCAGAGGACGTGCAGCAGAGGGTGGATAAGATAGTAAAGGAATATTCGGATTCCGCACCTCTTGGCGACAGCGAGAGCATGATAGCGGACGCACGATATAAGTATGTTACCCGGGTGTGCGCCGCGGCCCTTCACAGGGGACATCCGATAGACGAGCTTACAACATCGGACAAGATAGACAGGGTGCTTACAAACAAGTACCTTGCCCTTCCGATATTCATAGGCATAATGCTTTTGATATTTGCGCTAACCTTCGGCACTGTGGGCGCGTGGCTGTCCGATCTTGTGAGCATATTTATGGACGATGTGCTGACGCCCTATGTGAGAGCCGCGCTTGAAAATGCCGGTGCAATGGAATGGCTGACCAGTCTCATATGCGACGGCATAATCACAGGCGTGGGAGGCGTGCTGACCTTCCTGCCCCAGATAGCCATACTGTTTTTCTTCCTTTCCATATTGGATGACAGCGGCTATATGAGCCGTATAGCATTTATCATGGATAAGCCAATGCGCCGCTTCGGACTTTCCGGAAAGAGCTTCATACCCCTGCTGATGGGCTTCGGCTGCACTGTGCCTGCCGCTATGGGCACGCGCACCATGGAGAACGAGAAGGACAAGCGCATGACGATACTGCTGCTGCCATTTATGAGCTGCTCTGCAAAGCTGCCGGTTTACGGCCTTATGGCGGGGGCCTTCTTTGCAAAGGGCAGGGCACTGGTAATACTCAGCCTGTATCTTATCGGTATAATAGTCGGAATACTGTCCGGCTATCTGTTCCGCAAGACCATCTTTAAGGATAACGATGCAGCGTTCATGATAGAGCTGCCCACGTACAGGCTGCCTGCTGCAAAGAATGTATTTACCCACGTATGGGAGCGCGTAAGCCACTTCATAGAGAAGGCGGGCACAATAATATTCGCCATGAGCGTTGTGCTGTGGTTCCTTCAGAGCTTTGACCTGTCCTTCGATATGGTGCAGAGCGCGGAAACGAGCATATTGGGCCGGCTGGGCAGTTTCATAGCTCCGGTATTCAGCCCAATGGGATACGGCTGCTGGCAGGCGGCGGTAGCGCTGCTTACAGGCATAATCGCCAAGGAGGCGGTGGTATCCAGTCTCGCCATGTTCTGCGGCTTCTCCCTCAGCGCAGGGGGCGGAGCCGTGCAGAGCGCGCTTTCGGGAATATTCACACCCCGTTCCGCATACGCTTTTCTGGTATTCGTGCTGCTGTATACCCCGTGCATGGCGGCGGTAGCCACTATAAGGCGGGAGTTGGGCAGCCGCAGGTGGACTGCCTTTGCCGTGTGCTACCAGATACTTATAGCATACGTTATGTCGTTTGTAGTATATACTGTATGTGGACTGTTCATGGTCTGACGGAGGTAAGGATATATGGAAAACGGCGTTTGGTATATTCTGGCAGCACTCATAATGGGATGGACCGGATTCTGTATATATAAATGGATAAAGAACCGCAAAAGGGGCGGATGCGGGTGCGGCTGCACGGGCTGCCCCCACAGCGGGAAATGTGACGGAAAAAAAGAGGGAAAAAAGAAATAAGCTATATTTATATTATAGGGGCTTTTCCGGCACAGCTGGACAGCCCCGGTTTTTTCACAAATTTATGCGTTTTGTTTTGGGCATAATATGTTATAATTAAAAAAAGCGAAAAGCGCGGCGTATCGGTTCAGCATGGGACGATGCCACTGCGCGGGAAAGGGGAAACGAATATGCGTATTTCTATCAATGGAAAAAACATCGAGGTATCCGATTATCTCAGCGATCTGGTGACTAAGAAGGTTTCCAAGCTGGATAAGTATTTCCCTGAAGATACGGAGGCTCACGTCACCCTCTCCGTAGAGAAGAACCGTCACATCGTAGAGATCACCATTCCCTACTCCGGCGGCATTATCCGCGGCGAGGAAGTCAGCGGAGATATGTATGCCTCCATCGATACCGTAATTGCCAAGGTTGAAAAGCAGATAATGCGCCACCGCACCAAGCTGGAGAAGAATCTCAGGGCAGAGGCGTTTGCCGCCCAGGAAGCGAGCTATGCGGTTGACGACGAGGAAGAAGAGGAACATAAGGTCGTCCGCGTAAAGCGCTTTGCCATAAAGCCCATGGACGTGGAAGAGGCGGTGCTGCAGATGGAGCTGCTGGGTCATTCCTTCTATGTATTCGAGAATGCGGAGGACGGCGAGGTAAATGTTCTGTATCAGCGTAAGGACGGCAACTACGGCCTTATAGAGCCTGAAAGATAATAATAAAAATACAACAGCATCAAATAATACGGTTCCGGCTCGCGTGTGCGGGCCGGAACTTGAATGTGGGGAGGAAAAAATAATGCGGTTGAGCGGCTCGGTTTATTCAAAGATTCTGGATATGGACACAGGCCTGACTATCGTTACGCCCAACAAGCTCAGGGAGGGCAAGTACAAGGTAGTATACCTGCTGCACGGCCTTTGCGGAAACGACCGCTCATGGCTGGATTACTCGATGCTGCCCGCCTACGCAGCGAAGGGCGATACTGTTTATGTGATGCCCGATGCGGGCAGAAGCTTTTACTCCAACATGAAGTACGGCTTCGACTATCAAGGGTACGTGACCGAGGAGCTTCCTGTAATATGCCGGAATATGTTCAACATATCCGCTGCCCGTGAGGATACGGGTATAATGGGCTGCTCTATGGGCGGCTATGGCGCACTGCGCTGCGCGCTTACCCATCCGGACAGCTATGGCTTTGTGGGGGCTTTTTCTTCAGGGCCGCTCTTTGCAAGGGCGGGCATGGAGGAGATAAAGAAATACGGCGATCTGCCGGATTATGCCGAGCGGTTCGGGCCCAGGCTCATAAAGGATTTCAAGGCCATATACGGCGAATCTCTGGAGCTTACCGATGATGCGGAGATACTGGACATGCTGTTGAAGGTGAAGGCGGAAAACAAGCTGCCGAGGATATATCTCACCTGCGGCAGGGAGGACGCCTTCATGAAGGAGCACGAGTTATTCACAGGCGCTTTGGATAAGATGGGTATACCCTATGAGTTCGATAAGCTAGAGGGGGCGCATGAGTTTCAGTGCTTCAACGAGGCGCTGAAGCGAGCCATAGCAAGGTTCGAGGGAAGATAAAGGAAAAAGGAAATAAGGGCGGCGCGCGAGGTGCACGCCGCTTTTTTATGCCTGCCGCACTTGAAAAGGGGCTGCGCTTTGCCTTATAATAGGCTGAGAAAAGAGAAAAATAACGGCATTTTACCCCCCATACGGATTACGTATGAGGGCATATTGGCGTACATGGAGGAATAAAGGTGTTTATAATAGTGGGCCTTGGAAATCCCGGAAGGGAGTACGAGAATACCCGTCACAACGTGGGCTTTATGACCGTGGATATGCTGGCGGACAGGTTCAATATAGAAGTGAAGCGGCACAATTTCAGGGCGGTATTCGGCGAGGGATATATAGGCGGCCAAAAGGTAGTGCTGGCCAAGCCCGAGACTTATATGAACCTTTCGGGCTGGAGCGTAATGGAGCTGTGCAACTGGTACAAGCCCGAGCATGACCAGCTGCTGCTCATATACGACGATATAGACATACCTCTCGGCACTATACGCATAAGGGGCGGCGGTTCCTCGGGCACACACAACGGCATGCGCAGCGTCATATACCAGCTGGGCTTTGACGATTTCCCTCGCGTAAGGGTAGGGATAGGCCACGCGGACGGCCAGAAGGGACTTATAGCCCACGTGCTGGGCGCGCCTGAAGGCGAGGATAGGGAAAAGCTTATCGCCGCCATAAAGGACGCGGCAGACGCGGCAGAGATGATCGTAAAGGGCGAAATTCTCGAGGCGCAGGCCAGATTCAACAGGCGCCCAAAGAAACCCAAGCCACCAAAGGAAGAAACAAAGGCCGATGAGGCCGGGAAGCAGGACAAAGAGGAGCAGAAGTAAGTGACAAACCCGCTTATACAAATACTTGACAGGCATCCGGAATACACAAGGCTGCGGGACGCTATGGTAAATGGCGAAGGCCCTGCAGGAGTATTCGGCCTTGGAGAAAGCCACAAGGGGCATATAGCCGCCGCGCTGTCAACAGGCAGGGCGGTATTGCTGGTTGCGCCAAACGAGGTGGCGGCGGTAAAGCTGCATGACGACATCGCCTGCTACGATATACCCTGCGCCCACTTCCCGACCAGGGAGATACCCCTGTCCGGCAAGGGCTTTGCCGCCCGTGACAGCATAGAGGAACGAAGGGTAGCGGTGCTGTCCGCACTTGCCGCCGGCAAGACCATGACGGTGGTGACATGCATACAGGCGCTGATGCAGCGCACCGTGGCCCCGGAGATAATCAAAAACAGCCTGCACAGCTATGAGGCGGGGCAGACCATAGAACCCCGGGATATGGTATCGGAGCTTGTTATGGCGGGCTATGAGAGGGTTGACGTATGCGAGGCGCCGGGGCAGGTATGCCTCCGCGGCGGCTATGTTGACGTATATCCCATCGCCGCTGAAAATCCTGTGCGTATAGAGTTTTTTGGCGATGAGATAGATACGCTCAGGATATACGATCCGCTTACACAGCGCTCTGTGGATAATGTGGACCACATAGACGTCCCTCCGGCTACCGAGATGCCCATAACAGACGAGGCAAGAGCGCGGGCGCTGAAGCTTCTTAAAAAGCGCAAGGCCTCGGCGCTGGAGGAGGGGGGCAGGCCGGATAATTCAGTTGCCCTGCTGCCCCTGTTTTACCCCGGGGAAGCGACGCTTTTTGACTATATAGACAAGGACTGGATAATACTCATAGACGAGCCGGCCCGCCTTGAGGAAAGCGGAAAGATAGCCTATCAGGAGTTCCTGGAGGGCGTATCCTCGCTTATGCAGGCGGGCGAGATACAGCCGGAGCAGGCCAACCTTACGGTATCCCCCCTTGAAACCATCAAGCGCATGGATACCAGAAGGACCGCCATGATGTTCGCCCTGACCCGCAGCTACGGCCTTATGGGGCAGAGGTGCATATTCAGATTCGATACCCGGCCGGTTTCGAGATACGTAGGCCGGGAGGAGCTGCTGGCCGAGGATATAGAGGCGTGGAAAAAGAGCAATACAAGCGTTCTGATATACGCCGGTACCCACGCCAAAAGGCTTCAGGACAGACTGCTGGATTCAAACCACATAGTACCGATAAAGGAAAAGCTGGACCGGGACATTGTGCCGGGCGAGGTGCTGATAATAGAGCAGCAGCTAAACCACGGCTTCGAGTACCCGGAGCTTTCCCTTGCGGTAATCACGGAAAACGAGCTTTACGGGACGGAAAACCGAAGGCCTTCGGACAGTAAGAAAAAACGCAGGAAGCCGCAGCTGGTGTTCAGCGAGCTGAACGTGGGCGACCTTGTGGTCCATGAGCTTCATGGCATAGGCCGGTTCGTGGGCGTTGAGACGCTCACGGTAGGCGGCGTACAGAAGGATTATCTGCATCTTGTCTATTCCGGCGGCGATAAGCTGTACATACCTACGGACCAGCTGGACCGGGTGCAGAAGTACATCGGCGGCGGAGATGATGAGGGGACGCAGCGCCTTTCAAAGCTGGGCAGCGGCGAATGGCAGAAAACCGTATCCAGAACCCGCGACAGCGTAAAGAAGCTGGCCTTCGACCTTGTGCGCCTTTACGGCGAGAGGCAGAAACGCAAGGGCTTTAAGTTTTCGCCGGATACCCCTTGGCAGAGAAAGCTGGAGGATAGCTTTCCGTATGAGCCTACGCCGGATCAGCTCACAAGCATTCAGGAGATAAAGGCGGACATGGAGAGCGACAAGGTGATGGACCGCCTGCTCTGCGGCGATGTGGGCTATGGTAAGACCGAAGTAGCGCTCAGGGCTGCCTTTAAGGCAGTGATGGACGGCAAGCAGTGCGCAATGCTTGTGCCTACAACTATACTTGCCCAGCAGCATTATAATACCATAGCTGCCAGGTTCGATGGTTTCCCCGTGAATGTGGAACTGCTCTCCCGCTTTAAGACCCCCAAGGAGGAGGAAAAGATAATCGAGGGGCTGCAAAGCGGCAGCGTGGACATGGTCGTCGGGACCCATAAGCTGCTCTCAAAGAGCGTAAAGTTCAAGGATCTGGGCCTGCTGATAATAGACGAGGAGCAGCGCTTCGGCGTGGGCCATAAGGAGCAGATAAAGAACATACGCCAGTCCGTGGACGTGCTGACGCTTTCCGCCACGCCTATCCCGCGGACGCTGCACATGTCCATGACGGGCATACGCGATATGTCCGTGATAGAGACGCCGCCCTCCCAGCGCTATCCCGTGCAGACATATGTAATGGAATACAGCGATTCTGTAATACGTGAGGCCATACTGAAGGAGATTGGACGCGGCGGGCAGGTATACTTCGTATATAACAACGTCCGCAGTATGGAGCAGTTCGCGGGAAGGCTCAGAGAGCTGGTGCCGGAGGCCAGAGTGTGCTTTGCTAACGGGCAGATGAACGAGCGGGTGCTTGAAAAGACCATGCTGGAATTCATGGATCACAAGTACGACGTTTTGCTTTGCAGTACCATAATAGAGAGCGGACTGGATATGCAGAACGTGAACACGATAATAATATACGACGCGGACACCATGGGCCTATCCCAGCTTTATCAGCTCAGGGGCCGCGTGGGCCGCGGAGTGCGGCTCGGCTATGCCTATCTGACATACAGGCCAAACAAGGCGATGAGCGAAACGGCAGAAAAGCGCCTCATAGCCATACGGGAGCTTACCCAGTTTGGCTCCGGCTTTAAGATAGCGTTGAGGGATCTTGAGATACGCGGAGCAGGAAACCTTCTGGGACCGGAGCAGCACGGCCATATGGAGGCGATAGGCTACGATCTGTACTGCAAGATAGTTGACAGCGCAGTCCGGGAGGCAAAGGGAGAGGAGCTGCCAAAGGACATAGATACAGTTGTGGATATACCCATTTCCGCCAATATTCCAAAGAGCTATATTCCGAGGGAAGCGGAGCGGCTTTCCATGTACAAGCGCATCGCATTCATTGCGGCACAGGCGGACGTGTACGACGTACAGGACGAACTAATCGACCGCTACGGAGACATACCCGAGGAGGTGCAGAACCTCATATTCATCGCCCTTATCAAGGCGGAAGCGCAGCGGGCCTATATACAGCGGCTTATGGTGCGGGACGGGGAGGTGCGTATAGTGTTTGACCCGGAGGCGCCCATGGACGGCGCCAGGCTGTTTGCAGCTGCAAACAACATAGCAGGCGCGGCCATGCTGCCCGAGGAAGTGCCCACAATAGTCATACGCCGGCCCAAGTCCGATGTGAAAAAACTGTGCAGTGAGCTGACACAGATTGTTTACATGATGTCGGATTGCATCGTGAAGTGAATACGGGTATAATCAACATTGTGAATACGGGCTGGCCTTGAGCCTAAAACGTCCACAGATTGGAGAAAAAAACATAATGAAGAAGATATTTGCAGCTGCATTGGCACTGGTGCTGGCACTTTCCATAATAGGGTGCAGCGTTGCTCCTTCCGCAGGTGAAGGCGATACTGCAGTTGTCGACAGCGACGAGGCTGTAGCCACCATAGGCGACCGTAAGGTCACCTTCGGAGAGTACAAGCAGCTCTTTGACGCCTATGCCCAGTACTACGCCATGATGGGCTACGATATATCCGCCGATGAGGAAGGTACAAAGCAGCTTCAGGACGGCATAATAGACGCTCTTGTCGTCAATGAGATAATCGCTTATCAGGCGGCCCAGTCCGGCTATGATAAGCTCAGCGATGAAAAGCTTGCCGAGATAGAGGAGCAGGCGGCGGCAGACCTTAACAGTATAGTGGAGGAATATCGCAAACAGGCGGAAAGCGACGCTGAGGCGGACAGCAGTATAGACGTTGAGGAGCGCCTTGCCGAGTACATAGCGGACGAGGCGGAAGCCTATACCGGTGAGCGCATGACTGCGGAAGAGTACGGCAAGTGGATACTGGAAAACAGCACCGAGAGCGCTATAGGCGAGTCCTTCAAGGAGGCTATGCTCAAGGACGTTACCGTAAGCGACGAGGAAATAAAGTCCTGGTATGACGAGAACCTAAAGACCCAGCAGGAGACTTATGACAATAATCCCGAGAATTACAAGGCCGATAAGGAAGCCGAGGAGCTTTACGGCGGCGACCCCGTTCTGTATGTACCCGAGGGCTACAGCCGTGTGCTGCATATACTCATAACCCCCGAGGACGCCATCTCTGACGAGTACAGCGAGAAGTTCTCCGAGATGGAGGATCTCAAGAGCGAGTACGGCGAGCTGGCCTTTACAGTGAACGTAGAGGGCGGCGAGGGGGCAGACAGGCTCAGCGAGATAAAGACAGAGTACAACAAGCTCAAGGCAGATGCCGATAAGATAAAGGACGAATACCTTGCTCCCTCTGTAGAAAAGGCGAAGGAAGCCTATGCGAAGCTTCAGGCCGGCGAGGAATTCTCAAAGGTTGCTAAGGAATACTCCCCCGATACCGAGGGAAACAAAAACGGACTGCTCATAAGCGTGAAGCATTCCGGCAGCTATGACTGGTCAAAGGAGGTAAAGGACGCCTTTGCAAAGATAAAGCAGGGCGAGTATACCGAGCCTGTAAAGGACGACGAGGGAGTGCACATACTTTATTACCTCTCTGATGAGCCCGCAGGCGAAGTAGGACTGGACAGCGTAAAGGACAAGATAAAGGAAATACTGATGATCGATGTTCAGGAAGATGAATGGAACCAGATGTTAGAGACCTGGAAGAACGACGAAAGCGTACACCTCAATGAAGAACTGGTGCGCAGCGTCACTTATAGTCCCGCGGCGGTAGGTTAGATAAAACAAACAAGCAAAGCGCCGGACAGCCAATTTTAGGCTGTCCGGTTTGTTTTTTTGCCACATATGTGGTAAGCTTTAGAAAAATGAATTTTGGAGGACGTATATGCGTCTGGATAAGTACCTTAAAGTCTCAAGGATAATCAAACGCAGGACGGTTGCCAGCGAGGCCGCGTCCCTCGGCAGAATACAGATAAACGGCAAGGTGGCGAAGCCCTCAAGCGAAGTTAAGGAGGGCGATATGCTGGATATACTCATGGGCGGCAAGCATACCGTGGTGAAGGTTACCAGCGTACAGGAGTTCACAACCAAGGCGGCTGCCGCCGAAATGTATGAGATGATCACCCGGGGAGATCTCGAATGAAGGTAACTGGAATACTGCTGGCGGCGGGAGCTTCCCGGCGCATGGGCAGGGATAAGCTTATCATAAGCCTGGGCGGCAGGACTGTGCTGCGCCGCTCCGCAGAGGCGCTGCTCAATGCGGGTGTTACGGATATCATAATAGCCGTGTCGGACGCCACGCGGCAGGAGGCGGAGGCGCTTTGCGCACAGTATGGTCTCAGGACCGTTAATGGCGGCGAGACACGGGGAGATTCCGTATATAACGCCCTTAGGGCTGCCGACTGCGACATAGCCCTTATACATGACGGGGCGCGCTGCCTCGTATCGGAAGAAATAATACGGGACAGCATAAGGTGCGCCGCCGAGTTCGGCAGCGGCATTGCAGCCATACCCGCCCGGGATACCATGTGGCGGGAGGGCGAGCTGGTAGACAGAAACGGCGTAATGCTGGCCCAGACGCCCCAGTCCTTTAAGTATGATCGGATAATGAAGGCGTACCGGCAGGCAAAGGACGATGGCGTGCAGGCCACGGACGATTGCGCCCTGTATAAAAGATTGTATGGCAGCGTGCATTACTCACTGGGTGGTGTGATAAACCAGAAGCTTACCACTGAGGAGGATATTGAGTTGTTCCAAAAGCTTACGGCAAGAGAGAGGATAGGCTACGGCGAGGATACCCACAGGCTG
>ERZ860322.1710-NODE-1710-length-11949-cov-5.371111_pt1 | contig 11949 bp, 6 predicted proteins | sample MGYA00509979_ERZ860322 | MGnify/ENA primary metagenome ERZ860322 (study PRJEB30046, sample SAMN00715217) | human gut metagenome | study: EMG produced TPA metagenomics assembly of the A metagenome-wide association study of gut microbiota in type 2...
GCAGGCAACCCGCGAGCGGGTTGCCTGCCTTCCTTTTAACCGATATTACTGAAAAATTTTAGCTTTCATAAATGTCTTTGTCTGATTAAAACATTTCCGTTTCACTTTTTCGGTCTGCACTTTTTTAGCATCCCAAAAGTTATTCTTCCTCGCGGATTATGGCAATCCCCAGCTCGTCCAATGCCTTTGCATCCGTGGGTGCAGGGCACATCGTCATCAGCTCGCTTGCATTCTGAACCTTCGGGAAAGCGATAACATCGCGGATATCCTCAAGTCCGAGCATCAGCGTGACAAGACGATCGAGACCGAATGCGAGACCGCCGTGCGGCGGTACGCCGAATCTGAAGGCATCGAGCAGGAAGCCGAATTTCTCCTGTGCTTCCTCGGGAGTGAAACCGAGCACGGAGAACATCTTTGACTGAAGCTCCTGATCGTGAATACGGATGGAACCGCCGCCGAGCTCCGTGCCGTTGAGCACGATATCATATGCTCTCGCACGTACTCTTGCGGGGTCGCTGTCGATATACTGCATGTCTTCATCCATAGGTGCGGTAAAAGGATGATGCTTTGCATAAAATCTGCCGTCCTCCTCACTGTATTCGAGAAGAGGAAATTCCGTGACCCAAAGGAATTTGAAATCAAACGGGTCAAGCATTTTCAGGCGCTTTGCGCATTCCACGCGGAGCGCACCGAGCGCATCGAAAACAATCTGATTCTTATCGGCAACGATGAGGATAAGATCTCCCTTTTCCGCGCCCATAGCTGTTTTCACAGCCTCGTTTTCTTCCTCGGAAAGGAATTTCGCATAAGAGGAGGAAATCTCCCCACTCTCTGCCCATTTGAGCCATGCAAGTCCCTTTGCCTTATATGTCTTGGCAAAATCGGCAAGAGAATCTATCTCTTTTCTCGAGAAGGAAGCGCCGCCCTTTACATTGACGGCACGCACGGAACCGCCCTCCTCGATAGCACCCGCAAACACCTTGAAGCCGCAACCGCTGAGGATGTCGGAAAGATTTTTCAGCTCGAAACCGAAACGCAGATCCGGCTTATCCGAGCCGAAACGCTCCATAGCCTCGGCATAAGGCATCTTGATGAAATCATAATTCAAATCTATATTGTAAAATTTCTTGAAAGCATACTTGATAAAGCCCTCGTGAACAGCCATTACATCATCTTCGCAGACAAAGGACATCTCCGTATCTATCTGCGTAAATTCCGGCTGACGGTCGGCGCGCAAATCCTCATCACGATAGCAACGCGCTATCTGAAAATAGCGGTCAAAGCCCGAAAGCATGAGTATCTGCTTATAGAGCTGAGGCGACTGCGGAAGCGCATAGAATTTTCCGTTGTGAACACGGCTGGGAACGAGATAGTCGCGTGCGCCCTCAGGCGTAGGCTTGATGAGCGTAGGCGTTTCTATATCGATAAAACCGTTCTGCGCATAGTAATCTCTTGCTATCTTCGTTATCTCGGAGCGTGCGATGATATTTTTCATCATATCGGGACGACGCAGGTCAAGATAGCGGTATTTCAGGCGAAGCTCGGCACGGACATCGCTGTTTTCGAGAATTTCAAAAGGAGGAGTCTGTGAAACGCTGAGCACCTTGTATTCGTCGACCTTCACTTCGATTTCGCCGGTGGGCAGATTCTTATTCACGGCGCCCTCTCCGCGGGGACGTACCGTACCCTTGGCGCAGACGACATATTCGCTTCTCGTGCGGAAAGCAAGGTCAAAAAGCTCCTTATTCGTATTGCTGTCGAAAGCAAGCTGAACTATGCCCGTGCGGTCGCGCACATCTATAAAAATGAGCGAACCGAGGTCGCGCTGACGCTGTACCCAACCGGTAACGCTGACGCGGCTTCCGATATCAGAGGAACGCAGTGTTCCGCAATAATGCGTTCTTTTGTCTGTTCTTTCAAATGTTGCCATAACTGTATATTCCTTTCGAATTATTGTCTTGTTTTAGCGATTATAATCTCTGCCGCTTCCCCGGGAGAAAGCACGCTCTGCTCCCCGAGGGTCATATTCTTGAGCATGACCTTGCCCTCTGCCGCTTCCGTTTCGCCGATTATCGCAACAAAAGGAATGCCGAGGCGGTTTGCATATTTCATCTTCGGTTTCATGCCCTTTTCACCGTAGTAGACATCGGTATTTATTCCCGCCGCGCGGAAGGCTCCCGCCGCCGCTACGGCACTCGGCATCACTTCACTGCTCATCGGAACGACAAGCACCTTTGTCAGGCTCTCACCCTCAGCCTCTATGAGGTTTTCACTTCGCAGCGCACTGTAGAGGCGTGTCAGCCCTATCGAAACGCCGATTCCGGGAAGCTTCTTATCCGTATAGTATCCCGTGAGATTATCATATCTGCCGCCGGAGCATACACTGCCGATATTTTCGTGTCCGCGAAGGAATGTTTCGTAAACTGTGCCCGTGTAATAGTCAAGTCCTCTTGCTATCGTGAGATTGAGGCGGAAATTTTCATCCGGCACGCCGAAGCCGCGCAGATACGCGCATACCTCGGTAAGCTCGGAAAGACCTTTCTTGAAATCGTCGTTTTTGTCGGCGGAGATATCGCCGAGTTTACCCAGTATCTCGTCTGTTGTGCCGTCAAGCGAGATAAACTCGATTATCTTGCCTATGCCCGCCTCGTCGATACCGGACGCGAGAAGCTCTTTTTTTACATTGTCCGCGCCTATCTTGTTGAGCTTGTCCACAATATGGAGGATATCGGCAGTTTTTTCCGCATAGCCGATGCTCTCGAAAAAGCCTCCGAGCAGGCGCCTGTTATTGAGATTTATCACGAAATCGCCGAGCTCAAGCTCGCGAAAAACATTATAGATAACCGTGGGTATCTCCGCATCGTAAGCGAGCGGCAGCTCCTCTGCGCCGACTATATCTATATCGCTCTGATAAAACTCTCTGTATCTCCCCTTCTGCGGGCGTTCACCGCGGAAAACCTTGCTTATCTGATATCTCTTGAAGGGAAAAACCAATTCACCCTGATGCATGGCGACATATCGCGCAAGCGGCACCGTGAGGTCAAAGCGCAGTGCGATATCGTTTTCGCCCTTTGTGAAGCGGTAAATCTGCTTTTCCGTTTCGCCGCCCGCTTTTGCGAGCAGAACATCGGAGCGCTCGATGGTCGGCGTATCTATCGGGAGAAAGCCGAAGCGCTCATAAACCTCGCGTATCTTATCGTATATTCTGTTGAAAACCACCTGCTCGCGGGGCAAAAGCTCCATGAAGCCCTGCAGTATCTTCGGTTCGACCGTGAAAGACATGAAAATTCCTCCGATTTTGTCATAGCTTAATTATATTTCAGTATATTATACCACTTTATAGCCGAGTTTTCAATATCTTATTGACTAAAAAACGCTCTTGTGATATAATTTTTTATATAATTCAGCGTGGGAAGGAGTGCCGATATGGCAAAAAACAGATTTGAAGCAGGCAAAAGCTCCCCTGTGACCTATCTTTCCGGCATAGGCGAAAAAAAGGCGCAGGCGCTCGCAAAAATAGGCATTTCCACCATATGGGATGTGGCGCGGCACTATCCGCGCGCATATGAAAACCGCGGCGATGTGAGAAATATCGCCGATATCGAAAACGAAGCCGTATGCTCGCTCGTTCTCACCGTTTCGGGACGACCGCAGACGGCTATGATACGCCGCGGCATGACTCTCACAAAATTTTCAGCCTTTGACGATACGGGAAGCTGCAAGATAACATATTTCAATCAGCCTTATATAAAGGATTCCATAGTGCAGGGCGGCACATACCGCTTCTACGGCAGAGTGAAGCGCACCGGCACGGGCGTTTCCATGGCATCGCCCATAGCCGAGCCGGCAGGCGACGGCGCGAGACTTCTGCCGCTCAGCCCCCTCTATCCGCTGACGGCGGGAATCTCACAGAAGCAGATGCGGACAGCCGTTTCGGGTGCGCTCGCGCTCCTGCTCTCCCCCGTGGTAAAGAACGGCATAAAAGAGACCCTTCCGCTTGAGCTGCGGCGCAGATATTCGCTCTGCGATATAGGCTATGCTCTGCGCGGGATTCACTTTCCCGACAGCTTTAAAACGCTTGATATCGCTCGCCGGCGCTTGGTATTTGACGATCTCTATACATTTGCCCTGCTCTCACGCATATCCGGCAAAAGAGAGAGGCGAAAAGCCGATGCACCATATAAAAAAGCGGACAGAGAAAAGCTTCTCTGTCTGCTTCCCTACTCGCCGACGGGTGCGCAGCTGCGGACGATGGATGAAATCGACAGCGACCTTTCCGGCGGCTTTCTCATGGAGCGACTGCTCACGGGCGATGTCGGCTCGGGCAAAACGCTCTGCGCCGCATATGCGCTATTCTGCGCCGCCGAAAACGGATATCAGGCGGCTCTCATGGCACCGACGGAAATACTTGCCGTCCAGCATTATTCGGCGCTTGCCCCGCTTTTTGAAAAGCTCGGCTACAGTGTGGCTCTGCTGACCGGCTCGCTCACAAAGGCGGCGAAAAACAAAATCTACGACAAGCTCGCCGTCGGCAGCACGGATATCGTCATCGGCACCCATGCGCTCATCGAAGATATCGTGCATTTCCGTCGCCTCGGGCTTGCGATAACAGATGAACAGCACCGCTTCGGCGCGGGTCAGAGAGAGCGGCTCTTTTCAAAGGGCACATCCGTCCATGCGCTTTCCATGAGCGCGACACCGATACCGAGAACACTCGCGATGGTTCTCTACGGTGACAGCGACATTTCCACGCTGGACGAAATGCCGCCGAACAGGAGAAAGACAGACACATTTCTCGTAGACAGCAGCTATGAGGAGCGGCTTTATAAATTCATATCGAAAAATATCGATGCGGGCGGGCAGGTATATATCGTCTGCCCCGCGATAGAGGAAGAGGAAAAGCTCGAGGATGAAAACGGCGAGCAGATTTCGCTCGATGAGCTTTTCGGCTCCGGCGAGAGCGAAAAGCCGAAGCTCCGCTCGGCAAAGGAATATTACGCCGAGCTTTCCGAGAAAATTTTCCCGCAATACCGCGTGGCACTCATGCACGGCAGAATGAGCGGCACGGAAAAGGACAGGATAATGCGTGATTTCGCCGCGGGAAAGGTGCAGATTCTCGTCTCGACAACGGTAATCGAGGTCGGCGTGAATGTGCCGACTGCAACGCTCATGATAGTGGAAAATGCGGAGCGCTTCGGGCTTTCCCAGCTTCATCAGCTCCGCGGAAGAGTCGGCAGAGGCGCGATGCAGTCATATTGCGTCCTCGTTTCCGACAGCAGGGGAGAGGATGCACGCAAAAGGCTGGAAATGCTTGCCTCTACCACCGACGGCTATAAAATAGCGGAATTTGACCTCGAAACACGCGGTCCCGGCGATTTCATAGAGAGCCGGGGCGGCAAGATACGACAGAGCGGTGAGCTTTCGCTCCCGTATATCAATATGGGTGACTCCGCGGCGCTCTACACCGCCTTTGACGAGGCGGACAAAACTCTCGCCGCCGACCCGATGCTCTCTTCGGAGGCAAACGCCGCCCTGCGGGAAAAGATAGAATACATCAGAAACAAAAATCAGCTTGTCTGAAACGGAGACGGATATGAAAAAGTACGTTTTTTTCAATGAAGACCCTAATCATTTCGTTTTTGAGCGGATGCGCGCGGGAAAATACGATATCACCGCCGACGATATAAATTCGTTTATCGACGGATATAAAGAAACGGATATCACGGATTTTCTCATCTGCCTCAATGCAAGCATGTGCTGGTATCCGAGCAGGCGCACGGACAATGCGATAGATAAATATCGCCTCTGGCTCTCCTCGGGCAAAATAACGGACGAGCGTGAAAACACCGTTACATGGGGCGCGAAAATGAACAGCGACCTCTATGCCGCAGGGCTTGACTACCGCGCCATGTGGATAGAGCGCCTGCGGGAAATAGGCATCCGCCCTTGGATAAGCATCCGCATGAACGATATCCACGGCTCGGCGAAAAAGGGCGATTTTCTGAACAGCGAGCTTGTCGAGGCGCATCCCGAATACAGGCGGACGCCATACCGCGAGCCTGTATCAAACTACGACTGTGCGCTTGACTATATGCGCGAGGATGTACGAAGCTATTACCTTGCCGTGATAGAGGAGTCGCTTTCGCGCTACGATGCCGATGGTATAGAGCTGGATTTCATGCGCGAGGCGTACTGCCTTTGCGTAGGCAGAGAATATGAGGGCATCGCCGTAATGACGGATTTCATGCGCAGTGCGCACAGTCTCATCATGGCGGCAGGAGAAAAGCGCGGCAAAAGGATAAAGACCGCAGTGCGCCTGCCTGCCGACCCCGAACTTGCCATGCGGCTCGGCTTTGATGCTTTCACTTGGGCAGATGAGGGTCTTGTCGATGTGATAACCGTCAGCCCGCGATGGTCGAGCGCAGACAACAATATGCCAATAGATATATGGAAGCGCATTTTCGAGAAAAAGGGCGTGCTTATTCTCGCAGGGCTTGAAATTCTCCTCGAGCCTTATCCGCGCCGCCCGAGAAAGTACCTTTCAAATACGCTCGAAAGCGCACGCGGCTCCTGCTGTGCCTACCTGTCGATGGGCGCGGACGGGATATACCTTTTCAACTATATGGACACGCTCGTGCACGAGAGCGAAAAAGGCGACTGCCTTGCAAACCGCGGCATGGACGAATTTCTCCGCTCGGCGGGAAGTCCCTCTCTGCTCGAGAAAAGCGACCGCCCCCATATCGTGACCTATTGCGATGTCTCAGCCCCGGGTGCGGCAAGAATCCGCCAGCTCCCCGCAAAAGTTTCCGAGAGCGGCTATTCGCTTCTGCGCATACCGACGGGAAATATACCGAAAGATGCACGGGTAACTCTCGTCCTCGGCTTCACGGGAGAAAACAAAAGCGCGATTCCGGCGGCATATGCAAACGCAATGTCATGCAGGTATATCGGCAAAGTCCCGTATGCGCTTCCGATGTACGACGATATGGAATACCATGCCCTTGAAATAGCAAACGACGGCAATCTGCCGCCCGTCACCGTAGCGGAAATATACAGCCGCGGCGGAAGCGGAACGGTTTCATGGGCTGAAATACAGATTGCTCAAAATAAGTGAGGTAAATGAAATGTTTACAGAAGAGCTTTTTAATCCGAAAAATCAGGGCGTGGGAAGAACCGCGCCTCGCGCCGCATATATTCCCTGCGCAAGTGAAAGCGCTGCGCTCGCGGGCATGCGCGACGAAAGCTATCGCCTGCTCTCGGGCTGCGAATGGGATTTCCGCTATTACGAAACGCCGCTTGAGCTTCCCGAGGATATCACGGCGGCTGATTTCAGCGAAAAGCTGCCCGTTCCCTCCTGCTGGCAGAATCACGGCTACGGTCAGATTCAGTATACAAACGTAAACTACCCCATGCAGATGAATATGCCGCATATCGCGCTGAAAAACCCCGTCGGGCTTTATCGCCGCACGTTCACTCTCGAAAAAGCCGCGGGCAAGCGCATTTATCTTCGCTTTGAGGGCGTATGCTCCGCTTTCCTGCTCTATGTCAACGGCAAGAGCGCAGGCATGTCTAAATGCTCGCATAACGGCGCGGAGTTTGATATCACCGACTATGCCGTAAACGGCGAAAACACTCTCCATGTCGCCGTTTTCACGCGCAGTGACGCCTCATATCTCGAGGATCAGGATTTCTTCCGCTTCAACGGAATTTTCCGCGATGTATATCTGCTCACCCGCCCCGAAAACCATATCGATGATATCTCGATAAAGACAGATAACAGCGGCGCGCTCGATATTTCCGTCACATTCCGCGGCAAAAAGAGCGAATATTCCTGTAAAATTTACGATGCCGACGGCAATTTCATCACGGACAAGCCGTTTATCCCGAATGTGAAGCTCTGGAATGCCGAGGAGCCGAATCTCTACACTGTCGTATTTTCCGCCTGCGGCGAATTTATCCGCATAAGAGTCGGTTTCCGCGAGATTTCATGGAGCGGCGGCGTTTTCAAGGTAAACGGCACCCCCGTAAAAATGAAAGGTGTCAATCGCCATGATACAGATGCCGCGCTCGGTTATGCCGTTCCGCGCGAGCATATCCTGCGAGACCTCATCCTCATGAAGCAAAATAATATTAACTGCATCCGCACTTCCCACTATCCGAGCGCACCCGAATTTTACGAGATGTGCGATGAGCTGGGCTTCTATGTTGTCTGCGAATGCGATATAGAGACGCACGGCGTCGTTTTCATCCGCGGCATAGAGGATACAGGCAAGCCGATATCGGGCGACCCGCTCTGGCGCGAGGCTTTCCTTGACAGGATGGAATATATGGTGCAGCGCTATAAAAACCACGCCTCTGTAATCATGTGGTCGCTCGGAAACGAGAGCATGTTCGGCGAAAATCATGTCGCCATGGCTGATTATACGCATAAAGCCGACCCCTCACGCCCCGTGCATTATGAGCGCACGATAGATCCGCTCTACCGCAAATACGGACCCAAGGGCGATTTCGTTCATCCCTGCGTGGATATAGTCAGCACAATGTATCCGACGGTTGAGGTTACGGAAGCCGAGGGACAGGACCTGCGCGACAAGCGTCCTTTCTTCCTCTGCGAATATGAACATTCGATGGGACTGGGACCGGGCAATGCCGAGGAATATTGGGAGCTCTTCTATAAATATCCGCGCCTGATGGGCGGTTGCATCTGGGAATGGGCAGATCACGCAATTCTCCGTCACGATGAGGAAGGCAAGCCCTACTATCTCTACGGCGGAGACCACGGCGAATATCCGCACGACGGCAACTTCTGCGTGGATGGGCTGAATTATCCCGACAGAACGCCGCACACCGCTATGAAAACTATGAAAAAAGCCATGACTCCCGCAAGAATGCGGTATCTCGGCGACGGCGATTTTGAGATAACAAACACGCTCGATTTTCTCCCGCTCGAAAAGATATGCACGCTCGAATACACCGTTCTCTGCGGCAAAGCTACACTGCAAAGCGGCAGTTTCCCGCTGAATGTCGCGGCAAAAGGTACGCAGACCGTTCATATAGATTTGCTTCCCTGCGGCGGCAGATATCCCGCGACAGCCGAATTTATATTCCGCTACAGTGTGGATACGCCTTGGGCAAAGGCAGGCGATGAGCTTGCCCACGAGCAGGTTGTGCTTCCGTTTGCAAAAGAAAAAGCCGCGGAAACGGAGGGCGAAGCGCATATCGCCGAAAACGGCGCGCGTTTTATCACAATAGTCGACGGCGCGATGACATATACCTTTGATAAAGCGCTCGGCATTCCCACCTCGATAAAGAAAAACGGATGCGAATATCTTGCCGCTCCCGCGCGCTATACCGCATGGATGGCAATGACCGACAACCACATGAATGTAAAGCGCCGCTGGGAAAATATGCACCTGCGCGCATCAGATTTTGATGTTTACTCATGCGAGATAAATGAAGAGGGCGCACCCGAGATAATCTTCCGCGGTTCCTTCGGCGCACCGTCGAGAACGCCGCTCTTCGGCATGACGGCAAAATACACATTCGGCGGCGGCATCAGGGTAAACATCTCGGCGGCAGAGCCGGAATATATACAGGAGGACAGCCGCCTGCCGAGATTTGCTCTCGAGCTGATTCTCCGCGAGGGCTTTGAGGAGCTGGAGTATTTCGCCTACGGACCCGAAGAGAGCTATATCGACCTGCATAATCATGCGCGCCTCGGATATTGGAAAAGCACCGTTTCCGAGCAGTACGAGCCGCACATCCGCCCGCAGGAATGCGGAAATCACTACGGCGCAACGGAAGCGCACCTCTCACGCGGCGATGATAAAATAAGCGTATACGGCGATTTTGAATTTTCCGCTCTGCACTATACCATGGGCGACCTTGAAACCGCGACGCACCGTCACCTGCTGAAAGCTCTCCCCGAAACCGTCCTGCTGATAAACTATAAAGTCGACGGCATCGGAAGCAACAGCTGCGGCCCTCACCCGATGGAGAAATACCGCTTCAAAGAGAAGCAGTTTGACTGGAACTTCACGCTGACATTCTGATTATGTAAAAACGTCAAAAATCAAGCCCCGACAATGACTATTGTCAGGGCTTGTGCATTTTTCAAATGAAAGCGGCCCGCGAATCTCCGCGAGCCGCTTTCATTCAGTTACCTTTACTGTAGGCATCGACATACATGTGGTAATCGACCATATATTTCAGCAGATCCTTCTCCGCGCCGAGGCAATCATCCGCACCAAGGCGCATTTTGATAAGCTCAAGCATCGAATACGATATCGTCTTTGAATAAAGCTTTTCGTCTCCGCCGTCAAGCTCTATCGCTATGCTGATGTATTTGTCAAAATCATAAATATATATCCCGCGATAGTCGCAGAAGAAGCCTTCCGTATCGGCTTTTCCGGAGATGTATTCCGAACCTGCGGCATTCTTTATCTCTTCCGCAGAGGCGTATTTTTCTTCCCCTATGGCAAACCATACGCCGCATCTGATGTTTTCCGTTGCATAATCGGCAGGAGCTACAGCCACGCCGTCCTTTGTCACAGCGGCACTGACTCTCACTCCCCATGGCTCCAGCATCGCTATCTGAACGGCAGGCTTCGCTATCTTATATGCCTCTCCGTCGGTGGCACAGGATATGACTTTATATGGCATTCCGTTTATTATCTCTTCGGTGAATATTGCGCCTCTCCTTGTCCCCGCAGTCGGAACCTCGGGAAAGAACGAACCGCCGACTACACTGATATCCGAATATTCTCCGCCGACAGCACCGGCATTTGATGAATAAAACACTCCGCCGATTATCTTTAGCGAAGCTCCCGCCGATGAAACTGCACAGCCTGTATTCTGCGCCTTTCCTTTGCTGCCCGTGGCTGATATGTGTCCGCCTCGGATTGTCAGCTTGCCGCCTATGCTGTGAATACCTGTCCCGCCGGAGATAAGTCCGCCGTCCATCTCAAGCGAAAAGCCGGATTCTTTATTGTATATTCCCACATCGGCAGCCTTTATCTCGCTTCCGCCGTGGAGATTGATTTTTACTTTGCCTTTTGATATATTGTATATCGCACTGGCTTTTTCCGAATTTATCTTACCGAAAATGTCGAGTGTGATATTCTCGGAGGCATCTTCCGAGCCAAAGTAAAAGCTCGGCTTTTCCGAATCTATCACAGTGCCGGAATTTACCTTTATATATGTATCTCCCGCGCTCTGCACAAACACTCCTCTTCCCGAGGTTTTGATTGTTACATTTTCGAAGGTCACATTTGAGTTACCCGATACTGCCACCGCAGAGCCGGTATTCTGCAAATTGAGTGTCCCGTTTTTTATCGTGACAGAGGAATTTTCTATTTTCAGCAAATAATTATTCTCACCGCTGTACTCAATCGTAGCTTCGTTCAGATCTATCGTGATATTCTTCTTCCCCGAAACGGTATAGAAGCCGTAAATAGGGCTTCCGTCAGCTCTCGGCAGGAGCTTCACGGTATCATTTTCTCCCGCGGCGGCTATAGCCTCGCTTATTTTCGCATAGCTTTTTTCACCTATCGCGGCGAGATTGTCCGATGCAAAAATATGCCCTGCAGAAGAGCATGAAATCATCATTGCAAGAGAAAGTACAAGTCCGAAAAACCTGACAATTATCCTTTTTGGCGAAAAATGCTCCTCATCTTTGCCTGCTTTTTCATTAAAATCCGTATTCAATACATTCGCCCCCGTTTATTTCCTTTATTTCCTTTTTCTGTGAACTATTTTATATTTTCTTCCTTATTTTGTCAATATTTTTTCCTCATTTTTTGTCGGTTTTTTTCACTCTTTGTCGATTTTTTCAACGTTTTCGATATAAAATACGGAGATAAAGCAAAAAAGCACTTCTTTCGAAGTGCTTGCGATGGTGACCCGGACGAGAATCGAACTCGTGTTACCGCCGTGAAAGGGCGGTGTCTT
>ERZ860322.1713-NODE-1713-length-11911-cov-17.912365_pt1 | contig 11911 bp, 8 predicted proteins | sample MGYA00509979_ERZ860322 | MGnify/ENA primary metagenome ERZ860322 (study PRJEB30046, sample SAMN00715217) | human gut metagenome | study: EMG produced TPA metagenomics assembly of the A metagenome-wide association study of gut microbiota in type 2...
TAAGCATGGGCCGGGGTGAAACTCCCGTGAGGTTGCAGCTAACAACCGCCCGTTTTTGCCTTTTGACGAATATAGTTTATCCATACAGGAAAAGGAGGTTTTTCTAATGGATAAAAAACAGACAATTACAACCGAACGCAAAATAGGGAAAATCACCTATCTTGTTCAAGCGTTGCCGAGTGAAAAGGCAACCGATACAATCCATAAAAAGATTGAGAAACTCATTGTAAAGGATTTGCAGAAAAAGCCCGGAAATCCGGGATTTTTAGCGTCCGAGTAGTGCATTAGGCGGCGGGATATGGTATAATGATAGCAACACATTATACCTGTTTATTCGGCTGTCGGAAAGGAGGACTAATGTTACAGTCGAATAAAATCACCGCCCTTTACTGCCGTTTAAGTCAAGAGGATATGCAAGCCGGAGAAAGCGGAAGCATACAGCACCAAAAAATGATACTTCAACGCTATGCGGACGAACACCATTTTTTGAACACAAAGTTTTTTGTGGACGACGGATTTTCCGGCGTGAGTTTTGAGCGCGAGGGGCTGCAAGCGATGTTGCAGGAAGTGGAAGCCGGACGAGTGGCGACGGTCATTACCAAAGACCTTTCCCGTCTTGGCAGAAACTATCTGAAAACGGGCGAACTCATAGAGATTGTATTTCCCGAAAACGGAGTACGCTATATCGCGATCAACGACGGAGTTGACACAGCGCGGGAGGATAACGAGTTTACCCCCTTGCGGAACTGGTTTAACGAGTTTTACGCCCGCGACACAAGCAAGAAAATCCGCGCAGTTAAACAGGCACAGGCGCAAAAAGGCGAGCGCGTCAACGGGGAATATCCATACGGCTATATCCCAGACCCGAACAACCGCCACCACCTTATACCCGACCCGGAAACCGCGCCGATTGTCAAACAGGTTTTCGCTATGTTTGTTAGCGGCGTGCGTATGTGCGAAATCCAAAAATGGCTTGCGGAAAACAAAGTCTTGACGATTGGAGCGTTGCGCTATCAGCGTACAGGACAGGCGCGGTATCAGCGGGCAATGATCGCCCCCTATACTTGGCCGGACAAAACGCTCTATGACATATTAGCAAGGCAGGAATATTTAGGGCATACCATAACCGCGAAAACTCACAAGGTATCCTACAAGTCGAAAAAGACCCGGAAGAACGAAGAAGAACAACGCTATTTCTTCCCAAACACCCATGAGCCGCTTGTTGACGAGGAAACCTTTGAACTTGCGCAAAAGCGGATTGCTACCCGCCACCGCCCGACAAAAGCAGCGGAGATTGATATTTTTTCCGGCTTGCTGTTTTGCGCTGGTTGCAGACATAAGATGTATTACCAACAGGGCGTAAATATCGAGCCGCGCAAGTTTTCCTATTCTTGCGGCGCATGGCGCAACAGGGCAAGGACAGGCAGCGAGTGTACCTCTCATTATATCCGCAAAAACGTACTTCTTGATTTAGTGCTGGAAGATATGCGGCGGGTTTTGCGGTATGTTAAGGAACACGAACAGGACTTTATCTGTAAAGCTACCGAGTACGGCGACATGGAAGCGAGAAAGGCATTAGCGCAGCAGCAAAAGGAACTTTTCAAAGCACAGGCGCGTATGACCGAACTTGACACGCTTTTCCGCAAGCTGTATGAGGACAACGCATTAGGCAGACTGACAGATGAACGGTTTGTGTTTCTAACTTCCGGCTATGAGGACGAAAAGAAATCCCTTGCCGCAAGGATAGACGAGTTACAACAGCAGATCGCAACCGTTACCGAGCGAAAAAGGGATATATCAAGGTTTATTCAGATTGTCGGGAAATACAGCGACATACAGGAATTGACCTATGAAAACGTCCATGAGTTTATCGACCGTATTTTGATACATGAATTAGACCGGGAAACCAACACCCGGAAAATCGAAATCCATTATAGCTTTGTCGGACAGGTTGATACCGAGCAGGAGCCGACGCAAGTTGTCAACCATGACCGCCGCAACATGGTAGATGTAAAAAGTATCGCTATCTAACCCCAGCAAAGTTTAACCCCGAATAACCGTCGTCCGCATAGATCTCGTAAATGGAAAATCCCCGTTCGTGGCAGAAATCCGTCAGCATCATTTTCTGCGTTTCGATACTAACGCTTTCACCTGCCTGCTCGTCGTCCTTGCTGAGTCTGCAATAGACTGCTGCGCTGTAAATGGTTTGCTCATTCCTCACTTGTTCCATAAGTTGCTCCTTTCTCGGAACAAAGTGAATCCTGAGATCGTTCGGTGTCTTTCATTATACCAGAATGTGTGTTCGGAGTCAATGCGGCAGCATTTGACAGAAACACCGCCGCAAAGACGTCCTCGCTTTTGCGTTTGCCTTGGTAGGTTTCGTGAACGATCAATTTCCCCTTACGCATAATTGCCTCCTTCTTCGTGAGAGTAACAGTTAGAGGATAAATACCCTCCAACTGTTTCCTCACTTGAAGGCAATTTTGTAACCGCAGGGTCAAAATTTTGTTTATAGCCTACCGACAGGGGAACGGAACAGTTATGTACCAGCAAGCATCGCGTTTGGTCACCCAAACACAGACTTGTCAGGAATATTCCTGAAACCTTTAAGGGCTTGGGGCTGCCCCAACAACCTGCCTTTTGTCCCCAAAAGGCGATGCTTGCGACGACAAATCAATTAGTCGTCACTCCAAACAGCAAGAATATCACCATTTTTGTGAATGATGGTATGCAAAACACCGCCAAGCATATTCGACGACTGCGTACTATAAACATGCCAACATTCTTCTTTTGAATCATAGGCAATTTCAATTTTTCTTTTAGGGATGTCAACACTATATTTTTCTAACCATAACGATTTTGCATTTTTAATAGCAATACTTGGGTCAGTAACTTCCCCAACATTTTGATCTGTTGAAAAAGTTTGTATTTCCCATTGATATTCTGTTAAGCAAAATGTTTTAACTTTCACCGTATTGAATTCTTCGGGTCCATGCAATAAGAACAACAAACTTAACAAACCTCCTATACAGACTAAAACAATAACAATTAAAACAGCATATATCTTTTTCACTATTTCTCACTCCTCACTCCAACCATGGTGTTTTAGGGGATATCGGAAGATCTGAATAAATTAATATATCCTCTCCTGATGCTGGATCATATTTTCTAAGCTCCCCATTTGGGCCATGTACATATAACGGAATTTTGTAATAATCCGCCCATTTCTTGTCAGCATCAGAAAACCTAGTAATACCTGCCCAACTTCCCATAGGGTGTGTATGGAGTGCTGCCACTCGTTTTTTAAACAGAGGTGCGTTAGGCACACCAACAGAATTGTTCTTTTTATCTGTTTTTACCGCTTTATAGGTATATTTTTTCACTTTTGTTCTTACGGTTTTTGTTGATGTTGTAATCCACGTCCACCATAAAAATCTATGTGTTTTTGTCACAGTTTCGTAAGTTTTTACAGTTGTATTTACAGTATATATCGCTGTAGAATACTCCCATGTATTCTCCCATGTTAATTCTCCTAGATATTCAGCCGCATCTTTGGCAGCTTCATCCATTGTATCAAACAAGTCTCCCGGTTTGTTGCCACCGTAATCCACTTTGTTCACTGGATTATTTAGGCAATAAGCAAACATATTGCAACCTAAAACACCCAAGGAAGTATTTAACTGTGAATCCACATTAATCCACCGACCGATCTCAGGATCGTAATAACGGCTGGATACATAGTAGAGCCCAGTCTCTGAATCGTAGTAATACCCTCTGTAAGCAAACGGATTATACAGCGCACTGCGGTTTGTACCGGAAATGTTGTTTATTGTTCTGGTGAAGTTTCCCCAAGCATCGTACTTGTATGTTATCAGCTTGACGCCACTGTCGTTATAAACAGCTACAATGTCTCCCTGAAGGTTCTTTTCAAACAAGAAAGTATAGAATACATCTTTTGCCATGGAAGATGTTCGATACTGCATTCCTATTGGACTACCGCTCTCATCGTAAAGATAAATGCAAAAATGTATGCCCCAACTTTCCGATATTATCTTAGAACCCGAAAGAATGTATGTGTGCTTTACACCATTTACCGTCTTACTTGTTCGAATACCATTATCATTGTAAGTAAAAGTGATCACGTCCTCGGTGTCGGTATTCGTATAGCTTATCAGCTGTCTTCCGTGCCAGGTAAGTTCTCCGTAATCACCCCATGTAAGCGGATTTCCTATATTGTCATATTCTATAGTGTTACCACTGTAGGAAGTAAGCAGATCTCCCCAAGATGCATCATTATAACCATATGCAATATTGCTATACAATGTTGTCGGTGTTATTCCTTCAGCTGTAAGTGCATATGTTTTCTTGGAGGTTATGTTTCCTGCATTGTCATACGAGTAAACATATGTCCTGTTCATAGCGGAATTGTCTTCCCGCAGCAGTTGCCCAAGTTTGTCATACACATATCGGGTTTCGGTACCGCTACTGGATACGATTTTAGTAATATTACCGTTTCTATCGTATGTAAATGTATCGGTAGTTGCGGTATTGCTATTGACTTTGCTTGTAAAGGATTCTACCAGTGCAGAGGTATTGTTTGCATTATTGACAAAGGTATAGCTTACGGTATTGGTATACTTGCTACTTGTGTTTTTTGACAGATAGAAATTATATACCTTCGTTGTAAGACGATTATATGTATCATATGTGTAATCAATCTTACCACTGGTAATATCGGTGGTAATATTATTATACCGAATTCTACCGTCGTCATAGTACGTATAACTGTAGTTGTGTGACCAATCTTGAACCGTTCCTTCACTGCTCGCATAGTCGGCGCTGTAAAACGCATTTTGCAATCTTCCGTTATCTCTATAAAAGAACAGTTGACCAAGCTCTATCACTTCCGAGCTGGTATCAAATTCTATTTGACCTACCAGGCGTCCTGACGTATCATATTTATACAATGTACTCTTGCCTAATAGCAAATTGTCAAATCGCGCAAGCTGACCAAACGCAGTATATGAGTAAGCATACGCCTTGACTTCAGCTGAAGAACCGTTTTTATGCCATATTTCTTTTACGTTGTCAAGTTCATCGTATACATACCTGACTACCAGACCATTGCCGTAGGTTATTTTATTCAGCTTACCATTGTACGAATTGTAGCTATAATCGGCAAGATAATATGTTCCGGCCGAAATTGTATCAGTGTTTCCGTACTCGTCATATGTAAAGGTATATGTTGTGGAAGCAGTCGTTATACTTGAAAGCAAATTATGAGCATTATACTGATATGTCACATTCTCGCTTCCAGTAATCGCACTATACGAAGTTGACGATATATAATTGCACGGCTTAACATTTGTTATATTGCCTATTGCATCATATGTGAAGCATGTGCCCGTGCTTGTACCTGCATCATTAATATTAATAGTTGCAAGAAGCCGACCATTGATTGTGTCGTAATAATGCCTTGTTCTGCGGCTAAGACTATCTGTTTCCTGTAGTATCGCACCAAATATCTTTGATCCAGCTGTTGTCTCATACTGATTTGTGGAAACAATGTGTTTCGTTCCGGTTTTTGCTACAACAACAGATCCGCTGAATGTTATCTCGTAAGTATCAGTACTTATTAACTGACCGTATGAGTTGTACAAGTATTCAGTCTTGGTTTTGGGCGTTTTAGTAATGATTGAATCAGGATCATCTGCAAGGTACGGATAATAGCTTGGACTAATAGTATAATATGTTTCAGAGGATATGTCAACCCCATTGGAAGCGTACACATAATCGCAAAGCTCACCATGGCTGTTGGCAATTCTTTTAATCTGACGGTTATCGGTATATTCATACACCTCGGTATAGTATCCACTATCTTTTACCCATAGTAATCCATCCAAGTTGCCATGTTCCGCTGTGTAATACTTGTATTTCACAACGCTGTCATCAACACTTTCAACAAGAGCAATTTCGTCAAATAAAGCATATCCGCTTGGCTGGAACGAATATTCGCACACAATGTCTATATAATGAATGCATTTGCTCGCATCCGCCTCAACTTCGCCCGACACAAACTGCCAATTGTAGCAATCGGTTTGGAACGGATAATACTTTTTCTCAACAATATCCGCCTTTCCTTCACCCTGATAGTAGTATATGTCAACTCTGAGTGCAAAAATTCCATGTGATCCGGATATCTGCCCGTTACCCTTGGCAAAACCTGAAATGAGATATTCACTTGGCTGTTGGGATACAGGCCCGCCATAATCATATTCAGCCAATACTGAATTAGGAGCAATGTAAACTCTTTGCTTTAAGTATTTTTCACTGTTAATAGAACCACTGACATATCCCGTGTAACCAAAAGGAGCTGATTCGGAATAACGCGAGAAACCTCCGCTTTCATTCTGCCAGTGTGAGTTTCCGTTTTCAACATAAGTGCCGGAAGAATTGATGGTGAACATTTCAAAGTTACCCATCTCAACTACACTGTAATGACTATTCCCGATGTTTTCTTCAAGCATAACATTATCTATGTCAATGGAGGCTTCCTGGCTATCATCTATATCTCCGCCGGATACAATTATTTGTATTTTGAAAGATTCGTACCCAGTGGAATTATAATTAGAAGCGTCGAATGTCATGCTGAAAATCGAATCTGTTCCTGCTGCATAGTACTTATTTACAGGTATTTCCTCAATAAAGACATTGGAAGTATTGTTCAGGGATTGAACTTTGATGTATGCCGTCACATTTTCACAACTGAAAGCATTAACGCTCATTGACAAAGTATACTTGCCGGTACGGAGTTTTGTGTACTGAGTCAACGTGTCTGTAACACCATTCTTTATATCAAAAGAGGCACCCTTTTGTCCTCCGTAAGTGGCAAATGTGAAGTAATAGCCAATGTTTGAAGAGGATTTTATCCAATACTTCGCATTACCGCTTGCATCCTGAAGCTCAAATCCTCCGTTCATGATGTAATTTGATGTGCTTCCTCCGATTGTGGTAGCACTTTTTATATTGTTTTTGACTTTGTCTGCTGTTTCATACTCGCCTGATGTTGCACCATAAATCGTTGTTCTACCGGCATCAGTCGAATATGCATTAACTACGCGTCCCTCGCTGTCAAATACTTTTCTCGTAATAATATCATCCGTATTACCGAATATATCGTCGGAGCCACTGTTTCTGACTTCGGTATATCCAGAAAAATAGTTTAGACCGATTTTCTGTCCTGCAATAGAGTTCTTTCCGTATTCCTGAATATAAGTAACTTTTCCACTTGAATAAGTGTATATAACTTCGTATTCGGAAAGCTCGTCCTTGCATCTTGTTATATATCCGTTACTATCATAAGTGTAGGATGCTTTTCCGTCAACAGTTATATTGGTAGTATTGCTTGAATTGTTATAGAAGTTCAGCCAGTTTGTCGCTGTTACGCTTGAATTTCCGTGTGCGTATACAACTTCTCTCAAATATTTTGTACTTGTTGTGGAAATGCTTCCTGTTGCCGTGCTCGAATATCTAAAAACAATAGCATCTTTAGATGTAGAATTCCAAATGAGATACGGCATATTATCTGAATTATATGAGATTGTCAGATAACTGATTGCTGAACTGCCATTTGGAACCAAACTAACACCTATAGGTTTATAAGAGTTATCAAAGGTGAAAGATATCTTGTTCCCATTTTTATCGGCAATGCTCGAAAGATACCATGCACCGTAAACATCTGTGCCTGGCACAGATGACATTTTAGCAAAGGTTTTAACGGTTTTACTGTCATCCTTTATCGTGCATGTTGTTGATGAAACCGTTAATTTTAGCTGTAAGCCGTCCTCGTCTTCGTAAACATTGGATGTCCCTTCTACCGGCAAGAAAGAATGCTCTGTTCCGTCAGAATCAGACCATATGTAGTAGTCAACTGATGTCCCTGATGCGTTCGTATATGCCTTTTTGATTATAGTTTCACTAATATTCAGCTTAAATCCATATGGCATAAATGCAGAACTATAGCTACTTTGCGCATTAGGATAAACATTATATCTATTAGCAAGAGACGAATTATATACAATTGTAGGAATATAAGGCATTAAACTGTCGGTCGTCGAAAGAAGCGGCTTGGAAAGAGCCAGTGCTCCAGTAGCATTATTAACATGACTCGTTCCTGCAAGGCCTATATTCTGACTGGAATAAGACCAATATTCCTCAATACCCTTCATATCCTTATATACAACTACGAACTGAGGGCGGGAAGCTATAGTAGGAGAATCGTTTGTAACAAATGAAGTGTGCGTAGTCGATGTCGTACCATCAACTATCTTGAATCCAATGCCGTAGTTGGAATATGTACCATCATACCATGATTTTACAAGCTGGGTAATATCGAAACGATATCTGTTGTCTGTTGCAGTTCCGTCAATATAGTTATAGTCAAGCACAGCATCCGAAATTACCCCTTGTGGAGAAGTAGAAGCAGTGGTTTTACTCCATGTCAAATCGGAATCCCAATCGGTGATTATCCGGTATACGCCAACATAGTTTCCACCGGTTGATGTGGAATACATGGATATATACGCCGATGTTATATACGCTGAATCAGGAAGTGTTGGCAGAGTGCTCGTCTTCCAATATCCGTGCCATATGTTGCTTACAAACATACTCGGATCGGTCGGTGATGAACGGTCGACACTGGATGAACTGATGTCCAGGTCTGTCACGGTAGACGACGGGACTCCGATTGACGGATCTATCGTCAAGGGGAATACTCTTTTCTCGTCATTTGCCCATTCTTTATCGGCAGTAATGGTTAGTAAATATTTACCGTTGCCACTTGATGAGAGCTCGTATTCGACAAGGTCCGATTTTTCACCGGCGCTGTCAAACATAAATCCAGCCGGTATAACATAAACTGGTTCACCCGAACTTGTGTCTGATATTAAAATAGAACCATCCGTGGATTTTTCTGCGGAAAGGTTGTTCAAACTCAAAGTGAAATTAAATACATATTCGGATTTTGCTGATTTCACAATGATATTTTCTTTTATGTTGTTTGAAACAAGAATATATTCCAAATCAACATTTTCAAGAATATTTTCATAGATGATTTTAGACGACAATTTGTCTAAAGTCATCATCTTCTGCAATTCGGTTGCATTAACGTTGGAATACGAATCAACAGATTGCACTTTTCCTGCGGTCTTCTTTACTGAATTAATAAGACCTATTTCTATTTTTCTGTTTCCAGAATGCAGTGTGAACACGGATTCGTTTCCGGTTATCTTTTTTGCAAATTTTACCTTAGCATTTGGTATGGAAAATTCATTTCCGGAAGGGGAAAGCGTATTGTCGATATCCGCCCATTTTCCGTTTGCATCAAGGTAATGTACAGGATCGCTATATTGGATCGCAAAAATTGTTCCATCTTGTTGCTTGAATTGCTTAACATACTCATCTCGCAATTCAATAATTTCGTAGGTGTCTTTTCGGATATTTGATGATGTTTGAGTTTCTTTTTGTCCGTTTGTGCCATTAATACTTGTAGCAAAAGCACTGAGCGGAAACGACATCACTGCTATCAGCACTGAAAGAAAAACTGCCAGGAATTTGAACAAATGCTTTTTCATAATTTGTGGTTCCTTTCTTTAAAAATGTTGAAGTTGTTAGTGTTTTTGAGCAGCGGTTTTTTGCGTTGATAGTTTTCTTCAATTTTGTGGCATATGATTTGTTGATCATATGCCGCAATTGCGCAAGAGTAGTGGGAATCTGTAATTTTCAAAGTGATAAATCAACATGCAACATTTTTTCATTGTTTTAAGTTCTCCTTTCATAATGAATATAAATAGCGCACAAATATGCCAAGAACATCCCGACATACTTATGCGCTGATCTTTAATATTGAATTGCCACCGTAATAATCTCAAAACGGATATATAGCCGTCTTGATTCGGCAGCAAATCCTTTTGGTTTACTGTCGGGCGGTTTTTACTGGTCAAACACTTTATACATTATTGTGTTCATGCACAGTATACCATATTTACAGCACACAGTCAATATTGGAAATCACGCAAAAACAAATTTTTTTCCAAAAAATTAGCAAGCATAAATGCTTTCGACATACTAAATACATATAAATGAGATGGGCGCAACGATCTGTTATGCGTACTACCCAACAGGTATTGGTATAATCCTTTCTATGATTAAAGAAAGATCATATTTAACTCATGTTTGTTCAGCCAAATATTTTACATAGCCAAACGCTACTCAGCCGAGCGTTTGGCTTATTTTTATGGAAAGGAAGGATGAACGCTATGATTGCAAATCTGACAAGAGGAGCGAAGACCGCTTCTCTCCACCTGCCCGCAGATAGATTTCAGATCGCCGGTGTGCTGTCATACCTCGGCATCGACAGACTTGACGATTATGACATCCCCTGCGAAGGTCAGGATTCCTCGGGAATCATGGTTTCGCTTGAACCGACCGGAATTGCAGAACGGAACATCGCAGAGCTTTGCCGAAGCGAGAAAATCTCCCTCGGAAGGCTCAATTCGGGCTTTCGCAGTCTCTTCAAACTGCCGTATGAACAGCAGCTCGGTGTCATGGATCGGATCGCAAGTCAAAAGCCGGAGCATTTCGATGACTTTCGCAAAACCATCGATGCCGCTACCGTTCCCTCGGTCAGACAGGAATACTGTTTTCCGCTTACCGTGAACCTGTACACAGCGAACCGCTGGGGCGATTACGACGATGATCCCGAAGAATATGACGGTCGCTTTGCTGCCCGCTATGAAGATAAAATCCGTCAGGCACTCCGGGTTTACAACCGGGATGACGGCGAGGATATGGCGGCATATTTTCACGGCAACAACACTGTCGTGGCAAAGCTCCGTTCCGCTACCTGGGATTTCAAAAGGCAAGGCGGTGAGCTGTATGGTTGCATTACTGTGGAAACGGCAGGTCAGCTGACGGCAGAACAGGAAGCAGATCTGAAAGACTGGATCACGGGACAGAATTCTGACGGTCTGGGCGAAGGCTTTGAGCAACAGGAGATCAACATCGAAAGCTATAGCAGCTCGGGCAGAATCTGTGTGAGCTTCTGGCACTCGGGCGACGACTACTTTGTAGACAATGAAGACGAGTTTGCCGAAATGCTGGAACAGGGCTTCAACTTGGGAGGTATGTGAAGAACATGACCTCCCTTTTTTCATCCTCTGAGGATGCTCGGAGGTGAATCAGACAGACAACCGATATAAACTTCTGTACGGGCTGACATTACGAACACATGGGATTTGCAACATATAAACGTACCGATTTTGACAAGGAAGGCAATCCGTATCCGCTTCTGTACATGAAATTGGTGCGGTAATTTGTGAGGGAGGAGCATTATATGAAGATACCGGAGGCCGGGCTGCCGTCTTTTCCGGCAGCAAAAGAACGGCGGAGCCTGCCCTGCCGCTTACGGACAGATGCACGCAGCGATCAGAGCCCATCTCCGCACGCGTTAATTTTCGGCAGAAGCACACGAGCATATGAAGGAGTTCACACACATGAAACTTGATGAGCTGTACGGCAGAATAACCGAAGCCGTTTCGTCACTTGACTGCGAAAGCATACGACCGGGCTTCAGACCGTTGAAATTCGCCCTGTACGACGACGAAAAATGCTTTTTTGACGGTGCGTACATCGAAAAGACCGACGTCTTTTGCGCAAACACCTCGATCGACTACAACGGCGAGCAGATCGCAATTTGGAAGGTAGACGGCGAGCCGGACATCCCCGTGCTGACGTCAAAGATCGTACATGAAATGTTTCACGGCTTACAGACACGTGAGAAGTGGAACTGCTGGGCTGACGAGACCGAAGCCCTTTACCGATATAAATATAATGCGGACGCACTGAGCCTCAG
>ERZ860322.1716-NODE-1716-length-11896-cov-5.249472_pt1 | contig 11896 bp, 11 predicted proteins | sample MGYA00509979_ERZ860322 | MGnify/ENA primary metagenome ERZ860322 (study PRJEB30046, sample SAMN00715217) | human gut metagenome | study: EMG produced TPA metagenomics assembly of the A metagenome-wide association study of gut microbiota in type 2...
GAACTCGAACACGCACATCTGGGTGTCCGGGCGGCCGCAGTGATCCTTGATGCTGCGCAGCTCGCCGGTCTTGGTATCCACCACTACGATCTCGCCGGGCTCCACGTCCCGCAGCAGAGAAGCGCCGGTGGCATCCAGTGCGCAGCTCTCGCTGGCAAAGACGTAGCCGCCGCCGGGCAGGGTGCCGATGCACAGGGGCCGATAGCCGCGGGGGTCGCGCACGGCGATCAGCTTGGTAGCGGACATGATCACCAGACTGTAGGCACCTTCCAGCACATCCATCGTCTTGCTGATGGCGGTCTCGATGCTGCCCATGCGCAGGCGGTTGCGGGTGATCAGGTAGCAGATCACCTCGGTATCGGAGGAGCCGTGGAAGATGGCACCTTCATTTTCCAGCTGGCGGCGCAGCTCGATGGCGTTGGTCAGGTTGCCGTTGTGGCACAGTGCCATGGTGCCGCGGCCATGGCGCACGATCATGGGCTGTGCGTTGGCCCGCACGCGGCTGCCAGCAGTGGCATAGCGCACATGGCCGGTCGCCATATGAGCGGTGGGCCTGGAAATGCTTGCCAGCACCGCCGGGGTGAACACCTCGTTCACAAGGCCGAGGTCGCGGTGGCCGTTGATCACGCCATCATCGTTCACGGCGATGCCGCAGCTCTCCTGACCACGGTGCTGCAGGGCATACAGGGCCGAGTAGGCCGCAGCGGCCACATCCTCGGTACCGGCACGGTCGTAAATGCCGAAAACGCCGCATTCTTCGTGCAGCGGATATGCAAAATCAGACATTGGTTCTCCTTTACAGCTCATTCAGTTCGTTCTGCAGCTTTTCTTCCTTGGCTGCGATCTGCTGTGCCATGGATACGCGCTCAGCCTCCAGCTTTTCCGCCAGTGCGTCATCGTTCAGGGCCAGGATTTCAGCAGCCAGCCATGCGGCGTTCTTGGCACCGTTCAGAGCCACCGTTGCCACCGGGATGCCGCTGGGCATCTGCACCGTGGCAAGCAGGGCATCCATGCCGTCCATGTCCTCAAACACAATGGGGTAGACGAGTGGATGGCGCTTGATGCCGCGGACGTGTGCGCCCATGCTGCGGCAGAGCGTGGCAAAGTGGCCGCCGATATCGCCCGCGCCCAGCACCAGCACGTTGGCATTTTTGAGCGAGGTGACCGGCCCCAAGTCCTCCCAGCGATGCTCACGCTGCAGGTCCTGGTAGCCGGGCAGGCGCTTCATCATGGAAAGGACCATGGCAAACATGTGCTCGCTCACGGCCTGACCGTAGGCGCCGATCGAGCAAGACAGCTTGGCGTCAGCCGGCACGGTGCCGGCAGCAAGGTAGTCGTCATAGCCCGCGGTCTGCAGCTGCAGTAGCTGGAGGTGCTCGCATGCGGTAAGCAGGGCAGGGTCTATGTTGCCCAAGATCACGTCGGCGTTGGCGACTTGTTCATGCGTGATGACGTCGGCGCTCGTATAGATAAAGTTCTCGCCCGGAGCGCTCGACTCAAGGATCGCACGGTGACGATCGTTGACGGGCAGCAAAACCAGGATGTTCACAAACAGTCCTCTCCGCTCAACCTACCAAAAAGGGACAGGTTTATTTTGGCAGGTTTTATCAGGCAAAACGCTATAAAAACGCCGGGCTTCGCGATGGTTAACATATCCATCGTGAAGCCCGGCGCATCCGCGGCTACCAGCTCAGCAGCTCGTAGCCGTCCTCGGTCACTACGAGCTGTACCTCGCACTGGGCCGAATCGCTGCCGTCCTTGGTGCGCACGCACCAGCCGTCGCCCTTGCTAATCTTGATGTCGGGCGCCCCGGCGTTGACCATGGGCTCGATGGTAAAGACCATGCCCGGAGCCATGATGGTGTCCACATCGGGCGCCTCGGTGGTAAAGCCCACAAACGGGTCCTCGTGGAACTCCTTACCGATGCCGTGTCCGCCGTACTCGCGCACCACGCTAAAGCCGGCGTCCTCGACGGTCTTTTGCACTGCCTCGGCCATAACGGACAACGGCAGCCACGGCTTGACGGCCGCCAGGCCCGCCTCCACGCTGGCGCGGGTGACGTCGACCAGGCGCTGGCGCTCGGCCGAGACCTCGCCGATGCAGAACATACGGCTCGAATCACTAAAGTAACCGTCCAAGATCGTGGAGCAGTCCACGTTGATGATGTCGCCCTCGTGCAGCACGTCCGTGTCGCAGGGGATGCCGTGACAGACCACATCGTTGATCGAGGTGCACACACTCTTGGGATAGCCCTCGTAGTTGAGATCGGCCGGCGTGCCACCGTGCTCGACGGTGTAGTCGTAGATCATCTGATCGATCTGGTTGGTGGTCATGCCTGCGGCGATATGCTCGCCCACATAATCAAGCACGCCCACGTTGATGGCGGCCGAGCGCTTAATGCCCTCGATATCGGCGGGCGTCTTGTAGAGCGTACGGGGCAGAACCTCCCAGCCCTCTTCCCACAAGCGCTCGAGGCGCTCATCAAAGGCGCTATGGCATTTCTTATATTTTTTGCCGCTGCCGCACCAGCAGGCGTCGTTGCGGCCGGGCACGGGTCCATTGTCAAACATGGCTAACTTCCTTTCATTCGCAGCTAGTATAGCCCACCCACGCGTCCATAAAAGTTGCGGTGATATAGTTCCGATTTAAGCGGTTTAACAGCATAAATAGGAACTATATCACCGCAACTGATGGAGCGGGATGGCGGGCACTAGCTGCTGCGTGGTTTTGCTAGTAGCTCACCTGGCAGGGGATGCCGAGGGCGCGCACGCGCGCGGCAATGGCGTCGAGCACCTCGGGTGCTGCCTTGGCAAGGCCGGCGACCGGTGTCTCGCGCGCTACCGTGTAGATGGTTGCTTCTTGTGGGCGAATGCGCTCAAGCGCCGCGAGCCAGGGGGCAACGTACTCCTCGCCGGTGTTGTCGATGGGCTTGCCCTGATACTCGCCGGTCAAAAAGATCGTCTGGATAATGACATGACCGTCAAAGCTTGCGAACGTCTCGATCTGGTGCTCGACGTCGTAGGGGCCAACAGGCTGGTCGAGCAGCTGGATAAACGCCGGGTCGACGGTATCGAGCTTAAGAATGTTGTCGTCGACCATCATGAGCGCGTCGTGCACCTCGGGGCGATCGGCGCGCGTACCGTTGGAGAGCACGGCGATCTTGGAGTTTGGGGCAAGCTCGTTGCGCAGCGCCACGGCGCCGGCGATGGCCTGAGGAAACTCCGGTGCGGCGGTGGGCTCGCCGTTGCCTGCGAAGGTGATCACATCGGGGAGCTCGCCCTCGGCTGCCATCTCGCGCAGCTTTGCCTCGAGCGCGTCGAGTACCACGGCAGCCGTGTTGTACGGCTCATGACAGGGGCGCTCGGCGTTGAGGCCGTTTTCGCAGTAAATGCAGTCGAACGTGCAGATTTTGCCGCTGGCCGGCATCATGTTGACGCCGAGCGAGAGACCAAGGCGACGGCTGCGAACGGGCCCAAAGACGGGGCTGGCATTCAAAAACGTAGACATAGGCATATGCTCCTCAAGACAATTGTGCCTAAGCATAGCATCGGCTCCAAAGCAAGGTGCGGGCTCTTGCTTTACAAGTTTCGTTTTTTAACGTCGCTCATTATGCGGTGCCATGAAAAGCCTTGGGTCGGGTACAGTTAATCTGTTAACAAGGCGTAAGGCAATGCGGGTCCATCCAACCGTACTGATGTACAGCTGGATGGGCGTTGATGATGGGGGCACAACATGGATTTTACGGTCGAGAATGCGGGCACCACGATCGCCTGCCGCGAGTATGCCGGCCCGGATGTGTCGCCTGATACTCCTGCCGTGGTGTGCGTGCACGGCGCTTGTGTCGACGGCACATTTTTCGATGGCATCGCTTGTGAGCTCAGCCGCAACTACCGCGTCATTGCCTACGACCGCCGCGGCTGTGGTGGCAGCAGCGAAGCGGTAGACGGCAGCTATGATCTTGCCGCTCAGGCCGCCGACCTGCAAGCCGTGATCGAACACGTTGGCGCTCCGACAAATGTGCTTGCGCATAGCGCCGGTACGTTGGTGGCGCTGGAGCTTCTTCGCGCCGAACCCCATCTCGTCGCCCGTGCGATTCTGCATGAGCCGGCTGTGTCGGCCGAAGGCGCCGGCATGGGCGCAGCTCCGGTTTTACTCGATATGATTGCGGCTGGAAAGGTTTCAAGGGCGCTCCGGCTTTTCTTGGGAGCCCTCGGCGACTTGGACCCCGAGGCTCCTGGGACGACCGAGGCAGAAGCCAGGCATGCCCTGCGCAACGGCCGTAGTTTCATGGCAAACGAATACGGGATTACTATGACCTGCGTTCCCGATTGGGATAGCGTTCGCGCGTCGAAAACGGTGGCCGCCGTGCTCCTAGGCGAGCTCTCGATTGGCACGCCCCGCGAGGCTGGCACGCGAGCGGCTGCCGAATATCTCGATTGCCCTCTCGTGACGATCCCGGGCGCGCATAACGGTCTGCGCGATCGCCCGGCAGCGGCTGCCCGGGCTGTCCGTGGCATCCTGGGGCTCTAGCATCCGCAATAGCCAAAGCAGGCTTCATCCGCAAACGTTTCGGCCGTATTAACAAACGTGCTCAAAACCTCGCGTCTGCGGCTTCAATCGCGCCGTCTGCCAACTCATAAGAATGTGGCAGCATTCACGTACTTACCTGCATCGACAAGGTGTTACCCTTGTAACATTTGGAACCCACCGCTCCATGCGAAACTATCGAAAGGGCCCCATATGCTCAATACTCACGAGGTCAATCTAACCGACGAGGAGGCTGCCGTCGAGGTCGCCCGCGTCGCGAAGACCTACCCCGTGGTGCGTTTACTGTCGGCCGATCAGATTAAGAGTGAGCCTAACTGCTTGCTCGCCGGCGATCGCTGCCCTTGTCTGCGTCAGTCGAGTCTTGAGGCTTTGGCAGACTCCGATGAGGTGTCGGAGCAACTGCTCAATGATGGCACTGAGTACCGCGCCCGTCTACGCCCTCTGAAGGTCGAGGGCGAGCCTCACGTCTTGCTGATGGTGCGTCCGATTGATGAGCAAGAGGCCGCGGAAGAGGACCTTGTCTACACCGACGTGCTGACGAGCGTGCGCAATCGCCGATATTACGAGGAAAAGCTTCGCAGCGCCCGCATGAATGCCGGCGTTGCGATGATCGACGTTGATGATTTTAGGGCCTTCAACGATACGTGTGGCCGTCATGCCGGCGACCTTGCGCTCGGTGCTGTGGCGACAGCCATACGCAGCGGAATCCGTTCGACTGACGAGCTTGTGCGCTATGGCTGCGACAAGTTTGTGGTTGTCATGCCCAATATTCCCTCCGATGACTTCACCCGTCGCCTGCATCAGGTGTCCGATGCCGTTCATTCCACGATTATTCCGGGCCATGAGTACGTGAGCTTGACGGCATGTGTTGGTGGCGTTCGCATTCATGGCGAGACGGTCGATGAGGGCGTTGGCCGCGCTGCTCAGTTACTGAGCCGCGCTAAGGCAAAAGCCGGTACGGTCGTGACCGATGCCGATTCCATCGAGGCCTTCCAAAGCGAAAAGCCTTTGGTGCTTATCGCCGATGACTCCGAGATGAACCGAGCCATTCTCAGCGAGATGCTCAAGGACGAGCATTGCATCCTCGAGGCCGATAACGGTCGTGTGGCGCTCGACATGGTCGACCGCTATGGCGATGAGTTGTCGCTCGTGCTGCTGGACATTGTGATGCCGGGCATAAGCGGCTTTGAGGTGCTGGCCGATCTGTCGCGCCGATCGGGTATCGATAATCTGCCTGTCATCATGATTTCGAGCGAAGATTCCGATGATGCGGTTCTGCGCGCGTACGAGCTGGGCGCCTCAGACTATATCAACCGCCCGTTTGACTCCCGTGTCGTGCGCCGCCGCGTAAGCAACACCATCCGCCTGTACGCCAAACAGCGCCGCCTGACGAACCTGCTGTCCCAACAGTACAACGAGCGCGTCAAGAACAGTCGCATGCTCATCGACATCATGGCCGGCGTCATGGAGCTTCGCAACGGCGAGAGCGGTAGGCACGTTACGAACATCGAAAAGCTGACCGAGCTGCTGCTTGGCTATCTGGTCCAGCGTAGCGGCACGATCTCCCTCGACAATGAGGAACGCTCCACGATCGCCCTGGCTTCGGCGCTGCACGATATCGGCAAGATGTCGATTGACGATGCGATCCTCAACAAGCCCGGGCGCCTCACGCCCGAGGAATTCGAGATTATGAAGACGCATACCACGATTGGCGCCAACATGCTGCTCGAGCTGGGCAGCCATCACGCCGGCAATGCGCTTATGGAATATGCGTACCAGATTGCGCGTTGGCATCACGAGCGCTGGGACGGCAAGGGTTATCCCGATGGCCTTAAGGGCGACGAAATTCCCATCGCCGCGCAGGTGGTTTCGGTGGCTGACGTGTACGATGCACTGACGAGCGTGCGCGTGTACAAGGACGCTATCCCGCACGAGGAGGCGATCCAGATGATCCTGGACGGTAAGTGCGGCACCTTTAACCCGCTGCTGCTCGATTGCCTGCTCGAGGTGCAAGACCAAATTGCCGAGACGTTGGCACGCCCCGCCGACGTCGTCGCGTTTCCCACGATTTAGTTTGACCAAAGGAGTTTTTAATCCATGATTTCCATGCGTGAGGCGTATGAGAAGATCGGCGCTAATTATGACGACGCGTGCGCTCGGCTGATGGGCGGGGAAATGCTTGCCCGCTTTGCCCTCAAGTTTTTGGATGACGAGAGCATGGGCAAGCTGGAGGCCGCCATGGCGGCAGGAGACGCCGAAGGTGCGTTTATGGCAGCGCACACGCTCAAGGGCGTGAGCCAGAACCTGGGATTCGATAATCTGTACGAGCCGGCGGTTGTGGTGACCGAAGCGCTGCGCGGCGCCGATGCCGTTGACGGCGCTCGCGAGGGAATGCATGCGCTGCAGCAGCAATATGCGGCAACGATGTCGGCCTTGCGCGAGGCGGCCGAGTAAGAGGCTGTGAGCCTTGATGACTATGAGCGTGGATAATCTCCCGTTTTAGGCCCGGTGGCGGCCTCAAAGTGGGAGATTATCCACTCTCGTTCGATACGTGTCCAAAATCCACTCTCACCCCTTCTGATTAGTGAATGGGCTATGCGCACTGGCGGGGCTTTCCGCATGCAATCCATATCGTTGTTCGATAAACTGTTCGAATAACGATAGAGTCGATGAGGGTGAGTGTATGTCCAACAGCGTTCAGCGTATGGCCAAGGCGGGCGAAAATATCAGGAAGCTTGGTTTTTGCATGGCAACCGTTTTTGCAGGGATGCTCATCGCTTTTGCCGCGTTGGTTGTTTACGTGATCTGGTATGCGGTTGCAAACGTTGTTTCTGTCGATTCTTTCGGTGTCGTGACGCTTCTCGATGGCGGGAGCATCGTTATCCCAAGCGGGCTGTGCCTGGCACTCGTCGTGGGCGTTTCGCTTGTCGTTTTGTGCGGAATCAGCCATAACATCTCTCGGGGCGTCTCGCCCTTTACCAAGGCGCATGTGCGGCTTATCCGTGTTCTCGCGCTTGCCTTTGCTGTTAACGCCGTGGTTTCGTTTGTTGGTGCCTATGAATCGGTCAATCTCACCATTGGCGGACTGGAGCTTTACATCGTGCCTCATTCCTTCGTTATTGAGATTTGCCAAGGCGCTACCTTTGATGCGGGGTCGGTTATCGGCGCAGTTGTCTGTCTGTTTATCTCGGCGATCTGGAGTTATGCCTCGCTGCTCCAAGAGCAGTCTGACGAGCTTGTGTAGGAGGAAACATGAGCTATCTCATCATCGAGCTTGAGACGCAGCTGCTTAAGACCGGAAAGACCAGCGCTGATCTGATTCGGGCGACGGGGCATACTCCGGCTAATATTTCAAAGCTAAGAAACGGAAAAATAAAAGCTATTCGCCTTAAGACGCTTCTCGAAATCTGTGATGAGCTTGATTGTCAACCGGGAGATATTATTCAGCGCGTGAGCGAGAGGGAGCTTGAGGAGCTTATTGTCGAGCGCGCGAAAAATGCCGTTAGGCAGATGCGGGATGGCGGAGGCAATGAGGCATCGCTTCCGACATCAGTCTTCGCTGTCGATTTGAGCGACGAGTAGCTTAAGGCGAACAACTAAAACGAAATATCAGCGTGAAGGGACCCGTGTCTAACACGGGTTCTTTCTTTTAGATTATCTTGATAAATAGTAGTTATCGAAAAACAATAACAACAATGAAAAACGATAAAGGGAAGAAGGAACGATATGAGCGGTTTTGCTATCAAGCGGAACGGGAGGCCAATGAACGCATCAGCGATAAAGCTATCAAAGGTGTCAAAGCGCTATGGAAAACGGCGTGTGTTGCATGACGTTTCCTTTGAGGTGAATCAATCTGAGCTTTGCGCCCTTGTTGGTGCAAACGGGGCGGGCAAAAGCACGCTTATTAAAATAGTGCTGGGCCTCTGCGAGCCATCGTCGGGGAGCGTGGAACTCTTTGGAGGCAAGTCGAAAAAAGAGCTGAGCCTGATGCGGACGCGTGTCGGCTATGTGCCAGATTCCAGCGGAGCATACCAATCCCTCAGCGCGGCTGAAAATCTTCGGATTCGATGTGCGGAATGGGGGCTTGATGAGAATTGTGAGATTCCTCGCGTTTTGAGCCTAGTTGGACTGGATGCCGATGAGAAAAAGAGCGTGAGCAGTTTTTCTCTGGGAATGAAACGGCGACTGGATATAGCTACGGCTTTGTTGGGCGACACCGACGTACTAATTTTCGATGAGCCGGCAAATGGATTGGATCCGTTGGGCATCGAGAGTATATGGGCCCTTATCGGTCGATTGAATCGAGAGCAGGGTAAGACCATGCTCATCTCTAGCCATGATTTGGATGAGTTGGCATCGGTTGCAACAAGCTGCCTGTTTATTCATGACGGCGAACTGATAAAAAAGGAATCGATGGACGTCATAAGGGATGAGGCGTCGTCCCTAAAAGAGTATTACAGGCGCTTGGTGAAGGTGGTCTCGCTATGAAGCGGGCGATCCATCCCATAAAGGCAGATATGATGCGTTTGCACAGGATATTTCCGGCGAAGTTTGGTCTTGCGCTTATGCTGGCGTTCGGCCTTCTCTTCGGCATCTTTCTAAAAAACGGAACAACGTTGCTCGCCTGTGGCAATAGCGTTTTTGGGGAGGATATTGGTTTCATCTGGAATGTAATCGATCCTTCTGCACCCGATGAGTCCCTTGTGCGCAGCGCTTTTGCCGGTACATCCCTGTTCGTTCCACTCATCGTTTGTTTGGTGCTTTTACAGGAGCATGGCTATAAAGAGGGGCACCGAATTTCTTCGGCAAGAGGTCTCAACCGCTTTTATGGGGCTCTAGCCCATGCATTTTCGTCTGCTTTAATAATTGGCGCAGCGTATAGTGCGCTTTGCCTTCTTCTTTTTGCAATAGCCATAATACGTGGAGGGCATAACTACTCGCACAACATACTAACTGTATTTTTGCCTGCAATGATAGTCAACGCCGTATTGGTGATATCGGTTGCGCTGGAGACGGTGACCATCTATCGGATAACGGGCAGCGCTGTATTGAGCGGGGCCGTGGTGATAGTCGGATTTGTCATGAGCTTGACGCTCTACGGAGCCTTCCTTCAGGCACCTATACCATCCTTGCGATGGATCTTCTTCCTTCCGGGGCCGTACCTTGGAGTCGGATGTGCCCTTGGGTATAGCGATATGGGGCAGCTGACGCTTCTGGGATATGGCGTGGCAGCCAGCTGTCTATCGGTATTGATTTACGCTCTCTTGAGCTTTCGCGCTGGGGGTGTGCTCAATGGCTCGTCAGATTAAAAGACTTCTCCAGTCAGAATTGAAGCATGTGAGCAAATGGGCGTACGCCTTAATCCTGGTAATTTATGCGTACATGGTGATATTGCAGCTTAATTCTTTCCCGATGTGGTTCTGTAGCCTCCGTGAGAACAGTTTCTTGGGCTTTTTCCCAGACCCGACGCTTCCGCTATCGGCGGAGGATGTCCTTCTATTTGGTAATGCAGAGGTTTTTCGCGGTCTGCTGTTCAACGTAGCCCCGTTGGCTCATGCATTGTTCTTTCCGTTCATTGCTGCTTGTATTGTGCCGCGCTTTGTCAGTTCGGGCTTTGTCGAGGAACCGTGGGGGCTGTCGGAGGCCCGGGGAGGGAAGCGTGTGTGCGCTATCGTTGCGCGAGCGATGCTGTCTTCTTTCGCCCTTTTGGGCGCGTTTATCCTGACGAGTGTCGTTTTGTACTGTCTTAACTGCGCGATCGTTTTGGATGCTCAGCAGTATTTCAACCTGCATGTATTTTGCTATCGACTTGTTCTTGCTGCCGCCGCCTGCCTTGCATACGTGGTTTCTTGCGTAATCGTTGTTTCCTATTTTGGGTCCGGCTTCGGTCCGATTGGCATGCTGTTGCTTGTCAACGTTGTAGCGATCTACATACAGATCGGGGCCAATTCCATGCTTCCGCTTCCAGCCTCGATGCTCATGTGGATTTGCGGCGTGACCCCGTTGGGGGACGGTCAATGCGTTTCGATTTTAATTGACTGCCTCATAAACGTAGCAAGCGTTTTTGCCATCTGCTTTACGGTCGACCGATTGTGGTCGAGATTTCTTTGATTGTTTGTGAGGGATAAACATACCGAGCGTATCAAATACAGGGGGGCGGGCACCGTGGCTGGTGTCCGCCCCCCCCTGGCATGGAAGGTTTAAGCCTGTGTGATTCGCGAGCTAGCGAGCCCGCTTAACCTTGGCCGCTGCCTCGACAAACGACTTCCACAGGTCAAAGTCGGTCTCGAGCGTCTTCCACGTGTACTCAGGGTGCCATTGCACGCCCAGGCAGAACGGCTGGCCTTCGACTTCGATGCACTCGGGCACGCCGTCGGTTGCCTTGGCGACCAAGCGCGTGCTTTTACCCAGACGATCGACGCAGCAGTGGTGTGCGGAGTTGGTCTGGATCAGCCTGTGCCCGCCAACCGCGCGCTCCAGCAGCGAGCCCGGCACGACCTCGACAGGATGCACAGGGTCGTTGAGCACGTGGGTATGGCGCCACTGCGTGCGGCCCTCGCGCGCGCCGAGGCTCATCACCGAAAAAAGCCGCTTTGCGTCAGCGTCGCGGTCGCCTTTTTTGATCGTTATATCCGAATGGAAGCTTTTTGCCGCGTTTACGAGCGCGCCTGCGGGCCGCGCGTGGATCCCGTTTTTTCCTTCCACTCTGTAGGTAAAGAATTTCATTTTTTGTAGTCCTTTCGTCGGATCGCTTTCGGTCTTCCTTATTATTCGCCCGCATACGGATTTTATACGGCGCGGCGCCGATGCGAAAAAGATCATTTTTAAATTTTTCTGCCTTGTTTTTTTATACATCGGATCGTATAATTGAAATAAAGAAGGTGAAGAGGAAGATGAACGGAAAAAGAACTCCCGAGAGTACGGTGAAGCGGCTGGGCGCCGCCATACTGAGGTCGGACGGTATGAAAAAAGAGAGAGGCTTTCTTCAGCACGGGAACGTCAGCGTGTATGAGCATTCGCTCGGCGTGGCGCTTGCGTGCGTAAAGCTTGCAAGGCTTTTGCGCATAAAGGTCGATGAGCGCTCACTCGTGCGCGGGGCGCTTTTGCATGATTATTTTCTCTACGACTGGCATCGCAAGGAGGAAGGACATCGCCTGCACGGATTTTACCATGCCCGCACCGCGCTGGAAAATGCGGTGCGGGATTACGCGCTCGGGGAGATCGAGCGGGATATCATCCGCAAGCATATGTTTCCGCTGACGCTGTATCCGCCGCGCTATCGCGAAAGCGTGATCGTGTGCCTGGTGGACAAGGCGTGTTCGCTGTACGAAATCGTCCGCCGCGACGC
>ERZ860322.1720-NODE-1720-length-11889-cov-3.021633_pt1 | contig 11889 bp, 8 predicted proteins | sample MGYA00509979_ERZ860322 | MGnify/ENA primary metagenome ERZ860322 (study PRJEB30046, sample SAMN00715217) | human gut metagenome | study: EMG produced TPA metagenomics assembly of the A metagenome-wide association study of gut microbiota in type 2...
GCCCGCCGTGCCTACGGCGCCTCCTTCCAGATAAACGTCCGCCTCAATGGTGGGGGTGCCGCGTGAATCCAGAATTTCACGCCCTGTTATTTTCGCGATGCGCATTTCTTTCATAAAAATCGGATGGTTTTTTCCTTGGAACCCAGATATTGGAATTAGTTTAAACTAATTCACAAGGTTTGTGTATCCCGTATCCGGAGCGGATGCAAGCTTTTTCTCCGGGAGAAAGACCGGAGTTCAATCAGTACGGAAACCCGTTGGCGGCGGTTCAGTTGCGGTAATGTTCCTTCAGCCACGTTATTTCTTCGCCGTGCCCGGCGTCGTCCCTGGGTGTTTCCAGGAAAAAGGGTAATTCCCGCAGAACGGGATGGTTAATGATGTTGATGAAGGCCTGTTCTCCCAGGGAACCCTTGCCGATGGTTTCATGGCGGTCCTTGAAGGAGGAGAAGGGCGTCATGCTGTCATTCAGGTGGATGGCGCGCAGGCGTTCCAGGCCCAGCACGGCATCAAAATGTTCCAGTACGGAATCCAGCCTGTTGACGATATCATATCCGGCGGAATAGACATGGCAGGTATCCAGGCATACGCCAAGTTTGTCCTTCAGGTCCACCCGCTCCATGATGGCGGCCAGTTCTTCAAAGGTCCGGCCGACTTCGCTTCCCTTGCCGGACATGGTTTCCAGCAAAACAATGGTCTTTTGTTCCGGCGAAAGCACGTCGTTTAATTGATCCGCCACCAGTTCAATGCCTTTTTCCACTCCCTGCCCTACGTGGCAGCCGGGATGGAAGTTATAAAGATTTCCCGGCAGATGTTCCATGAGTTCCAGATCCTCTTTCAGTACCTGGGCCGCAAAACGGGCGACACTGGGGTCTGCGGAACAGGGGTTCAGCGTGTAGGGGGCGTGTGCCAGCAGCGTGCCGAATCCGTTATTCCTCGCTAATTCCAGAAAACGGGCAATATCCTGTTCGTCAATAGCTTTGGCTTTGCTCCCCCGCGGATTGCGGGTAAAGAACTGAAAAGTATTGGCGCCGATGGAGAGGGCAACCCGGCCCATGGCTTCATAGCCTTTTGCGGAGGAGAGGTGGCATCCGATGTATGGCATGGCGGTAAGTTCGGAATGGAAAGGAAGTTTATCAATGCCGCGGAGAGGAAGAGAGACTAAAAGGCCTGCATGACTTGATCGGAAAGAATAAGACCGCCAGGAACGTACGAGGAGTTAAAACGATAGTGATTGTTGGTAATGAATTTAAACCAGTTGATTAAGGCGGCCGTATTGGGAGGGGCCCTGTGCACGGCCTGTTTTGCAGGAGCCGGGCCGGAGGGCTGTTTAACGCCGTTAAAGCCTGTTCCTTCCGCGGAGCAGCTTGAATGGCATGACATGGAGATGTATGCCTTTGTCCATTTTACGATTAATACCTTTACTGGAAAAGAGTGGGGCTATGGAGACGAAAAGCCGGAGCTGTTTCATCCTTCCGATTTCGATGCGGATGATCTTGTCAGGACGCTGGCGGACGCCGGGGTCAAAGGGGTGGTGCTGACCTGCAAGCATCATGACGGTTTTTGTCTGTGGCCCACAAAGACGACCCTCCATAGTGTAGCGGCTTCTCCGTGGAAGCAGGGGAAGGGCGATGTGGTGAAGGAGGTGTCCCGCGCGTGCGGAAAGTATGGCGTCAGGTTCGGTGTTTATCTGTCTCCGTGGGACCGCAATGCCGCCTCTTACGGAACGCCGGATTATATCCGGATGTACCGTCAGCAGTTGAAAGAGCTGGCGACGGGATACGGTTCCATTTTCCTGGCTTGGTTTGACGGAGCGAACGGAGGGGACGGGTATTACGGAGGAGCGCGGGAAAGGCGTTCTATCGACCGGAGCGCGTATTACGACTGGAAGGCAACTTGGGGTGAGTTGAAGAAACGGCAGCCCGGAGCCGTCATCTTTTCCGACGTAGGGCCGGATGTCCGCTGGGTAGGCAATGAAAGCGGCTATGCGGGTTATCCCTGCTGGGCCACATACACCCCCGTTCCGCTGCAAGCCGGGACGGAACCCGCGCCCGGCACCGTGCGCTACCGGCTGGGCACGGAAGGCACCATGGACGGCAAGTACTGGATTCCTGCGGAGGTGGATGTTTCCATTCGTCCGGGCTGGTTCTGGCATGAGCATGAAAATTCCCGCGTCCGGACGCCGGAAAATCTGCTGAAGTTGTATTTTGACAGCGTAGGCAGAGGGGCCAATTTGAATTTGAATGTGCCGCCGGACCGCCGCGGCCGCATTCATGAAGAGGATAAAAAGTCTCTGGCGGGCTTCCGTGTGCTGCTGGATGAGTTGTATTCCCGCAACTTCGCCTCCGGCGCACAGGCTGAGTCCTCCTCTTCCTGGAAGGGGCACGGTGCGGAACAGGTTCTGGACCGGAAACGGACGACGTACTGGGTGGCCGCTCCGGAAGATAAGCATCCCTGCGTGGTATTAAAATTGCCGGAGCCCGCGGCGTTTGACGTCATCCGGCTGGCAGAGCCCATTCAACTGGGGCAGAGGGTGCGCAAATTCCGTGTGGAGGTGCGTGAGAACGGCCAGTGGAGCAAATGGACGGAGGGGGCCAGCATAGGGGCCAGAGTTCTTCTGAAAGGAAGGCCCGTGACGGCGGATGGAGTGCGCGTGGTGCTGGAACAATCCCGGGCCGTTCCGGCCCTGTGCGAGGTTTCTTTATGGAAGTATCCCGTCATCCTGAATGCTCCGGCGGTGAATTATGACCGCAATGGACGGGTGACCCTGGCTTCCGCGGAGAACGTAGTGATCAGGTACACCACGGATGGAACGGAACCCGGTCCGCAGTCCGCCATGTACAGGAATCCTTTCTTTCTCCCTGCCGGGGGGACGGTGAAAGCGGCGGCCGAATATCGCGGCAGAAAATCTTCCGTAACCACTCAGATTATTCCTGTCCCCACGCGGGACTGGAAAGTGGTGGCCGGGGAAAGAAGCGCCGCCGCTCCAGAACTGGCTATTGACGGAGATTCTTCCACCCTCTGGCATACGCATGCCGCCCAGGGAGAGTTGGCGCCCCCGCAGGCGCTGGAGATCGACATGGGGCGTCCGGTTAACGTTGCCGCCGTTATCTATACGCCGCGCAGGGATTCCGCAACGGGAACGGTTGACCGCTATGCCGTCTATTTGAGCATGGATGGGAACACATGGGGGGCTCCCGCTGCGGAGGGGGAGTTCTCTAATATCCGCGCCAATCCCGTTCCGCAGCGGATTGACCTGAAAGCGCCTGTCAAAGCACGTTATCTGCGTTTTGTAGGCAAGCGGGTGGTGGAAGGCAGCCATGTTGCCGTTGCCGAGCTGGGCGTATTGGGAAAATAAGCGGTTTCCTTTTTTTATTATCGTAGTCCTCCGGCGTTTTCTTGACGGATGGAGGGAAGAGGGGCAAGATGGCACGCATGGAACAAGTCAGTCTCATGGAGTTGGGCAAGCTGGCCGCGGAAGGCCAGGTTGAAGCGGAAGTTTTTGCCCAGATTGCCCAGTGCGCGCAGAAGATGACCAAGGGCAACAAGCCGTATCTGGATGTGTCTTTTGCCGATGCGGAAGGGACAATGGGACTGAAGGTGTGGGAGGATAAACCCTGGTTCCGGACGCTCGCTTCTCTGCCCCTCCGCAGTTTCGTGAGCCTGCGCGGCCAATGGGCCAAGGGAGGGTTCGGCATGGAAGTTTCCGATCTGGACGTGCGGTTGCTGGACGAACAGGAAAAGGAAAGCTTTCTGGCCGGTTCCGGAACCTTGAAGAAAAAGCAGGAAGCTGATCTGAAGGAAATTTGCGTGCTCATCAAGGGCATGAATGATCCGCGCATACGCGCCCTGTGCATTGAATTCATTGAGCAGTTCGGGGAACGCCTCCAGCGCGCCGCCGCCGCCCGCACCTACCATCACGCCCGCCGTGGCGGACTGGTGGAGCACGTAGCGGGGATGATGCGCACGGCCTCTGCCGTCTGCCAGGCAAATCCGGGGCTGAACCGTGATCTTCTGCTGGCCGGGTGTCTGTTTCACGACTGCGGGAAGTTGTGGGAAAATTGCTACCCGAAGGAGGATTTTACGATGCCCTATTCGGAGGCCGGAGAACTGCTGGGCCATATTCCGCTGGGCATTGAACTGGTCAACAATTTGTGGAAGCGCATCATGTCCCTTCCGGAAGCGGATTCCTGGAAGACGCTGGACCCTCCTTCCCCGGACGTGCGCATGCACCTGCTGCACCTGATTGCGTCCCACCACGGGGAACTTGCCTTCGGCTCCCCCGTGTTTCCCAAAACGCCGGAAGCGGTGGCCCTGCATTACATCGACAATCTGGACGCCAAGCTGGAAATGTTCCGCGGAGCTTATGAGACAAGCGAGGCCCTGGCTCCCAGAGTGCTCCAGCGCAAGGCCCCCCTGCCTGCCAACGTTGTTCTTCCGCTGCCTTCCGTCCTCCCGCTGGAGCCGGATGGTGCGGATGCCATGCCGTAAGGTTCACCCTGCATGGAAGAAGTTCGGCGTGTTCTGCGTCCGTGGCCGGAACGGATGACGGCATCTGCTCCCTTGCTGATTCCGGCTTTGTCCCTGCTGTGCGCTTGCGCGGCAATGGATGTTTCCCTTTGGTTCTGGATTCCATGCTTCTGCCTGGCGTCGCTGCCGTGTTTTTTACGTGCGCCCTCCATGGGGATGCTTGCCGTTGCCCTGGCGATGTGGGCCGCCGTATATCTTTTCGCGTATGAACGGGAATACGCAGGCGTTCCCGTGGAAGCGGGGAGAGTCATGGTTATGGAAGGCTCCGTTGAGGCTGTTTCCGGAAAATCCGTGTTGTTTCGCCCGGATGGTTCCCGGTGGCTGTACGCGGTTTCCTCCCGTGACGGGGCCTGCCCTCTGGAGGCAGGGGAACGCTACCGGATCAGGGGAGAGGCGTATCCGCTTCAGGCGCCGTGCGGTCCCGGCATCTTTGACCGGGAGCGGTGGGGGTACCTGCACGGCATCATCGCCGGAATCCGGCTGGATGAGTACTGCCGGAACGGGCCGGGAGACTGGCGCAGCCGTTTCCGGGCTTTTTCCCTGCGGCTCCGGGAAAGGGCTGCCTCCCTGCTCAGGGAGGGCGCCCCTCCGGATGATGAGGCCCGGCAGGTGATGGTTTCCGCCGTGCTTGGGGACAAGACGGACGCGAGGCCGGAAACGATGGCGAAGTTTCTGGAAAGCGGCTGCATGCATGTATTCGCTGTCAGCGGCATGCATGTGGGCGTGGCCGCCATGCTGGTTCTGGGTATGCTGAGGCTTTTGCATGTGCACCCCCGTGCGGCCCGGCTGGCCTGCATCCTTTTGCTGGCGGCGTACGTGTTCGTGACCGGGATGTCCGCTTCCGCTCTGCGGGCGTTCATCATGGCGACAGTCTGGCTTCTGGCGTTTGTGCTGCGCAGAAAGGGACATCCGGCCAATATTCTGGCGCTCGCTTTCATCCTCCTCTGTTTAATGAACCCGCTCCAGGTTTTCCAGCCGGGGTTCCAGCTTTCTTTTTGCGTTTTTGCCGTCATTGTCTGCCTGGCGGAATGGCTCAGCCGGGAAAAGCCCCTGTGGTCGCCGGACTCGTTTATTCCTCCCCGGATTTATCATGCGCGGGAAAGATTCCTGGTGCGGCTGGAAAAAGCATGCCGCGGCGCGCTGATCGTCTCCGTGGGGGCGTGGCTGGCTTCCATTCCCCTGACGGCATGGCACTTCGGAACCTGGAACCTGTATGCTCCCTTGACCAATTTGTGCCTGAGCGTACTTGTCTTTCCCCTTATGGGCATTTCCCTGTCCGGGCTGATGTTCGCGTGGTGCCCGTGGATGCTGCATGTCTGTAATACGGCCGCTTCCTGGCTGGCGTCCGCCATGCTGTCCGTAGCCGGGGGAGTGGCTTCCCTGCCGTACAGTTATCTTTCTTCCGCACCGCCTTCCGGGGAAAATGAAGCTGTTATCGTTCCCTTGCAGAAGGATGCCTGGGCCACAGTCATTTCCAATCCCGCATTGGTTGTGGGAAGCGGAACGGAAGATGCGGTGCGGTACACCCTCCTTCCCGTGCTGAAGGCGCGCAGTATCCGGCCCTGCGGCATGCTGTCCTGCGGAAACGGCAAGGCGGAAAGGGCCGGAGAGAAAGAACTGGAGAAGGAATATCCCGGAATCCGGAACTGGGGCGCGGAGTTCGGGGAATGTCCCGTCCGGCAATGGAGGTTACGGCCGGGCAATGCACTTGTGCTGGAAGATTTTCCTGTCCCGTTGCGCACGGGAATCCGTCAGGACCGGAACCGGGTGTTGTCATGGGAATGCCGCGGGCGGCGGTTCCTGATGATAGGGAATACCGGGTTTTCTTCCCTGGCGCGTGCGGAGAAAACACCGCGGGCGGACGTATTGCTCATCGGGCATCATCCGCGCGACCCGGTGGACAGCGCGGCGTGGATCAGGGCCACAGGCGCCCGCGCGGTCATTTTCACGACGGAGCATGAATGCCCCGTACCGGAGGGAACAGCCGTATACCGTCTCCGGGAAACCGGAACCCTCTATTTGCGGATGGAAGAAAAGAGCGTGCAAATTATCCCCTGGAGGGGCATGGAACGCCGTACAGAGTAAATCCCGTGCTTTCCTCAATGCGGATGGGAAGGATCTCTCCCGCCAGGTCAGGGGCGGCATCCACCATGACGGGCTTGTTCTGGGAGGTCCGGCCGGAGAGGCGCGCCGCATTCGTTTTGGACGGCCCTTCCAGAAGAACTTCCTGCACGGTGCCTACCAGATCCCGGTTTTTCCGGATAGCTATTTCATTGACTACGGCCAGAAGATCCTGGTTGCGCGCTTCCTTCACTTCCTCCGGAATCTGATTCTCCATAACGGCGGCGGGTGTGCCGCGGCGCGGGGAATAGCGGAAAATGAATGCGTTGTCAAACTGGACCTGTTCCACGGCCTGCCTGGTCAGCAGGTAATCCTCCTCCGTTTCTCCTGGGAAGCCCACAATGATATCCGTGGTGATGGACAAATCCGGGCGTGCCTGCTTCATCCGGGAGCAAAGGTCCAGATAGGTTTCATTCCTGTACGGCCTGCGCATCATTTTCAGGATGCGGTCGCTGCCGCTCTGCATCGGGAAATGAATGTGGCTGCACAACTTGGGAAGGTAGGTGAACGCCTGCACCAGATCCTGGCGGAAACCGATGGGATGCGGGGAAACGAAGCGGATGCGCCGGATTCCTTCCACTTCATGCACGGCTTCCAGCAGCTGGACGAAGCCGCCCTTGCCGCCTGCCGTTTCCATCTGCCTGCCGTACCAGTTGACGATCTGGCCCAGCAGCGTGACTTCCTTCACGCCGGCGTCCGCCAGCATCTTCACCTCATCCACCACGTCCCGGATGGGGCGGCTGCGTTCTGCGCCGCGGGTGTAGGGAACAATGCAGTAGGCGCACTTCATTTCGCACCCCTGCATGATGGAGACATACGCCGTGGAGCGCACGCCGGGATTCAGGTGATCCCGGATTCGGTTCTGGGAATCCTCCTCTTCCGCCACATCGCACACATGCGTACCGGAAAAGGCGGTTTGCAACTCATCCATGCGGCGTTCCTGGCGCGCGCGCAGAATGCCGTCCACATGTTCAAACACGCGGTGGTATTTCTGGGTGCCGACCACGAGATCCAGGCGCGGCAGTTCCTTGAACAGCTCCTCTTTTTTACTTTGGGCCATGCAGCCCATCATGCCGTACACTACATGCGGACGGTGCCGCTGCTGCTTGGCCAGAAGCCCCATTTTTCCCAGAGCCTTTTGTTCCGCCTGTTCCCGGATGGAACAGGAGTTGAACAGGATGACGTCCGCCTCATCCTCGCGGTCCGTCATGGTGTAGCCCTTCTGCATGAACATACGGGCCACCTGTTCGGAGTCCCGTTCGTTCATCTGGCAGCCGTAGGTTTTGATATAAAGCTTGGGCATGGAAAAAATCAGGTATTTTTTTTCAGGGTGACCACGCATTCCAGATGCTTGGTCTGGGGGAACAGGTCAAAGGGCTGGACGGCGGTGACGGAATACCCGGCCTTGTCGAATTCCGCCAGATCCCGTATCTGGGTGGCGGGATTGCAGGAAACGTAAACGACTTTTCCGGGGCCGAAGGCAAATAACTGGGCCAAAAATTCCGCACTGCATCCTTTCCGGGGAGGGTCGATCACCACAGCGGTTTTTCCTGCGGGGAAATCCACCCGGGCAAAAATGGCTCCGGCGTCCGCCGCCAGAAATTCCGCGTGTTCAATTCCGTTGCTGCGGGCATTGCTGCGTGCCCAGTCCGCGGAAGTCTCGCTGACTTCCACGCCTAGCACTTTTTTAAATTTCTTCGCCAGGCTCAGGGCGAACAGGCCGGAACCGCAGTAGGCGTCCACCAGGAATTCCTCCCCGTCCATACTCGCCTGTTGGGCCACGTAATCCGTAAAAAGCGGAAGAATGAAAGGATTATTCTGGAAAAAGTCTCCCGCCAGAAAATGGAATTCCAAATCGCCCACCCGTTCGCAGGCGACGGCATTGTTATTGGTAATGACGGTTCCTTCCGAGGCCCGGAGCAGAATGGTGGCTCCCCGCTTGAACCGGGCTGCGGCCTGGTAAACGCTTTTGCGGGCCAGGGGCAGGGCTTCATTGATGCACTCCATGGCAATCGGGCATTGCGGCACGTCCACTACGTCCCTTCTGGAGCCTGCTTTCAGGAAACCGATGGCCGGCTTGCCTCCTTCCTTCGGCTTGTCAAAATGGGGCGTAATCTTGGAGCGGTAATGGTATTGGCGGGGGGAGGCTACGGCCGGATTGACGGGCAGTTCCAGCCCTGCCTGCAAGCGGAGCAGATCCGTTACCTGCCTGGTCTTCCAGAGAAGCTGGCGGTCATAGGAAAAATGCTGGTACTGGCATCCCCCGCAGGTTCCGAACAGGCGGCAGCCCGGTTCCACGCGGTCCGGGCTGGGGTTAATTACTTCCACCAGATCGGCGGAGGAATAGTTCCTGTCATTACGCCAGACGCGCGCCTTTACACGGTCTCCCGGCAGGGCGAAGGGGACGAAAACCACCCATCCGTCCACGCGGCCAATGCCGTCGCCTGCATTGGAAAGGGCGTCAATATCCAGTTCAAGCTCCTGGTGGTAGGAAAAAGGTTCGGGGTGGAAACCCTTGGGAATGGTCGCAGTCATGGTGGTGGGAAAAGATTATGGGGCGGAAGGGGTAATCAACTTGCCGTCCAGATCGTACAGCAGGGTTTCCGGCAGCCGGGGGGTGCGCAGTCCGGGGCGGAAATCGCCCGGCAAGACAGCCGGCCCCGGTGCGGATTCTTCATTCTCATCCTCTGGAAGAATCTCCTGTTGCGCTGGAGCGGGCGCCCAGGGTGCGGGCTGGTTGGCTGAAGCGGTTTGTTCCGGCTGAACGGCAGGAACTGGGGCCTGAGGTGCCGTTTCCTTGTTGGAGGCGCAGGAAGAGGTCCAAGCCAGCCCGGCAATCAGACAGGAGCGGATCAGGAGTTTTCTCATGGCGCGGATTCTTACAGCTTCATCCGGACTTGGCAAGTGAATAGCCCTGCTATGGACTGTGTAAAGGGCATTTCTTTTTTACTTGGAAACCGGGGAATGCTTGCTGTTTGACTCTTCTAGGATAGTGTTTATAGTAGGAGCACGTATGAGATTTTTTCTTTCTTTGTGTTGTTCCGCTGCGGTTTCAGGGGTGTTTGCCCCACAGGCCGGCGTGGCGCAACAGCTTCCTCCCATTTTCGGGTTTGCCAATAAAGACAGGATACCTGAAGTTAATAAGTCGGGCAGTCCCGTTTTTGACAAACTCCGTAATGAAGCTATGAAGAAAAAGCTGCCGCTGGTAATTTATCTTACTGGTTCTTCGTGGTGTTCCCAGTGCAATATTTTTACCCGGGAATATATCAAAAAAACAAATTTCAAAAATGCCGCCGGGAAAAAATTTATATTTTGGCTGGTGGATACCAAACAGGCGCCGGGCAATTCTCCGGGGACGTTTAAATTTAAAATGGTTCCGGAAGAAGCCGCAAAAATCGTGGGGTGTGCGGATTCTCCCCGTGCGCCGTATGTGGTTCTTGGCCCTCCCGCCGTGTTTATCATTGACCCTGTTTCCGGAGAATTGATCAAGAGCCTGTTCCCTAAGAGTGAAGTGGATAAGTATGGAAAGCCTCTTGACAAAATTATTGAAGAAACCTGGGCGGAGTTTTCCCGCAAGCCCAAATAGGAAACGGAATGTATGCGGGGAACGTCCGGTATTTTCATGCTCCAGCCAAGATGACGGGGAACAATTCCAAAAGTTCTTTTGTTTATTTTATAGGAAGCGAAAAAATCCTCCCGGCATCCCTCCGGCTCCTTTAAAAAAGACAGCGTGCGGAATCTTTTTCCGGGGCGGAGCGATTGCCGTTAAAAACGGTAAATGAAGCGCAGCCATGGGCGCGGCGTGCCGGAATAGTAGGGATACCACCGGTGCCCGGGGTGGTGCATGGTGCGGCCCCATTCATCCTGACGGCGAGCCTGGGGCGCATAGAAGAGCTGCTTCCACTTCCGGCTGGTGAAGGAAGAAGGCTCTGTTTCCGAAGCCGGAGGCGCCAGAAACGCCTGGAGGGCGCTGGAAGAACAGCAATAATAGGGAATGTTGAACCGGGGCGCCATTCCGAACGCCAGCAGAAGCCATATCCAGACGCGGAAACCGGGATGCCGCGTCCAGGAGGAAGCCAGAAAGGCAAGCAGGCAGGCCATAACCGGAACGCTTCCTTTGCAAAGCAGGTCATTGACGTCTCCGTTCACGTAAAAAAAAGGCAGAATCAGGCCGGTTGCCAGCGTACAGATAAAGAGGGGATTCCTCCGGAAATCCCGCCAGCAGAACAGGGCGTACAGCAGGAATGAGGTCGCCATAAGCGGGAAATCCCCCGGATGCGTATAAAAAGGCCGCATGCCCATGTGGGAGGATGGCGCGTTTACCGTCCCATAATAAAGGAGGAAACACGCTCCCAGCAGAACGGAGGCCGAAAAGGAGGGATGGAGCAGGACATCCCGGAGAGGGGGGACGCCCCTCCACTGACGGTACCACTGGCAGGCCGCCAGAGGAAGCCCACCGAGGGCCGCGAGGGGGGAATAAAAGGCCGTGGCTGCGAACAGAAGGGGTATCCAGGGCAGGGGCATGCGTCCCGAAGCCAGGAAGATGAAAAAAAGCAGAACTGGAATGGAAGCGTTTGCGCTGCACATGATTTGTTCCGCCGTGCCGAAGTAATGCAGGCGGAACAGGTCCAGCCCCAGCCAGCACTGGAAATTCAGCAGAGAACCGAATGCCGCCATCAGCAGGGCGAGCAGCAGGGAGCGGCGTCCGGAGAAAACGCAGAGCCACAGCCAGGTAAGAAACAGCCCCCAGGTTCCCCACAGAACGACAAACACGCGTGCGGCGTCCAGCCCCGCCAGTTTTCCCGCCAGGGCTGGGATTAGCCAGAACCCCGTGTTGTAAACCAGCATGTTCCCGTCCGGAAAGATGACGGGCCATGGGCTGGCTACCAATTCACGCAGGCAGGCGTTTCTGACGATATGGTCAGGGTGCTGGTTGACCCATTCCCCCCAGCCGGAAAGCGTCATCAGGGCGGCAAACGCCGCCAGGGCGAGAAATGAAGAGCGGGTAAACAGGGGGAAGGCAGGGAGAGAATCCCTTGTTTGCGGTTCCTTGCGTTTTCGGGGCGCCAGTCCCGCAGCCGTCAGGAGCATGAGGGGGAGAGCGGCGTACCAGTGCATCCACCCGGCCAGGAATATCAGGACGGGCAGCAGAAGCCAGGCGCAGGTGTGCCACTTCAGCGCAGTTGCGTTGAACGCTTGTTCCGGGCACGGGGCATCAGCGGCAGAGGCAGGCATTTCCCC
>ERZ860322.1726-NODE-1726-length-11867-cov-3.248053_pt1 | contig 11867 bp, 8 predicted proteins | sample MGYA00509979_ERZ860322 | MGnify/ENA primary metagenome ERZ860322 (study PRJEB30046, sample SAMN00715217) | human gut metagenome | study: EMG produced TPA metagenomics assembly of the A metagenome-wide association study of gut microbiota in type 2...
GCTCGACGGCCAGGTAGAGGTTCGATATGGTCTGCGCCTGAATACCCTGCGTGGCATCGACTACGAGCAGAGCCCCTTCGCACGAGGCGATGGCACGCGATACCTCATAGGAAAAGTCCACGTGGCCCGGAGTGTCGATCAGGTTGAGCACGTATTTTTCGCCGTTGCGGGCCAGGTATTCCATCTGGATCGCATGGCTCTTGATGGTGATGCCCTTTTCGCGCTCCAAGTCCATGTTGTCCAGGACCTGGGCCTGCATTTCCCGCTGGTTGAGCGTATTGGTCTTTTCCAGCAGGCGGTCGGCCAGTGTCGATTTGCCGTGGTCGATGTGGGCTATGATGCAAAAATTGCGTATGTTTTTCATTGTCGAGTGAAATCCTTATATAATAATGTGCAAAGATAATATCTTTCCGGAGAAAAACAATGGATTTCAGGCGTTGTCGGGGGCTGATTTCTTGCCCTGGTCGTATTCTGCTGCCGAAAAAAATGATTACTTTTGCGACCATAAAATCGAATCGACAATGATACGTCAATATGCCGGACTGGTCAAGTTCGCCCATACGATTTTCGCCATGCCTTTCGCCCTCGTCGGGTTCGTTTATGCGCTGCGTACCGAGGGGATCTCTTCGGACTGTTCGGGCAGGTACGGCTGGGTGGTGCTGCTCTTGCAGGTGTTGCTCTGCATGGTCTTCGCCCGCAACGCCGCGATGGGCTTCAACCGCTGGGCCGACCGCCGCATCGACAAGGCCAATCCGAGAAATTCCGGCCGGAAAGATCAGTGCCCGGGCAGCGCTCCGTTTCGTGATCGTCAATGCGCTGCTGTTCGTTGTCACCGCCTCGACTATCAATTTACTTACCGGATTATTATCGCCTGTGGCACTATTCGTTATATTGATATATAGTTATTGCAAACGGTTCACCGCGCTGGCGCATCTGGTGCTCGGTCTGGGGCTGGGTATTGCTCCGGTGGGGGCGTACATTGCCGTCACGGGACATTTCGCATGGCCGCCCTGTATCCTGGCGTTGCTGGTGATGACCTGGTGCGGCGGCTTCGACATCATCTATGCGTTGCAGGACGCCGATTTCGACCGCAAGAACGGCCTTTACTCCATCCCGGCCCGTTTTTCGGCACGGGTGTCGCTCCTGTTCAGTATTTTGTTGCACGCCGTGAGCGTCGCGGCGCTTTTCTGGTTCGGATCGTTTTGCCCCCAGAACGGCTGGCTGTGGCTCGGCGAAGGGCTTTTCACGCTGATTCTCGTCGCCGAACACCTGTTGGTGACCCCGACACGGCAGCGGAATATCGGCATCGCTTTCGGCACGCTCAACGGCATTGCGAGCACGGTGCTGGCCGTCTTCGTAATTACCGCTCTTTTGCGGGGATAAAATCGGGATATTTTTATACCTTTGCTTACTCTTTGTCAATAATAAAATATTACACATACTATGAATATCTCCTATAACTGGCTGAAACGCTACCTTAAAACCGATCTGTCGGCCGAAGAAATGGCGACGATCCTCACCGATATCGGCCTGGAGGTCGAGAGCTTCGAAAAGATCGAATCGATTCGCGGCGGACTTGCGGGCGTCGTGGTCGGCGAGGTGCTGACCTGCACGGATCATCCCGATTCGGACCATCTGCACCTGACGACCGTGGATGTAGGCGGCGAGGCTCCGTTGCAGATCGTCTGCGGTGCTCCCAACTGTCGGCAGGGTCTCAAGGTCCTCTGCGCTACGGTAGGTGCGGTGCTCTACCCTAACGGCGGCGAGGAGGAGTTCAAGATCAAGCGGAGCAAGATCCGGGGCGTGGAGTCGCTCGGCATGCTCTGTGCCGAGGACGAACTGGGTATCGGAGCTTCGCATGAGGGCATTATGGAGCTGCCGGCCGACGCGAAAGTCGGCCAGCCGGCCCGGGAGTATCTGAAGCTGGAAGACGACTATGTCATCGGCATCGGTCTGACTCCCAACCGCATCGATGCGGCGTCGCATATCGGCGTGGCACGTGATCTGGCGGCCTATCTTAAAAGCCAGGGCAAGCCCGTCGAACTGCAATGGCCCGACGTGAGCGCTTTCGCCGTCGATAACCGCGATCTGAAGATCGATGTGCAAGTGAAAAACAGCGAAGCCGCACCGCGCTATGCGGGTGTTACGGTCAAGAATTGTAAGATAGGCCCTTCGCCCGAATGGATGCAGAACTGCCTGCGGGCTGCGGGCATTACCCCAAAAAACAACCTGGTGGACATTACCAATTTCGTACTTTTCGAACTGGGACAGCCCCTGCACGCTTTCGATGCAGCGAAGATCGACGGCAGCCGGATCGTGGTCAGAACCTGCGAGGAAGGTACTCCGTTCGTGACGCTCGACGGCGTAGAGCGCAAGCTCACGGCCAACGACCTGATGATCTGCTCGGCTGCGAAACCCATGTGTATTGCGGGCGTTTACGGCGGGTTGGATTCTGGCGTGAGCGATACGACGACCGACGTATTCATCGAGAGCGCCTATTTCAACCCGGTCTGGGTGCGCAAGACGGCCAAGCGCTTCGGCCTGAACACCGATTCTTCGTTCCGCTTCGAGCGCGGCGTGGATCCCGACATACAGGTCTATGCCCTCAAGCGGGCCGCCCTGCTGATGAAGGAGCTGGCCGGAGGAGAGATCGCCTCCGAAATTACGGATATCTGCTCCGCTCCTATCGAAAAGTTCAAAGTGGAACTCGATATAAAGCGTGTCAATAGTCTGATCGGTAAAGAGATTCCTGCCGATACGATCCGCACGATTCTCGGTGCGCTCGACATTAAAATCGAGGCCGAGGAGGGTGACCTCTGGCGCGTGGCCGTGCCGCCCTATCGGGTCGATGTGACGCGCGAGGCCGATTTGGTCGAGGAGATTCTCCGCATCTACGGCTACAATAACATCCCTGTTCCCTCGCACGTCAATTCGGCGCTCTCCTACGCGCCGAAACCCGACCGGAACAAGCTGATGAACCTCGCCGCCGATTTCCTGACGGCTAACGGCTTTACGGAGATCATGTCCAATTCACTGTCGAAAGCGGCTTATTACGAAGGACTTACATCATACAAGCCGGAGCATTGCGTGAAGATACTCAATCCGCTCAGCAACGACCTGAACGTCATGCGACAGACGCTGCTGTTCAATATGCTCGAAGCCGTGCAACTGAACGCCAATCACCGCAACGGCGACCTGAAGCTGTACGAGTTCGGCAACTGCTACTTTTACGATGCGACGGCCGCTACACCGGAAGAGCCGCTGAAGGCTTATTCCGAGCAGTTCCGCCTGGCGATCGCCGTAACCGGCATCGCCGCACCCCTTTCGTGGAACCGGAAACCGGAGCAGGCATCGTTCTTTACGCTGCGAGCGATTGCCGAGAAGCTGTTGCGTCGTTTCGGGCTCGACCTTTATACGCTCAAGTCCGAATCGCTCCGCAGCGATCTTTACGGGGATGCACTCTCCTTCTCGCTCAACGACAAGGCCAGGGAGTTGGTGCAGATGGGTGTCGTTTCGTCGAAGCTGCGCAAGGCTTTCGATCTGAAACAGGACGTTTATTATCTGGAGATGGATTTCGGGGCCCTGATCAAGGCTACGCGCAAGAATAAGGTCACGGCCAAAGAGCTTTCCAAGTTCCCGGAGGTAAAACGCGATTTGGCGCTGTTGATCGACAAGGAGGTGACTTTCTCCGCACTCCGTGATATTGCTTTCGCGGCCGAACGCAAGTTGCTCAAACGGGTTTCGCTTTTCGATGTCTATGAGGGCGATAAGCTGCCCGAAGGTAAAAAATCGTATGCCCTGAGTTTCGTACTGGAGGACAAGACCCAGACGCTGACCGACAAGATGATCGAGCAGGCGATGGCCAATCTGACGGCTCAGTTCGAACGCAAGGCGGGTGCGCAGGTGCGGGCTTGATTTTTGAAACGCCTGTCTGCGGGCGGCAAGTTAGTCCCCCGCAGAATGGTTTCTGAGCGAAAGACGATATTATGAAGCGCTGTAAAATTACGATCCTGCAACGGACACTGAACGAGGAATTGGCACGGGAGTATGCCGCTCCCGGCTTTACGAAGTGTCCTATGATGCGTGAAGGTCAGGTTTTTTATGCCGACTATGCCAAGCCCGAAGGTTTTTGCGACGAAGCGTGGAAGGCGGTTTATCAGTATGTGTTCGCCTTGTCGCACGGCGCCGGAAAGTTCTATTTCGGCGATTGGATCACGAAGGAAGGCGTGGCGATCTGTTCCTGCAACGACGGACTCCGCCCGGTAATCATGAAGATCGAACGTACGGACCAGGACTCCTCGATCGATTACGAACCGGTGGAGTAATTTCCGAAGTTCGGGCGGAACGGGGACGAATATTTCAAAACGGCGCTGCGGATTGAATACCCGCAGCGCCGTTTCGCATCCTGTGTCCGGCTCTGCCTACTCTTCTTCGGTCTTCTCTTCGATTAGGCGCAGTGCTGCCTCCAACATTTCGTCCCGTCCATCCCGGATACCTTCGAGGGTCGGCCGTATTTCGTGGTCGATCTTCACGCCCTGCCGATTCACCACCCATCCGTCGGGATAATACCACCCTAACCCGGAAAATGCGCCGAGTATTCCTCGGGGCAGTATAAATTCACTGATATTGCCGTTGGCTCCGGCGCTTTGAGAACCGATGGTTTGGGTGTTAGGATTGCATTGAATTACTTGTACGGATGTTTCAGCAGCACTTTGATTTCCCTCATTGACTAAGACTACGATCGGAGCATTGTATTTATCGTTATCAGAAACCCGATATGTCTGATTTCCCACAACAAATACACCCGGCAAAGTAAGTAACGGATATGTATATTGTGCTACTTTTATAGTACTGTTCGGAAGTATGTATTTAAAAATAAAATCCACGAAATCTTGTGAAGGATAATAGCGTAAATCGATAATCAACCCTCTGGTTTTTTTTTCAGGCCGTTTGAGATCTCCGGTATCTCCTCTTTCGAGAGTTTGTCCGGACAGATATATCCGATCGAATCTTCGAGCATCGAGAATGTCCTGTGGTATTTCCAAAGGTAATTCCAACTGAAATGTCCTGGCATCTTTGTTACGTCGGCTAACGTGTCCCTCGTCACTCCGTCACGGCGGTAGCGGATCGATAGCGGCCGATTCTCTTTAGTGCGCAGAATTTGATCGGCCGTAGCTGCCAGCACGTCGTTCCCGTTGGAGCAGGAAATGAATTCCCTGGTTTGTGCCATGTAATATTCGACCGGTTTATCTTCGACAGCGACGATTTCGTCCCCCACCTGAAAGGGAGCTTTCCGCTCGCTCTTCACCGGGACGGTATCGGGCGTTACGACGATGAGCCGCCCTTCGACGAAGCCTGTGTTGAGAGGGACCCGATAAAGGCCGAACAATTCGGAAATTCCTCCGCCGTATTGTGCGTGGTTGTCGTCGAGTTCCGCGATCATCCGTCGCGTTTCCCGCAGGTAACTGCCCGCCGGGTGTGCCATACGCCGGATATATTCGGGAAGAACATCGTTCCAGTCCTTGTCGGTCAAGTATTTACTTGGAAAGAAATATTCGACCATGTTCCAGAAACGGAATACCGTGAGCAGACGATAACCGTAGTCGGGATTCGACAAGTCGTAATAGGGTTTTTCTCCGTCGAAACAGGGATTGGGGGACCATTGGCCATAGGTTTCGTAATACGTTTGCGACACGTAACGGTTCCCTGCGGTTCGGTCGGCAGAACGCAGCCGGACCAGACGCTCCGAAAGCTCGCGGCTGAGCGTTGCCGTATCCCGAATCCATCCGATGTCGGTGCGGTGTTCGAAAACCGAATCCGACGTCAGTATCTTCTCGTATTTACCGGGTGCTGTTTTGTACTGGCCGAAGCCGTCGATCCACTGGGCCAATATCTCGTTGCGGGCGGCAGGAGCGGTATCGGCAACCAGAGGCAGCAACTCGAAAAGTTCGAAATCCAAGTCGTACCGGTCGTCCGAAAATGCCGGATGGTGATATTTCACGAACCCCCCACACACGGCCCAATACTTCGAGGTTTCGCAGCGTAGCGCTGTCGATCTCCGTACGGTCGAAACCCGAGTGCCGCGAATAGTCGGCGTACTGTTTCGGCCGGGAGCAGCCCGAAGGGAAAAGACTTGAAACAAGCAGCAGGAATACGACGATTTTTTTCATAACATAAATCTTTTGGCTCCATTCGTAGCAACCGAAAAATTATCGAAAACGATCTCTTGCCGTTCGGCAGCCTATGAGCTGCCAAGCGAATAAAAGCGTCGTTTCGCCGGTGCGAGGTACTTTAACAAAGTTAAGGTTTTTTCCGAAAGGCGCGATCTTTTTTAAGAATTTCGCAATCAAAAAACAATGATTCGGCACGAGTCCGCACGATTGCTCTCATCTTTCACTATCTTTGACATAGTCTTAGATAGGATGCGTCTCGGAAAAATGGGAACAAGCTCCCATTTTCTCTCGGCTTTTCGTATCTTTGCACAAAATCGGCTGTGGCTCGGATCGCCTCGGGCGAATTCGGACTGTTATCCGATCATAAAGATATGGAAAAAAGGTGTTCGCTTGGACTGCGGATATTTGCTTCGTTATCGGTCAAAATACAGAAACAATACGATGAAACAAGACAAACTGAAGGCGACGGCCCGCCTGTTGGAAATTATGGATACGCTGCGCGAACAGTGTCCCTGGGATCGCAAACAGACCTTCGAAACACTCCGAAATAACACGATCGAGGAGACGTACGAATTGGCCGACGCCATCCTGAACAAGGATCTCGACGGTATCAAGGAAGAGGCCGGCGACTTGCTGTTGCACGTGGTTTTCTATGCCAAGCTGGGCGAGGAGGCCGGGGCGTTCGATTATGCCGATGTGGTGAACGCTTTGTGCGACAAGCTGGTCTATCGCCATCCTCACATTTACGGGGAGGTGCATGCCGATACTCCGGAAGAGGTCAAAGCCAACTGGGAGGCATTGAAACTGCGTAAGAAAAACCGTCGGAGCGGTACGCTGGGAGGTGTTCCCGTAAGCCTGCCTGCATTGGTGAAGGCCTACCGCATCGGTGAGAAAGCGGCGGCGACGGGGTTCGACTGGGAGAAAAAAGAGGATGTTTGGGCCAAGGTGAAGGAGGAAACCGCCGAGGTCGAAGCCGAAATGACATCCGGCGACCGTACGGCGATGGAGGAGGAGTTCGGCGACCTGCTGTTCGCCCTGGTGAATGCTTGCCGCCTGTACGGGATCGACCCCGAATCCGCACTCGAGCGAAGCAATAAAAAGTTCATGAATCGGTTTAATTATATGGAAGAGTGTGCTTCGTCCGAGGGGCATACCCTGCACGAGCTGTCGCTCGACCGGATGGAAGAGTTGTGGCAGCAAGCCAAGCATACGGCGGCTGAAAAAGAGTAAGAACCAACTAATACATATCGAATTATGGCATATATCAGAGAGGTACGGGGACATACCCCGCAGGTGGGTGAAAATACGTTTTTGGCGGAAACCGCCGTGCTTGTCGGCGACGTGACGGTGGGCCGCGACTGTTCGATCTGGTACAACGCCGTGTTACGCGGCGATGTGAACACGATCACCATCGGCGACCGGACGAACATCCAGGACGGCGTGGTGCTCCACACCATCTACGACAAGGCGAAGCACCCTTCGCAGACGATCATCGGCAACGACGTGTCGGTGGGACATAACGCCGTAATTCACGGCGCGATCATCGAAGACAACTGCCTGATCGGTATGGGCGCCACGGTGTTGGACAATGCCGTAGTAGCGTCCGGGTGCATCGTAGCGGCCAACGCACTGGTGCTTTCGGGCAGCAAGCTCGAACCCAATTCGGTCTATGCGGGTATTCCGGCCAAAAAAGTCAAGGAGATAACCCCGGAACAACGGGACGAGATCGTACTGCGTACAGCCCGTGATTACCAACTGTATGCTTCGTGGTTTAAGGAGGAATAAGTCGTTTTTTCCATTTGTCGGAAGAGATTGGCGCTTGGTTTGCAAGAGTACATTCGGTTATAAAGACCGGTAACAATTAAAATGGTAGTTGATATGAAAGCGAAATTCTTGATCGTCGTACTGGCAGCGCTGGTGCTGGCAACGGGTACGGTATGGGCCCAGAAGGGGCATCGTGAACGAAGTATGGAACAGAAGGAGATCTCTACGGAGCAGGTGGCCCGCAGGATGACCGACCGAATGAAAGAGAACCTGTCGCTCTCTGACGAACAGGTAAAACAGGTTTACCCTATTTGCCTGGAACAGGCTCAAGCCATGAGGGAGCACTGGGCCGAACGCCGGGAGATGGCTGAAAAATCGCGTGAAGCGATGGCACAGCAGCGTGAACAGATGGCCGGCCGGATGAAGGCGGTTCTGACGCCCGAACAGTATGCCCAATGGATCGAATGCCGACAGTGTCTCGACCGAAAGGTCGATTGCGCCGGACCGGCATGTCGAAAAGGCGATGCGAATCCCGGACATCACCGCAGACCCTGTAACGGTGCTCCGTGTGTGGATAAAAAGTAGGCAGAAAGTCGAAATAATTCGCCGATATTTCCGTTTATAGGGATGAAACAGGCCGACCTGTTTCATCCTTTTTTCATGTTCCGGACAGTGAAAAAAGTCGATTTTTATCGTATATTTGCCGTGTGACGACAATGATGGGAGATGATTAGAGCAATTTGTTTACTTGTATTTTTGTGTACGATAGGTTTGGCTCGGGCGCAGGCCCAGAGCGGTGTGATTACGCTCACCGTGGTAGATGCCGAAACGGGAGAAGAGGTACCGGGTGCCGTGATAGAAATCGTACCCAAAGCCCACCCCGATCAGAAGAAATATTATACATCGGGTTACAAAGGCGCATTGCAAGTGCGCGGCCTCGCTTATGGTTCATATACCCTGGCCGTGACTTTCATGGGATATGAAAAGGCCGAAAAGGAGTTTCGGGTGACGCAGCCGTCCGAAAACCTGGGAAAGATCGCACTGCGGGAGGCGGCCATCGCCATCGAGACCGTAGTGAAGGAGGTGCAGGCACTCCGCACTTCTCAAAAGGGCGATACGGTAAGCTATAATGCCAATGCGTTCAAGGTGACTGCCGATGCCGACGTCGAGGGGCTGTTGAAGAAGATGCCCGGCATTACGGTCAATAACGGCGCTGTCGAGGCGCAGGGCGAAACGATCCAGAAAGTATTCGTCGATGGCAAGGAGTTTTTCGGCGAGGACGTGACATCGGCGATCAAGTCGCTGCCGGCCGAAGCGGTCGAACGGATCGAGGTTTACAACAAGTTGAGCGACCAGGCCGAGTTTTCGGGTATGGACGACGGCGAAAGCTATAAGGCGATCAACATCGTCACACGCGAAAATATGCGTCAGGGCATATTCGGTAAGGCATATGCCGGGTACGGTTACGATGCCGATACGGAAACCGAAGCCAAAAACAAGTATATGGTCGGCGGCAACGTCAATTTTTTCAGCGGCTCCAGCCGTCTGTCGCTGATCGGTCTTTTTAACAACGTCAATCAGCAGAACTTTTCGTTCGAGGATATTCTGGGTGTTACCGGTAATTCCGGAGGCGGAGGCGGTCGTTTCGGCCGTGGCGTGGGGCAATATATGGTTCGTCACCAGGACGGTGTGGCTTCGGTAAACGCAGTAGGCGTCAATTATTCGGATCCCTGGGGCAGCCGGGATCAGGTGACTTTCCAGGGCAGCTACTTCTTCAACGGAACCCGTACGGTCAATCGGGCGCGTACCGAGCGCTGGTACGAGGATCCGGCGCCGATCGATACGCTTTTCACCGACGGTTATTCCCGGACGCAGAATTTCAACAACCGCCTGAATGCCCGCATCGAGTGGAAAATCGCCGACAACCAGTCGCTGATGATCCGCCCGGGCTTGAGTTTCCAGTCGAACGATCCGTTCAGTACGACTTACGGACGACAGTTCGGCGAAAGCGGCTACAGCGTCATCGACAATTTCGAGGATGCCTTCCGAAACGGTTACAGCGTCAATACTTCGGCCATTTACCGCGGGCGGCTGGGCAAGCCGGGACGTACGCTCACGGTGGACGGCTTTTTCAACTATTTCGATTCCCAGAATAAGCAAAACTCCCATACCAACGATTTCGGTATTTACGAGGATTACCCCGACCTCGATCCCGATCCGGACGAGAACGATCTGAAAAAGCTGATCTACCAGCGCATGATGAATCCTTCGTACCGTTACCGGCTGAACGGCCGCCTGACCTATACGGAGCCCGTATCCAAATATTCGCAGGTGAGCCTCGGGTATCGGACGTCGTACAATTACCAGCAGAGCGACAAGAAAACCTACCGGACCGGCGAGGATTACGGTATTACGGGATTGCTTCCCGATCCCTTGCTGTCGAACGCTTACAAGAGCAGCTATACGGTGCACTCTCTCGGCCCCGGCTTCAACTACTCCAAGGACCGCAATACTTTCGCTGCGAACGTCTATTATCAGCGTTCGAGCCTTTCGGGTGAGGTGATCCGTACCGGCTCCGAAGAGATCAAGCACGCCTACAACAATGTGACCTATTTTATGGTGGGACAGTTCAACCTGAACCGGGAGAATACGCTGCGAATGTTCCTGCGCTCCTATACGGACAACCCGGAGGTTACCCAGTTGCAAAATGTCTATGACGTATCGGATGCGCAATACATCACGCGGGGTAATCCCGACTTACGGCCTTCGTACAGCCATAATTTGAGTATGCACTACGTCAATTCCAATGCGGAGAAGGGCCGTACTTTTATGCTGATGTTCCGGGCCGAAACGACCCAGGACTATATTACGACCAGCACCCGCTACCGTCCTACTTTGGAGATCGACAATACGGTTTACCGTCCGTTGCAGTTCACCGAATGGACGAATATGGACGGCTACTGGGATGTGCGGGCACGGGCGAGTTACGGGTTTCCGGTGAATTTCATCAAGAGTAACCTGAATCTGCGGGGCGGCGTAAGCTATTCGCGTATTCCGAGCCTCGTGGACGGCGAGCGGAACAACACGGGCAACCTCGGTTACGAAGCGGGCGTAGTGTTGGGCAGCAACATCTCCGAGAATGTGGACTTCACCCTTTCGTGGGACGGCACGTACAACGAAGCCGTCAATTCCCTCGCCGCTACCGGAGGAAAGAACCGTTATTTCAACCATCAGGCTGCGGCGTCGTTCAAGTTTATCTTCGGCCGGGGATTCTCCCTCTCGGGCAGCGCTTCTTATATCCAGTATCTGGGTTTCACGAACGATTACGACGACAGCTATCTGCTCTGCAACCTGTTCGTGGGCAAGAAGGTCTTTCGCAACCAGCTGGGGGAAATCAACATCGGCGTAAACGACATTTTCAATCAGAATAAAGCGTTCGTGCGCACGACCGGGTCGGGTTGGACCCAAAATTCTTGGAACAGCGTGGTGGGACGTTATTACTGTGTGCAGTTCGTCTATAACCTGCGGTTCTTCGGCAAGAAGGGTTCGAAGAACATCAAGGATTATCAAGGCGTTTCGGACCGCCCGTCGGGAGCCGTCGGTATGGGGCGCAGCACCGTTCCCGGAGGCGGGTTCCGTCCGCCGCACCGGTAAAGCGATATGCGCCCCGGTTTGGTCGAGGAATATACGATATGATTATTGAAACATAAAAGAGAGGGGTATCGACCTCTCTCTTTTTGTTTCAGCACCTTTGCGATCAGGCCCATAACGTTGCGGAATATGCCTGCCCGAGTCACCACAACCTTTTTGGGGAAGGACGATACTCCCGGAGCCATTCACTTCCGGTCGTTCGATTCAGGACTTGCCGTATGATGGCTTTCCCGCTGTCTGCATGTCGGTTACCATCTGGTTTCGGAGCCTGCCGACGAG
>ERZ860322.1733-NODE-1733-length-11812-cov-2.817811_pt1 | contig 11812 bp, 10 predicted proteins | sample MGYA00509979_ERZ860322 | MGnify/ENA primary metagenome ERZ860322 (study PRJEB30046, sample SAMN00715217) | human gut metagenome | study: EMG produced TPA metagenomics assembly of the A metagenome-wide association study of gut microbiota in type 2...
AATACAGGAGACACCGTTACCGGTACAGTTATCGCCATCAGCGATCAGGAAATGAAGCTTGATCTCGGCGCTAAAGTCACCGGTATACTGACCGCCGATCAGACTACAGACGATGCTTCTGTAAAGCTGAGCGAGCTGTACAAGGTCGGCGACACAATAGATGCATTCGTTATCCGCGTCAGCGACGTGGACGGCTGCGCTATGCTTTCCAAGAAGCGTGCTGACCTTGACAAGAACTGGCACAAGATCGCCGAAGCCAAGGAGAACAACGAGACCCTTGAATCCACTGTCACCGAAGCGGTGAAGGGCGGCGTTGTGGCTTCCGTTATGGGCGCCCGTGTGTTCATCCCCGCGTCCCAGACCGCGCTCCCCAAGGACGCAGATCTCTCTCAGCTTGTCGGCAAGACCGTCAAGTTCAAGGTGATCGAGGTCAAGCAGCAGGGCAAGACCGTTATCGGTTCTATCCGCGCTGCCGCAAGGGAAGAGCGCCGTGCGCTTGAGGAGAAGTTCTGGTCCGAGATAGAGGTCGGCAAGCACTATCACGGTGTTGTCAAGTCCCTGACGTCCTACGGCGCGTTCGTCGATATCGGCGGCATTGACGGCATGGTCCACGTCTCCGAGCTGAGCTGGAGCCGCATCAAGCAGCCGTCCGACGTGCTGTCCGTCGGCGACGAGGTCGATGTCTATGTCATCAGCTTCGACACCGAGAACCATAAGATCTCCCTTGGCTACAAGGATCCCAACGGCAACCCCTGGACCAAGTTCGTGTCCACCTTCCAGGTCGGCGATGTGGCGAAGGTCACCATCGTCAAGCTCATGCCCTTCGGCGCATTCGCGGAAGTTCTGCCCGGCGTTGATGGTCTGATCCACATCTCCCAGATCGCAAACCGCCGCATCGGCAAGCCAGAGGACGTTCTGACCGTCGGCGATGTTGTTGACGCGAAGATCACCGCTATCGATGACGAGAAGCACAAGATCTCCCTGTCCATCCGCGCTCTGTCCGAGCCCGCACCCGCAGCGGTCGAGGAAGAGGAGGAAGAGGCCGAGGAGCCCGCAGGCGACGCTCTCATATACGAAGTCTCCGCTACCGGCGAAGCCACCGGCATCGCCCCTGAAGAGGAGTAATCCAACATACTCAAAAGCCTTGGCAGTTTAGCTGCCAAGGCTTTTTTATGCCGTCGAAACTTTATATGTCGCGCCCAGCTTAAATCATGCCGCCACTGCCTGCGGCAATCCGCATCCCTGATAGTATGGCGGCTAAGGAGAACGGATTCCCACGTCGCTTCGCTCCTCGGAATGACAGAAGAGTGTTATAGCAAAACAGCGAAGCCGGTTCGGCTTCGCTGTTTTGTTTAGATTTTCTCGTTTATCCAGTCGAGAATGTCTTTATACACGTCTGCGCGGTTTATCTCGTTGAGCAGCTCATGACGGCCGGCGGGGTAGAGCCGCATCTTCACGTCATGCAGACCGGCCTTGCAGAAGGCGTTGTACGCGCGCGTGACGCCCTTGCCGTTCTCGCCGACAGGATCGGCGTCGCCGGACATGAAGTATACCGGCGTCTCCTTGCTCATCTTGTCGATGTTCGCCTGGTTGGTGACGAATTTTATGCCGCTCATCATATCGCGGAACAGGCTGACCGTCGGCACAAAGCCGCAGAGAGGATCGGCGATATATTTGTCAACATTCTCCGTGTCGCGGCTGAGCCAGTCAAAATCAGTGCGCGGGTTGGCATAGCCCTTGTTGTATGAGCCGAAGGCGACGCTGTTGAGCGTGTCGCCGATCTTGTGCGCCCCGTAGAGCTTGACCGCGGCGCTTGCCATCGCAAGCCCGCCAAGCACCATCGGCAGCGGCTGATGCCCCGTGCCGCTGATTATCACGGCGTCCGGCTTCTCCGGATGGCGGATGATATAGGTGCGCACAAGGAAGCTGCCCATGCTGTGCCCGAAGAAAATATATGGCAGGTTGGGGTACTTCTCGTGCATGATGTCGTGCAGCCGGTCGATATCCCAGACGACATAGTCCCAGCCGTCGCTCTCGGCGAAGAAGCCCTGCTCGCCGCCGTTGTCGATGGACTTGCCGTGGCCAAGGTGATCGTCGCCGACGACGATGAAGCCGTTATCGGCGAGAAAACGGGCAAAATCGTCATAGCGCTCGATATGCTCGGCGATGCCGTGCTCTATCTGCACGATGCCGCGCGGCTCGCCTTCCGGCGACCACTGGCGGACGTAGATGCGGTTTTTTCCGGTGCTGGAGTCGAAATAAAAATCCGAAAAATTCGCCATGGAAAAATACCTCCGTTTATGTTATCATGTAATAAATTATAAGGTCACAGCAAAAATAAGTCAACAGAAAAGAGACGACTATGGAATACGTATTGGTAGTTAAAACCGAGAAATTGTCGCAATTTATCTCCGGCCGTACCGGCCTTATCACGGAGTCGAACGCCGAGATGCTGGACATTATCCGCGCAGAGCATGAGTTCATCCCGCGTACTGATGCAGAGAATGACCCAGGCTACAAGCAGATAATCCCGTATGTGGTGCTGCGCCGCGGGGACGAGATATTCATGACGCGCCGCCTCAAAAAAGGCGGGGAAGCGCGGCTGCACGGGCTTATGTCCATCGGCGTAGGCGGGCATATAAACCCCGTGGACGACGTTGACCGCGAGAACGTCCTGCTGCGCGGACTTGAGCGTGAGCTTGACGAGGAGGTCGAGATCGAGCACCGCGGCGGGCTGCACCCCGTCGGCTTTATCAACGACGACACCAACGGCGTCGGCAGCGTACATCTCGGCCTGTGCTACACGCTGCCCGTCGAGGGCGAGGTGCGCGTCCGCGAGACGGAGAAGCTCGAGGGCGGCTGGACGACGGCGGCGGAGCTGCGCGGGAACTGGGATATGCTCGAAACCTGGACGCAGATCGCACTCAACGGCATCGAGAATTAAGAATGACCAAGGCGAGGCATTGACGTTGTCTGCGCAGAGTGTTATTCTTGAAACATAATTATAATAATTATAAGGGGTACAGAGTATGAAACCTATCGTTCTTTACTTCAGCGCGACCGGCGGGACCGAGCATATCGCAAAGCTCATCGCTTCCGAGCTAAAGGCCGAGACAGCGGACATCACCGTGTTCGATTTCGACATGAGCTTTGACTCGGATATGCTGGTTTTCATCTGCTTTCCGGTTTACGGCGGCCGCATCCCTGCTCCCATGTATCGCCGCATGAAGGATGTCCGCGGCGACAATACGCCCGTCGTGCCCGTGGCGGTATACGGCAACCGCGCCGTTGAGGATGCGCTTCAGGAGATGGCAGACCTCTGCAAAAAGAACGGCTTCCGCGTTGTCGGCGGGGCGGAGATGGTCGCGCCGCATTCACTTGATCGCCGCTTCGGCGCAGGCCGTCCCGACGAGAAGGATGTTGCCCAGCTCAAGAGCTTCCTTAATGCGCTCACAACGCGCGAGACTCTGCGCGATGTGCCGATGCCCGGTAGCCACGATTATAAGCCTTACAAAGGACTGCCGCTGTATCCCAGCTCAGGAATACACTGTTCCGGCTGCGGCACATGTTCTGCCGAATGTCCCGCTGGGGCGATAGATCAGGGCGATCCCAGAAAGCCCGACAAGACCAAGTGCATAAGCTGTATGCGCTGCATCACCGTATGTCCCTTCGGCGCGCGCAGTGTCCCGAAGGCGGCACAGCTTGCAGTGTCGGCGGCGCTGCTGAAGATGTGCGCGGGCAGAAAGTCTCCCAGCTTCTATCTCTGAGATTATACATATTTCCGGCTGTATGCCATGGAGGGCTGATCCATGAAGATAAGCAATGCGAGGGTTTACAGAAACGGGCGCTTTGAGCGTTCTTCCGTCGAGTTTTCCGATAAGATAAGCGCCTTTGACGTTGAGGGCGGCGTTGACGCGCACGGCGCATACCTCGTCCCCGGCTTCATCGACATCCACACGCACGGCGCAATCGGCTACGACGCGAGCGACTGCCGCGCCGACGAGATACCCGCACTCGCGGGCTACTACGCCGCGCACGGCGTGACCTCATTCTGCTTCACGACCATGACCATAGGCGAGGACGCGCTGGCGCAGGCGATGCGCAATATCCGCGGTTATGAGCGGCAGGGCGCGCAGGCAAAGTGCGCGGGCGTGCATCTTGAGGGGCCGTTCGTGTCGTATAAAAAGCGTGGCGCGCAGAAGGCGGAAAACATCCGCATGCCTGATCTTGATCTGTTTTACCGTATGAGCGAGCTGAGCGGAGGAAAGCTAAAGATAATCACCATGGCGCCGGAGCTTGACGGCGCGGTGGAGTTTATCCGCGAGGCGTCGAAGGTGTGCGCCGTATCCCTCGGCCATACCACTGCGGATTACGCCACGGCAATGGCCGGATTCGAGGCGGGCGCGACGCAGGCGACGCATCTCTTCAACGCCATGCAGCCGCTGCACCACCGTGAGCCGGGGCTTATCGGCGCGGCGCTGATGGCGGGAGCCGAGGTCGAGCTTATCTGTGACGGGCTGCATATCCATCCGGCGGTGATAAACGCCGTGTACCGGATGTTCGGAAAAAAGATGATAATAATCAGCGATTCTCTGCGCTGCGCCGGACTTTGTGACGGCAATTATGATCTCGCGGGACAGCCGATAGTTGTCAAAAACGGCCGCGCGACGCTGCTAGACGGTACGCTCGCCGGTTCTTCCAGCAATCTTCTTCAGGAACTGAAAAACGTCGTGTCCTACGGGATACCGCTTGAGGACGCAGTCTATGCTATGACGGCAGCGCCCGCAAAAGCGATAAACAGCTTCGGCGAGATCGGATCGCTCGAAGTTGGCAAATGCGCCGATATGCTGCTGCTGGACGAGGAGCTGAACCTCAAGGCGACATTCATTGACGGCGAGCTTGTAAACGGCAGCCTGTAAAAATTCAATATGCTCAAGCGGACGGCAGCTTTGCCGCCCGCTTATTTATTGCGCATATATTAAAAAATGTCCGCCGCCTTGTCAATTCGTGAAATATGTTGTATAATATCTCCGTTTAGTATCTGCCCTTGTTAACCGGTACTACCGGCGTTGAATGGAGGCTTGGCCTATGGACGCTAAGATTGACCAGCTTAAAAAATGGGTCGCGGAGAGCGACAATATCGTGTTTTTCGGCGGCGCGGGTGTCAGCACCGAGAGCGGGATACCGGATTTCCGCAGCGTTGACGGCCTGTATAATCAGCAGTGGAAGTACCCGCCGGAGACGATTCTGAGCCACAGCTTCTTTGAGCGCTATCCCGAGGAGTATTACCGGTTCCATCGGGCAAAGCTCGTTATCGACGGCGTGAAGCCTAATCGCGCGCATCTGCGCCTTGCGGAGCTGGAGCGCGAGGGCAAGCTGCGGGCCGTTATAACGCAGAATATTGATGGGCTGCATCAGGCAGCCGGCAGTAAAAACGTACTTGAGCTGCACGGCAGCATACTGCGCGCGTATTGCTCGCGCTGCCGTATGCCGTATCCGGCAGACAAGATGAACCACGGCGAGGGCGTCCCGCGCTGCAAGTGCGGCGGCGTCATAAGGCCGGACATCGTGCTGTACGAGGAGCAGCTGGACGAGGACGTTCTGGCAAAGTCCGTGCACTATCTGCGCAATGCCGATGTGCTCATCGTCGGCGGCACGTCGCTGAACGTGTATCCGGCGGCGGGACTCATCAACTATTACCGGGGAAATAAGCTCGTCCTTGTGAACCTGAGCGAGACCCCGTATGACAGCTGCGCGGATCTGATAATACATGAAAAAATAGGCGAGGTTTTCAGCCGGATATAAAAGGAAAGCCTCTACCGGAGGAAGTTATGGCAAAAGGTAAGCTGATAGTTTTCGAGGGCATAGACGGCAGCGGGAAATCGTGCCAGTACAGGCACATATGCCAGCGTCTTGAAAACGACGGAATTGACTATAATCATATTGTGTTTCCCCGTTACGACAAGGAGAGCAGCGCGCTGATACGCATGTATCTCGGCGGCAGCTTCGGCAGTCATCCGGAGGATGTGAATGCCTATACCGCGTCCACCTTTTACGCGGTCGACCGCTTCGCGTCTTACCGCGAGGCGTGGGGCGATATATATAACGCGGGCGGACTTATCATCTCCGACCGCTATACGACCTCAAACGCCGTCCATCAGGGCTGCAAGCTCAGCGATGAGGAGCTACCGGAGTTTTTCGGATGGCTCTACGACCTTGAATATGTAAAAATGGGTCTGCCGCAGCCTGATCTTGTCATATACCTTGATGTCGATATTGATACCTCGCTTGCGCGTATGAAGCGCCGTCAGGATAAGACGCACACCACGGCCGACATCCATGAGAAGGACGTTGAATACTTGCGGCGCTGCCTGCATACGGCGGACATGGCCGCGGATTACTACGGCTGGACGCGAATTCCGTTTACGAAAAACGGAGTTGAGCGCGAGGTCGAGGAAAAAAACGACGAGATATACGAGCTGATCCGGAAACATATTTAAGCTCTACTGCGTCAAAAAAGGGACTCCTTTCGGAGCCCCCGGTGATTGCAGATAACTCAGCAGCCGCAGCCGTTGTTGTTATTGCAGCCGCATCCGCAGCCATTGTCACAGCCGCATCCGCAGCCGCAGCCGCCCCAGCCGAAGAGAATGATGAGGATAATGATTATCCACAGAATGCTATTGTTGTTGCAGCCGTTGCAGAACATATATATATTCCTTTCCCCGTGCCGGAACTTTGCCTGTGCCGCAGGCACGGTGCGCGGCACAGCAGACATATCCAGATAACACCGCGAGCAGTTTTCTGCGTCGCTCATGCCATAATATGCAGCCCTGCCGGCTGGTGCTACGACAAATTGTGCGCCATGCCGATATCCATATGAGGAGGAAAACAATGCCGGACGATATTGAAAAAATAAATGAGATATTCCGCATTCACGATGAGAATGCTAAGAAGAAAACCGGACAGACGGGCAAGACCGGCGCACAGCCCGCGGCGAAGCCGCAGGAGCAGCCGCAGGAACCCGCCGCAAAGGATGCGAAGGACAGATCCAGCCGCTTCTCCGCGGTGGACAATTTCTTCATAGATAAAAACGGCGATGAGAACCACAACTACACTGGCGACGAGATGACAGAGCGGGATTACCGCCCCGTGCGCCAGAGCAGGGAATACCGCTCCGGCTGCCTCGGCGGCGTGATGTACTTTGTGTTCGTCACGGCGCTCAGCGTCGTTCTCGCGTGCTTCGCGTGGATGGCGGCAAGTGACGCGCTCGCCCTGAATAAGGACAGCTTCACCGCGGTCGTGACGCTGCCGAGCAACATCTTCGAGATCGCCACGGTTGACGATCTGGACGAAAACGGCAACAAAATCGGGACAAAGCGTGTGTCTCAGGCGGACGTCAGCTACGTAGCGGACGCGCTGAAGGACGCAGGACTTATCGAATATAAGTGGCTGTTTGAGGCGTTCTGCAAGATATCCCATGCCGGTTCAAAGGTCGATCCCGGCAGCTATGAGCTGCGGTCGAGCTTCGACTATCGCGCGCTTATAAAAAATATGCAGTCCGGCTCCGGCTCCACGCTGACCACCACGGTCACGATACCGGAGGGCTTCTCGATGCACCAGATATTCCTCCGTCTTGAGGAGGAGGGCGTGTGCAGCTATAACGACCTCATGGAAGCCGCCGCGACCGCAACCTTTAACTATTCCTTCCTTGAGGGCGGCGAAGAGGGCAGTGCCTACCGCCTTGAGGGCTTCCTCTTCCCAGATACCTATGAGTTCTATGTCGGCATGCAGGCGTCCAGCGCCATAAACAAGATGCTGGAGAACTTCTACTATAAGCAGACTGCCGAAATGCTCCAGCGCGCGCAGGATCTCGGAATGAGCATGCGCGATGTTGTCAACATCGCGTCGCTGATAGAGAAGGAGGCCGCGAACGATTCCGAACGCGCGCTCATCGCTTCCGTCATCTATAACCGTCTCAACGCCGGAATGCCGCTTGGTATCGACGCTTCGATACTGTACGCCTACCCCGACCATGAGGGTGCGCCGACGGCGGACATGCTGGCAGACCCCAGCCCGTACAACACCAGACTGAACACCGGCCTGCCGCCCACGCCGATCGCGAACCCCGGTATCGCGTCCGTCAACGCGGCGCTCTATCCGGAGAGCACCGGCTATTACTACTACGCTCTCGACACGGCGACCGGACAGCACCGCTTCTTCACCAATGCGGACGAGTTCAATGCCTTTGTTGCAACACAGAACTATGAATAAGAAAACGGAACTTTTAGCCCCCGCCGGGGATATGGAGCGCCTTACAATGGCGCTCCATTACGGCGCGGACGCCGTGTATCTGGCGGGGACTCAATTCGGGATGCGCGCCTCGGCGGGCAACTTCAACGAGGAGCAGCTGCGCGAAGCGGTGCAGCTTGCGCATTCGATGGGGCGGCGGGTATACGTGACCTGCAACACGCTCCCGCGCGAAGACGAGCTTGCCGCGCTCCCGAAGTATCTTGAATTTTTGCAGGACGTGGAGGCCGACGCGTTGATAATCGCGGATATCGGGGTGCTGGAGCTTGCGAAGAAGCATGCGCCCAGGGTCGCAAAGCACATCAGCACACAGTTCGGCGTCATCAACAGCGCGGCGGCTAATGCGCTGTACGCGCTCGGCGCGGACACGGTCGTCCTCGCGCGGGAGACTCCGCTGGAGGATATCAGGAAAATTCGCCGCAATACCCCGCCGGAGCTGCGGCTGGAGGCTTTCGTTCACGGTGCGATGTGCGTGTCGTTCTCGGGGCGCTGTCTGCTGTCAAACTACCTGACCGGACGTGACGCGAACCGCGGCCAGTGCGCCCAGCCCTGCCGCTGGAAATACTATCTCAGCGAGGAGACCCGTCCGGGCCAGCTGTACGAGATCGGCGAGAACGAGAACGGCAGCTACATCCTCAACGCCAATGATATGTGCACCGCGCCTTTCCTTGACCTGATCTGCAAGGCAGGTGTGGACAGCCTGAAGATCGAGGGCCGTGCCAAGACCTTCTACTATGTGGCAAGCGTTACCGCCGCCTACCGCAGGGCGCTGGACGCTTATCTGGCCGACCCGCTCAACGACAACTTTGAGCTGCCTGCTGAAGTGTACGAGGAGCTTACCCGTACCAGCCACCGCCACTACTCGCCGGGCTTCTACTTTGGCCGCGAGCAGGCCAGACAGGCCACCGACAGCGCTACTTACATCCGCGAGTGGGAGTTTGTGGGCACGGTGGACGGCTGGGAGAACGGCGTTGCCTCCTGCCAGCAGCGCGGCAAGTGGAGCCTGGGCGACACTCTGGAAGCCCTCTGCCCGGATGGCCGCAGCATTCCGCTGAACCCTGAGTGGATCGAAAACGAAGCCGGTGAGCGGGTGGAGAGCACCCCGCATGCCATGGAAAAATACACCATTCCCACGCCGGAGCTGCCGCCCATGAGCCTGCTGCGGCGCAAAACGGTATAAGGAGACCACAATGGAAGCAACACGCCTGTGTCCATACTGCCTGCAGCCGCTGCCCGGAGCAGCACAAAGCTGCCCGCACTGCGGCAAAAGCTTTGCCGGGCGCAACCCCGGCGGCACCCTGCCGGTGGGCACCGTGCTGGCCGGGCGCTACACCGTAGGGGAAATGCTGAGCATCGACGGCGAGGGCATCCTCTACCGCGGCGCAGAGAATCTGGGCCGTTTCCGGGTGACCATCAAGGAATATCTGCCCATTACCCTCACGGCGGAGCGCACGGCAGAAAGCACCCTGCGGCCCAAGACCGGCAGTGAGGTGCTGTTCAAGACCACCCGCATGGATTTTGCGGACCTGTACCGCTCCATCCAGCGCATCACTCCGGCCAATGGTCTGGAAGCCGTGCTGGATGTGGTGGAAGCCAATAACAGCGTTTACGCCATTCTGGAAAATCTGGGCGGCACCCCGCTGGATCAGTGGCTGGAAAACCACCCCGGCACCATCCGCCCGGACGATGCCTGCACCATGCTGCAGCCGGTGTTTGAAGGTGTAGCCGCCATGCACAAGATCGGTCTGGTGCACCGCGGCATCTGCCCGGAGAACATCCGCGTGATGGAAAACGACCGCTGCCGTCTGGCGGGCTATGCCACGGTGGGCCTGCGCACGGCGGGCAGCGGCCTGCGCGAACAGCTGTACGAAGGCTATTCCGCCCCGGAGCAGTATTCCACCGCAGAGTTCGAGGGCCGCTATACCGATGAATACAGCCTTGCGGCCGTGTTCTACCGCATGGTGTGCGGGCAGGCACCCATGCCCGCTGCCCAGCGTGTGGTGTCGGACTCTAACCCCCGGGCACGCACCGTAGAGCCTGCCGTACCGGCCTATGTTTCCGATGTATTGCAGCTGGGGCTGCGGCTCAAGGTCATGGAGCGCATCCAGACCGTGCCGCAGCTGTATCAGGCCCTTTCTTCCAAGGAATACACCGCCGAGCTGACCCGCACCATGAAGCCGGAGACTCCGGTGCGCACAGCCCAGCCGGAGCCGGAACGCAAGGAGCATCTGCTCAGCTTAAAAGCGCTGCTGGCGGGCATCGTGATCCTGCTGTCCATCCTCATTCTGCTCACGCTGTGGAGCGTGCTGAGCCAGCACATCCACCAGCCTGCCGCGTCAGCTGCGGAGTCGGAACCGGCCAGCAGCGAGGTGATGGTGCCGCAGAACCTTGTGCCGAACTTTATTGGCATGGACTACACGCAGGTGCAGAACAACCGGGAATATACCAGCATGTATCTGTTCTACGTCACCGAGGAATACAGCGATACCGCCCCGGCGGGCCAGATCATTCAGCAGGAGCCGAGCGCGGACACTGTGCTCAAGGCAGGGGAGACCATACGGCTGGTGGTGAGCAAAGGCCCGCAGATGGCCGAGATGCCCAACATCATCGGCTTTACGCAGGATGGCGCGGTAAAGGAACTGGAAGCGCGGGGCCTTGTGGCAAGCTGCTTTATGGTGGTGAACGATGGCTCCTATGCATCCGGCTGCGTGGTGCGTACCAGCGAGGAGCCGGGCACCAAGGTGGAAGTGGGCACGGTGATCACCGTGTATATTGCGGCAGACCCCAGTGTGCAGATCACGGTAACACCGGAGGAACCCGCCGCTACCGAACCCACCACCACAGAGCCGGCCCCTCCGGAAACAACAGATCCTACCCCCACGGAACCGGAATACAATACAGACTGAAAAACAAAAGCAGAAGCGGGAGCCTTGCAAAGGCCCCCGCTTCTGCTTGTTTAGGATAGGAAAGAGAATGGCAAATTAAAGGTTCGAGTAGCCCATTAGGCAGCGGTCCACCTCGGCGGCGCAATCGCGGCCCTCGCGCAGACCCCACACCACAAGGCTCTGGCCGCGGCGCATATCGCCGCAAACGAACACCTTTTCCACGTTGGTCTTGAAGCTGTGGTCTGCCACGTTGCCGCGGGCGGTCAGCTCTACACCAAATGCATCGGCCACGTAATTTTCGCAGCCGGTAAAGCCTGCGGCGATGAACGCCAGCTGGCAGTTGTAGGTGAATTCTTCACCGGTGGGCACCATGCTGGTACGACCGGTCTCGGGGTTCCGTTCCGGCTTCAGGTAGGAGATGATAGCACCGGTCAGATTGCCTGCATCATCCTTCAAAAATTCCTTCACGGTGGTCTGGTACACGCGCGGGTCCTTGCCAAACTTTGCAAGACACTCGGTCTGGCCGTAGTCCACCTTCAGCACACGGGGCCACTCCGGCCACGGGTTGGAGGCTGCACGCTCCTTGGGCGGCTGCGGCATCATTTCCAGTGCCACCAGAT
>ERZ860322.1737-NODE-1737-length-11796-cov-2.953837_pt1 | contig 11796 bp, 10 predicted proteins | sample MGYA00509979_ERZ860322 | MGnify/ENA primary metagenome ERZ860322 (study PRJEB30046, sample SAMN00715217) | human gut metagenome | study: EMG produced TPA metagenomics assembly of the A metagenome-wide association study of gut microbiota in type 2...
CCCTATTCGGTCGTGCTGCTCGACGAGATCGAGAAGGCGCATCCCGACGTGTTCAACATCCTGTTGCAGGTGCTCGACGACGGACGGCTTACCGATAACAAGGGGCGTACGGTCGATTTCCGCAATACGATTATCATCATGACCTCCAACATGGGGGCACAGGTTATCCAGGAGAATTTCGCTCCGGCTTTCGACGGCAATAAAATTTCGCCGGAAGTGGTTGAAAAGACGCGTCTGGAGGTGATCGAGCAGTTGAAGATGCAGCTCAAGCCCGAGTTCCTGAACCGTATCGACGAGATCGTGATGTTCGAGCCGCTGACGCACGAAGATATCGGGCGGATCGTCGATATTCAGATGAATATAGTCCGTAAACTGTTGAAGGAAAACAACATCGAGCTCGACTATACGAAGAAGGCGAAAGAGTGGATCGCCCGCATAGGTTACGATCCGTTGTACGGCGCACGTCCCGTCAAGCGTACGATTCAGCGTTACGTGGTGAACGATCTGTCGAAGCGGATTTTGGCGGGCGATGTCAATCGCGAGCATCCGATCGTCATCGATGCCGACGCCGATGGCCTGACCTTCAAGAACTAAAGGCGAAGCGCTTTTGTCAGGTAGATATTCGTATTCGTGAAAAATCCCCGCTGTTTTTACAGCGGGGATTTTTTATGGGACAGGTCGGTTTAGCGCACCGAAAATCCTTCATCGGCTTTCATCGGCACCGGTTTGTCGCGGTAGAAGCCGCTTTCGAGCTTGTCGCGGATGGCTTTGAACGCCTCGATCGTGAACTTCACGTCGTCGAGCGTGTGGGCTGCCGTCGGGATCAGGCGCAGGATGATTTCGCCTTTCGGGATCACCGGATAGACCACTACCGAGCAGAAGAGGTTGTGCTTCTCGCGCAGATCGACGATCAGGTTGGTCGCTTCGGGGATGCCGCCTTTCATATAGACGGGGGTTACGGGCGACTGGGTTACACCGATCTCGAATCCGTTCTCCTTCAGTCCGCCTTGCAGGGCACGGGTAATTTCCCAGAGCTTCTCCTGGTATTCGGGGTGCTTGCGGATCAGATCCAGACGCTTCAGCGCGCCGATGACCATCGGCATCGGGAGCGACTTGGCGTAGAGCTGCGAACGCATGTTGTAACGCAGCAGGTTGATAAGCCAGCGGGGACCGCAGACGAAAGCTCCGATGCCGGCCATCGATTTGGCGAAGGTGTTGAACAGCACATCCACACCGTCCACGACGCCGAAGTGAGCGGCCGTACCCCGTCCATGGGGCCCCATCGTGCCGAAGCCGTGGGCGTCATCGACCAGCAGACGGAAGTTGAAATCTTTCTTCATCGCCACGATCTCGTCCAGTTTGCCCAGGTCGCCCTTCATGCCGAATACGCCTTCGGTGATGACGAGTACGCCGCCGTTCTGCTGCTCCGCCAGTTCCGTGGCGTGTTTGAGTTGCAGGCGCAGCGACGCCATGTCGTTATGGCCATATACGAAACGCTTGCCCTTGTGCATGCGCAGGCCGTCGATGATGCAGGCGTGTGCCTCGGCGTCATAGACCACCACGTCGCGCGGGGTGAGCAGGCAGTCGATGATCGAGATCATGCCCTGGTAGCCGAAGTTCAGCAGGAAGGCGTCGGGTTTGCCGACGAACTCTGCCAGTTCGCGCTCCAACTGTTCGTGGTATTTGGTCTGACCGCTCATCATGCGGGCGCCCATCGGGGCTGCCATGCCGAATTCGGCGGCACCTTTGGCGTCGGCTTCGCGCACTTCGGGGTGATTGGCCAGGCCCAGGTAGTTGTTCAGGCTCCAGTTCAGCATCTTCTGTCCCCGGAAGGTCATGTGGGGACCGATTTCTCCTTCGAGTTTGGGGAATGCGAAGTACCCGTGAGCATAGCCCATGTACATACCGATAGGGCCTCCGGCATTCTTTTCGAGGCGTTCAAAAATATCTACCATACGAGTTCGTTATTTGATTTTAAGATTATGCGTTTCAGTACTCCACAAAAGTAAAAATAATTGTCGGGATGTTCAAACCTCCCGGATTCTTTTCGTGAAAAGTGGTATAAATACTTACTGTTTGTCACCGGATAAGCGGTATTGTATTTGTCCAGGCATCCCGTTTTCCCGGTCGTTGTTTTCGTGGTTTCCTGTATTTCTTTAGTATAGATTTCCTGCGCTGTTCTTCGGTCGTCTTTTTGAGTTCTTCTTTACGGGCATCGTCCCGTGTTTTTTTATCGCTTGTCCCGTTTCTGAATTCAGGTGAAGAGATGGAGGTATATGTTCCCAAATAACGATAAACTTTTCGTCGGGTCAATCTTGATTTTCCGGAACTTTCGTGCGAAATTTGTCCGTACAATACCCCGCGTGGTGTTCGTATTTGAAAAACATTTTCTAACTTTGTCCTGCCTGCCCGTATGGGCGGCGACATATTAGTTTAGTGAAAGTGTTTCGCTAATCCTTGGCAGGAAATCTGGTAAATTTCAAAGTACAAGGATAGGCAATACGACACTCATCACCGTGCGTAGTTATATATCATTATCCAGATATAGACTATTCGGTGTGGGGTATTGTTTATTTGTACTTGGGCTTACCAGAGCCTCCTGCCAGATAAACGAACGACTCCACACTTTCTTTTTATTCGTAACCCATCGTAGTAGGAGTCGATACGGTACAAATCTTATTTTTATGAAACAAAAAGCTTTTGCCTGGGGATTCATTTTCTTTTTTGTCGTCACATTTATTGCGCTTTGGGGGGATGATGGATTTTCATCAATAGACATTTGGGGATTTGTTCTTGTATGTATTCCATGCGGTTTTGTCGGTTTTTTAGGCGGTGCTATTGCGATGGTAATGGTTAAAAATAAAAGGAAAGAAGACGAGGAATAATTTATCTGCCTATAATTGATCGAAGCGGAAATTAAATTACAGGAATCGCAGAAAAGATGAATTTATGAAAAAAATACTACCTATTATTGGCTTGGCCTGGTTGCTGTTGTCGTGTAACAGCGAACAAAAATACAGGCAGTTGGCTGAAGAGTTTTTGAAAGATATTCCTTCCGAAAGGGTCATAGCTACATTTACGGATGTGGATCGGCATTGTATTTTTTACATTAAAGAGGCTGAGTTCGATGAGGGAAAAACCTTTTTGGTAGAAGGTGATGCCGGAGGGGATAAATACCATAATATTATAAAGTATGATCTTAAAACAAAAGAGTATTCAAGAATATTACGGAACGATAATACGGAATTGACTGCAGGTTTGGAGGATGCCGCCGAATTCGCTGTAATCGACCATTTTGAAGCTAACAGCAATTTTATTTTGATTGCTTCCACGATCAGATATGCCCACTTGTTTGGTCGGTATTCTTATGATAAACTCGCTTTATATAATGTAGATGAAAACCGATGGCATTATCTCGGCGGATTTCCGAGTTCGGATATACAAATGACGGAAGAGAGAATATGGTGTCGTTCAGAATATTTCCCGTTTGTTTACAGTGATTATTTCGGGCCTTTGAAATGGGTAAAAGTATTCGATATGAATGGGGATTGCATTGAAAATTATGTGTATGACGAGTTATCCCAGAAATCTTATGATGCTCACAGGTTGATAGAGAATGAAGATGTCGATTATGCGAACGAGCTGTTTGGGGAAAATTTCGAGTCCTATATGAAGGGAATTACCTATTCGGCCGATAACCTTATTGAAGAGCATAGTAAGAATCCTGTGGTTTTCGATAACACCTATGACGGTCAGGAGATGCTGATTTTGGGGATTGTCGCTGATCTGGTGAGGGACGAGGAGCGGGATTGGAAGTGGATGCTTATCGACTGGGTGACTGTTACTCACTACTATTATTATATCGAGTTGCGGGGAGAAGATCACTTTTTCGACACCTTGACTTTTAAAGTGGAGAGTGAAGATGAACTCGCGAAGGTCAATAAAGGAGAAGGGGCGTTCATCCGGGCTAAATACAAAGATGGCCGGTTCGTGGATTGCAAGGTGGTGGACCAGAAAATCTGGGAGGAATATATGGAGCAATACAAGGAATATCTGCGTCAGCAAAGAGGGGATTCTTTGTAAGGACCGCAGCTTATCGGTGTTAGGACGATTTATGCTCGGTAGCCTGCGATGTCGAGTCTTTGCAAATTTACCGTTGCGGTTTGCGATCGGAACTGTATATCCGATTCTATCTTGTGGCTGGGGAGGCAGAGCCAATGGGTGTGTATTTTTCCTCTGCCTCCTTTTTTTCGAGAGGGGCCGGAGCGAAATATCTGCCTTCGTCTTATCGGTAAGTGAATGCGCATATAAAAATTCAGCCGGACTTCTTTACAAGTCCGGCTGAATCGGAAAAATACTTTTATACAAGAAAAATTCGCTTAATTGATGTTTTTACGGTCGGGAACCGTGTTGGGCGATGCAGCTTCCATGTCGGTTTGCAGCTTGACCATCTGAATGGCCGCCGCCGCCGCTTCGTTGCCCTTGTTTCCGTATTTTCCGCCCGCGCGGTCGAATGCCTGTTGCTGGTCGTTCACCGTCAGGATACCGAATGCTACAGGCATATTCCACTGTATCTGCAACTGGGTGATACCCTGTGTCACGCCCTGGCAGATGAAATCGAAATGGCGGGTTTCACCCTGAACGACGCAGCCCAGAGCGATCACCGCATCCACGTCCGTATATTCGGCGAAAAACTGGGTACCGAGAGTCAGCTCGAAAGTGCCGGGGACATATTTGATCTGAATATTCAGGTCGCTGCATCCGGCGCTGCGGAGGGTTTGGACCGCTCCCTCGAGCAGGGCTTCCGTGATTTCCCGGTTCCACTCCGCTACGACGATGCCGAACTTCATATCGGCTGCCGACGGCAGCGGGGCGTCCAACTGCGAAAGGTTGTGATGCTTGGTTGACATGCTTGGATTCGGGTGTTTCGCGTTATTGCTGGATCGTGCCCATCAGTTTTTCTGCATTCTGTGCTTCGGCCGATGCAGGGAATTCGTTTTGAATCCGCTGGGCGAATCCGAGCGCCTGCTCTTTGTTGCCCATGGCATTGGCTGCCAGAGCCGCTTTACGCAGGTACATCGGGGCCGTCAGGTTGTTGTCCGAAACCTTGGCTGCCTTCTCGAACAGTTTGATCGCTGCGGCATAATCGCCCTTCTCGACGGCGATATCGCCCTGCAGACCTATGTTCTGGGCATTGACGATCTCTGCGGGAATGCCTTTGGCCGGTTTGTATTTTGCCAGGTAGGTGGCCGCGTTGTCCAAGTCGCCTAAACGCAGGTAGCAGATGCCGGCATAGTGCTTGGCCAGGTTGCCCGCACGCGTGGAACCGTACTGGTCGATGACATCGAGGAAGCCGGGGCCGTTGGCATCGCCTTCGAGAGCCAGCTGGTATTCGGGCGTGGTCGATTCGAACCGGTACTGGGCCTGAGCGATCATCTCGGCCGCCTTACGCTCGCGGGGCTGTGAGATCAACTGTCGATAGCCGAAGATGGCTGCGGCGAGTACGAAGAGGGCCAGCAGCGCGATGATCATCGATTTGCTGTTTTTCTCGAAAAACATCTCGGTTTTATTCATCGCTGTGCCGAGTGCTTCCTGCTCGTTTTGCTTTGTCATAGAAATATGCAGTTTTAGTTTGAATTTTCGCTTCTAACGTGCAAAAATACATTTTTTCTTTGAATAATGCCAATATCTGCCGAGAATTGTAGAGCCGCCACGAAGAAAAAAGATGAATTTCACCGGATGATGACCGCATTGACCAGTCGGATTTTCGAGCGGCGGTTGATTTCGGCGCCCAAGGCTTCGCGCTGGTAGAAAAGTTCGTTGCGCAGAATGCTCGAACGGATGCGGACGTGCAGAATGTGATTTTCGAGCCGCAGCTCGGTGGTTTCGGCGTCGGCTGCCGGACCGACGATCTCGCGCCAGGTGTCGCGCAGCCGTCCTTCGGCGACTTTGGCGGCGACGTAAGGACGCTGGAAAAATTCGTCGAGCAGTTCGCCGACGGTGACCGTCTTGCTTCGTTTCATCGCACGATTCCTCCGTTTTCGACCGTGAAGAGCGAGTAGTCGTCACCTGTTTTGTCCAGAATGGTGCGCAGACGCGTCGGGTTGCAGTCGGTGATGAAGATCTGTCCGAAACCGTCGTCCCCGACCAGCCGGATGAGCTGTTCGACCCGCCCGGCGTCGAGTTTGTCGAAGAGGTCGTCCAGCAGCAGGATCGGTTTTTCCCCTTTGGCTTGGGCGACCAGGGCATATTGGGCGAGTTTGAGAGCGATCAGAAACGATTTTTGCTGTCCCTGCGAACCGTATTTGCGCAGGGGATAGCCGCCGATGTGGAGTACCAGGTCGTCGCGGTGGATGCCCGCAGTGGTGAATCCGTTGACGAAATCCTTTTCCCGGGACTTGAGCAGCAACTCTTCGAAGGGGGTGTCGTTCAGCTCCGAGCGGTATTCGAGCGTCACCTGTTCGCGGTCGCTGGAGAGGTGGCGGTAGTATCGGGCGACTTCGGGTTCGAGCAGAGCTGCGATTTCGCTGCGTTTGCGGTGGATGATGCCTCCCTGTTCGACCAGCTGACGGTCGTATATGCAGAGCATCTGTTCGTCCCGCGAGATTTTGAGCAGGCGGTTGCGTTCGCCCAATACGGCGTTGTAGCGTACCAGAGCCTGCAGATAAGCACGGTCCAACTGGGAGATAAAACCGTTCAGGTAGCGGCGGCGTTCGTCGGCGGCATCGCTGATGAGCATCGTGTCGGCCGGGGAGACGATCACCACCGGGATCAATCCCACGTGGTCCGAGAGTCGTTCGTACTCCTTGCCGTTGCGCTTGAGCACCTTGCCGCCCTTGCGCGAGAAGCTGCACACGATGGTTTCCCGCTTGCCGGCATCGCTCGCATAGGTCCCTTCGACGAGGAAGAAGTCGGCGCCGTGGCGGATGCTCTGCCCGTCGGTCATCGGCAGCGACGACTTGCACATCGAGAGGTAGTAAACGGCGTCCACGACGTTGGTTTTGCCCGCGCCGTTGTCGCCCACCAGGCAGTTGATGCCGGGGCACAGCGCGAGTTCCTCCTGGGAGATGTTTTTGAAATTCAGCAGCGCTATTTTCTTCAGATGCATAGGACAAAAATACAAAAAATCCGGACACGACATTGCACATTGTGAATAGTTTTGTATCTTTGCAAACTATCGTACGAATTATAAACTAATAACACAATAAGCAATATGGCAAAGCAGAACGTCGCCGAGCAGGAAACCCTCGGCGAAGCAATGAACAAAACGGAGTTGTTTTTCGAGAGGAACGGCCGGACGATGTCCTACGTTTTCCTCGGTCTGCTCGTCCTCGCAGCCCTCGTTTTCGGCTACCGCTCGCTGATCCTCCAGCCCCGCGCCACGAAGGCCGCCGAGATGATCGCCGAGGCGCAGAACCGTTTCGAAGGCGAGAACCCCGATTTCGAGACGGCGCTGCTGGGCGACGACAACGCGGCCGGTTTCCTCGACGTGATCGAGAAGTACGGCTCGACGCCTTCGGGCAACCTCGCCAAGCATTATGCGGGCATCTGCTACCTGCGTACGGGCGATCTGGAGAACGCCGCCAAATACCTGGCGAAGTTCTCGCAGCTGAAAGGTATCCCCGGGGAGCTGATCAACGCACAGAACTACGGTTTGCAGGGCGATATCGCCGTTGAGCAGCAGGACTACGCCAGGGCGGTGAAGTTCTACGAGAAGGCCGTGAAGGCCGCCGACAACAACCTGACGGCCCCGATGTACCTGCGCAAGGCAGGTCTTGCGGAGCAGGCGCAGGGCAATGAGCAGAAAGCCGCGGCTTTCTATGAAGAGATCATGACTTCGTATCCCGCCTCGATGGAGGCCCGCGATGCGGAAAAGCTGCTCGGCAGCATCAAATAGCGAAAGACGATGGCGACCAAGAATCACAACCTTTCCAAATTCGACTCACCCCTGCCTTCGGCCGCTGACATGCGGTTCGGTATCGTCGTGGCCGAGTGGAACCGCGAGGTCACCGAGGCCCTGCTGGAGGGAGCCGTGCGCACGCTGCGCGCCGCCGGGTGCCCCGATATGAATATCCAGGTCAAATATGTCCCGGGCACGTTCGAACTTTCGCTCGGCGCGCAGTTCTTCGCGGAGTATACCGACGTGGACGCCGTCATCGCTCTCGGATGCGTTATCCAGGGCGACACGCGCCACTTCGATTTCATCTGTCAGGGCGTGACGCAGGGCATTACGCAGCTGCAAATCCAGTGGAACATGCCCATCGCTTTCGGCGTGCTGACGGTGGGCGACATGCAGCAGGCCCTCGACCGCTGCGGCGGCCGTCACGGCAACAAGGGCGACGAGGCTGCGGCCACGGCCATCAACATGGTGAAGTTGCAGATCGACATGGAGGCGGCTTCGCCCGACCACGAACCCGACCGGCGCAATATCAACTGATTGCCGCTTTCTGGCGGCGATCTTTCGCACATCCTTTAAACGAGGCGGATGGACAGTACCGAAGTACATTCCATCCGCCTCGTTCTTTTGCTGTCCGGCGTTCGTTCGTCTGATCCGTTCCCGCCGCTCGCCCGGACTTGTTCAACTGTCGCCGCTTCGGCCGGTCATTGGGCCTTTTCGAGCGTGATGCGCTCCGAATAGCGGCGTCCGAAACGGTCCGTGGCGACTACCTCGATCGTCTGTGCCGAAGCCGAAGGACGCGCTTTGAAATAGAAGTCCGAGATGCGGGGATGCTGCGATTTGGCGAGTTTCCGCCCGGCGTTTTTCAGAGAGTCGAGATGCGCCGCATAGTCGGGATCGACGATCTGGATGCGCTGCATTGCGCCGCGGTAGCGGCCGTCCTCGTACCAGACGACGGTCCAGCAGGGGTCCCAGTTCCAGATTTTGGCCACGACGCTTCCGGGAAACGCTTCCACCTGCCCGGGCTGCCATACCCGCAGTTGCCGTACGGCCGGAGACCCGAGGCTCCGGTACTCCCACGAGAACTCTCCGCCGCACTCGCGGAAGAGCTGGTAGCCTTTGGGCGTGCCGTCCTTGTTGATCGGGTCGTACCACAGATTTCCGCAGATCTGTGCCACGTTGTGCTCCACCACTCCTTCGCGGATGTCGTAGTTCGAGTTGACGTGCGTGTGTCCCGTGATGAAATGCAGTTCGTGGCCGGCAAAGGCGTCCATCAGCCTGGCGGCCGACTCCATGACCTGATTGCCTTTCCAGGCCTTCATGGCCGGGGCGTGCATGGCTACGCAGACGCGCGACCCGGCGGGCAGCCGCCGGGCGTATTCCGCGGCCCAGGCCAGTTGCAGCGAGTCGATCTGCTCGTCGTATTTCTTCGCTCCGTGGTAGACGATGTCGTCGAGGACGATGTAGTGGGTCCGTCCCATGTCGAAGGCGTAGTAGGTGGGGCCGAAATGGTTCCGGTAGTTCTCCGTGGCCTCCCGGTCGGTGTATTTGTTCCGGTCGTGGTCGTGGTTGCCGATCACGCCGTAGACCGGTATTCCGAGCGATGCGAACTGCTCGCGGACGCCGGCGAACAGCTCCGGAGAGTCCCAGACGATGTCGCCGAGCAGCAGCGCCGCCTGTGCCGTGCCCCGTTGCTTCCCGAGGGCGGTCGCGCGTTGCAGTTCGGGGATGATCTCGGTTCGGAGCCGGTCGAAATGCGCCGCGGTTTTGGGCTGCGGGTCGCCGATCGCCAGCAATTCGTAAACCTCGCCCGTGGCCGGCCACGGACGCAGCTCGAAATCGTAACGCTTCGTGGAAGCGGCGTAGGGCCGGAAGAATTGCGGGATGTCCTGCTCCATGGGGGCCAGGTAGCCGGAAGGGGTTACGATGCTGATGAACAGCGCGTCGTCGTCGGCGTCGAGGGTGAAAGTTCCGTCGGCGCCGCTTTCGGTGAAGGAGTGGCCGTCCGTGACGGTGACGCCGGAGACCGGCGTCCCGGCGCATTTGACCGTGCCCCGGATCGGGCGGGCCGTAACGGCTGCGCCGAGGCAGCAGACGAGCAGCAGGACAATGAATCGTTTCATGGTTTCGGTAGGTTTTGGGTTTCGTTCTGATCGGTGCGGGCCGCTAAAAGAGGCCCAGGTTATCCAGGAAGATCAGCAGCAGCACTGCCGGGCAGACGTAGCGCACGAGGAAGATGAACACCCCGTAGATACGGAATTTCAGCGTGCCGTTGTTGCTGATTTCGGCCTTGAGTATTTTCCGGTCGAGGCGCCAGCCGACGAATATGCAGGTGAAAAATCCGCCGGCGGGGAGCAGGATGTTGGCCGTAAGGTAGTCGAGCGAGTCGAAAATCGTGAGTCCGAAGATGTTCCATCCCTTCAGAACGCCCAGCGACAGCGATGCCACGGCGGCCAGCGCCATGCAGGCTCCGGTCGTGGACCATGCGGCGGCCCGCCGGCTCATGTGCCACTCCTCGTGCATGTAGGCCGTGATGACTTCGTGCAGGGAGATGGTCGAGGTGAGCGCCGCAACGACCAGCAGCAGAAAGAATACCGACGACCAGACCATGCTCAGCGGCATCGAGTTGAAGATGCCCGGCAGGGTGATGAATACGAGCGACGGTCCCGACGAGGGTTCGATGCCCACGCTGAACACCGCCGGGAAGATCACCACGCCGGCCAGCACGGCTACCAGCGTGTCGAGGATCGTGACGTTGAGTGCCGTGTGGCGCAGGTTGGTGTCGGGTTTGAAGTAGGAGGCGTAGGTGACCATCGTGCCGATGCCGATCGAGAGCGAGAAGAAGGCCTGCCCCAGCGCCACGAGCACCGTCGAGGGCGTCACCTTCGAGAAGTCGGGCCGGAACAGGAACCGAAGCCCCTCCTCGCCGCCGGGCATCAGCAGCGAGTGGATCGACAGTGCGATCAGGATGACGAACAGCAGGGGCATCAGCACCTTTGCCGAGCGTTCGATGCCTTTCTGCACGCCCATCGCGATGACGAAGTGCGTGGCCAGCACGAACAGCGCGGTGTAGAGCACGGGCCGCCACGGGTTCTGGATGAAATTCTCGAAAACGCTCTTGTATTCGTCGGCGGTGGTGTACCGGGCGAGGCTTCCCGTCACGGAGTGAACCATGTATTCGGCGGTCCATCCCGACACCACGAAGTAGAAGCCCAGGATCAGGAACGCCGCCACGACGCCGTTGTAGCCCAGGAAACTCCACTTGGGGGCGAGCGCCCGGTAGGCTCCCACGGCATTGCGGTGCGAGGCGCGTCCGACCGAGAATTCGGCCACCATGATGGGCAGTCCCAGCAGCAGGACGCAGAGAATGTAAATTACCAGAAAAGCTCCGCCGCCGTTGTCTCCGGCGACATAGGGGAACCGCCAGATATTTCCCAGCCCCACGGAACTTCCGGCCGCGACGAGCACGGCGCTCAATTTGCCGCCCAGCGTTGCGCGGCCGTGTGAATGATGCATATATCGGTTCTATTTGAAAAACTGCGCGCACGCAGCCGCGTGCGCGCAGTTTTCTATTTCTCCAGTACGACGCTCACCTTCTCCAGTTTGCCGCCGAGCGGGGGCGCCAGTTTCGAGACGGCGCATTTTCCGTGCCGGACCTGCCGGAACGAGGCGTAGACCGCCTCGATGATGTTCATCGCCACGCGCTCGATCGTGCGCTGGGTAATGCGCATCTGGAGCGAGACGACTTCGTAGACCGTGAGGTAGTTGACCGTCTGTTCGACGCTGTCCTCGGCGGCCGCGTCGCCCAGGCAGGCCGTGATCTCCAGGTCGACCGTGAAGCGGTTGCCGACCTTCCGTTCGAGTTCGTAGCAGCCGTGCAGCGCCCGGAACTCCATGCG
>ERZ860322.1747-NODE-1747-length-11738-cov-3.554994_pt1 | contig 11738 bp, 12 predicted proteins | sample MGYA00509979_ERZ860322 | MGnify/ENA primary metagenome ERZ860322 (study PRJEB30046, sample SAMN00715217) | human gut metagenome | study: EMG produced TPA metagenomics assembly of the A metagenome-wide association study of gut microbiota in type 2...
GCTACCGCGGCTGGACGATGAGCTGGCAGGGCGGCAGACAGCTGTCCTCCATGACCAAGGGCAGCGACACGCTGAGCTTCGCCTATAACGAATCCGGCCTGCGCACGAGCAAGACCGTCAACGGTGTAACTCACAGCTACGTCTGGCAGGGCAGCAAGCTAGCGGCGGATATTACTGATGCCTATGCCCTGTACTTCCACTATGACAGCACAGGCGATGTGATAGGCTTCACCAGAACCGCGAACGGCACTGACACAGAATATTTCTACGTCAAAAACTTCCAAGGTGACATTCTCAAGGTCATAACCGCAACCGGCACAGAAGCTGCCGCATACACCTACGACGCTTGGGGCAAGCTGCTCACTTCGACGGGCGACCTCGCAGATATAAACCCGTTGCGGTACAGGGGCTACTTCTACGATACCGAGACAAGTTTGTACTATCTCAAGTCTCGGTACTACGATCCAGAAGTAGGCAGATTTATAAATCCTGACGGGTATAATAGCACGGGTCAAGGAATCATAGGCACAAATATGTTTGCCTATTGTGGGAATGATCCTATTAACTACTTTGATTCAAGCGGATGTATCCCACAAGCAGTAAAAGATAGGGTTATTCACGATAAAGTTTTGGAATATATTTGCAATCAAGACAGTACAAAATCGCTACAATATACGGAAACCTGTATCTATTTGAATGGTATTGACTGGCGTGGGGGCTGGGGCTTTTGCGATTTGTATAATTCTGTAACGGGAGAGGTTTGGGAGCTGAAAAAGGATTCAAATAGTTGGCGCTGCAGTACAGTATTTGCAAACTTGCAATTAGGCAAATATGTTAACGGTGTATTGAAACATAATCCCGAATTAGATCTGTGCAGGCCATACACAACAATTATTTCTGACGGTAAGTTTCTTATCCCTACTGTATTTTATGAATATGAGGTAAGCTACAAAAACGAAGGAAATGGAATATTAAAATACAGCTACACAAAAACGCCAACAGAAGAACTTCTGGCAATTAAAGCCGCAATTGGTGCTGCTGGTGCAGCACTTGAAAGTGCTGCACAGGCGATATTGGGGTGGCGCAGTAAAGCAAAACGCGGAATATATTTTCCGGAACCGGCCTAAAGGAGAGAGTCGTTATGCTTGATAATGCAACATTTGAGGCGCTATGCGTCCTCATGGAGGCGCATCACTTTACACGTCGAGGGAACGCTTTTTTTCGAGCATACAATGGGGTGATCGAAGTTATTAAGTTTTGTTACGAACCGCATGGGGCACGCTATGATCTCTTGGTTGGAATGCATTCAATGTACTCTGAGTTAAAAGCGCAGTGGTTCACGTCACGCGGATGTATTCCCAGCTTTTCTGTTATGAAGTTTATAGATGTTTATGATACATCAATAAGTGTTCCAGAAGGCTTTCAGGTTTCTCCGCCAGTATCCCCTGATGTGCAGTTAGCCATTCTCAGATACCACGGGATGCCTTGGCTTGACACCATTACGTCACAGCTTCGGTTTGCAAACGGATGGACATATTTATCTCTGATGGGCTGCCGGCACATAAAAACGCTCCCCAGTACTCAGCTTTTGCCACTCTATGCGCCATATCTAAAGTGTAAAGAATACGGCGCCGCTGAGGTTATCATTGACCGTAAGATAGAGCAGAGCCGTAATGCATTACAGCAGCGATTAAAGGACGGTTCCATAAGTAATAAGATGGTGTATTCTAATAGCGAACGTTGGCAGAATTTGAAAGAACTCGCCGCTTCACATGATGAAGAAAGGATAAATGCATATCTTACGAGAAATTATAATCAAAACTATGAATACGTTAAGTTTTGCATAAGGGACTTTATATAATATAGTCTCATCCTTAGCCTGCTGGATAAGTCATGACGGCTTCCGTCACCGCGGGCGACCGGAACACCGTCACCTACGCAAACGACAGCAACCGCTCGCTTGTAAACTCCGTCACTGACGCGAAGGGCGTCGCCACCGGATACAGCTACGACAGCATGAGAAGGCTGCTTGCAACCGCCTGCGGGGACGCCGCGGTCACGAACAGCTACACAGACGACCTTTTGTCCTCCCTCTCGCATACCAACACCAGCGGCAAGACTACGACCTACAGCTTCGTCTACGGTGCGGCTGACCTTCAGACGGCGGTGAACATAGGCAGCCGGAACCTCGTCAGCAACGCATACAATTCCGGTACGTGGACGCTTTCCTCCCAGACCTACGGCAACGGGGACTACTGGAAGTACTTCTACGACAATATGGACACCCTCACCAGTCGGTTCACGAACTGCTCGGACAACGAGGGCATAGGCTTCTACTACACCTATAACGGCAAAGGAAAGCTTGTCCGTATTGAGATGAAGTCCGTCACGATAGCAGACGGCGCAGTCACCGGCGGGACGCTGCTCTCGTCCGAGAACTATCTGTACGACGGTTCCGACCGGCTCATCCGCGTGGTCGAGACTGACGGAAACAACGTCGTAAAGCATGACTTCAGCTGGACATATGATGCAAAGGACAATGTCACGGCGCTGACCGAGAGCATAGGCGGCAAAAGCTTCAGCTATACATACGCCTATGACGACGACAGCCGTCCGACCACATTCGGCTACGGCGATGTCACCAAGCAGATAACCTATGACGGTCATGGCCGCAGCTCCGGGACGACGGTCAAGAACGGCAGCAGCACCGTTCTCGGTACTGGCTACGCCTACCGCGACGTTGACAGCACATATACCACCACACAGGTCAAGTCTGTCACAAACTCCTACGGCGGCAAGACTGCTAACTTCAACTACACTTACGACGCCAACGGAAATATACTCTCCGTCTCCGGTGCTCAGACCGTAACATACGAGTATGATGATCTCGGCCAGCTCATAACCGAGACGATAGGTACCGGCGACGATCAGGTAATAATTCGTTACACCTACGATAACGGCGGCAATCTCATCAAGAAAGTCCGCGAATACACCACCGAGGCACCGGAACCCGAACCGACGCCAGAACCCGAACCTGAACCGACGCCTGTTCCTGAGCCTGAGCCTGAACCGGAACCAGACCCGACTCCTACTCCCACGCCTACACCGACGCCTATACCTACGCCTACTCCGACACCCGAACCTACTCCAAAGCCTTCCCGTGAACCTATCCCCATCAACCCGCCGGTCACGCCTACACCGTCCATAATGAGCCTCGGCGACAGCGACACTGCCGTCAACAGCTCTGACCGTGTGACGGTTCAGGAGGAAACGCTCTACACCTATGGCGACGCTGAGTGGGGCGACCTGCTCACAGCATATGACGGCGAGGAGATAACATACGACGGCATAGGCAATCCCTTGAGCTACCGCGGCTGGACGATGAGCTGGCAGGGCGGCAGACAGCTGTCCTCCATGACAAAGGGCAGCGACACGCTGAGCTTTGCCTATAACGAGTCCGGCCTACGCACGAGCAAGACTGTTAACGGTGTAACTCACAACTACGTCTGGCAGGGTTCGAAGCTTGCCGCGGACATTACTGATGCCTACGCGCTGTATTTCCACTACGATTCTTCCGGCGATGTGATAGGCTTCACCCGAACTGCGAACGGCGCTGACACAGAATACTTCTACGTCAAGAACCTTCAGGGTGATATTCTCAAGGTCATAACCTCAACCGGCACTGAAGCGGCCACATACACCTACGACGCTTGGGGCAAACTGCTTACTTCGACGGGTGATATGGCTGAAATAAACCCGCTGCGGTATAGAGGGTATTACTACGACGCAGAAACAAGCCTGTACTATCTCCAGAGCAGATATTATGACCCGGAGGTCTGCAGGTTCATAAACACTGACTCGTTTGCTACGACCGACATCGACGGCGTACTCTCCGCAAATATGTTCGCATATTGCGAGAATAACCCGGTTATCAATGAAGATCCTACTGGAGCTATCGCACTGACAACACTTATTCTAATTGGATCTGCTGTTTTTGGCGTCGCAACAGCTTTGTATACTGGGTATGAAATGAGACAAGCAGGGTATGGTTGGGATGATACTATATTCTACTCTCTCGGTGCCGGCATCTGTGCTTTTGGAACAGTATATACACTCGGTTCTTCGCTCTACTCTCTATACTGTAGCATGAGCTGGTATTACGGCTATGCCCCTATTACTGAAATAGGTACAAAAAATAATTCGATACCGCAAGAAGCTTATGACACTTACGAATATGTTACATCCCACAACGGAACTCCGAAGAATGGTTATAAAGGCGGCTCAACATACGCTAACGACGGGCGTGCTGGCTCTGCCGTACTTCCTGAAGAATATGCACCGTTTAGGGAGTATGATATATATCCTAAAATAAAGAATGTTAGTCGTGGAACAGAAAGAATTGTCATAAGCGACACGGGTTCAAGTGCTTGGTACACATCAGATCATTACAAGACTTTTGTCAGGTTGTTAACTAAATAAGCCGGAGGTGCTTTATGCTGCAAGAAACTTCTTATACAGACGACCAGCTATATACAATCATGTGCTTAGCATCACAGCATGATGCATATGTGTCCTTTGTGCGAGGTAAATTATGTGGAACTGTTGACGATTTCTTCAAAGAAATTTCAGCTTCTATGCGCTTTCCCAGCTATTTTGGGTGGAACTGGGACGCTTTTGATGAGTGCATAACTGATCTAGAATGGCTGAAGTTTTCAGGTCTTCTCATTGTGATTGATGATTTTAATTATATCTTCCATACTGAAGACTGCCCAAGCATATATAGAGCCCTCTTAACTAAGCATTTAAATATAGCTATAGACTTTTGGAACCATAACAAAACTCCAATCTCTGTATATTTAAATATTAAGCACTAAACGCATCTCTGAAGGAATAAAATGGCGGCCTAAATACGCTCCAGCAGCGGCACAGTCAGCGGCAGCGGAACGACTACTTCCTACACCTACGGCGACGCTTAATGGGGCGACCTTCTGACCGCGTACAATGGCGAGGAGATAACATACGACGGCATAGGCAACCCGCTTAGCTACCGTGGCTGGACTATGAGCTGGCAGGGCGGCAGACAGCTGGCAAGCATGGCAAAGGGCAGCGACACGCTGAACTTTGTCTATAACGAGTCCGGCCTGCGCACGAGCAAGACCGTCAACGGTGTAACTCGCAGCTACGTCTGGCAGGGTTCGAAGCTTGCCGCGGACATAACCGACGCATACGCCCTGTACTTCCACTATGATTCCTCCGGTGAGGTCATAGGCTTCACCCGAACTGCGAACGGCGCTGACACCGAATACTTCTACGTTAAGAACCTTCAGGGCGACATTCTCAAAGTCATAACCGCAACCGGTACTGAAGCTGCCACATATACTTACGACGCTTGGGGCAGAGTTCTCACATCCACCGGCGACATAGCAGATGTAAACCCGCTGAGGTATAGAGGCTACTTCTATGATACCGAGACAAGTTTGTACTATCTCAAGTCTCGGTACTACGATCCGGAAGTAGGCAGGTTCATAAACTCCGACGCATATGCTACCACTAATATAACTAACTTACTTGCTTCAAATGCATTTCTGTACTGTTATAATTGCCCAACCTGTTATGCAGATGACTCTGGCGAAGACCCCTTTGGCAGGCTTAATATTATTGATTATGCATTTATACACAGAATGGTGCAATTAAAGTGTCAGAAAGATTACGGATGGAGCATGGAAGTTGGCGTTAAGTATATTGATTTGAATGGCAAATTTCGCCGAGGTAGGCTGGATTTATATGATGAGTTAACAAATTAGTATTATGAAGTAAAAAGTATCGGAGCCTCGCTCTTGCGTTCAACAGCACGGCAAATGAACAACTACGACATTTCAACGATAACTCGAAACCAGTTAACTCCCGGCCGAGGTACAGGCTGGTTCTGTGGTAGTTTTGAATACGGAATGTACGACGTCTATTATGAAAGCACTGGCTGTGGATTAATTGTATATGTTCCAACTATTAATGATGAGCGAAGAAATAAGGCAATCCTTACTGCCGCAGCTGTAGCAGTTGGCGCCGCACTTATTGCTTCAGGTGTGGGGGCCGGAGCAGGCGTTGTTGTGATGGCAATTGCTTAAATAGGAAAGGAATATATAATGAACGAATTCAAATCCACTGCTGCTTATATCGGAGAGCCGATAGATTCCCGTGTACTAAGCCTACGGGCAAACTTCCGCGCTCTTTCAAGGGAACAGGTAAATGAAATCGCGCGGCTGTTAAAAAGGTTTATGGACGGAAGTTTTCCGGAACTTTATCTATCTTGGGATAACGGCGCCAGAAAGTGGCGGGAAAAAGCCGTAAACATGGAAATTGAAAGTGGAATTTGTGGGGTTAACGGTGCTTTTTTGAGCTTTATCGGCTGGCTTCGGAGCGATATAGTATATAATGCCATAAGTTTCAAAAAAGCATGGAATGCTATGGTGTGTCCATCGATTCCACAGATGTATGACAACTGCGCGGCGGATTATCCGGATTATTACGAAAACAATATCAGAAGTGTGGTGGAAGATCCGGAACAGCTAAAAAGTGCACTTCTCGACCTTTTTGCCGTCCCGGCGCATGAAAGCGTAAAACGCATGCATGGAGCCGATTTGAAAGGCGGAGTTACTGCGCGAAAGGCCGCCGACGGCTCTTTCTTCGGTGAGATGGAATTGGCGATAAGTCTTTTCTGCGTAAATTCAATGGTTGACATGATAGCCGATAAGCTGAACCTACTTGCAGGGCAACTGTGCAACGAACTTGTGAATATCAATGCTCATGTTGGTATTTCTGTTCCATGTATCGGCTCACAAAGCCCGTATATGAAATATTTCGGTTGCGGCGGAGGAACACCTGATTATAAAAACGGATTCTTCATGTGTAGTCTTTCTTGGGCAAATATTGTCTCGCGCATGACAGTTAACGACTTTGATTTAACGCTATCTCCCGATACAGGCATAGACGTATCAGTGTTGCCAAGTGGGGCAGTAATGGTGCGAAGCAGGAAAAAAGTAATGGAAGCAAATGTCACAGAACTTTGTCAAATGAAACGTAAGTTTTATGCGGCACTCTATCCCGGAAAATCTTTTTTACCATATGGAATCTTGAAACGAGGAATGTGGTCGCAAATAAGTCGTCCTCGCTGCGGCTGGGAACTTGTCCCAGTATTCGAAGACGAGATTGTGACTCACAAGGAAGGTATAGAGTTTAGACATAACTCGTTCTGCGGTTGAGTTGATACATCTGGCAGGGTTCGAAGCTTGCCGCAGACATTACCGACGCGTACGCCCTTTACTTCCACTATGATTCCTCCGGAGAGGTCATAGGCTTCACCAGAACCGCGAGTGGCGCTGACGCCGAATACTTCTACGTCAAGAACCTTCAGGGCGACATTCTCAAGGTCATAACCGCAACCGGTACTGAAGCTGCCACATACACTTACGACGCATGGGGTAAGCTGCTCACCTCGACCGGTGATATGGCTGAGGCCAATCCCATCCGCTATCGTGGTTATTACTACGATACCGAAACTGGCCTGTACTACCTCAAGTCTCGGTATTATGACCCGGAAGTCAGCAGGTTCATAAACTCCGACGCATATGCAAGCACCGGCCAAGGCATCCTTGGCGCAAACATGTTTACTTATTGTGATAACAATCCGATAATTTATGCGGATTTCTCTGGTACTATAAGTGAGCTTGTTATTCTACCGGTGGGTACTACTCTTGCTTCAATAGTATCAACTGCAGTCATTGCTGTCGCGGCTGTGGTAGCAGTTGTTGCGGTCGTATACTTGGTATACACTGCAGCCGACTATGTAGTTGACAATATAAACGAATATAATAGTCAACATAGCACTGCTAATATTGGGACAGCCGCTATACCTTCAGCTAAAACAACAGCCGACAGTTCGCTAGAAAAATCACAAGACAAAACGCGAGAAAAAATCAAAAAAAGTGACCCCCGGATTCATTATTGGGTTGCACTTTACATAGATTATGGCGGCAACCGAGGTACATATATCCCTGCGCAACCACTTCAGTATTTTCAAGCTATTGCTTATGTAAAATCCGGCGGAAGTGTTTTTGCCGATTCCCGTCATAATGCTTATAAATTAGCAATTGCGGTTGGACAAGGAAACCCTTATGTAAGGAAAGAGATTCACGGAGCTGAATATGATAATATTGGTTTCTGGAGTCATTATCATGCCGGTGGGCACAAAGGAGGGCATATTTTCTATGTGTAAAAAAGCCAAGATAGGCTACAATGTATTAACTGAAAATTATAGAACAATTATTCGTTATGCCGCAAAAACATCTGATAGTTTTTCGGTTGTTACAGAGCAAGTTAAACCTTTCAGCATAGTCCCGCCAAAATGCAAGCATGATGAAATTCTAAATTCAATATCTGACTATCTTATAAAACAGGTTGTAGGGGTAAAAAGCTGGCCCGGAACAAAAACATCTGCAAATCATATGGTTCTGAATATTTATCGTATGGTAAAATCAACGAGAAATTGGTTGAACGAGAGTCCAAACCTGTTTGTATATCGAGAAGATTTGCCGGAAGATATTTGCTTTTACCGTGATGGGAAGGCGTGGATGTATGCTACAACCCATGAACACGATATGACTATAATAAATCCGACTAACGAAGATATGGCTTTCTTTAAAACTATTGAAACGGCAATGTCATCGGGAGGGCGGTAAGTCGTAATTTATTTTTTGAGCATTATGCGAACCACTAACCTTCCCGTGAGTCCATGCTTCTAATCTCACGATTGATGAATAGAAATCTACACAGAGATTTGCTCCTTCTTTTGAAACCCAGGTGTGGGATGCAATTATATCGTTTTATGCCAGCTGATATCAAAGAAGAACGCAACGGTGGAAAGTCGTGGAACTGTGCCTACGTAACGGCAGCAATATTCTCAGCCGGGCGGAGTACACCTGCTCAAGCAGTGCTAAGGAAATCATTGAGAAGTTTTCACGAAAAAATTAGTTCTGAGCGGATATGCAATTAAAAATTTAACTTCGCAGCACAAGGCCGCAGGATTTTTCTGCGGCCTTGTATTATATATGATGTAGACTTCAAAGCAAACCATATCTCTCTGCCCAAAACTGCGTGGCTTTCGCTTTTTTGCAAATGAGACATTGTACAAGGTAAAACAAATCGCGCAATTGGCAAGAGCATAAGAGAAAGCAAATTATATTCTGCCTAAATCAGCATAACATGCCGCAATATATTTCAAAACAATTTTGCCATATATGACAATTTCGACGATTTTTGCCTCTATAACACCGTTTTTGCCCAGAAAATTGCATTTTGCGCTGAAGCCGTAGAAATCTAAAGAACATGAATTTATAATTAGCATATCCCACGAGGAGAGATTTAAAAGGAGGTCAAACATATGATAATTGAATTTCATCTCACAGGAGAAAATCGAAAAGCACTGGTAAAAGCCATTAGCGAGATTTTAGAAATTTCTGCCGAATATCAGTATATGCCGACCTGTGCATATAAAATCGGTGACTTTTACACTGTCACCAAAGAAGGCAATCTTGAAATCAGCGATTCAGCTGACGGAAAAGAAGTTGAGATGCTGATTGATGAACTGGTACACAGAGGCTATGATGTTCCGCTTGATGAAGAAGAAAACGGTTTGACAGTAGAGATGCCTTTGGAACTGGTTGATGATGCTACAATCGACAGGCTCAGAAAAATCGTAGAAAATAAGGGTGAACTTTTCAAGGCTGCATTCAAAACTGACAACCTTGAAATCGTCGCTGAAGCAGACAAGATTTGCTTTCCTTGGTTTACCGTTGAAAATGATGGTGATGCAGATGCCTACTGCATTTTCATTTCCATGCTCTGCGAATTTGCAAAGAATCAGAAACGTATCAATAACAAGCCTGAAACCACTGATAATCCCAAATACACAATGCGTTGTTATCTTCTTCGCTTGGGTATGATCGGTGCAAAGTACAAATCGGCAAGAAAGGCATTGCTCAGAAATCTTTCAGGCAGTTCAGCTTTCAGAAAGGCGGCAAATGATGAAGTTTCCGAATAAAAACTATCTGGCACAACTCCGAAAACAATACCCGATTGGAACGAAAATACAGCTGATTTCTATGCGTGATGAAAAATATCCCATTCTTCCGGGAACAATCGGTGAGGTCACTCATATCGATGATATGGGTTCCATACACATGAAATGGCAAAACGGCTCTTCTCTTGCCCTGATTCCAGAAGTGGATTCTTTCAAGGTTTTGGAAACCGAAAAATAAGGCAGAACCTATTCCATCGTACTGTATTTTACCATAGAAAATCAAGTAAAGCAAGACTGTATATTACACAATTATTCGGCGGATATACAGTCTGTTTTTCTGTTAATTTAGCCGCTTGATATGTCCTCCGTAATGCGGTAATATGTGATACAACGAAAGGGCAGAAAGCCCGAAATTACGGAGGAAAATACCATGAACGCTAAAACAGAAAGACAGATTGAAAACCTGAAAAATCAGACCATTGGGGTTGAAATTGAGATGAACCACATCACAAGAGAACGAGCTGCAAAGCTTGCCGCAGACTTTTTCGGAACAGGCAGATACGAATTCACAGCAAGCCGAAACGGATATAGCACCTGGTCAGCTTGGACGCACAAGGCAGAGAATGGAAATTCCAGAAAGACGTCAGCATTGCAGGATGCGATGCTGAAAAGTGCGAACTGGTTACACCGATTCTTCACTACGGCGACATTGAAATCTTACAGGAGCTTGTGAGAAGACTTCGCAAGGCAGGAGCAGTAAGCCACGCAGGGGTTGGGGCAGGAGTTCATATTCACATAGGAGCGAATGGACACACACCGCAGAGCCTGAGAAACCTTGCAAACATCATGGCAAGCCACGAAAGACTGATTGCAGATGCTTTGAAAATTGACCAGGGCAGAATGAACAGATATTGCAGAACGGTAAACCCAAGATTCATTGAACAGCTGAACAAAAAGAAACCCACCACAATGGCACAGTTTGCAGATATCTGGTACACAGCAAACGGTGCGAATTACGGAAGAAATCAACATTACAACGATAGCAGATACCATATGCTGAACTTCCATGCAACCTTTACAAAAAGCACAATCGAATTTCGACTTTTCCAGTTTGACAAGCCTACAGCAGAAAAGAAAAACGGACTTCACGCAGGACAATTGAAAAGCTACATTCAGCTTTGCCTTGCACTTTCCGAAATGGCAAAGGAACTGAAAACAGCAAGTCCAAAACCACAGCAAACGGAAAATCCAAAATTTGCAATGCGAACATGGCTGATTCGATTGGGACTGGTTGGCGAAGAGTTCTCCACAGCAAGAAGTTTTCTTACCAAGAACCTTGACGGAGATGCGGCTTTCAGATACGGCAGAGCCTGAAAAGGCTCGCCCTCAAGGGCAACGGGTGGCAACATCGCCGCCCACGTTGCTTTTGTGGGATAGTTTCCCTACTGAATGAACAACGCCACACAAGCCCACACAGCTCCTGATTTCGCAAAGTGTAATCTGAACAAATACCACACAAGAAAAGGCACAGATATTTTGTGGATTTAGCGGGTTGCATTCACTCCGAAAAAGAGTTAATATGTGACTACCGCAAAGCGGAATCTACAAAAAGGAGATTTGAAATGAAAAGATATTACCTTGCCTATGGTTCAAACCTCAATGT
>ERZ860322.1748-NODE-1748-length-11735-cov-2.472260_pt1 | contig 11735 bp, 8 predicted proteins | sample MGYA00509979_ERZ860322 | MGnify/ENA primary metagenome ERZ860322 (study PRJEB30046, sample SAMN00715217) | human gut metagenome | study: EMG produced TPA metagenomics assembly of the A metagenome-wide association study of gut microbiota in type 2...
CTTTTAACATCTGTGCTAAATTTTTGTTTAATTCATAACGATTTTCTGCCATAATAAAAAGCCTCCTAAAAATTTGTTTTTCTCAGTATATATTCATAGTGACTATATAGGAATAACCAATTTTGGAGACTTTTATAATACCAGATTTATTTCTTACAAAACCAATCCGATAAGAGTGTTTGTAATTAAACTCTTAATTATTTATTTGTTAGTAAAATACTCGTTGATGTTCTTTAATAACCCGTCTACTTCGATTCCATGAACCATACATGCTTCTTCAAGTGATTCTCCGATAGATGAAGGACATCCGATGCAATGCATTCCTGCGTTCATTAATACAACTGCAACACCTCTGTCGATGCTAAGTAATTCGCCCATTGTCATTTCCTTAGTAATATTAACTGCCATAACTTCCTCCTTGACCGTTTAAAATTTTATACTTTAGTAGTATAAACATATCCTGTTTTTTTATAAATGAGTAAAGCTATAAGCCGGGTTATGTCGTGGATGATCATCTATCTAGACATATTGTTGCCAATATGTTCAAGCGACCTACCCGAAAGCAAGCGGGCCACTTTATGCTTTCTGTTCAGTCTTGCTTCGAATGGGGTTTACAATGCCCTTTCTGTTACCAAAAAGGCGGTAGTCTCTTACACTGCCCTTTCACCCTTACCGGAGAATATCCGGCGGTCTGCTCTCTGTTGCACTTTCCTGGGAGTCACCTCCACCGGCCGTTAGCCGGCATCCTGCCCTATGAAGCCCGGACTTTCCTCGTCTGCGTCCTTTCGGCAATAGCATCCGCGACCATTTATCCTACTCACAAATAACTACAATATCATAAATCATACTTTAAAGCAACTTCCACCTGTAAATTCCCTAAGCAAAGAATTGTTTGGAACATTCTCATTTGAAGTTCCAACAACATAATCTAAAAACTTAAGAAGTCTTTTTGCTTCTAAATATTCTTCTGCATCTTTTGGCACACTAAACAATGCCGGTTCAGCATACTGCTTAAGTACCGCAAGTTCATAAACTAACGCTGAATTAAATATCGCATCTGCACATTCCTGATATGGGAAAATATTATTTTCCTCTCCTCTTCTTACGCGGTGCCACATTTCTATAGTTGCTGCAGCAGATGTGCCTCTTGTTCTTGCATCCCTTACAATTCTTCTTATAAGACGTAAATCCGTTGTAGGAATTCTATTATGTTCATCTACATTAAGTGGTGTAAGTGCACTTACATAAATTTTAAATTTAGATTCATTTGGCAATGAATATGACATCTTATCATTAAGGCAATGAATTCCTTCTATAACAAGAATATCGTCATCATTAAGTTTCAAATAATCTTTGTGATACTCTCTTTTTCCTGTAACGAAATTAAATTCAGGCATTTCAACCTTTTCACCTTTTAAAAGTCGCTCCATAATCTCGTTAAACAACTTTACATCTAAAGCTTCAATCACTTCATAATCTAACTTTCCATCTTCATCTACCGGAGTATCTTCTCTATTTTTAAAGAAGTTATCAACCGGAATTGGATGTGGCTTTAATCCCTGTGCCATAAGCTGAATTGATAATCTATGTGAAAATGAAGTCTTGCCTGAGGATGAAGGACCTGCTATCATAACAAATTTAACACCCTGTCTATTCGCTATTTCTGTCGCAATGTCAGCAATTTTCTTTTCCTGCAAAGCTTCCTGAACAAGCATAATATTTCCGATTGTTCCATTTGTTATTTTGTCATTTACGGCTCCAATTGTAGGAACCCCCATCATCTCTCCCCACTGTGTAGCTTCCTTTAATACTTCAAATACCTTTTCCTGTGGTTTAAATTCAGGCACCTTATCAGGCTCTTCTTTTGTAGGCATCTGAAGCACAAAACCATTGTCATATTGTATTAATTTAAAATATTTAAGTACTCCTGTTGAATATGTCATATATCCATAATAGTAATCATCGAATCCACCCATATGATATACATTTACACGGGATGATCTTCTGTACTTAAATAAATTTTCCTTGTCATACATTCCAAGTTCTCCGAAAAGCTTAATTGCTTCATCTGTCGACAAGGATTCCTTTGTTATAAGAACATCTTTTTCAACTAAGCCTCTCATTTCAGCTTCAACACTATCAAGCAATTTCTGCGTAACTGTAACTTTTCCATAAATTCGACAAAAATATCCTTTACTTACAGAATACTGTACTGATATTTTGTCTATGTTCTCACCGTCACACACTTTGTAAAATGCTTTCATCATTAAAAATGTCATAGAACGTCTGTAACAGTCATTACCAATCTTAGTATCCGTTGTAATAAACTTAACTTCACAGTCCTCATCAACTTTCTTTGATAATTCACACAAAACTCCATCGCATTCTGCTAAAACAATATCATTTGAATACTGATTTTTAAAATCTTTAGCAATTTCATACAATGTTGTCTTACTTGTATATTCTTTTTCCATAGAACCTACTTTGACTTTAACCATTCAAACCCCTTGCCTTTCTGTTTAACTTGCGTAACCGGCGAATTTCAATGTTTCGTCCTATTACGCTGTCATTACAATCCAAAACATCTAAAATCTGTGTGTATTTTTCATATTCTTTATCAAGGAACTCCTTAAATACATCACTTTGTTTTTCAATCAAACATCTTCCATAAATTAATTCTTCCGGTGAATATTTGTTCTGTTCTCTTCCCGGAACCACCTTCATAATTGTATAATATTTGCCATTATCTTTAACCATTGTTTCATCAATAATTTTCCAATTATTCTCCATCATGTTCTTTCTAACAAAATCCTTATCAGAATGAGGTGATAAAATCATCTCTTTAAGCGTTCCGATAACCGGAGAATTTTTTATAATGTCAATCATAAGTTCTCCACCCATTCCTGCGATAACAACTGACTGAACCATGCCCGGCTCAAGTTTTTCCATTCCATTTGACTGAATTGCTTTAATCTTATCCTGCAATTCTTCCATATGGATATTTTCTGTCGCCCTATCAATTGGGCCCTTATTAATATCCATTGCATATGCTTTCGGTGCGATTTTGTTCTTAGTTAAATAAATTGGAATATATCCATGATCTGTTCCTATGTCTGCCACCACATATCCCGGTGTAACCATGTCTGCAACTGCCTGTAGTCTTTTTGATAATGTCATTTGTACAACTCCTGATTTAATTTAATGTAATGTGTATTTTTCCAAGCTGTGCTTTAGCCTGAATTATATTCTGCATCTCAGAAATATCTGTTGCATTTTTTGCCCTGTCATCAAGGCTTTTCTTTTTTATAAGAATCACTGCATCATTAACTGCTTTTTCCTTTTCCTGCATAGTCAGATTTTGATTTATAAGTGGCGAATTAAACAATGCTGCCACTTTCTTATGCTCATCCTCATCTTGGAAATTGTCAATTATTTTTGCAGGATTTGCTTCATTTTCTTCCATCTGTGCCCAAAAAATGCCTGCCACTCTTTTATAAAAATCATCAGAAAAATCTGAAGGCGAAACATACTTTGCAACACATTCAAAAATATTTTTTTCTTCAATAAGCCAGGTTAACAAAATCTGCTGTGCAAGCACTACTGCCTCTTCCTTTTCTTTATTTCCTGACTTAATTGTTTCTTTTTCTTCTCTTTGTTTCTTTCCAATGTAATTAAGACCTTTCTTCTTGACAAGCTGTCTTAATCCATCTAACGGAATATTAAAAGTTCTGCATACTGATTCAAGATAGTTATTTCTTTCTATCTCATCTTCAAATTCCAAAAGCATATCTGCTACTTTATTATGAAATTCTGTCTTTTCAGATGGATCATATAAATTATATTCGTTCATAAGTGTTCCAACCTGGAATATAAAATAATTAGTAGCCTTCTCTATTCTTTCTTCATACGCTTCAGGTCCTAATGCCTTAATAAACTCATCAGGGTCTTTATAAGGCTTCATGCTTAATACTTTGATTGAAAGTCCGGCTTCTCTTAAAATAGGTATGGCTCTTAAAGCCGCTTTTATTCCCGCTCCATCGCTGTCAAATGTAAGGACAACCTCTTTTGCATATCTCTTAATAAGCGACGCATGACCTGAAGTAAATGATGTTCCAAGTGCAGCTACCGCATTATTAAATCCTGCCTGATGAAGAGATATAACATCCATATATCCCTCACAGATAAGTAAATAACCCTTTCTGCTTGTTCTTGCAATATTAAGTCCATATAAATTACGGCTTTTATCAAAAATCTTTGTTTCCGGAGAATTTAAGTATTTAGGCTTACCATCACCCATAACTCTTCCACCAAAGGCAATAACTTTATTATTTACATCCATAATAGGAAACATTACCCTGTTCCAGAATTTATCATGAACGCCCTTTTCTTCAAATGTAAATAATCCTGTTTCCTTTAAAATGTCATCCTTATATCCTTTGCTTTTCATATATTTATATAATGAATCACTGTATTTATCAGAATATCCAAGTCCAAAACCTGTAATTGTGTTATCTGACAATTCTCTTCCACGCAAATAATGATATGCCAAAGCACCTTTTTCGGATTTAAGCATATAATAATAAAATTTCGCTGCCAAAGTGTTTATTGTTAATATTTGAGATCTTTTATCTGCATTCTCCTTTTCTTCCTTTGACCTGGTAACCTGTGGCAATTCTATTCCTGCTCTGGAAGCTAACATCTGAACTGCTTCTATGAAAGAGTAGTTTTCATATTTCATTACAAATGAAATAACATTTCCTCCTTCACCACATCCGAAACAATAATACATTTGTTTTCCCGGAGAAACAGAAAAAGACGGTGATTTTTCATTATGAAATGGACAAAGTCCAAAATAATTAGCACCTTTCTTCTGTAATTTAACATATTCACTTATCACATCTACTATGTCATTTTGATTTCTTACTTCTTCTATTATTTCATCAGGATAAAACATATTGTTCCTCCACTCATATTAATAAGCATTGCCTCTCCATTTGGTTGGCGGTCATTAGTTAAAAGCATTCATTAGAAACGAACTTCGTTTATTTTGTTAATTTCTATAATTACTAACTGATATTATACAACAAAATCAGCTATGTATCAGATATTTTTTTACAACTTTTTTCATTATAACGATTAAAAATACCATTTCAAAAATTGAAATGGTATTTTTAATCGTTATAATTTTAATCAAAACAAATGCAGTCGATGGGACTTGAACCCACACTTTCTTGCGAAAACATGAACCTGAATCATGCGCGTATACCAATTCCGCCACGACTGCAAAAAGCCTCTTATTTGCTTAACTTTCTTAATTTTCATCCTATATATTACTATCATATTATGCCGGAAATAGCAAGCATTTTTGCAAATAAGAGAGATGGATTATTTATCATAATTCATTTGAACTTTCCCTAATGCTAAATACATATATTTATACTCTGAATCTACTCAATAACCTTTTAATTATTCTTTATTTTTATATTCTTTGTTTCTCTTTGCCTTATGCTCTCATCATAACTGTTTATTTTATTATTTCTTATATTACAATTTGCCCATGCTAAACAATTTATTCCATAACTTTTTGCTTTTTTAATATTACAGTCTTCTATGGTGATGTTTTTATGATAAACAATTCCACCATTATCGCTATATCTATGAGTTCCAATTGCTACTATTACATTATTAAATTTACATTTTTTAATTAAAACTTTAACATTAGGGGTTTGATCGTTTTTAGCCCATATTTTCGAAAAGCCATCCGTAGAATCGTCAGGTGTGTCTATATTAATTGCCTCTCTGTTTTTATTATATCCTTCTGCATTTCTAAATGTGCAATTAAGTATTTTCACATTCTTACTTGCATCTAATTCAATAAAATGACATTCGTTCAGATTTTCAAATGTAATTCCTTTTATAGTAATATTCTGATTATGACACATTGTTACTGCAACAGACTGGTATACGCTATTAGTATTAATAGTAACTTTACCTTTTCCAATCATACTTGAGTCATGTACTCCATTATATTCTTTGCTCCAATTTTTCTTATCATATTTTGCGGCAGGCACAAATTCAAATAAGGTTACTCCTGCATGGAATTTCTTAGTATGTGTATCTGTTGTTTTATTAATTACAACACCATCTTCAAATATAATTTTGACATTTGACGGAATACAAAGTGTATTTGTAATATTATATGTTCCTTTTTTTACAATTAATTTTCCTCCTCCTGACACCTCAAGTTTTTCAAGATATGAGCGGAACAAATACCAATCTCTTGTATATTTATTCACATAATCAGAACCATATGTAGAATATAAGTGTGAACCTACGTCAATCAATTTGCTTTTCTTTGATATTGTATATACTTTATTTTCTTTTTTTGCGGCCATTACATTATTTTGTGCAAATATTGTAAAAAAGCTCATCATTACAATTAACGTTACATAAATTATCTTTTTACTCATCTTCATAAAATCCTCCAATTCTCGAATCCGCTTCGCTCCTTCTCAGTGATTATACATTCGCCAAATACTTTCAGTTTTTTTTGCAAGCAAAAAACTGAAAGTATTTGGCTCATTGTGCATAACAAAAAAACACCTCTTAGGGTGTTTATCATTTAAAATAAATATACAAATTTAGTTTTATAGTTTTTCAAACTTTATTTAATATTTTATCTAATAAATATGTACCACCCCAAATATATACCTTATTTTAAGGTATAAAAAATGCGGAAGATGGGACTTGAACCCACACGAGCGCAATGCTCACAAGATCCTTAGTCTTGCTCGTCTGCCAGTTCCGACACTTCCGCTTACATCTTGCTTTCGCTTGACGCAAGAAAAATATTATCACAATACGTCACGTCTGTCAACATTTTTTTAATAATTTAAATAAAAGCTACTAATCATTAAAAGATAAATCATATCCCGTATTATATATTTCATAAAAAGCTTCTCCTGCAGGAGCAAGAACTGTATCATAAGTACGGGCAACTTTTAAATTGCCTGGGACAAAAATAAAAAATTAAGTCCGCAGGCAAATCATTTCAAAAACTTCGCAGTCGATTGGTTTAAAGATGTTTAATGATATCAGGTTTAAAAGATCTAAGCCCACATAAATTTGCTCATAAACGGGCAAAAGTTCTTGGTGTCCGCCCCAATATGAGCATCAAAGTAAATCTTAGGCTTTTGCATCCAAAATCATTTTTTATTATATATTCTTCATTGTAAGTTGAATACGCTTTTTGCTCTTGTCAACACTTAACACTTTAACATCAACTATGTCACCAACACTCACTACTTCAAGTGGGTGTTTTATATATTTATCACTAAGTTCAGATATATGTACAAGTCCATCCTGATGAACCCCTATATCTACAAATGCACCAAAGTCAATTACATTTCTAACTGTTCCCTTAAGAATCATTCCTTCTTTTAAGTCATCAAAGTCTAAAACGTCACTCTTTAATACAGGCTTTGGCATTTCATCTCTAGGATCTCTTCCCGGCTTTTCTATTTCCTTAACTATATCCATCAATGTAATTTCATCTGTTCCTATTTCATCTGCAATTTTCTTATTATCTGTAATCTTTTTCTGCAAATCTTTAATTCCTAAAGCTATATCTTTTTCAGAATAATCAAATAATTTAAGCAAAGCCTTTGCTGCTTTATAGCTTTCAGGATGAACACTTGTATTATCTAAAGGCTCTTTTCCATCTCTAATACGCAAAAATCCTGCACATTGCTCAAATGCTTTTGGTCCAAGTTTAGCAACCTTAAGTAAATCTTTTCTACTGTTAAAAATGCCATTTTCTTCTCTATACTCGACAATATTTTTCGCAAGTGTTTTGTTAATTCCTGAAACATACTGTAGCAATGGAGCAGATGCAGTATTTAAGTCTACTCCCACACTATTTACACAATCTTCGACTACACCTGAAAGTGTTGTTTCTAATTTTTTCTGATTCATATCATGCTGATATTGACCTACACCAATAGCCTTAGGTTCAATTTTAACTAATTCAGCCAATGGATCCTGTAATCTTCTCGCCATAGATGTAGCACTTCTTTGTCCAACATCAAAATTAGGAAATTCTTCTGTTGCAAGTTTGCTTGCAGAGTACACTGATGCACCTGCTTCATTTGTTATTACATAATCTACAATAATATATTGAACTTTTCTTTTGGATTCTTTTATAATATCCACAATTACAGCTTCTGATTCTCTAGACGCTGTTCCATTACCAAGCGAAATTAAATCAACATTATATTTGTCTATCAGGCCAAGAATTATTTTCTTCGATTCTTCTATTTTATTTTGCGGTGCTGTTGGAAAAATTACAGTTGTATATAATACTTTTCCTGTAGGATCAACAATTGCAATTTTACAGCCTGTTCTAAACGCAGGATCCCATCCTAAAACTGTCTTTCCAATAATCGGAGGTTGCATTAATAGTTGTTTTAAATTCTGTCCGAATACTTTAATAGCTCCATCCTCTGCTTTTTCTGTTAGCAAATTTCTGATTTCTCTTTCGATTGCCGGCTGAATAAGTCGTTTAAAACTGTCCTGTACAGCATCTTTAATTATATCAGAGGTATTTTTATTTTCTCTAATTATAGTTGTTTTTACTAATGCATTTATTATTGCTTCTTCCGGCATTTCAACTGTAACATTTAATATTTTTTCTTTTTCACCACGATTAATCGCCAAAATTCTATGTCCGGGAATCTTTGCTACTGATTCACTATATTCATAGTAATTATCATAAACCGTCTTTTCTTCTTTATTTTTTGCCTCTGAAGCAATCATTCCCTGTTTTAGGACTAACTTTCGTATTGCATTTCTATATTCAGCATTATCAGAAATCATTTCAGCAATTATATCTTTTGCACCCTGAATAGCCTGTTCAACGTTTTCAACTCCTTTTTCAGGATTAACAAAAACTTCTGCTTCTTTTGTTATCTGATTTTTAGTAATTTGAAGCATAATTATATTTGCTAAAGGTTCTAAGCCTTTTTCTTTAGCATCTGTTGCTCTTGTTCTTCTTTTTGGTCTGTATGGACGATATAAATCATCTACTGCAACAATAGTTTGTGCATCCATGATTTTTTTCTTTAATTCATCTGTTAATTTTCCTTGTTCTTCAATTGAAGCTAATACTGTTTCTTTCTTTTCTTCTAAGTTCCTTAAATATTTTAATCTTTCATCTAAAGTTCTTAACTGTTCGTCATTAAGTTCTCCTGTTACAGGTTTTCTGTATCTCGCAATAAAAGGGATTGTATTTCCTTCATCAATAAGTTTTACAGCAGCCTCTACCTGCCATTCTTTAACATTTAATTCCTGTGCTATTGTCAAATTAATATTCATATCTTTTCCTTTCATCTCATTTTAATAAGGACCCTATTATAATAGCACTATTTAAGATGTATTTGTAACTTTTTTATTAATATATCTACTTTAACTATTTCTCGTTTTCCATTAAATCATACTTCAGTTCTTAATAATTATTTCTAAATTTAAAACTTATTCTTAAAATTATATTAATTAGGTATACTTTTACATTTTTTGATGTTATACTTCTCATTAATGTGAATTCATTTCACTAAAACACAACATAAGGAGTTCTTATGGAAAAGAGAATCAGAAGCTTTTTTCATAAGTACAAACATTTATGGCCTCTATTATATTTTTTCATATATATGCCATGGTTTATCATATTAGAAAATAACGTAACTGATAATTATCATATAATGCATTGTTTTATGGATGATATTATTCCATTTAACGAATTATTTATTATTCCATATCTGTTATGGTTTCTATATTTACCGGCAATTTTCGTTTTTTTGTTTTATCACTCAACAAACGAATTTTATAGACTTTGTGCTTATGAATTTACCGGCATGACAATATGTCTGCTTATATACACTATTTTTCCTAATGGTCACGATTTACGTATTGACCCCGGAATCAGAGATAACATATTTGTTAATTTAGTTAACTTTATATACAATAACGATACACCTACAAATGTATGTCCAAGCATTCATGTTTTTGCAACTTTATCAGCCCAGATTTGTCTGATAAAAAGTCCTCACATGAAAGAATTAAAATCAAGAAAACGTATTAAATGGTTTACATCCGTCTTGGCAGTACTTATATGTCTTTCTACTGTATTTTTAAAACAACATTCATTTATCGATTTAGTATGTGGTATATTACTTTCACTCACTTTATACCTTGTTGTATTTAAAGTATGGTTCAAAAATGTTAAATTTAATGCTCCTTACGTAAAAGACCCACACAAACACGAAGTATTATACTTCTTAAATAAATACAATAAAAAATGATACGAAAACCTAATTGGAATTCGTATCATTTTTTATTCTATGCCATTAAAATTCTAATAATTTCAAATAGCTTGTGCGTTTATTAGTATAAACCACTAACACTATTACATTTAATTAAAGCCATAAAGTTTCTGAGCAATCTTATATCCTGCCTTTGAAACTTTTCTTCCGGCTTTACCTTTTAAATTCATTGTTCTTCCAAGTGCTGAATATCTTACCTTTTTATATAATACGGGATTGCTTTCTTTTAGATCATCCCATAATTTCTGTTTATCCTTTAATCTTTCATCACTTCCTTCAAGAATTGATAATATTGAAGAAATACACATCATCATATCAAAATAATGAACCATTACATTGTCTAAGTTCTTATTATTTACTAATGAGTCATTATATACATCAAGCATTATCTTTGTAACTCTATACTGCTGGTCAATTCTCTTAATCATAATATCCTGCTGAACTGACTGATCATCTCTTCCTATAAAATATTTGTACAATACTACATCAAGATAATATATATTCTTTACATATGGCAATGGCTGGAACACATAAATATTATCAACATAAAATGTGTGCTTTGGAAGTACCATACCACTTTCTCTAAGTACTTTTGTTCTATATATTACTGAGTGCATAAGCAAATACTGGCTTTTACCAAATTTAACATCATCCCATGTAAACATTTTACCTACAGGCATAGACCTCTTATATCTCATTACCTTTTTATGTTTCTGACCTACTTTATCATATAAAAAGTCTGTGATAAGCATATCTAACCCTGCATCTTCTTCAACCATTTTTTCGAGTAGATCAAGAACCTGCTTTAAAGCATTCTTTCCAAGACAGTCATCACTGTCAACTACTTTAAAATATAATCCTGTTGCATTTTTAATTCCTGTATTTACAGCTTCTCCATGTCCACCATTTTCCTGATGAACAACTTTTACAATATCAGGAAATTTTCTTTGATATTTGTTTGCTATTTCTAAGGTATTATCCTTTGAGCCATCGTCAACTATTATTAACTCTACTCTGTCTCCCCCTGTTAAAATGCTTCTGATTGTTTTTTCCATGTATTCTGCTGAATTATAACATGGAACAGCTACTGATAATAATTTCATTACTTAATCTCCTTTATCTCATTTGGTATAACTGTTTTGTATATAATTATTCCTATAATTAAAGCTAAAATTCCAAATACTATTGCCATTTGCAAATATGATGCAGTAAGCTGTACTGTATTATATTGTGACGCGGCACTCGTATCCAAACCTGTTTCATTTGCAATTATTGATACAATTGTACTTACAGAATTAGCTGTAACATGTAAAATTATTGGAGCTATAATACTTTTATATCTTTCATAAACATAAACCG
>ERZ860322.1749-NODE-1749-length-11717-cov-3.706311_pt1 | contig 11717 bp, 9 predicted proteins | sample MGYA00509979_ERZ860322 | MGnify/ENA primary metagenome ERZ860322 (study PRJEB30046, sample SAMN00715217) | human gut metagenome | study: EMG produced TPA metagenomics assembly of the A metagenome-wide association study of gut microbiota in type 2...
GCCGGGCAAACATCCAGCCCTGATAGCTCTGCTTGCCCTTGCGCTCCAAATCCATCTTACCTTGGGCAGTTACAATGGACTTCACATAATTGGTCTGCCGCAGCGCCTCCATCCGCATATCGTCATCCACGCATAGCAGAATGTGTTCCAGATCGGCACGGGCAAACCGATTTTCGGAAATCTTCCCGATACTGCCGTCTTTCATGTTGCTGCCGAGCAGTGCGCCCAGCACTGCGCCAATCTGCGACTTGCCCTCGCCGCCGTTTCCCTTAATCACCATCATTCGCTGCCCCTTATTGCTGGGAATCAGACAATAGCCGATGAACTCCTGCAAGGTGGGGATGTCCTCCGCATGGAGCAGCCCGTCCAAAAAGGAGAACCAGCGTTCAGGTGCTGGGGCATCCGGACGATATGCTACCGGTAGTCTGCTCCGCACGATATCAGGTCTGCCCTCGGTGAAGTTACCATCTAATGTCAATGTGCCGTTCGCCAGATGGATTCTATCTGCCTCCGGTGCAAAGTCCTCCACATGAGCCGCCAGCTTCATCACTTCCAGAATGTTGGTGATCTTGCGGGGGATGTTGTTCACGGCGCAGCATTTCAGTTCCTCATAGATTTCGCCCCGGAGCGGCAGATCGTCGGTCACTCTGCCGTCCGGTGTAAAGAAAGCACCATCGGCAAAGATGATTTTCCGGCTGCTCAGAAATTCATCACAGAACAGCGCCTCATTGATATTTGTGCCATCAAACCAGATGGGCGCGTCTAAATTAGCCGATTTCCGTTTCGTCACGGGCATCCACCTCCTTTGCCGTCCGTTTCAGGCGTTCTTCCAGCCGGTCGATCATGCCGTCCTTTTGAAGCATATCCACAGTTTTCACACGAGCCTCCAACTCCGCAAAGGTTAAAATATCTGCCAGATCCTCGATATAATCGAGCATCTGGCAGGCTTCCACAAAGCGGTCATCAAGAGTATCCTCCGGCGTTTTGGGTGCGTACTGCATCTTCCAATGCTCCAAAAGATGCAGATAATCGCACAATATCCGCTGACAATGCAGTTCCTCTTTCTGGAACGCCTTTGCCAGCGGGTATTCCGGTTTCCTCAGCGCTGCCGCAGCAGGGGGCTTGTCCGGGTCGATCCCAAAGTCATACGCCAGCTTTTTCGCTGCGTCATAGCTGCTCAGGTTGAACAGCTTTGCCACAAGGTCGATCACATCGCCGCTTGTCCCGCAGCCGAAGCAGTAGAAATAATCCTCATTCAGCTTCATGCTGGGCGTGCGGTCGGCGTGGAAGGGGCAGCAGACCATATTGCCTCGCCCGATTTTCAGGCCGTAGTGTTCGGCAACTTGTCTCACCGTGGCCGCTGCCTTGACGCTTTCAAACAGATTCATACAAAATACCTCCGTAATTTTTTTGACAATTTCCTCTTGTCACCTGAATATACGGAGAAAAACGGGATGAGCCGGAAAATCCGGCATTTCCGCAAAAAAGGAAAAAGCCGCCCTGAATTCTTGCAAAAATGCAAAAATCGCAGGACGGCGATTATTCACAAGATATACCTTGATATTATTCCACTTATTGAATATAATGAAGTTAGTTTTGGGGAGGAGGTCGAACGCGCATGAAATACCTGTCAACCTTTGAAACAGCAGAGAAATGGGGTATCTCACACCGGCGTGTGAGCGTCCTCTGTAATGAGGGGCGCATCACCGGCGCACAGCGGGCAGGAAGCCGCTGGATTATCCCGGAGAATGCGGAAAAGCCTGCCGACGCCAGAATCCGAAGCGGGAAGTATATCAAAAAGCCGACAGAGGAAAGGGGGACATAAGCTATGACGAACACTTTTTTGCCCGGTACTGTCCGGGATCGGATTGCCGATCTGATGAAATACTACAAAGTATCTCAGACAGACCTTGCGCTGAAAATTGGCTGTGGTGACAGTTTGCTCAGCCGGTTTCTGACCGGAAAGACGGACAAGCTCGGAGACGAGAATATCATCCGTATTGCCAGAGCTTTTAATGTCTCCACCGACTTTCTTTTAGGCATAACCAATGTCCCTGATAAAAAGAATTATGCCATTGACGAGCTGGGCTTATCTGCACAGGCGGCAAGAAACCTCTATGCCGGAAAAGCAAACGCTCAGGTGGTCAATTACCTGCTGGAAAGTCCTCGCTTTCTTGATCTGACCTACATATTAGAGCAGTATTTCAACGATACGGTTGCCGCTGGGTATGCCGCGCAGAACCAGCTATATACGACTATCAGCAGCCTAATGCGGAAAACGGTAAAAACAGAAGCAGGCGAACAAACTGCACGGGACATCGCACATCTGAGAACATCGGTTTATCAAGCTGACCTTGCCACCATTGAAAATCAGTTTATGCTGGCGGTCAAGGAAGTGAAAAAAGAAATCGGCAATGACTTTGCTGCAATTCAGTCGATGACCGCAGAGCAAACCAAAAAAATGTTTACAGAGGTTGCAAAGGGACAGGATATGACAAATCCAACCATTACACCGGAGCAGGTATCTGATCTGATTATCGGCAGTGTGGCTGGCTTGGATGGTGTCAATCGGGATGCACTTAATACGCTTGGACAGGCGTTGACAGGCTTTTTCCAGACCACCTTAGAGCAAGCCCCATCACAGGAGAAGGATGATGAAGAAACAGGATAATGAGCAGCTTTGTGCGCTGGCGCAGAAAAGGGACACAGAGGCTCGTGACCTTCTTCTGAAAAACAATCTGGGTTTCATCCGCAAAACCGCCAATGAGATTTATTTGAAATCCAATCTGGCAGAGAGCGATCTCAGTACAGGAACCAGCGATCTGGAACAGGAAGGCTGCCTCGGTCTGCTGACCGCCATCCCTCTCTTTGACAGCAGCAAGGGGATTAAGTTTCTGACCTATGCCGCACCGTTCATCCGCAACGCCATGACCGACCTGATACGGGATGTTTTCTCTCAATATGAGCAGAAAATGACCAGCACCACAGATGGCCTTGCCTTGCAGAAAATCCGGTTGGATGAAATCGTTCCCGGTGAGGAACGATTGCTGCGCATCGAAGCCATTGCTGATCCGACCGTCAAATCTCCGGAACAGATTTATGTGGATAAAGAAACTATGCGTGAGCTGTACGAAGGTCTGGACAGGCTTTCCGATCGTGAGCAAGCCTATCTGCTGTACCGCTATGGCTTTACGGACGATGTGGAGCATACGATGATCGGCTCAGCAATTCATTTCAATCTGCGGGAGAGCCGCGCAAAGACGTTGGAAGATGCCGCGATGGATAACCTCTGGCTGGAGCTGCCGTGGTGGTTTTAGTGTGTCGCTGCGGCGGGACGAGGGCTTTTATATACCTCTGCATCCTTTTCCGGCCAGTCGGATTTTGCTGCTCAAAAATCCTGCGATTGTGCTGTAGCTCACATCACAAAATCCGCCTGTCCTCCTGCCGCGAAAAAGCGTTTGTTGCCACACTCTGCCATGTCGCAGAGTGCGCCGCCAACCCCTTTTCCGCGTCAGACGGAAGCAAAGGTATAACACACTAGACTTTCCTGCGGAAAATCGTGTGCCAACAGGGATGCTCGCGCCCCTATTGGAAACCCAGCGTCAAAGGGGATTTTCCCCTCTGAACACTCCATATTTTCTTCACTGTGAGTACCCAAACTGTAAAAATGCAGTTTGGAACATCTGCTCAGAAAATGTAAAACCCGCTGCAATTTTCGTCTTAATAAAAAGATGAAAATTACAGCGGGTTTTTATTGTTTCGTCTGTGTTGCAGGATGATGTAGTTTTTTTGCTTACTTCGTAAAATATCTCGAATGGAACCCTTCGACCTGAATGGTTTTCATCATCGCTCTGAAGGTGTCGGGACGAAAGGAATCTCCCATACCCGATTGGAAAGGGCAAAGTCAATAGGTCTTCAAAAACCTGTTGACAAAATCCTAAATTGGATTTATAATGTAAAAGTCCGATTTAGGATTTTGATAGGAGGACGATCTATGGATGCAAACATCAGAGCGATCAATTCAGAATTGACACAGTTGTACAAATGGGAGGATGAGCTGTACCACCGCTACGGCGTGTTCTGCGGTTTGTCCGACCCGGCTGTCTGGATACTGTACGGTCTGTATGAGGATACGGAACAAATACTCACACAGAACGATCTGGTATCGACATGGTTTTATCCAAAGCAGACGATCAACTACACAGTCAACACCCTTGTGAAAAGGGGGTGGATCAAGTTAGAACAGCTTCCGGTGGCCCGAAACAGTAAGACGATCCTGCTGACAGATGAGGGCAGGCGCATCTGCGAGGAAAAAATACTTCCTTTGATGCAGGCGGAGGAAAACTCGCTCAGCCGCATGACGGAGCAAGAACGGGAGCTGCTTCTGCGCCTTGCCAAAAAACAAATGACATACTTTGAGGAAGAAATCCAGAAAATCACAGGAGGAAAAAGCGAAAAAGCATTATGAAAACCTTGTACCCTTTTCTCAAACCCTATCGCGGCAAGTGTGTATTCATCCTGCTCGTTACGCTGGCGGATGTGGCAGGCGCTTTGCTGATCCCTACCATCACCGCCGACATGATCAACATTGCCGTGGAAGGCAGCCACATGGATCTCCTGCTCCGCAAGGGGATCCTTATGCTTGGCATTGCTCTGCTGTCCGGTTTGCTGACATTGATGGGAAGCTGGCTTTGTGCCAGATTGTCGGCTGACCTCGGCCGCGATTTGCGCGAGGCAGTCTATGACAAGTCCCTCGCGTTTTCCGCATCGGATTTTGAAACCTTCGGAACAGCATCCATGATCACCCGTACCCTGAATGATGTGAATATCATCCAGCAGGCCTTTGTATATTTCATTCAGATGATCCTGCCGGTACCGATGGTCTGCGTACTGGGCATTGCGCTGGCGTTTCGGATCAACACGCAGATGGGTATGCTGATCCTCTGCGGGACCTGCTTTGTGCTGCTCGCCGCCCTGCTGATCATGGGGAAGGCTGCCCCCATTTTTGAAAAATTGCAGCGATTTCTCGACCGGATGAATGTTGTCCTGCGGGAGAATATCACCGGTGTCCGCGTCATTCGTGCATTCAATAAGGAGCGGCACGAAATCGGGCGAATGAATACGACTTTTAATCAATATGCAACTTCCTCCATTCAGGCAAACTACCTGTTTGCAGGACTTGATTGCCTTGCAAATGTGGCGATCAATGTTCTAATCGTGGCAGTGGTCTACCTTGGCGGCAACGCTGTGGGAGCCGGGAAAATGCTGATCGGTGACATTACCTCTGTGACCGAATACGCCGTTTGGATCCTGCTCTATGTCATGATGGCGCAAATGACGATCCTGATGTTCCCCAGAGCCTTGACCTGCATCCGCCGCGTATCCGATGTGCTGAACCTGAAGCCGGAGATCACGGATGGCGCTGAGTCGGTTCGCACTGTCGAGCGTGCGGACATTGTATCTTTCGAGAATGTCTCCTTCCGCTTTGCGGCCGCCGACGAAGAAACGCTCTCACATCTGTCGTTTACCTGCCGCAGGGGAGAAACCACGGCCGTGATCGGCGGAACGGGCAGCGGCAAGTCCACGATCACAAAGCTGCTGCTCCGCTACCACGATGTGACGGAGGGCAGGATCACGATCCACGGGCAGGATATCCGGGAGCTGACGCAAAAGGATGTACGCAGTGCCGTTTCCTATGTGCCGCAAAAGGCGTGGCTGTTCTCCGGCACCATCGCGGAAAACCTGCGCTATGGTGATCCTGACGCAACAGAGGAGCGTCTGCGCCACGCGCTCCATATCGCGCAGTCGGATTTTGTACTGGAGCTGCCCGATGGGCTGAATGCTCCGGTGGCGCAGGGCGGAACCAACTTTTCCGGCGGTCAGAAGCAGCGCTTGTCCATCGCACGGGCCTTGGCGAAAAAGGCAGACCTATATGTCTTTGACGACAGCTTTTCGGCACTGGATTTCAAGACCGATGCCGCTCTGCGCCATGCGTTGAAGGAAGAGATGAAGGACGCTGCCGTCCTCATTATTGCTCAGCGCATCAGCACGATCCTTCATGCGGATCAGATCCTGGTGCTGAACGACGGTAGGATCGTGGGCAAGGGTCGGCATAAGGAATTGCTTCAGACCTGTGAGATTTATCGTGATATTGTAAATTCCCAAATGAAAGGCGGTGTAAGCAATGGACGATCTGGAACTCTATGAGGAAAACGAGTTTGAAACCGCCAAAGATGCGGGAAAAACCATGAAGCGTTTTATCGGTTCTCTCGGAAAACAGCGGCTTCGTTTATTTATCGTTCTGCTCTCCGTTGCGGTTTACAGCGTACTGAATATTCTTGCACCGCTGTATAGCGCCACAGCCGTGGATGTGATCTGGAACCGGATCAAGGAAATGCGGGCGCTGGGGCAGCCGTTTTCCATCACATGGGAATACGGCGGGCAGCAGATCTTGATTTTGCTGATCGCCTACCTGTCGGCGGCTGTGTTCTACACACTGCAAAGCTTTCTGATTGCCAGCTTTGCGGAAAAACTGAACTATCAGCTTCGGGGGGAGATCGCGCAGAAGCTCCATAGACTGCCGCTTTCGTACTTTGACCGTCATCAGACCGGCGAGGTTATGAGCCGCGTGACAAACGACCTTGACAAGGTTTCCGAGGTATTGCAAACAGGCCTGATCCGGATACTGATCTCCGTCGGCACGGTGGTCGGTTCCGTGGTGATCATGCTGCGGTTCAGCGTGCTTCTGACGGTGGTGTTCTTTGGCTTTGTGCTCATTTCCGTGCTGATCACCAGCTTCGTGTCAAAACGTACCCTGCGCTATGCCGCAGAGCGGCAAAAGGCGGTCGGCAAAATGAACGGCATGGTGGAGGAAGCATACAGCGGACGCATGATTATCAAGGCATTCAATTATGAGAATGCAAGCTCGGAGAAAATGCACGCTGCCGCGGAAAATCTGGCAAGAGCTGCGGAAAAGACAGATTTTATGATGAATGCCGTGATGCCCGCCACTCGTCTTGTCAACCGTTTTGGCATGGTAAGCATTGCGATCCTCGGCGGTGGGATGCTTATGAAAGGCAGCCTGACCCCCGGCACGTTCCAGGCCTTTTTCCAGTACATGAATATGTCCAGCGACCCAATCACAGAGCTTTCCTATATGACAAGCTCTCTGCAATCGGCGCTGGCCTCCATGGAGCGGGTATATGAGCTGCTGGATGAGCCGGAGATGGAAGCAGAGCCGGAAGCTCCGAAGCGGATCGGCCATGCGCGTGGAGCGGTGGAGTTTTCCCACGTTCGCTTCGGCTACAATAAAAAGAAGCCTCTGATGACCGATGTCAGCTTCCGGGTAAGCCCCGGTCAGAAAATTGCCATTGTCGGCAGCACGGGTGCCGGTAAGACTACGCTGGTCAACCTGCTGATGCGCTTTTATGAGGTCAACGGTGGCAATATTCTTCTGGATGGCGTACCCGCAAGGGAAATGTCCCGCAGCGATCTGCGCAGTCACTTCGGCATGGTCTTGCAGGATACATGGCTGTTTGAAGGGACCATCGCGGAAAATATTGCTTACGGAAAGCCGGAGGCCACCATGGATGAAATTCGCGCGGCGGCAAAGGCAGCCCGGGCAGATTTCTTTATCCGCACGCTGCCAAACGGGTATGACACCGTATTGACCAACGATGCAGAAAATATTTCTATCGGTCAACGGCAGCTTTTAACCATTGCAAGAGTGTTCCTCTGCGACCCGATGATCCTCATTCTGGACGAAGCCACATCTTCCGTGGATACCCGGACAGAGATCGAGATCGGTAAGGCTATGAAGGCTCTGATGAAAAACAGAACCAGCTTCGTCATTGCGCACCGTCTGTCCACCATCGTGGATGCGGACAATATTTTGCTGATGCAAAACGGCAACATCATTGAACAGGGCAATCACGCCCAGCTCCTTGCGCAAAACGGAGCGTATGCAGAGCTTTATAACAGCCAGTTTGCATAAAGAATGTGTCTCCTTCCGATCTCTTCAGATCAAAGGAGACACATTCTTTTTTAATCTAAGGATTTTCTTCTGTTGCAGATTTCAAATACTTTTCCAGATTATCGTTCAAAATAAGGTCATCGCATGACGCTATGACATATTCGCCCCATCAAATCATTCCAAAGTGCTTTAATGCTTCCATAATTGCTTTTTCTTTCTCCGGCGGGCATTGGGGCTGCTTGGCGTCCTCTGATTTCGGTTTATTATAATTCTCACGTTCAATAATACCGTACTTCTGTTTTACCTGTGCGATATAAAGACTACTAACCTTTAATCCGCCGTGTTCCAGAACATAATCCTTGATTTGCCCATAGGTTGCCAGTCCTCTTTTATCCTGCACCAGTTCTTCAACATCCACATCAATGTTGATATGTGTTACCGGTTTTCTCAGAACTAACTGACATACCGTCTCGACGTGATGTGTCATCGGAAACATATCCACGGGCTGAACCGACATCGGGTAATAGCCTGCGGCGGCGAGTATTTTGCAGTCGCGGGCAAGCGTTGCGGGGTTGCAGGAGACATATGCGATGCGTTCGGCTCCGCTGTTTACAATTGCATCAAGAGCGGGCTTTTCCGCTCCGCGGCGCGGCGGGTCGAGCAAAATTGCCGAGAAGCGTTTGCCTTCCGCAACGAGGCGGGGCAGGGCTGTTTCGGCATTTTCGCAGATGAATTCCGCATTTTTGATGTTGTTGAGTTTTGCATTCCTACGGGCATCCTTAACGGCGGGCGGAACCGCTTCAATGCCCAGAACGGAGCGGGCGCGTTGAGCCAAAAGCAAGGAAATCGTGCCTATCCCGCAAAAAACATCCGCAACATCATCGTTTGCAGTCAGGTTCAATGCATTTGCGGCGGCAAGGTACAGCTTTTGCGTCTGTTCGGGATTCACCTGCAAAAAGCTGTGCGCACCGACGTTGAATTTCAATCCGCAAACCGTTTCGGCAAGTTCCGCGCTGCCGAACAGCAGTTCGGTTTTGCTTCCGATACCCGGATCACGCGGGTTGCGGTTGATTCCGTGGATACAGGATGCAAGCGACGGCAGACCGCGTTTCAGCATTGAAACAAGCTCGTCCGAATGCGGAAGCGCGCCTGTTGTTACTATCGCAGCCATCGTTCCGCCCTCGGTTCTGCGTACCATAAGCTGCCTCAAAGTCCCGCTTTTTTGTTTTTCATCGAAAGCGCGGATGCCGAACAAATTCGCCCATTCGGCAACGATTCTTTTCGCCGTCATTGCCTCTTCGTTCTGAATCATGCATGTTTCAACGGGCACGAGTTTATGGCTTTTTTGTTCGTAATAGCCCGAAAGAACCTGCCGAAGGTTTTTCTTATTTGTCTTTTCGGCATTTGCAAACTGAAAAACGGCCTTGTTTCTGTAATGTTCGGGCTTGTCCGCGCCGATGCACGGAAGAACTTTAATCCCGCGAAAGCCTCCTATACGCTCCATTGCGCTGCGCACGGTTTCGCGCTTCATGCGGAGCTGCTCCGCATAGCTCATGTGAAGAATATCACAGCCCCCGCATTCGGCATAATGCGGGCAGGGCGGAATTACCCTTTCTGCCGACGGCCGAAGGATTTTTTGAAGTTTCGCTTCCGCAAACGAGGGTGCGGCTTTTTTTATTTCCGCTTCAACGGTTTCTCCGCAAATTGCGCCCGGCACGAATACAGCCATGCCGTTATGCCTTGCAATCCCCTGCCCCTCCGAACCGTACGCCGTGATTTCAAGCGTCACCGTCGAACCTGCCGACAGCTCCGAACGGTTATCCTCGGCGGTTATGCCGGCATTCATTCGTTTTCTGTTTAAATCCATGAATTTTTCTGTTTGCTTCCTTTTCCGTTCACTGAGCCGCACTCAGAATTTTGCCATAACCGAATTCAGGTCATAAAGTTTATCATCAAAGCAATCCCGCGTTGAAACTGCTTCCGCAAGCGGAACGCTGATAATGCGGTTTTCCCTTATTCCCACGGCGTATCCGAAGTTCTCTCGCAAATCGTTATTTTCCGCCGCTCTGCTTCCCGCACGGTCCGTTCCGCGCATATTCGCCTCGTCCGCAAGCAGTTCAACCGCACGCTGCCCCATTTTAGCGGCAAGCACTCTGTCGAATGCGGACGGGTTGCCGCCGCGCTGGATATAGCCAAGCACCGTCGCCTTTATCTCAACATCGGTGTATTTTCGGACATATTCGCAGAAATCCTCCGCTTTGCCCGCGCCTTCGGCGATCATAACAATGCTTGTGAGCTGTCCGCGGAGTTTGTTTGCGGCAAGCCGGTTCGCCGCATCCGCCCATGAAAGAGGACGTTCCGGAACGAGAATTATGTCTGCCGCGCCTGCAACACCCGCCCAAAGTGCAATATCGCCGCATCTTCTTCCCATGACCTCGATAACGCCGACCCTGTCATGCGCACGCATCGTGTCGCGAATTTTATAAATCTCGTTCATAACATTGTTCACGGCTGTATCGAACCCAATGGTAAAATCCGTATACCCCATATCGTTATCGATCGTTCCCGGAATGCCGATGACGGGAATGCCGCGCTTGCCGAGAGCATCCGCACCTTTAAAGCTGCCGTCGCCGCCGATGACGATAAGCCCTTCAATTTCGTATGCACGCAGAACGGAAATTGCCTTTTCGATTCCGCCCTCCGTTTTAAACTCCTCGCTCCGCGCCGTGCGAAGTATCGTTCCTCCCTTGTGCATTTTGCTTTCAACGTCGGCATGGGCAAGGTACCCGACTCTGCCTTCAATAAGGCCTTTGTAGCCGTGGTAAATGCCCATTACCTGCAAATCGATATCCACCCCGGTTTTGAAAACGGCGCGTATCGCCGCATTCATGCCCGGAGTGTCGCCTCCGCTTGTTAAAACTCCGATTCGTTTCATCTTTTGCCCCTTAATTGCTTATTTCGCCTTAATCTCAATATTATTTTTTGCGGACAATTTTTACATTCTCTTCCCCAAGCATACGCTTCAGTTCAAACAGCAGCTCCTCCGCACAGTTCACGCAGCAGTGGCACGGCGCAAGCAAAACCTTTCCCGTTGCCGCATCGCGAAACAAAACCTCCGTGTTTCCGGGAAATCTGTGCAGCAGTTCAACAGCCGCATTCCGAAGATGCAGCGCGTCGGAAAGAAAATTCAGCGCAAGTCGCTTTTCCCCCGCGTTTTTTGAACCCTTTTGCAGCGGAACAATTTCGTCAATCAATATTGAATTGTCCCTGTCCTCCCGCATGGAGAACCTGCCGCGGACAGCAACGCATTTATCGTTTGCGATAAGGGAAGCATACTTTTGGTAAATGCTCGGGAACGCCGCAATCTCAATGCTTCCGCTCATATCCTCCAGCACCGCATACGCCATCAACCCTGCGCCGGATTTGACCGCACGGGTTCTCAGGGAACCGATGATCCCTCCCGCCGTCACGGTTTGGTTATCATGTATTGCACCCGAACCGTCCGCCTCCGCAAGCTCGATGCAGGGCGTTAATGCAGAAAGCGCAGCCTCATATTCCATGAGCGGATGCCCGCTGACATATACGCCGAGAACCTCCTTTTCGGCACGGAGCAGAATATCAAGCTCAAACTCCGTTTTCATATCGGCCTTATCCGCTTCGGAAACCGTGTTCATCATGCTTCCGCCGTCATCCCCGCCGAAATCAAAAAGCGAAAGCTGTCCCGTTTCAAGTCTTTTTCTTTCGG
>ERZ860322.1754-NODE-1754-length-11698-cov-2.607833_pt1 | contig 11698 bp, 5 predicted proteins | sample MGYA00509979_ERZ860322 | MGnify/ENA primary metagenome ERZ860322 (study PRJEB30046, sample SAMN00715217) | human gut metagenome | study: EMG produced TPA metagenomics assembly of the A metagenome-wide association study of gut microbiota in type 2...
GCCCGTGTTGGTCACGTCGGCCGAAATACGGATGCTGCCGTTCGGGGCGAGCGTCGTACGGTCGGCCTTCACGTTGCCGACGGCGAAGGCGGTGTAGCTCAACCCGTGGCCGAAGGCGAACAGCGGCTTGAGCTGCTCCTTGTCGTGCCAGCGGTAACCGACGAAGATGCTCTCGTTATACTTCACCTTGTCCGCGCCCGGGTATTCGCCCAGCGCATGCGCGCCGTTGTCCTCCAGCCGCACGGGGAACGTGAAGGGCAGCTTGCCCGAAGGGTTCACCGCACCGAACACCACGTCGGCAAGCGCATTGCCCGCCTCGGAACCCGAGAACCACGCCTCCAGCACCGCCGGAACACGGTCGATCCACGGCATCGCCACGGCGTTGCCCGAGACGATCACCACCGCCAGATTGGGATTGGCTTCGGCCAGCGCCCCGATCACTTTGTCCTGCGCATACGGCAGGCCGTATTGCAGGCGGTCGTCGCCTTCGCAGTCCTGGTGGTTGCTCTTGTTCAGCCCCCCGACGAAGATCACCGCGTCGGCCTTGCGGCCCGCGGCCGCGGCATCGGCGATCAGCTGCGCCTCGGAACGGCTCTCGCTCAAATCCTGCCCGGTCTTCACCCCGTTGTAGTCGCCCGTCACGTCGCCGACGTAGCCGCGTTCGTAGATCACCTCGGCTTTGCCGGCCGCAGCGGCGCGGATGCCTTCGAGCGGCGTATATTCGTGCCGCACCTTGAGCGACGAGGAGCCGCCGCCCACGGTCATCATCTTGATCGCATTCTCGCCCACGACGGCGATGGTTTTCGCACGCCCGAGGTCGATGGGCAGCACCCCGCCCTCGTTTTTCAGCAGCACCATGCCCTCGCCGGCGATACGGCGCGCAGCGGCCAGATGTTCGGGCGAATTGAGCGACCCGAACGGTTTGCGGGTGTTCATCGCCGTGCGGAAAATCAGCCGCAGCACCCGGCGCGCCTTGTCGTCGAGCGTCGCCGTCGAAGCCTCGCCCTTGCGGAGCATATCGAGGTAGGGGGCGGCGAGGTAATAGTTGTCGTAGGCGTTGCTGGCACCCCAGCTCAGGCCGTCGGTCCACGAACCGAACTCCATGTCGAGACCGTTCTCGGCGGCCTGCTTCGTGTCGTGCGTGCCGCCCCAGTCGGAGACGACCACGCCGTCAAAGGCCCAGTCGCGTTTCAGAATGTCGTTCAGCAGGTAGCGGTTGTGGCAGCAATGCTCTCCCTTGTATTTATTGTAGGCGCCCATGACGGCCCATGCGCCGCCCTCCTGAACGGCGGCTTTAAACGCCGGGAGGTAGATCTCGTTCAACGCACGGTCGTCGACCTCGACGTCGATGCCGTGACGGTGGGCCTCCTGGTTATTGAGTGCGAAATGTTTCACGCAGGCGGCAACGCCGTTCTTCTGCACCTCCTCGATGTAGGGAACGACCATCCGCGAGGAGAGGTAGGGATCCTCGCCCATGTACTCGAAATTGCGGCCGTTGAGCGGCGTGCGGTAGATGTTCACGCCGGGTCCCAGCAGGATGTCCTTCTCGCGGTAGCGCGCCTCCTCGCCGATGGATTTGCCATACAGCGCCGACATTTCGGGATTCCACGTCGCGGCAAGGCACGTCAGCGCCGGGAAAGCCGTGCAGGAGTCGTTCGTCCAGCCGGCCTGGTCCCATTCGTCCCACAGGACCTCGGGGCGGATGCCGTGAGGGCCGTCGGTGCACCACACCTCGGGAATGCCCAGGCGCGGAACGCCCGCCGACGAGAATTTCGACTGCGCATGCAGGATGGCGACCTTCTCTTCGAGGGTCATGCGCGAAAGGGCGTCTTCGACCCGCTTTTCGATCGGCTGCGACTCGTCGAGGTAGACGGCGACGCTGCCCTGCGGCCCCGGCCCGCCTCCGCGGGCGACCGCCGCCAGGGCGCACAGCCCGGCGAGACTCTTCAACAGAATTTTATTTTTCATGTCTGGAATGGATTAGTGCATATTCACAAACGGAGTGCACAGTCGAGAGGCCGCGCACTCCGTTTGCAAAATTAACGATTATTTCTTAACCAGCGACAAAACGGGGTTGTCTTTTCCCGCCGTCACGTCGAGTGTCAGACGATAGGTTGCGCCCTCCTCAAGGGTGACTCCCGAGGCGATCTCGATGTTGCCGTCCCCGGCGATCGAGAAGAACGCCTCGGCGCCCGGCGCCAGCGTGAAGGCTCCCAGACCGTCCCAGCCGCGGTTCCGGAAGAACTTGCCGCTCCAGCCGCTCACGCGGAAACGCTGTCCGAGGGTCGTGCTGCCTTCCAGACCCGCCTGGGCCGTCATCGTGTAGATGCCGGGAGCGGATTCGGGCACGCAGACGCCCTTTTCGGTGGTCCAGCCCGGTTCGTTCACGGCCGCGGGCGAACCGATGCCGTAGCCGATGAAATAGACCGCCCCGTGGCCGTCGTCGCTCAACGTGGCAAGCCCCGAGCCGTCGGCGTTGAGCACCAGCGCATCAATCACCCGGGTCGCCAGATTGGCCGTAATGCGGTATTTGCCCGTGACGGGGACCAGCTTGACGCTCGTCGCGGAGGCCGCCTCGAAGAAGTCGGGATTGATCCACGCCGGCGTGAAGGCGTCGGCGCCGCCCAGCGTCAGCGTCTGGCCCTGCGTCAGGTCGAGGTCCAGCTGGTAGTTGTCCACGTCGAGTTGGGTCATCGGCGTTCCGTTGACAGTGATGTCGGCCGGCGGAAGCTGTTGCTCGCCCACCTTCTCGACGGTCAGCACGGCCGCCGTATTGCCGCCCGTGATGTCCACCGTGAAGCGGTAGATGCCGCCCAGGTCGAGCGTCTTGCCCTCCACCAGGCCCAGGTTGCCCGAATCGCTGATCTTCACCAAATCGCTCGCGGTCGAAATGTCCTTGCCGCCGAATTCCCCGCCCCAGGTCTTCTGGTGGAAGAACTTGAAGTCGAACGAAGAGGCGTTGAGCGAGATTCCCGCAACGAGCGTCAGCTGGTACTTCTTGTCGGCGACGCGCGCCAGACACAAGCCCCCGTCCTCGGGACTCCAGCTGGCGGCGTTTTTCAGCGTCGGCTTGCCGACCTCCATGCCGCCGATGGCCCAGATGGCTCCCGAACCGTCGTCGTTGAGCGTGGCGAGCTCCGTCGCCGACTTCATGGCCTCGATACGCAGGTAGCTGTGTTTGAAATTGGCCGTCACCTTGTACATGCCCGTCATCGGCAGGAAGGTCAGCGTCTCGGGATCGGAAACATCGGCGCGTTCGAAGAAATCGCGGTCCACATCCCAGTCGGCGAAGTCCGAAACGCCCGTCAGCGTGTAGGTCCGGCCCTTGGTCAGCGTGGTGACGATGCTGTAATTGTCATTGTCGACCATCGTCATCTCCGTCTCGCCGAAGAGCAGCTTGATGAAAGGAGACCCCTCGAAGGTCAGCAGGTTGAAGGTGATCGTGAACTCCCCGGCATTCGAATTGGCGAAGGGAATGGCGTCGGTGGAATCGGAGACGATGCCGCCGGCCCCGGCCGAAGGTCACCACCGAGCCAGCGGCGTCGAGTTCGGGCGTCGCGATGTAGCCCTGCGGCTTCTGCGGGAACTCGTCCGTCACGGCGTATTCGTAGTCGTTACCCGTAGGCTCCATGCGGTACTCCGCGTCATCGAGGAAGAACGTCAGGTAGGCGGGCTTGGGACGCGATACGGCGAGCGGCCGGTCGACGGTCGTCGTTCCGAAACGCACGTTCTGCCCCACAAAGCGCAGCGTGGCCTCGCCGTCGGGAATGTTCTTGTAGAAGGGAAGCGTCACAGCCCCCGTGTAGGTTCCGTCGCTTTTGGTGCGGATCACCTCCTCGGCGACCATCTCGTCGTCGAAGAATACCTGCGCCTTGAGCGTCGAGAGCGCATAGCGGTCGGTCATCGTCACCTCGAAGTCGACCTTGCCGCCGTAGACGCCCGACGCATCGGCCGAAACGACGGTCATCTCGGGACCGACGTCGGTGGTGAGCAGTTCGGGATCGTCCTTGCACGCCGTCGTCGAGGCAGCGACGAGCAGCGACAGTGCGATGTATTTCAGCGTTTTCATGTTCTGCGAATTTTAAAGGTTAGTTTTCGGCTCCGGCGCCCCAGCGGAACGAGGCGATCGACTTGGCCGGGATGGTGTATTTGAACGAACGGTCGGCGTTTTCATACACGGCGACGGTCTGTTCGCCGGCGCTCCTGTTGAGCGCCACGAAGGCTTTCGATCCGTCGGGATTCCGGAAGGCCAGGTAGGTCAGCCCCGACGCCGTGTAACCCGACGCGCCGATGCGCACGGCACCCGGCCGGATGACCTTGGCGCACTGGGCCAGGTCGTAATAGTGGCTGTTGTACTTGAGCGTCTTGTAATCCGACGAACTGATCTCGATGGCCCCGTAGCAGGTCGTACAGCCTCCGGGGCGGTTCGGAGCGCCCTTGTCGTCGAGCATCAGGTTCCACAGCAGAACCCCTTTGCCGTAGCGGCTCAGCGTCCCCAGGAAGATCGACTCGAAGTCGTCGATCACGCAGCTCTCGAAATTGTAGTTCCACGTGCCGATCGAAGCCTCGGTGAAGTAGATCGTCTTGTCGGGCGCGGCGGCGCGGATGTTGTCCAGCTCGCTCACGCTGCCCCCGTAGTTGTGCCAGGCCGAGCCATCGACCCACTGCGCGGCATCGGCGTCGGCGTAGATGTTGAGCGGGTAGTTCTGCTGACCGGCGACGTTGTCGTAGTTGTAGTTGTGGTCGTAGCAGAGGATCTTGGTGTTGATGCCCGCCTTGCGGAATGCCGGGCCGAGTTTCTTGACGAAGGCCAGCTGGTCCTCCCACGGCATGTAGAGCGACATCGAATTGCCCTTGTTCAGCGGCTCGTTCTGCATCGTGATGGCGTAGATCGGGAATCCGTTCTCCTCCATCTCGGTCACCCACTGCACGAAATACTCGGCGTAATCGTCGTAATAGGCGGGATTGAGACGCCCGCCGGTCCACGAATCGTAGGGTTTCGAGGGGTCGGCGACCGTGCCCTTCATCCATTTGGGGCACGACCACGGCGAACCCATGATCCTGATTTCGGGATTGATCTCCAGAATCTCTTTCAGCACCGGAAAGATGCCATCCTTCTCCACGGCGGGAATGGCGAAGAACTCGATGCCCTCCCGGTCGCAGCAGGTGTATTCGTCCATCGAGAAGTCCGAGCCGCCGATATGCACGCGGATAAAGCTGAAACCGGCTCCGGTCTCGGGGTCGAAGCACTTCCGGAGGATCGCCGTGCGGTCGGCCTGCGACATTTGCAGCAGGTTGTAGCACGTGGCGCCGGTGATGGCCGGGCCGAAACCGTCGACGGTCTGGTAGGTCGTCGAGGGGTCGATCGTAACCCGGTAGGGCGACATCGAGACCTTCGAGTAGTCGAGTCCCTCCTCCGTGAACAGGCGGTTGCCGTCGGCCGAGGTGACGTAGGCGAGAACATCGCCCGTCACGGGCGAGGGATCGGGGCCAGGACCGGGAGCCGGCGTGTCGCCATCGTTCCCGCTGGAACAGCATACGGCTCCGGCGAGCAGCAGCGGGCAGGTCAGCAGGCGCAGGTTGTTATTGATCGTAAATTTCATGGCAGAATCGCAATTTTAAGGTTAATAGCCCAGGTTTTGTTCGATGTTGGTGTTATCCTCCAGCACTGAAGTCGGCACCGGCATCAGCACGCGGTTGTCGTTCATCGCGCGGCGGGTCTGGAAGTAGGAGTCGTAGGACGCCGAGCCCTTGATGTTGACGCCGTCGCAGATTTCGAACAGTTTCGAATAGTCGTCGCCGTAACGCATCAGGTCGAACCAACGGAAGCCCTCCATGGCCAGTTCCAGACGGCGTTCGTGGAGCACGGCTTCGCGCATCAGGTCGGCCGACGCGCGCTGCGCCGCAGTCAGTTTGCCAATGCCGGCGCGGCCGCGGATCTCGTCCACGATGTCGGCGGCGCCTCCCGGATCGTCCATATTGGCCAGCGCTTCGGCATGCAGGAGCCGGATCTCGGCCAGACGCATCAGGTAAACCGGGGTCACGTTGGTCGGGAACTTGTGCATGAAAGCGTATTCGTCGCTCGGATAGTGGTACGACCAGCCGCATTCGTCGTAGACGACCGACGCATTCTTGCGCTCGGTGTCGCCCTCGGCGTCGTAAGCCTTCGTCAGGTTACGCGACGGCGTGCACCACTTGGCCCACGAAAAACTGTCGCCCGGGACATAGGCGTTGCGGTGGAACATCATCCACATCCACGAACCCGAGGTCTGGCTGGTCCACTGCACCTCGAAAATCGACTCGCGGGTGTTCATCGCAGCCATGCCCGTATCGCCGGTGGTGTAGGCCCACAGGTCGCCGTACTTGTCGCAAAGGCTGTACCCCATCCCTTCGACCGCTTCGCAGGCCGAGACGACCTTCGACCAGTCGCGGAACTCGCGCATGGAGTAGAAACGGGCCATCAGGCCGTAGGCGAAGCCCTTGGTGATGCGGAACTTGTTCGAAGCGTCCATGTCGGGGGCGTATTTGCAGGCATACTCCTCGATGTCCTTGACGATCTGCTCGCCGACGGTCTGCTTCGACACGCGGGCCGGGAAATAGAGCGGATAGACCTCCTCGACGTTCCCGGCGTTGATGGCGGGCGGGATTTCGGTCAGCATCGGGATTTCTCCGAAAAGCTGCATCATGTTCATCCAGATATAGGCACGCCAGCAGAGCGCTTCGGAGAGCCACTCCTGGTACTCCTTGTCGGTGAGCGACGGATCGTTCTCCTTCACCAGATCGATGTTGCAGATGACCTGGTTGGCATAGTCCACGGCGTTCATCGAATAGTTCCACAGGTTCGAGGCGAATTCGTTGTCGCTGTCGATGTGGTTCGACTCGACGCTGACGACCTTCGTCTCGGCCATGTTGCCGCCGTAGGCATTGTCGGCGCGCGCCTCGGCGAGCGTGGTCAGCTGATACCAGTAGGTCTGGAGGTCGCCCTTCATGTAGTTGTACATGGCCGTAAGCTGGCCTTCGAGCAGTTCGCGGGTGTTGATGGCCGTCTCGCTGTCGCCCGTGCCGGAGGTGTTGTTCTCGGCATACATCGTCTCGGGGAATTTCTCAAGGCTGCACGACGTGGTGGCAACCCCCAGCGAGAGACCCGCGGCAATTAAAAATATCTTTTTCATAATCGGTTCTTTTTTCAGCGGTTAGAAAGTAAGATTCAGACCCACGACGACCGTGCGCACGTTGGGATAGGTTCCCCAGTCGATGCCCATTTGCGTGGCGCTTTCCGACTGGCTCACCTCGGGATCGTAGCCCGAATAGCCGGTCCAGGTGATGAAGTTCTGGAGCGAAATGTAAGGCTGGATGCGCGTGATGTTGATGCGCTTGAGCTTCGGCGAGGTGATGTCGTACGACAGGGTGATGTTCTTCACCTTGAGGTAGGAGCCGTCCTCGACCCAGTAGGACGAATTCTTCACGTTCCAGGCGGGGTTGTCCGAGCGAAACACGTCGGTCTGCTGGCCCGGAATGCGCCAGCGCCGCAGGACCGTGGTGGTCTGGTTGTTGGCCGAAGCCATGCCCTCGGTCTCGATGCGCGAGGCGTTGAAAATGTCGTTGCCGTAGGAGCCCGTGATCAGAATGTTCAGGTTAAGCCCCTTCCACGAGAAGTTGTTGGTCATGCCGAAGGTGAACTTGGGATTGGCGTTGCCGATCCAGGTCTTGTCCAGCGGCGTGATCTCGCCGTCGCCGTTGCGGTCCTCGTAAACCAGGTCGCCCGTCTCGGGATCGACCCCCTTGGAGACATAGCCCCAGAACATCGAAAGCGGGTGGCCCGGAGTCATGCGCACGACGTTGTCGTTGGTCGCGTCGGAGGTCGTGGCGTAGTAGTATACCTGCTTCAGGTTGAGTTTTTCGACCTTGTTGCGGTTGAGCGAAACGTTCAGGTCGGTCGACCAGTTGAAATCCTTCCGGGCGATGTTGACCGACGAAAGGGTGATCTCGAAGCCCTGGTTCGACATCTCGCCGTCGTTGCGCGTGATGTTGGGATAGGGCGAGGGCAGAGGCACGCTCATCAGCATGTCCTTGGTGTACTTGTAGTAATAGTCGAGCGAGAGGCTCAAACGGTTGTTCAGCAGCGCGAAATCGAGTCCGACGTTGGTCTGCGAGGAGGTCTCCCACGTAAGGTCCTCGTTCTTGATGTTGCTGCGACCGCCGACCGTCGGCACGGCCTGTGCATTTTCGGTCTGCGTCCAGTCGTAGTAATTGGTGCTGTACTGCTGCATCCAGCCGTACTCCGCCAGGCCCGCCTGGTTACCGGTCTGTCCCCAGCCGGCGCGCAGTTTCAGGTCGTTGATCCACGACACGTCGCGCAGGAACTTCTCGCCCGAGATGCGCCACGCGGCCGAGAACGAGGGGAAGTAACCCCAGCGGTGGCCGGGAGCCAGCTTCGAGGAACCGTCGGCGCGGAAATTGGCCGTCACGAGGTACTTGCTGTCGTAGTTGTACGACACGCGCGCCAGATAGGACATGATCGACCACTCCGATTTGCCGTAGCTCTGGCCGCGGACACCGCCGTTGTTACCGCCGTTCAGGTTGGGAATGACGTTGTTGTTGGTCGAGGAGAAATAGGAGCGCGAGCCGCTCAACTGCTCCCACACGGAGGTCGTGGCCGACGTGCCGGCCATCACTTCGAGGCTGTGGCGGTCGAACGACTTGTTCCAGGTCAGGATGTTGTCATAGACCATGCGCATATCGTCGGAACGGGTGTCCGAGGCGGTTCCGTGCTGCGTCCGTCCGTAGGAGGTGCGGATCGGGTCGAGGAACGACGACGAGTGGACCCAGCGGCGGTCCATCGAAACCGTCGACTTGAAGGTCAGATCCTTGGCCAGGTAGAACGTCAGGCCGCCGGAGAGCAGCAGGCGGTCGGTGACATCCTGGTTGTAATCCGTGCGGGCCATGTTCTCACGCGGCGAGGTGAGGTTGGCGCCGTAAAAATTATTGTAGAACTGCTGGGGATTCTCGGGGTCCCAGATCGGAGCGTAGGTCGGAGTCGTGATGGCCGACACCACCACGCCGGCGCGGTTGGCGCCCTGACCCGAGATGATCGTGCCCTTGGTGGTGTAGTGCGAGAAAGTCGTCGAGGCGTTGGCCGAAACCCATTTGAAAATCTTCTTGTCGAAGCTGGCCTTCACGTTGTAACGGTCCGAAGAGGTGGTGTTGATGATGCCCTTTTCGTTGGTGTAGCCGCCGCCGAGGTAATAGGACGAGTTTTCATCGCCGTTGGAGACCGAGAACTGGTAGTTCTGGTTGACGCCCGTCGAGTAGGTTTCGTCGAACCAGTCGGTCCGGTCGGTCAGATCGGCCGGAAGCCCCGACACGGCGCCGTTCTCCTCCATCAGGTCGCGGTACTGCCGGGCATTGAGCACGTCGTAGCTCTTGGTCACCTTCGAAATGCCGACGAAGGTCGAGAACGAAATCTCGGGGCCCCGTTTCCGGCTGCCCTGCTTGGTGGTGATGAGCACCACGCCGTTGGCGGCGCGCGAACCGTAGATGGCGGCCGACGAGGCGTCCTTCAGCACCTGCATCGACTCGATTTCGTTGGGAGAGAGGTAAGCGATGGCGTAGTTTCCTTCGCCCACGGGAACGCCGTCGACCACATAGAGCGGGTCGTTGCTCGACGAGATGGACGAAGCGCCGCGGACGCGGACCACCATGCCCTGTCCGGGCGAGCCGTTGGGCTGGATGACCTGCACGCCGGCGGCTTTGCCCTGAAGGGCGCCCGAGGCCGAGGTGATCGGGCGGCGGGCCAGGTCGTCGGTCTTGACGACCGAAACGGCCGTCGTGAGGTCCTTCTGCTTGACCGTGCCGTAACCGATCGCCACCACAGCATCGAGGGCCACGGCGTCTTCGGCGAGTTTCACGTCGATCTTCGTGCGGCCGTTCACGGCGACCGTCTGCGAAACGAATCCGAGCGACTGGAAAATCAGGTTAGCAGAATTCCCCCCCCCTCGCAGTTTGAGGGAATAAGAGCCGTCCACGCCCGTCGTAGCGCCGTTCGTAGTTCCCTGCTCGATGATCGTGGCTCCGATAACGGGCTGTCCCGACTGGTCGGTGACCGTTCCCGTCACTGTCGGCGCCGACTGGGCGAAGGCCGCCGGCGCAAAGACGATCAGCATCGCCGTCAGTGCCAGCATCCACCCTCTCCGGCAGTCCGCTTGCAGTTTCTTGCAAAAATGTGCCATAGGAATTTAAGGTTTTTAAGTTTTAAGTTAATATTATAAATAGGTAAGGCGCAGTTCTTAAAAAATCGACACTTCATCGCCTTATTTCCGTTTAAATAAAAATAACTATCCTCCGCGACATGAAAAAAATTTAAACAGCAAATTGTAAACTCAAAACCCGTTTATAAAAATATACCTACTTGATATTCAATATATTAATTATTTGACGATTGCAAAAAAAAGTAGATTGATCGGAATTTTCACAACCGCCTCGGAACCCTGGAAACGGCATATAATAAAATATTTTAAATAAATCCGGCTCCCGGAGCACGTTCCGTTCGCCGAGCCGGCCGCCTGTCCTGCCGGGAAAAACGGCCGGACGGTCCGACCTGCGGAAAGCGCGCCGCCCGGCATTGATTTTCCCGGGATTATTCCTATCTTTGGTGCCGTAACGACACTTTTATCAGCCGGAAAGTACCGCACCGTACCCGATTCGGTCTTGGAACCATCCGTCCTTTTTCCGATCTTTGTCAGGAACAAACCGTGAACCGTCCGCACATGAGAAACCTTCTGTCAACCGTACTGCTGCTCGCCGCAACGCTCGCCGCCTCGGCCCAAAACGACCTGAAAAGCGTGCTTTCACAGCTCGACGCCACCCTTTCGCACCGGGACTCCTACATCGCCGGACGCGAACAGCGGATCGAATCGCTGAAAAACATCCTCCGGAAATCGGATTTCTCGGACGCCCAGCGCTACATCCTCAACCAGCAGCTGATCGACGAATACACCCCCTACCAGGCCGATTCGACCATCGACTACCTCTACCGCAACATCGCCCTGGCGACACGCATGAACGACGCGGGGCACCTCAACGAGAGCCGTATCCAGCTGGCCTACCTGTACAGTTCGGCGGGTATCTACCTCGAAGCGGCGAACATGCTGAAACTGGTCGACACCACGGCGCTGGACCGCAGGCAGCTGGTCGACTACTACATCGCCCGCCACAAACTCAACGACGAACTCCAGCTCTACTCCCACGACTCGGCGCAGGGACACGAATCGTGGCGGCTTACGGTGATCTACGCCCAGCTGATCGTGGAGAACACCGAACCGGAGTCGGTCACGCACCTCAACTTCCGGCTCCGCCAGGCGATCGGCGCCCGCGACTACCCGCAGGCCGTGGAGATTTCCGAACGGCTGTGCAGCACCCTGCAACCCCTTTCGCGCGAATATGCCGAGGCGTCGTACATGCGCGCCCTCGTGGCGGACCTGATGGACGACACGCCCACGGCGCAGGTGTGGTTCGCACGCTCGGCGATGACCGACATCCAGCTGGCGATCCGCGACAACGCCGCACTGAAAAGCCTCGCCAACACGCTGCTCGACGACGACAACATCCAGCGCGCCATGCGCTACATGCGGATCGTGATGGACGACGCACGGTTCTTCAATTCGCGGCTCCGCCCGTGGCAGGACGCACTGGCGCTGCA
>ERZ860322.1761-NODE-1761-length-11650-cov-3.439586_pt1 | contig 11650 bp, 8 predicted proteins | sample MGYA00509979_ERZ860322 | MGnify/ENA primary metagenome ERZ860322 (study PRJEB30046, sample SAMN00715217) | human gut metagenome | study: EMG produced TPA metagenomics assembly of the A metagenome-wide association study of gut microbiota in type 2...
TTCTGCCACAGTTGCTGACATCCTCAGTAAACAGGAATACTGCGGCGATACGGTAAACTTCCGCAGCACCACTAAGTCCTTCAAGAACAAAAAGAAAATCGAGCGCCCGCCGGAGGAATGGCAAATCTTCAGGGATACCCATCCCGCCATCATTGACCGTGAAACCTTTGCCTTGGTGCAGGAGCTCCGCAAGCACCGCCGCAGGCCCACGAAAAGCGGTATCGTCAGTCCCTTTTCAGGTCTGCTGTATTGCGCCGATTGCGGAGAGAAGCTGTATTACAGCGTCACAGGCAACTACAAGCGGGAGCAGGCGTATTTCTTCTGCTCCTCCTACCGCAAGAACTCCGAGGTCTGTTCTGCCCACTATATCCGTGAGAGAGTGGTGGAGCAGATCGTTCTGGAGAGTATGCAACGCATCCTCTTGAATGTGCAGGCGTTTGAGAAAGAATTTGCCCGCAAACAGATGAACTGCTACACAGAGGATAAGAAAAAGCAGCTTGCAGCCAAGCGTCGAGAGCTATCCAAGGCGAAGAAGCGTATTGCAGAGATTGACGCTCTGATTCAGAAAATCTACGAGGACAACGCCAGTGGAAAGCTATCTGACGAGCGCTACGTCACTCTGTCCCTGTCCTATGAGGAGGAACAGAAAGCACTGAAGGCTGCCATCCCGGAGATGCAGGCGTATCTGGAAACCGAAACGGATAAGACCGAGAGCTTGCAGCGGTTCATTCAGAAGGTCAAGCAGATCACGGAGCTGAAAGCCCTGACCCCGGAGCTGATCCACGAGTTCGTGGATAAAATCGTGGTGTATGCGCCCAGATACCTTGACGGCAAGCGAGTACAGCTTTTGGACATCTATTACAGCGGCGTGGGCATCCTCCACGAGCTGAACCCGGAGGAGATGGAAGAGGCCTTTCAGCAGCACCTTGCCCAGCGCAACAAAGAGAAAACGGCGTAACCACAAGGGTTACACCGTTTCCGAGAACTTATAAAACTGTGATACAAGAGCCGCCCCGTGGCACCTTCCTTACGGAGGGTGCCCCAACCGGGCGTTTCTTTTTGTCAACCTGAGGTTGCGTCCACCCTATTTTCGCATGAAAGGGGCGGAAATGTCAATGAAAAGCGTTTTTGCCTTTTCTTTTGGCGGAGAATACTCTATAATAAAAATGATTTGCACAGCGCCGCATGGCGCGATAAGGAGAATCTATGGAAGAATTGAAAGAGAACAACGCGCCGCGCGACCGGGCAATCCTGGTCGGCCTTTCCTCGCCGCGGCTCGATCGAAAAGAGAATGCTGACGAGGAGAGCTTGGGAGAGCTCGGCGCGCTGGTCGAAACGGCGGGCGGCGTCAGCGTCGGCGTCGTGCTGCAAACGCTGCCCTCGCCCAATCCGCACACCTTTATCGGCGAGGGTAAGGTGGATGAGATCCGCGAGCTGGTAAAGTCGCAGGAGGCGACGATGGTCATTTTCGACAACGACCTCTCGCCCTCGCAGATGCGCGTTCTATGCGAAGAATTCGGCGTGCAGGTGCTCGACCGCAGTGGACTCATCCTTGACATTTTCGCTCAGCGGGCGAAGACAAAGGAAGGCCGCCTTCAGGTAGAGCTTGCGCAGTATCAATACCTGCTGCCGCGCCTCATCGGTATGTGGACGCACCTGGAACGTCAGGCGGGCACGTCTGGCAAGGGTCCCATCGGCTCGAAGGGCCCCGGCGAAACGCAGCTTGAGACCGACCGCCGCCATATCCACCGCAAGATCGACAAGCTCAAATCCGACCTTGAGGAGGTGCGCCGCGTGCGCGCGACGCAGCGCGACCGCCGCAGCAAGAATGAGATCCCGGTTGTCGCCATCGTCGGCTACACAAACGCGGGCAAGTCAACGCTCCTGAATGCGCTGACCGGCGCGGACATTCCTGCGAACGACCGCCTGTTCGACACGCTGGATACGACGACGCGCCTTCTCACCGTGTCCGACACGCTGGACGTCGTCATTTCCGACACGGTCGGCTTTATCCGCAAGCTGCCGCACCAGCTGGTCGAGGCCTTCAAGGCAACGCTCGAGGAACTCGAATACGCCGACCTTCTGCTGCACGTCATCGACATTTCCGACCCGCACTGGCTCGAGCAGGCGCAGATCGTGGACGAGCTGATCGAAGAGCTCGGCGCGCAGCAGATCCCGTGTCTGCGCGTTTACAACAAGTCCGACCGCTACTTCGGCGATATTCGCCCGCACGGGGAGGACAGCGTCAACATCAGCGCCAAGACGGGCGAGGGGATCGATGAGCTGCTTGCGCGCATCGATAAGCTCCTCGACAAGGGAACGCGCCGCGTGACGATCCACCTGCCTTACGACAAGGGCGGCCTTCTCGATATGCTCTACCGCGAGGCAAAGGTCGAATCTGTCGAATATGGCGAGACCATCGACATCGTGGCCACCTGCGTGCCGCGCGTCATCGGGCAGGTGAAGGATTACATCGAGGGCTACCGCGAGCCGAAGGAGGACTGGGAGGAATGACGTTTGAAACGACGCGCCTTCTCCTGCGTCCGTGGTGCGAGAGCGACGCGGAGAGCTGCTATCGATACGCGGGGGATCCGTTTGTCGGCCCCGCCGCAGGCTGGCCGGCGCATACGAGCGTGGAGAACTCCCGTGAGATCATCCGAACCGTCCTCTCGGAGCCGGACACGTTTGCGGTCATTTTGAAGGAACGGCCAGACGAGCCTGTCGGCTCCATCGGCGTGTTTTCGACGGAAGCGCCGGAAATCGGGAATGAGCCGGAAATCGGCTACTGGATCGGCCGCCCGTTCTGGGGTCAGGGGCTTATCCCCGAAGCCGTGCGAGAGCTGCTGAGGTACTGCTTTGAGGATAAAGGCGCACAGCGGGTCTGGTGTTCGCACTATGCCGGCAATGAGAAGTCAAAGCGCGTGATCGAAAAGTGCGGCTTTTCTTATGAGCTGACCTGTGAAAGGCCGGCACTTGTGGACGATGCGCTGCGGCCGACGCTTTTTTACGCTCTCACGAAAGAAAAGTGGGAGAAAACCCGCTGAAAGGAACATTGAAACCATGACAGAGTACCTTGTCCCATACGCAAATGCGGAGAGTGAGTTCGAAGAAAAGCGCTCGCGCTTCATCAGCCACGTTTTCCTTGTGGAGAGCGAGGCGGAGGCCCGCGCGCGCATCGACGAGATGAAGAAGAAATACTACGACGCGCGCCACAACTGCTGGTGCTTCGTCCTGCACGACGGCACCGTCCGCTACGGAGACGACGGCGAGCCGCAGGGCACGGCAGGCCAGCCGATGCTCAACGTCTTCCAGCGCGAGGGTGTGGAGAATTTGGTGTGCATCGTCACGCGCTACTTCGGCGGGATTCTGCTCGGCGCGGGCGGGCTGACGCGCGCTTACGCCAAGGCGGCGAAGGACGCGCTCGACAAGGCGGGCAAGGCGCGGATGCAGCCCTTTTTCGTGCTGCTTCTCGAATGCCCGTACCCGATGTTCGAGCGCGTGAAGCTGCTCATTGAGGATCACGAGGGGCGCATTGAGTCGAGCGACTACGGCGCGGCGGTGACGCTGAGCTTTTTGCTGCCCGTGGGGAAGGTGGAACAATTCTCCGCCGCGCTCACGGAGCTTTCCGGCGGACAGATGAGCGCGGAAGAAGTCGAGCAGCGCTTTCTGCCCGGCGCAAGGGAGTGAACCCCTTCAGCGGAGGACGATTTCCGCTCGCACGACAAGGGATAAAAAAGGAACGCACTCAAAAAAGTGCGTTCCTTTTTCGTTATGATGCGTTACTGCTTTCCCGCGAGGTAATAGTCGCTCTGTCCCGGATGGTAGAAGGGGCAGGCGGTCAGCTTGCCGCGCAGAAAATAGGCCATCTCATCCTCGTCGAGTTGCTGGTCACAGTAGTAGCTGTCGGATTCCTCGTCGTAGCTGTAATAAACGCAGTCCTCGCACAGACTGACGGACATGAGATCATCTCCCGCAGGTAGAATTTAGTGCTGATACTCGAATTCCAGCTCGTACATGCTGACAATATCGCCATCTTTGATGCCGAGATCTTCAAGCTGCTGGAAAACGCCGTTCTCACGCAGCATCTTGTCGAAGAACATGCGGCTTTCGTAGTCGCCGAAGTTGACGTTGTTCATGAGTCTCTCGAGCCATTTGCCCTCGACAATGTAGGTGTTGTCTTCGACGGTGATCTTGAGCGGCTCGCTCGCGTCGATCTTGACGGGCTTGGGAACATACTCCGGCTCATAGACCGTGACGGGCGGGAGCGTCGAGAGTTTTTCGGCAATCTTGAGCACAAGCTCGCGTGTGCCGGTGTGGGACGCGGCGGACAGGGCAAAGAGGGGGAAGCCCAGCGGCTCGACGTGCGCACGCAAGGCCTCCAGCAGGCTTTCGTCCTCCATGATGTCGGTCTTGTTGGCGACGACGATCTGCGGGCGGGTGGCAAGCTCGGGGGAATACTGCGAAAGCTCTGCGTTGATCGCATCGAAGTCCGCGACGGGGTCGCGCCCCTCACTGCCGGAAACATCGACGACGTGGACGAGCAGACGGCAGCGGTCGATGTGACGCAGGAAATCGTGACCGAGACCCGCGCCCTTAGCCGCACCCTCGATGATGCCGGGGATATCGGCCATGACGAAGGAAACGCCCTCGTCGACGTACACGACGCCGAGGTTGGGGTAGAGGGTGGTGAAGTGGTAGTTCGCGATCTTAGGACGCGCTTTGGATACGACGGAGAGAAGCGTTGACTTGCCGACGTTCGGGAAGCCGATGAGACCAACGTCCGCGAGGAGCTTGAGCTCGAGCACAACGTCGTGCTCCTCACCCTCAAGGCCGGACTTGGCAAAGCGCGGGGCCTGACGGGTGGGCGTGGCAAAGTGTTGGTTGCCCCAGCCGCCTCTGCCGCCCTTGCAGAGGACGAAATCATCGGAATCGGACATATCCTTGATGATCTCGTTGCTCTCCGCGTCGCGCACGACGGTGCCGCGGGGCACACGGATCGTGAGATCCTTGCCCTGCTTGCCGTATTTGCGCGCGCCCTGGCCGTCCATGCCGGTCTCGGCGACGTATTTGCGCTTATAGCGGAAGTCCATCAGTGTCGACATGTTGTCGTCGACGACGAGGACAATGTTGCCGCCGTTGCCGCCGTCCCCGGAGTTGTCTCCGCCGTTATTGCCGCTGTCTCCGCCGTCTCCGCCGTCCCCGGAGTTGCCGCCGTCTCCGTTACCGCCGCTGTTCTGATCGCTGTTTTGCGTAGGATCGGGTGTGGTCTGCTCGGTGTTCTCTTCGGCCTTCGGCATCTCCTGATTCTGCCGTGTCTCGGTCTTCTGCGCGCCGGTGCCCCATGTGCCGTCCGGGCCGCCGATCTTGCCGTTGTCGGTCGGTTCGGTGAAGGTCAGCACCTCCTGATTCTGCAATGCGAGCGACATGAACTCCTCGAACAGATGCGACGGGTAGCCCGTGGAGGAAACGCCATAGCCTGCGAACGATGGCACTTCCTGCGCGCTGCCGTCTTCCGCAGGATTCCAAATGGCCCACACATTGAGCAGCTGCGGCGTGTAGCCCACGAACGAAGCGGCCTTCTCGTCGTTTGCGGTACCGGACTTACCGGCCACCTGACGTCCGAGACGTGTCGAAACGCCAGCCGCGGTGCCATACGTGGTGGTGCCCTGCATGGCCTTCTGCACCAGATGGCAATCGTTCGCATCGAACACCTGCTGGTTCTCCTGAGCCGTCTTGTACAGCTCCTTCGAACCGTCGGACGTGAGCACCGTGTCGACGATGTGCAGCGTGTTCTTCACGCCATCGTTCGCAATGGTGGAGTGGCCTTGCGCCAGATCCCACACGGTAATGCCGTTGATGCCCAGAATGTTGTAGGTGGTGTCTTCGGCGATGTCTTCCTCAATGCCCGCCTGATGCGCGATCTTGGCGAGATTCGCGGCGCCGAGGTGCTTGTTGACCTCCATGAACACCGTGTTCACCGAATTCGCGGTCGCCTGATAGAGGTTGATATACCCGTAATTGGTGTTCAACGCGTTCGGCACCTGCGCGGTGGTTCCCGGCGTCGTTTCAAACGTCAGGCCGGAATTGCCGTTGAAGATGGTGTTGAAATTCACACCCTCCTGCGCGGCTCCCAGCAAGCCGAACGGCTTCATGGTGGAACCCGGTTCGAACGTGGCCTGCGTGGCGTTGTTGAGCTGCTTGGTGAGGTAATCGTTGCCCGCATACATGGCTTTCACGGAACCGGTCTTCTGATCGACCGCAATACCGCCCACCTGAATACTTTCCGGCATGCCCTCCGGTCGGGTGTCGCCGACCTGCTGAATCTCGTCCTGCATGTCCTTGTCGAGCGTGGTGACGATCTTGTAGCCGCCGGTTTCCAGATCATCGGCGGTGAACGCCTTGGAATTGACCAGTTCGTTCTTCACCGTGGTCAGCAGATACCCGTTCGCGCCGGCCATCTGGTTGCTCTGCTGCATTTCCGCCACGGCAGGGAACTGCGCTTCCTTCTTCTCCTGGGCGGTGATGTAGCCGTCTTCCTTCATGATGCTGAGCACGCGGTCGTATCGCTTTTCGGCCTGTTCCTGATTGACGGCCGGATCCCATGAGCTCGGCGCCGGAATGATACCGGCCAACATGGCGGCTTCCGACAAGGTCAGATCGCTGGCGTTCTTGTTGAAATACGCCTTCGCCGCCGCCTGAATGCCATATGCGCCACGACCAAGATAAATCGTGTTCATGTAATTGCATAGCACCTGGCTCTTATCTTGTGCCTGCGCGATCTTGATGGCCAGGAACGCTTCCCTCAGCTTGCCGGAATACGACGTGGTTTCGCCCAAATAGTAGCGTTCCGCATACTGTTGGGTGATGGTCGAACCGCCCTGACGGCTGCCTGTGGTCAGATTCGTATACAGCGCTCGCGCGATGCCATACAGATCGATGCCCTTGTTGGTGTAGAAGGAACGGTCTTCCGACGCGACGATGGCATTGCCCACATAATCCGGCAATACCGCACAGTCGATGATTTCGCGGTTCTGTTCCGCGTAGCTGCCAATTTCCGTAGTGCCGTCGGCATAGTAGACGGTGGTTTTTTCGGCGAGGGCGAACTTTTCCGGTTCGGGGATTTCCGTGGTGATATACATGTATGCGAACAGGCCGATTCCTGCCGCGAGCAGCGCTGCGAAGATGCCGAGTGCCCACTTCAGCACGAGATGCTTGCGCTTGTTCTGCTTTTTCTGAGGTCCGTTGGCGCGGTGCGATCCGTGGTTCTGCGGCTTGGGCGCGCTATGGGATGGGTTGCTGCGTTGGCTGCCGGCGCCGCCGCTGCGGGCGCTTCTTGAGCGTGAGCTTACGCTTCGTGTATGTGAAACCATAGGTTCCACCGTAGCTGATTGACTTGAGAAATCAGGTGAAAATGGGGTGAGTTTGCCCTTGGGAGGGCATTTTTTGCGCAGCTCTTTTACAAATCGACAGTTTGTGGATCGTTGTCTCAATATCGGCTTATTTTCAGGGTTTTATCAGTTTTTCAGGTGCCTTTTCGCTGTTTCGCAGGTATGCTTGAAATTTGGTACCTGTGAAACGCATATATGCATATATATAACAGAGGAGTCGTTTACAGATGAGCATTCGTGTAGCTATCGCTGGCGTTGGCAATTGCGCTTCTTCGCTGGTGCAGGGCGTTGAATACTACAAAGACACGAAGGACGAGGATAAGATTCCCGGTCTGATGCACAACAATTTCGGCGGATATCGCGTGCGTGACATTGAATTCGTCGCCGCATTCGATGTGGACGCGCTGAAGGTCGGCAAGGATCTGTCTGAAGCCATCGAAGCGTCGCAGAACAACACGATCAAATTCGCCGACGTGCCGAATCTGGGCGTCGAAGTGCTGCGCGGCCCGACCAACGATGGTCTGGGTGAATACTATCGCCAGATGATCGAAGAGTCCGACGCCGAGCCGGTCGACGTGGCCCAGGTGCTGCGCGACAAGAAGGTCGATGTGCTCGTTTCCTACCTGCCGGTCGGTTCCGAGCAGGCCGACAAGGCATACGCCCAGGCCGCCATGGACGCCGGATGCGCGTTCGTGAACTGCCTGCCGGTGTTCATCGCATCCGATCCGGAATGGGCTCAGAAGTTCCGTGACGCCGGTGTGCCGATCGTCGGCGACGATATCAAGTCCCAGGTCGGCGCCACCATCACGCACCGCGTGCTCGCCCGTCTGTTCGAGGATCGTGGCGTGCGTCTGGACCGCACGTACCAGCTCAACGTGGGCGGCAACATGGACTTCATGAACATGCTGCAGCGCTCGCGCCTGGAATCCAAGAAGATTTCCAAGACCCGCGCCGTCACTTCCGTGGTGCCGCACGATATGGATCCGCATAACGTGCATATCGGTCCGTCCGATTACGTGGCATGGCTTGACGACCGCAAGTTCGCGTTCGTGCGTCTTGAAGGCACTACGTTCGGCGATGTGCCGCTGAGCTTGGAATACAAGCTGCAGGTGTGGGATTCCCCGAATTCCGCCGGTATTGTGATCGATGCCGTGCGTGCCGCCAAGATCGCGCTCGACCGTCATCTGGCCGGCCCGATTCTGGCTCCGAGCTCCTATTTCATGAAGTCGCCGGCCGTGCAGCACGAGGATGGCGAGGCCCGCCGCTTGGTGGAGGAGTTCATCAAGGGCGAGGTCGAAGGCAGCGAAGAGCAGCTTGACGCCGATGTCGCCGCCGCCAAGGCAGCTGGCAAGGATGTGTGGCGCGCCTGATTTTTAGTTCGCCTGATATGAGGAATCCCCAATCTACCGTCGGTGGATTGGGGATTTTTAATTACGATTTGGAAACGATGCGTATCGTCACTTCTTGAGAAGGGGTTCGACCTGTTCCTCGTACGCGGTCAACGCGGTGTCGATCACATTGTGCATGTCGTAGTACTTGTACGTGCCCAGACGGCCGCCGAACACCGTCTTCGGCTCGGCCTTCGCGAGCTCCTCGTACCTCGCGTACAGCGCCTTGTCGGCCTCCGTGTTGATCGGATAGTACGGCTCGTCGCCACGCTCGGCGAAACGGCTGTACTCCTCCCACACCACGGTCCTGTCGGGATTCTGCGAGGCGGCGCGCTCCGGATTGAAGTTCTTGAACTCGATCGCGCGCGTGTACGGCACGTCCGCGTCGGAGAAGTTCATCACCGGGCAGCCGAAATGGTCGCCCTCGTCGTAACGCACCTCCTTGAAGTCGACCGTGCGCCACTTGAGCTCGCCCAGCGAGTAGTCGAAGTAGCGGTCCACCGGGCCCGTGTACACCACCGGCACGCCGGCCGCGGCCAGGGCCTTCTTGTTGTACGGCTGGGACCCGTCGAAGAAATCGGTCTCCAGGGTCACATGGATGCGCGGATCGTCGATCATGCGCTCCATCCACGCGGTGTAGCCGTCGGCCGGCAGGCCCTCCCACGTGTCCTTGAAATAGCGGTTGTCGTAGTTGAAGCGCACCGGCAGGCGGTTGATGATGCCCGCTGGCAGGTCCTTCGGATCGGTCTGCCACTGCTTGCCCGTGTAGTTCTTGATGAACGCCTCGTACAGGGGGCGGCCGATCAGCGAAATGCCCTTGTCGTTGAGGTTCTGGGGATCCTTGCCCGCCAGCTCGCCGGCCTGCTCGGCCACGAGCGCCTTGGCTTCGGCGGGCGTGTAGTGCGCGCGGAAGAACTGGTTGATGGTGCCCAGGTTGATCGGCAGGGGGTATACCTCGCCGTCGTGGGTGGCGTACACGCGGTGCACGTAGTTCGTGAACGAGGTGAACCTGTTCACGTAGTCCCACACGCGCTTGTTGGACGTGTGGAACAGGTGCGCGCCGTACTTGTGGATCTCCGCGCCGGTCTCCTCGTCCATGTAGCTGTACGCGTTGCCGCCGATGTGGTCGCGCACGTCGATGATCTCCACGCGCACGCCGAGCCTCTCCACGGCCTGCTGGGCCACGGTCAGGCCGAACAGGCCCGCGCCCACGACCACCAGATCGGGATACTCCACCGCTTCAGTCATAAAAACAACCTTCCGAACTTAAAACAAACACACAATATTCGTGTGCGATTCCTCATCAAGCATACCCGTCCGCCCTCCTTAACGCGGGATGCTCATGGGAAAGCGGCATTTTGACGTTTGATTTCCCTGTGTCGCTGGTCGTGGGGCTGGCTGCTCCACGGATCATGGCATGGTCTGTGTGGTTCGTGCGCGGCCTGTGGCGCGGGTTGCGCTGCGGTTCGTGCGGCTTGCGGCGCGGTTCGGTCCGGGCATGGTGTACACTGGTCTTTGCCTCCGCGTGGCGGTACGTCACCCAACTCCCCCAGGGCAGGAATGCAGCAAGGGTAAGTGGCCTCTTCCGGGTGCGTGGAGGTTTTCTTATATCTTCATGCCATTCGCGCATACCGTAGAGCCAATGCCGTATTCTCGATGATTATGACCGACGAATTCAAGCCAATCATCCGAGACCCGCACAAGTCCGCGAATATGCTGGAACAGCCGGTCGTGCCCGTTCCCGTGCCGCAGCCGCCGTCTGATCCGATCGAACAGGTGCTTTCCCCACGTGAAGTGAGCGAAGGGCTTGCCAAAGCCGATCCGCTGACCCGTCATCCGCGCGTGTCGAGCATTATGCTCAGCGTGGTGTTCGGTCTGCTGCTGCTTGCCGCCGCGGTGGGCGTCTGGTGGTTGGGCGTGCGCACGATGGAAGGCCAAAGCTATGAAGACATGGTCTGGTCGAAATTCGATGCGGCCCTGCCGGGATGGCTGGAACCGGTCGTGCATGTCTTCACCATTTCCACCGTTGTAATCGCAACAAGCGCGATTATGTCGATAATCGCCCTCGCCGTACTTATCGTAAGAAAACGATGGCTGTTGATTGCTCAACTGGCGGTATTCGGCGGAATCTGCTTTGCCGCAGCAGAGTTGCTGAAGCCGCTGCTGCCACGTCCGTACTTAATCAATCTGGAATCAAATCCCAATAATTCCGCGCCTTCCGGGCATGTCATACTCGCCGCCGCGGCAGGAATGATCCTATTATGCGCCGTGCCTCGCGTATGCCGTGCGCTCGTTGCCGTGATCGGCTGGCTGTATGCGGTACTCGTCGGATTGTCGGTGATTGCGGGACAGTGGCACCGGCCGACCGACGTGATCATGGCGTTGCTGATCGTCGGCGGAGTGGCAATGATCACGCTTGCCGCGACGTTTGCGAACGGCATGGATGAGCCCGGTTCGCGTGCGTCGTCGCCTTCCGTGCAGATCGTCGGCAGCGTGCTGTTGACGTTCGGCGTGCTCGGCACCCTGTATGGCGCATACATTATTTGGCAGATTCAGCCGGGACTTGCGATGAGTGCGGAATGGACGAATTCCGGTGCGCACCTTTCCACGGTGATTCTGACGGCTTCCGTTGCGTCGTTGGTGTTCGGGCTGGTGTTGACCATGCGTCAGCTGACCGCCTCGCCATTGACGAAACTTGGGCTTGTCGGCGCACCTCCGGCCCCTCCGAAACGCTGACGGCAAAACGTACGATCACGCCGAAAATTTCCGGCACCGGTCGCTCGCGCCACACGGACGGTTTGCCAACTGCATACGGTCAGTGAGTATTATTGCGTTGCAAACGCTAGTAATAAGGAGTGGCTATGGCTACCGGCA
>ERZ860322.1763-NODE-1763-length-11614-cov-3.639069_pt1 | contig 11614 bp, 10 predicted proteins | sample MGYA00509979_ERZ860322 | MGnify/ENA primary metagenome ERZ860322 (study PRJEB30046, sample SAMN00715217) | human gut metagenome | study: EMG produced TPA metagenomics assembly of the A metagenome-wide association study of gut microbiota in type 2...
GACAGTGCGTTCGACGGCGAGATCGTATTCGGCCTCAGCACTGCCGTTACCGGCAACTTCCCCCTGGCCGGTGAGCGCACCCTCCAGGGCGTTGACCTGGCGGTGGAAGAGATCAATGCCGCCGGCGGCGTGAACGGCAAGCAGCTTGAGCTGAACTTCCAGGATTCCCAGGGCGATCCCGAAAGCGCCGTCAGCGCTTATGGCAAGCTGATGGACTGGGGCATGGACGTTTCTCTGGGCTGCGTTATGTCCGGTGAAACCGCGTCCGTCGTCGCAGCCGCCAAGGAAGACGACGTCCTGCTTCTCACTCCCTCCGGCTCCTCCGACTCCTGCCTCAGCGGCAACGACAAGGCCTTCCGCATCTGCTTCTATGATTCCTACCAGGGCACCGCAGCCGCCAACTACCTGAGCGAGAAGAACCTGGCCACCGAAGTTGGTGTCCTGTACCAGAGCGACAGCGACTACTCCACCGGCCTGTACAGCTCCTTCGTCGCCGAGTGCGCTGATCTCGGCATCAACATCGTCGAGACCCAGACCTTCACCGCCTCCACCAGCACCGACTTCTCCACTCAGGTCAACGCACTTGTCGATTCCGGCGTCAAGGTCGTGTTCATCCCCTTCTACGCTGAAGAAGCTTCCACCTTCCTGACTCAGGCCAAGGGCAAGTTCGCCGATGACGTTTACTTCTTCGGCGCCGACGGTCTTGACGGCATTCTCGGCAAGGTCGAGCAGGATGTCACCATCGCAAACAATGTTCTGATGCTCACCCCCTTCGCAGCTGACTCCACCGAAGAGAACGTCCAGTCCTTCGTCAAGGCTTACGAGGTTGCCTACGGCGCAACTCCCGACCAGTTCGCAGCTGACGCATACGACGCAGTGTACGTCATCAAGGCCGCAGTCGAGAAGGCCGGCAGCACCTCCGGCGCAGCTCTCGCGGCAGTTATGCCTGAGCTTGAAGTCACCGGCGTAACCGGCACCATGACCTGGGACGCCGACGGCAACACCAACAAGAACGCCAGCGCCATCCTCTACTTTGACGGCGTGGGCAGCGTCTTCGGTAACTGATAAAATCCGCTACATCTCATCCTCCATATAATATATTCCCCAACTCCGGCGAGGCCGGAAAACAAGCCCCTATGTCCTCCGGGTATCCGCCCGGAGGATGGGCGCTGTAAAGGAAGACCGATATGACTCATTTTATTCAAACTCTGATAAGCGGCCTGAGCCTGGGCAGCATATACGCGCTCATCGCTCTGGGCTATACAATGGTGTACGGCATCGCCAAAATGCTTAACTTCGCGCACGGTGACATCATCATGATCGGCGCGTACGCGGGCATAGTTACTGTCAATCAGCTTGGCCTGCCTCCGATAGTCGCGGTCATCGTCAGCGTCGTGATCTGCGCGGGGCTTGGTATGCTGATCGAATTTCTGGCCTATAAGCCTCTGCGTCAGGCGCCGCCGCTGAGCGTGCTCATCACCGCCATCGGCGTCAGCTACCTGCTGCAGAACCTCGCCCTGATAATCTTCGGCTCCCAGCAGAAGGCCTACCCCAGCCTCATCGAGCTCTCCAGCTTCACTATCGGAGGGGTCACGGTGGACGGCATCTCCGTCCTGACCCTGCTGATGACGGCGCTGATCATGGTAGTGCTTAGCTTCTTCATCAACAAGACCAAGCTCGGCAAGGCGATGCGCGCCGTGTCGGAGGACAAGAACGCCGCGTCCCTCATGGGCATCAGCGTCAACCGCACCATCACCCTCACCTTCGCCATCGGCTCCGCGCTCGCGGCCTTCGCAAGCATTTTCTACGGCATGTCCTATGTCTACATCAAGCCCACCACCGGCGCTATGCCCGGTATCAAGGCGTTCACGGCCGCAGTTTTCGGCGGCATCGGCTCAATCCCCGGCGCAATGCTCGGCGGCATCCTGCTCGGCATGATCGAGCAGTTCTCAAAGACCTATATCTCCACGCTCTGGGCCGACGCCATTGTGTTCGGCGTTCTGGTTCTGGTGCTGGTCGTCAAGCCCACCGGCCTGCTGGGCAAAAATATTAACGAGAAGGTGTAACGATGAAGAAAAAAGTTAAGCTCAATCATGACGTCGTCACCTTCGCGCTCGTCGTCCTGCTCTATGCCGTTGTCGCGTTTCTGCTTTACAGCGGCAGTCTCACTCGCCAGATAGCCAATATGCTCATCCCGATCTCGGTGTACATTGTCCTCGCGGTGTCGCTGAACCTTGTCGTCGGCCTGCTGGGCGAGCTGTCCCTCGGCCACGGCGGCTTCCTGTCGGTCGGCCTGTTCTCCGGCTGTCTGGTCGCTATCGCGCTGTCTGCCACGTCGCTGCCGCTCTTCGTTCGCCTGCCGCTGTCGATGATTGTCGGCGGTCTCGTCGCAATGGTGTTCGGCTTCATCGTCGGCCTGCCCGCGCTGCGCCTCAAGGGCGATTATCTTGCGATCGTTACTCTGGCCTGCGGCGAGATCATCAAGAATATCATCACGAACCTTGACATCACTGGCGGCGCGCTCGGCCTCAACACCGGCGCGATCTACTCCAACGCCAAAACGCTGCTCCCCTACGCGGCAGTGCTGGTGCTGCTGACGGTGCTGGTCATGATGAACCTCAAGCACTCGAAGCACGGCCGCGCCATCATGGCCATCCGCGACAACCGCATCGCGGCGGAGTCCATCGGCATCAACGTCACCTACTTCAAGCTCGCAGTGTTCATGCTCTCGGCCTTCTTCGCCGGAGCCGCAGGAACCCTCTACGGCCACTTCTTCGCAAACGTCAAGGCCGCGTCCTTCGACTATAACATGTCCATCGAAATTCTTGTCATCGTCGTCCTCGGCGGCATGGGCAGCGTCCCCGGCTCCATCATCGCGGCGATAGTGCTCCAGCTTCTACCGGAGCTTATGCGCGAGTTTGCCGATTACCGCATGCTGCTCTACGCGATAGTCCTCATCCTCGTCATGCTGGCCACCAACGACCCGCGTATGCGCGAATTCTTTGAGCGGCTGCGCCCGTCAAACCTCGTGAGAAAGCTTGCTGCAAAGAACAAAAAGGAGGCGCAGACAGATGACTAACAAGACCAAACTCGTCACCGTCACGCCGCGCGTCGCCATGCTCACCGAGCGCGACGTCGGCAAGACTCCCGTGCTCGAATGCATCGACCTCGGCATCAGCTTCGGCGGCCTGAAGGCGGTCGACAACTTCAATATAACCATCGGCCGCACCGAGATTGCCGGCCTTATCGGGCCGAACGGTGCCGGTAAAACCACCGTTTTCAACCTGCTCACCAGCGTGTACCAGCCCACCCACGGCACCATCCTGCTCGACGGCAAGGACATCCACGGCATGAGCACCGCGCAGATAAACCACGCCGGTATCGCGCGCACCTTCCAGAACATCCGTCTGTTCTCCAACCTCACCGTTGAGGAGAACATCACGGTCGCGATGGGGCCGCAGATCAAATACGGCCTTGCGAGCAGCATCCTGCACCTGCCCCCATACCGTTGGGAGGAGCGCGTCGCGCACGAGCGCGCGATGGAGCTGCTAAGCATCTTCCACATGGAGGACATGGCAAACGCGCAGGCTGGCAGCCTGCCCTACGGCGCGCAGCGCCGCCTTGAGATTCTCCGCGCGCTGGCGACAAACCCCAGTCTGCTGCTGCTCGACGAGCCTGCCGCTGGCATGAACCCCTCCGAGACCGCGGAGCTGACCGACAACATTCTCGCCATCCGCGACACCTTCAAGATCGCGGTTCTGCTCATCGAGCACGACATGAACCTTGTCATGAACATCTGCGAAGGCATCGCGGTGCTCAACTTCGGCAAGCTCATCGCCAAGGGCAGCGCGGAGGACATCCAGAACAATCCCGAGGTCATCGAAGCCTACCTCGGCCGGAAGAAGGAGGCGTGAACATGGGAGTAATGCTTAAAGTAAACGATCTGCACGTCTATTACGGCAGCATCCACGCCGTCAAGGGTGTGTCCTTCGAGGTAAACGAGGGCGAGGTCGTCACGCTCATCGGCGCAAACGGCGCCGGTAAGTCCACCGTTCTGAACACCGTCTCCGGTCTGCTGCATCCCCGCGCTGGCAGCATCGAATTTGAGGGCACAGATCTCAAGGGCGTGCCCCCGCACAAGATCCTCTCCAGAGGTCTTGCGCAGGTTCCGGAAGGGCGGCACGTATTTTTGCAGATGACCGTTGAGGAGAACCTGGAGATGGGCGCATACACGCAGCCGAAATCCGGTATCGCCGACGGCATAGCCGATGTCTACCGCCGCTTCCCCCGTCTGGAGGAGCGCCGCAAGCAGACCGCCGGTACTCTCTCCGGCGGTGAGCAGCAGATGCTGGCCATGGGACGCGCGCTCATGTCGAAGCCGAAGCTGCTGATGCTGGATGAGCCGTCGATGGGTCTTGCGCCCATTCTCGTCGAGCAGATCTTCGACATCATTCGTGAACTGCACGCCGCAGGCACAACGATCCTGCTCGTCGAGCAGAACGCGCAGGCCGCGCTCTCCGTCGCTGACCGCGCCTATGTGCTCGAAACAGGTCGCATCACCCTCTCCGGCACCGGCAAGGAGCTGATGGAAAGCGACGCGGTGCGCAAGGCCTACCTCGGCGGCTGAGTCCGTTTTTCAAAAAAGAGTCGTTCGGCAGAACGGCTCTTTTTTTGCGCAATTTCCGCTTCCTGCAAAAAATGCGCCGCTTTTCGTGCAATTTTCGCTTGCTTATGCTATACTGTGCGCATCAAATACGCTGACCCTGCCGCGCACGGCGGGAAACGATCGGAGGAGCGCCATGTTCAAAATACTCATCGCCGAGGACGACCGCGAGCTGCGCCAGCTTTTCGCCCATGTGCTCACCAAAAACGGCTATACGGTGCTCGGCGTTTCCAACGGTGAGGAGGCGCTTGCCGCGCTGGAGCAGAGCTATTACGACCTCATCATCTCCGACATTATGATGCCGAAGATGGACGGCTACGAGCTGGTGCGCTCCGTCCGCGAGAGCGGCTCGTCCATTCCCATCATGATGATCACCGCCAAGGACGCCTTTGACGATATGCGTCTTGGCTTTCTCTCCGGCAGCGACGACTATATGGTCAAGCCCATCAACATCGGCGAAATGGTGCTGCGCGTGAGCGCGCTGCTGCGCCGCGCGCAGATGGCGAGCGAGCGCCGGCAGGTCATCGGCGGCACGGTTATGGAATGCGACTCGCTCAGCGTCACCGTCGGCGGCGAGAGCATGGTGCTGCCGCAGAAGGAATTCATGCTGCTCTACAAGATGGCCTCCTTCCCCGGCCGCATCTTCACGCGCCAGCAGCTCATGGACGACATCTGGGGCTACGATTCCAGCACCGATACCCACACCGTTGATGTGCACATCGCGCGCCTGCGCGAGCGCTTCCGCGACAATTCCGACTTCAAGATCGTCACGATGCGCGGCGTCGGCTATAAGGTGGTGCGCTCATGAAACAGCGCCGCAACAGATTTCTTGATATTCGCGTGCAGTTTTTCTTCATCTGCATGGCAGGCTTTGTCGTCGTGGCGCTTCTGGCCGCGTTTGCGGGCTGGGGTCTGGAGCATCTCGGCGTCGATGTGCCGATGTTCGTCTGGGTGCTTATTTTCACGCTGCTGCTCGGCAGCGCCACGGCCGCGGGCTTCTCCGTCGCGTTCTTCGCGCCCATCTCCCGTCTTTCGCACAGCATGAAGGAGGTCGCCGGCGGCAACTTCCATGTTCACGTGGAGACCAAGAGCATCTTTCGTGACATCCGCGACATTTACGACAACTTCAATCTCATGGTCAGCGAGCTGAACGCCACCGAAACGCTGCAAACCGACTTCATCTCCAACGTTTCGCACGAATTCAAAACGCCCATCAGCGCCATCGAGGGCTATGCCTCGCTCTTGCAGGAACATCAGCAGTCGAGCGAGGAGCAGGCGGAGTATATCGACAAGATCCTCTTCAACACGCGCCGTCTCTCCACCCTTGCGGGCAATATTCTGCTGCTGAGCAAGCTCGACAGCCAGTCCATTCGTCCCCGGCGCTCGCGCTTCCGCCTCGACGAGCAGGTGCGCCAGTGCATTCTGGCGCTCGAGCGCAGATGGACGGAAAAAGAGGTCGACTTCGACGTAGACCTCGACTCCGTGGATTTTACCGGCTACGAAGGTCTTTTGCAGCACGTGTGGACAAACCTCATCGACAACGCCGTAAAATTCGGCCCGCGCGGCGGGCTCGTTCAAATACGCCTCGTGCAGGAAACGGGCAGCGTACTTTTCACCATCGACAACGAAGGCCCTGTCATCTCCGAGAAGGATAAGGCCCGCATTTTCAACAAATTCTATCAGGGCGACAGCTCGCACGAGTCCGAGGGCAACGGTCTCGGACTTGCGCTCGTGCGCAAGATCATTGCCATTCACGGCGGCGAAGTCTGGCTCGAGGATCCGGCGAGCGGTGGCTGCCGCTTTGCCGTGCGCCTGCCGATGGAAACATGAGCGCCTTTTTTCAACAAAAGTTGAGATTCTCTTCATCATTTGTTCGAATCTCTGTGCTACACTGTTTCTATTGGTCGTATCAGGCCACCGCTTCCCCGGCGCAGTTCCCCTGCGTCGGGTTTTTATCACGGGAAAGGAGAGATGACGATGGGCTTTCTGCGCTGCTGCGTTTACTACGCTTTTCTGGGCGTTGCGTCGTTCGTTCTCGGACGGCTGCTGCCAAAGTCCTGGTTCCGCGGCGACAGCTTCCCCTACCGCTGCGCCAGCTGGGAGCCGGTGCTCTACCGCGCGCTGCGCGTGCATGACTGGCAAAGCAAGGTTCCCGATATGAGCAGGATCGTGCCGAAGCTCATTCCCGCAAAAAAGCTCGAGGGCAACTTCCGCGAGCAGCTCCCGCGCATGATCGAGGAGACCTGCGTGGCGGAGTTCATTCACTTTTTGCTTATCCTGCTCGGCTTCTATGCCCTGCGCCTCTGGCCGGGGACGGGCGGCGCGGTATTCACCGCCGTCTACATTCTCCTCGGCAACCTGCCGTTTCTCATCATTCAGCGCTACAACCGCCCGCGGCTTCAGCGGCTGCTTGCCGCGCAGCAGCGCTGGAGTGCGAAGGAAACCAAACAACCGGAGTAAAAGGATCGGTGCTTTTTATGAAAGTTTTGATTTTAAGCTGCAACACCGGCGAGGGGCACAACTCCTGCGCCGCGGCGCTCGCAGAAGAGTGCCGCCATGAAAATATCCCCTGCGACACTGAGGACGCGCTGCGCTTCATCTCGCCCGAGGTCTCGCGCTTCATCTCCAACTGGCACGTGCGCATCTACCGCCACGCACCGGGGCTGTTCCGCGTGGGCTACCGCGCGGCAGAGGAGCACCCCGAGCAGTTTCACGAAAGCTCCACGCTCTACCGTTATCTCACGCAGGGCGCGGAAACGCTCGGCGGCTTCATCGCCGGCAGCGGGTATGATACGGTCATCTGCACACACCCCTTTGCCGCCCTCATGGTCAGCGAGGTTGTAAAGACCCGGCTGCCGCATCTCAAAACCTGCCTGATCGCAACCGACTACACCTGCTCGCCCAGCGTGAAGGACAGCGCGCTCGACCGCTACTTCATTCCCGCCGCATCGCTTTCCGGCGACTTTCTCGGCGGCGGCATCACACCCGAGCGGCTGCGCGCCTGCGGCATTCCGGTGCGCCGGATGTTCCGCTCCGGCGTGCGCAAGGAGGACGCCAAGCGCGCGTTCGGCATCCCCACGGATCACAAGCACCTTGTGATGATGTGCGGCAGCATGGGCTGCGGCCCCATTATGAGCATCGCGCGGCGCATTGCCCGTGCGCTCCCCGCCGATCAGGATCTCACGATCGTATGCGGCACGAACAAGCAGCTCTTTGGCCGTCTCTCCCGTCGCTTTTGCGGCGTGAACAACGTCCATATCCGCTCCTACGTGAAGGACATGGCACTCTTGATGGACTCCGCCGACCTCTACCTCACCAAGCCCGGCGGCATCAGCGTGACCGAGGCCGCGTCCATGCGCCTCCCCATGGTGTTTATCGATGCAGTATCCGGCTGCGAGGAATACAACAAGGACTTCTTCCTGCGCACGGGCGGCGCAGTCACGGGGCAAACGCCCCGCGAGATCGCACGCACGAGCCTGAAGCTGCTGGGCAACGAGCCCGCGCTTGAGAAGATGGGCGACGCGCTCGGCGCCGCCGTGCCGCAAAATGCCGCGGCCAACATTCTCTCGGAAATGAGCGCAGCGGAAGAGGAGGGGGATCTCGCATGATCTGTCCCAGTGTTGATTACCGGCAGTTCCGCCTCCGCAAGCTGAATACGCCGGAGTTTTCCCACGTGTGGCTGCTGCTGTTCTGGCCGGTTTTCGGGCTGCTCTTTTCCTACGCAGAGCGGTTCTATCCCGCCGCGCATTACTTTGAGATGCACTGCGCGCTCGATGATCTCATTCCCTTCAACGAATGGTTTCTCATTCCCTACCTTTTCTGGTTCGTCTACCTCATCGGCGCGGTCGCTTATACATTTTTCTTCGACGTCAAGGGCTTTCGCCGCATGATGCACTTTGTGATGATCACATACACCGTCACGATCGTCATTTATTTTCTCTTCCCCACCTATCAGGCCCTCAGACCTGAAGTTTTCCCACGTGATAACCTCCTCACGCGCTTCATCGCGGGGTTCTATGCATTCGATACGAACACGAACGTCTGCCCCTCGCTGCACGTCATCGGTTCGCTCGCGGCATTTTTTGCCTTCTGGTATGCGCCGGTCTTTTCCGCAAAGAAATGGCGCATCGCCTCGGCCATCGCGGCCTTCCTCATCTGTATTTCCACCGTCTTTATGAAACAGCACTCCGTCCTTGATGTGCTCGCCGCGCTGCCGCTGTGCGCGATCGCTTATTATTTCGCTTACAGGAAACCGTCAAAGCGCGCCCGCAGCGCATCAGGATCCCTCTCCCGATAAGAAGAACAGAACAGCCGCAGAAGTCGATGTGCTTCTGCGGCTGTTCTGTTTCGTCTGTGCGCCGCCCGCCTTATTATTCACTCCACGATGCATAATTGCATATTATATTCAGTTTTCTCGGCATTTTCCGTATATTTGTACAGGTTGCATAGAAAATCTTCCGCCGTTCTCTTCACTTTTTGGGCTTTTACTCGTTGACGATGAATAAGTAAACATCTATACTAACGCTATCGTTTCTGAAGCGTATGAAAATTCATTTCGTATCCAGATATTACACAAGATGGAACGCACAAAAAGGAGCTTTCAACATGAAAAAGTACATTGCACTGACCCTGGCTCTGCTGATGAGCCTCTCCCTGATGGCCTGCGGCAGCAAGACCGATGACGGCAGCACCGATGCTGACGGCAGCGGCGATCAGGAGGGATCCAACACCTTGGTACTCGGCACCTCCGCCGACTACGCCCCCTTTGAGTTCATGTATGCCGACGAGAGCGGCACGATGCAGTATGCCGGCATCGACATTTCCGCCGCGCAGTACATTGCCGACGAGATGGGCAAGGAATTGCAGATCGAAAATATGAGTTTCGACTATCTGCTCACCTCCCTTGCCAAGGGTGACTATGACATTGTCATGGCGGCCATGGAAGCCACGCCCGAGCGTCTCGCCTCCGCTGATTTCTCCGATCCCTACTACACCGATATCCCCCCGATGATCCTCGTCAAGGCGGACAATGCCGAGCAGTATGCAACACTTGCCGATTTCGATGGCAAGAGCGTGGGCGCGCAGGCGGCCACCACCAAGGAAACCGTTGTAACCGATCAGCTCCCGGGCGCAAACCTCGTCTCTCTCTCCCTTGTGACCGATCTTGTCAACGAACTGGTCTATGGTAAGGTCGACGCGGTCGTGCTCGACGGTGCGGTCGCGCAGGAATATGCCGAGACCAACCCCGACCTTGCCATTGCACCCGCTTCCTCCGAGCTCGGCGAGGCGCAGCCCTACTGCATCGCCGTTGCCAAGGGTGATCCCAAGGGGCTGCTGCCCGCCATCAACGAGGCCATCGCCAAGATGCAGTCTGAAAATAAGCTCGCCGATTTCATTACCGCAGCCAACGAGCTGAGCGGCAAGGCCGTCGATGTTACGGCAGACGATTCCGCAGCCTGAAAAAGGGTTCCTCTCTCATTTCTTTTGCTCTCCTCTCTCCCATCTCTCATTGCCAAAGAGCAAAGCCCCATGGCTTTGCTCTTTGGCGCATCTACGGCAAAAATACGCATCGTATTCTCACTTTTGAAAGGAGATCTCTCCCATGGATCTTGCCACACGGTGGAGCAGCCTCTTTGTCGGTATGTCTCCGGCGTCGTTTATCAACTTTTCCTTCCTGCCGAAATACGGCGTGTACTTTTTGCAGGCGCTCGGATATACGCTCCTGCTCGCGGTCGTGTCGGTTGCACTGGCAGTTCTTCCGGCGCTGCTGCTGGCGTTCATGCGTCTGAGCAAAAACCGTCTTGTGCGCGCCGTTTCGGGTGCGTATATCGCGGTCTTTCGCTCCACGCCGCTGCTCGTGCAGCTCTCGATCATCTACTTCGGTCTTTTCGGCGCGATCTCCATTCCGCGCCTGTACCTCTTCGGGTTTATCGACATTTCCCGCTTTATCCCCGGCGTTGTGGCGCTGGCGCTCAACAGCTCGGCCTACGTTGCCGAGATCTTCCGCGCGGGTATCCTTGCCGTAGACGCGGGGCAGACCGAGGCCGCGCGCTCGCTGGGTCTATCCTCCGTGCAGGCGATGAAGCTCGTCGTGCTGCCGCAGGCCGTAAAAAATGTCCTGCCCGCGCTCGGCAACGAGGTCGTCATCATGGTCAAGGAATCGTCCATCTGCTCCACACTCGGCATGGTCGAGCTGATGTTTGCGGCCAAAACGGTGGCGACCGCCACCTATATTTCCCTCGCACCCTATGTGCTGGCGGCAATGATGTATTTCTGCATCACCTACCCCGCCGGAAAGGCGATCGAGGCACTGGAAAGGAGAATGCGTCGTGGCGACAAGCACTAATTCTCTCATTCGCGTGGAGGACGTCTGTAAGGAATATGGCGGCGGCAGCGTCCACGCGCTCTCCCACTGCAATCTGAGCGTAAAGAAGGGCGAGGTCGTGGCGATCATCGGCCCCTCCGGCAGCGGCAAATCGACGCTGCTGCGCTGCCTCAATCTCTTGGAGCAGCCGACCTCCGGCACGATTTACTTCAAGGACGTTGCCCTCAACGGCAAGAAGGTCGACCTCGACCTTCACCGCCGCGAGATGGGCATGGTGTTCCAGCACTTCAACCTCTTCCCGCACATGACGGTGAAAAAGAATATCACCCTCGCTCCCGTGAAGCTGGGTCTCAAATCGCAACCTGATGCCGATGCGCAGGCCATGGCGCTGCTCGAGCGCATCGGCCTTGCCGACAAGGCCAACGAGTATCCCGCGATGCTCTCCGGCGGGCAGAAGCAGCGCATCGCCATTGTGCGCGCGCTCGCCATGGCGCCCGAGGTCATGCTCTTCGACGAGCCGACGAGCGCGCTTGACCCCGAGATGGTCGGCGAGGTGCTTGATCTGATGCGTGACCTCGCTCATGACGGCATGACGATGGTCGTCGTCACGCACGAGATGGGCTTCG
>ERZ860322.1764-NODE-1764-length-11613-cov-5.363385_pt1 | contig 11613 bp, 10 predicted proteins | sample MGYA00509979_ERZ860322 | MGnify/ENA primary metagenome ERZ860322 (study PRJEB30046, sample SAMN00715217) | human gut metagenome | study: EMG produced TPA metagenomics assembly of the A metagenome-wide association study of gut microbiota in type 2...
AGGATCTTCCCGACAAAGAATCCGCAACAATGTTTTTTCAGGACTGCAAGCTGGCACATCAGGCACAGATTACAGGTATCAGTCACAGCGTAAAGGAAATACTTCCACCGGATCTGCTTGACCTGACACAGCTTCAGAAGGAAGCGAACATCCGCTATGGTTTTACCGCATCAGAGGTGTATGACATCGCCCAGTCTCTTTATGAAAAGAAACTGATTTCCTATCCGCGGACTTCCAGCCGTTATCTGACGGAGGATGTGCTTGACTCGCTTTCACCAATCATGGCGCGTCTGCTATCATGGGAGCTGTTCCCTGCCGCTAAAGGAACTGGAGGTATTGACATATCCAGTTTGTCCCGCCACGTAATAAACGCAGAAAAAGCCAATGTACATCATGCCATCATCATTACAGGTATCCGTCCCGGAAATATGTCCGAAAAGGAAATGCAGGTTTACAGACTTGTAGCCGGAAGGATGCTTGAAACATTCATGGCTCCATGCCGCATAGAAACGACAAATGTTGAAGCGGTTTGTGCGGCACAGCATTTCAAGGCCGAACAAACAAGAATCATTGAAGCCGGCTGGCATGATGTGTTTATGCGTTCCGACATGGTTCCAAAATCAGGATATTCTGTCAATGAACTCCCCGAAGTGGAGAAAAGTGATACTCTGAATGTATGCGGATGCAACATGGTACACAAGAAACAGCTGCCGGTAAATCCGTTCACGGATGCAGAACTGGTGGAATACATGGAACAGAACGGACTGGGCACGGTATCCTCACGTACCAATATCATCCGTACACTGGTTAACCGTAAGTATATCCGTTATTCAGGGAAATATATCGTTCCGACCCCGAAAGGCATGTTCACCTACGAAACCATCCGTGGAAAGAAAATTGCGGATACTTCACTCACCGCAGACTGGGAAAAACAGCTGGCCGGACTTGAAAGCGGAATGATAACCGGACAGGACTTCCTGAACAGGATCAGGACTCTCGCCAAGGAAATGACTGATGACATTTTCAACACCTATTCCACAAAAGAAGAATAACATCTATACCTAATCAACCAAGAGAATGCAGGCCTGAAGGTCTGCATTTTTTTGTATCCGTACAGAAAAGAATATGTTTTTCCGCTTTTAAGCGGCAAAGGTCTTGGATTGCCTGCCTTTTGCCGCAAGGCTGCCCTCAAGGGCTTGGCTGGACAGGAAAAAATCATCCTCGCTGCGCTCCGGTATTTTTCCCGAAAACCCTGCCTTTCCGGAAGCATTTGCCGTTGGGCCCTTGTAGTTCAACGGGCTGCCAAAGCCCGGGTATTCACAGTTAAAAATTAAAGAATATGCAACAAGCGATCATCACAAGACAGTCACCAGCTCCGATAGGGATGCCCGTGACAAGAAGACCGAAAGTACACGTCCCGCAACCGGCAATCAAGCTGCCGCCAAGGGGAACCACAGGTCCCGTTCACATCTCAAAGCTGCTGAACCCCGTTCTGGAAATATGCAGACATCCGGATAGGAACAGGCTGCTGGCTGAATTATTCAGCGAATATTGAAACACATCGTCTAATCATTTAATATCTGAAATTATGTTTTTACAGCAATCCACCAGATGATGACGGAAAGCGTGGACCTCACGATCGTCATCCGCAAGACAAACGGACAACTGACCGTTTCCACATTGCCCAAATCGAACGGACTCAAGGACGAGGCCCAGAACCACATCGTGCCGCTGACTGTCACGGGCACACCGCAGGAACTTGACACAGGATTCCTGCAGGCAGTCACAAGACCGATACAGAAAGCGTGCGGGCTGATCTCCAACATGGCACAGTTTGAGGCACAGGCGGACAAGGCCGCCGCCAGCAGCAAGGCCGCCAAGGAAGCGAAATCCAAGGAGACGAAGGAAGAACGCGAGAAACGGGAGAAGTACGAGAAACTGATGAAGAAGGCGGAAGAACTGACAGCCGCCAGGAACCATCGGGAAGCCGTCAGCGTGCTTACACAGGCGAAAGCACACGCGAATGCCGCCCAGTTGAAGGAAATCGAGGAGAAGATAAAGGCAGCCGACACGGAAATGAACCGGGGAAGCCTCTTCGACCTGATGGAACAGGAGGCACAGCCGGAACCTTCGGTACAGCAGCAACAGCCACACTCCCAACAGCCGGTATACACACAGACACCGGTACAGAGAAATCCGCAACCGCAACGTCCGCAACAGCCGGTACCGCAGAGACCACAACAGGCATACACGCAGCATCCGCAACAGCCAGGAATATGGCCACCGCAACAACAGCCGCCACAGCCGCAAGCAAGACCGCAGATACAGCCGCACGCGCAATACGTACAGCTGACAGGCGGACAGCAGCCTTCCCAACCTCAATATCCGCCGCAGCCTGAAATTCAGGACTGGCAGGAAGAACGGTTCATGCAGGAGGACGAACAGCAACCGTACCTCTCCGATCAGGAACACCCCGCATACAGTGAGAAGGACTACGAGGAATACATCGATTTCCCGCAGTCCATGCTGGAACCCAAGTATTCACCTTATCAGACAGTTTAAGACATGGCACTCGAAATTAAAGGAATGACACGCTCATTCAGATTCAAGAAAGGAACAGAGTATATTACTCTTCAGGACCCGGATCCGAACATCTCGCCGGACATGGTCATGAACTACTATTCGAACATGTACCCGGAACTGACGACGGCTACCGTTCACGGACCGGTCATCAGGGAGGACATGACAGAATATGAGTTCAAGACAACTATCGGAACAAAAGGATAAAGGATATGGCAAAGGACTACAGAAAAAAGAAGAAATCATGTGTACCATTGGACGGATATCAGGCGGAACAGCTCGCGAGACTTATCATTGCGGAAACCGAAAGGAAGGTGCATTACGGCACGGAAAGGAAGAAACGGATTGCGGCACCCAGCGGTGCCGTAATTCTTTTCTGAACACCACATTCACGCCGATGCCTCCGCCGGAACTGTTCTCGGAAAGTCCTGACGGAAAGCCGTGCAACCTGATCACGCGGGAAAACTACGAGTACCTGCGTGATTCCTTTTTCAGATATGCGAGTCTTATGAAAAAGGAAGCGGTACATGCACCGGGACTCACAATGGCGGAAGGAATAACGAGACTGCATGATGAAATGAGCGACCTTGTCGGCAATGACATGAATGTAAACATCGAGCAGGATGGGGAAAGACTCATTTTCCGTCTCTGGAAATGCCACAGATGGGGAGAACTTACGCTGTATTACTTCCCTGTGAAATTTGTGGAAAATCTCGGGCCGGAACTGAGACGCATATCTGTCACCTTCATCCACAACCTGATGCAGGCAAACGGAATTGACACCATACTGGACGAGGATGACACGGAATATGCGCTTACCTGGCTGGCTGAAGAGAATGACGACGAACAGGACGACAGGAAAAAACGGCTGAAACTGCTGCATTCATACGAGAAAGGCAGGATACACAGTCTGCTCAGGAGAGTGGAACGGAAATCCTACTACAAGGACCTGCCGAAGGCAATCGGACGGTATAAGCCGGCGAACGGATACGAACAGTCCCTGCTCTCCGCCATGAAGGAAGGTCTGGAATTCCTCTCGCCTGAACGCGGCATCATGGAATACGGCTACGACCCGTTTTATGAAGAGGAACCGGACTACCTGCCCATGTATCTCAACAGGCAGATAAGGGTCGTCTATGACTGCAATGATCCCGTGACGGACAACCTCGTGGACTACTACAACTCCTACAGCCGGGAGACATACGACATCATTCCGGTCACCACCTGTGACCTGTCTCCGGAAACGGAGGAACTGTTCCGCATGGACGACTACCCGGAACGCTTCTTCAAATGGGCGGAAAAATTTATCAACATCACAATATAAACCAATCTGAAAGCATATGATAGACAGCAACGAACTGACCAGAAAGATCAAGACACCGCTCAACCCCAGGGCGGCACTGATAGCCTATGCCTCGGAAGGGGACAAGAACTTCTTCCTTGAAATCCGGGGTATTGACGACCGGGGAAACATGACGGAAGGAAGACCGGTGACACTGGAATTCATGAACACCCTCGTGAAGGAATACTCGGAAAGACACGGTACCACTCCATACGGGAAGATACCCGACAACCTGCTGTATTGCGACTCGCGCAAGGGCAGCGAAAGATACGTGTGGTACAATCCACCGCACAAGCGGATGATGTTCTTCAGCACCGCACTCAAAATAGAAAACGCGGAATATTACCTGCCGGGAGTAATCTACGAGGCCGGAGAGCACGGAATGAGAATCTATGCCTACAAGGGGAACGTTCCCAGACCGGATACCGTACTGTATGCCGCACCGTTCTTCAACGTGACAGGTTCCAGCGTATGTCTGGGAAACGCCAGGATAGAGCTGCCGAAGGACCTGACCTATGAAAAGCTGCTGCAGTACTGGGAACGGAAATTCTGGCTGACGGAATTCACCCACCTGGGAGGGAACGGGAACCCGACAAGGTCAAACCTCGTGCTGGTGGCAAAGGCGGCACGGGACAGGGACTTCAACCTCGACGAACTGAAACAACTGAACAACATGAAACTTAAAGACATACTGAAATGAAAAGAGTACACTACATCGACAACTATCTCATAAACCCGCAGCATCCGGTAACGGTAAACCTTATCGGAGCGGGAGGAACAGGCTCACAGGTGCTTACCTGCCTGGCCAGGCTTGACACGGCACTGAGGGGACTCGGACATCCCGGACTGTTCGTGACACTGTATGATTCCGACATCGTGACGGAAGCCAACATCGGGCGGCAGCTCTTCAGCCCTTCGGACATCGGACTGAACAAGGCGCAGTGCCTCGTCACACGCATGAACAACTTCTTCGGCAACGACTGGAAGGCGGTACCGGACATCTATCCGGCAGCCCTGAAGGACGCCAGACGGGATAATCTGGCCAACATAATGATTACCTGCACGGACAACATAAAGTCCCGTCTCGACCTCTGGAACATACTGAAAGCCGTGCCGGTTTCGGAATACAGAAGCCACGAAACACCACTGTACTGGATGGACTTCGGCAACATGCAGAATACGGGACAGGTCATCCTCGGAACCGTACCTAAGAAAATCAGACAGCCGGCATCCAAGCTGTACGAAACGGTGGAATCGCTGAAGGTGATCACACGATATGTCAAATACGCAAGAGTGAAGGAAAAGGATTCCGGACCGAGCTGTTCGCTGGCGGAGGCTCTGGAGAAACAGGACCTGTTCATCAACTCCACACTGGCACAGCTCGGCTGCAACATCCTGTGGAAAATGTTCCGCAACGGTATGATCGAGCATCACGGGCTGTACCTGAATCTCTCCACCATGAAAGTGAATCCGATAACTGTATAATATCAAAGCGTTTCCGTATGATTAAAATATAAAAAAGAACTCAGGAAAATAATCCTGAAAACCAATATTTTTCGTAACTTTGTATCAAAATCAAATAAGCATAACAATGGAACCATCTATATACAGTTTTTCACTTTGTGCCGCACTGCCGTTGATGTTATTCTTCGGCTTTTATTTTTTGTTTGCAAAGACTCCTGAAAAGAAAATTTTCAAGAATTATCTCCGCTCTCGACAGATTATGGGTATAGCTATGCTACTGCTTTCGGCAAACTATTCGGTACATTTCTTCTTTGGTATCCGATTCAAAAATGCGGATTCTGCCATATTGATGAACATGTCCACATACTTCCTGTGCTATTCTCTGTTCAGTTCGGCATTGATAATGTTGCTTGATCGTTTTTACATTACCAAACGGCGTGTGTGGACACATATCATTTTATGGATTATATTCTCAACTCTTTCCGGAGTTGTGTTGTTCCTGTTGCCAAGCGGAATCATGCAAAAAATCTCTTTATTTGCTTTAGCTGTCTGGTTAATCGTTTTTGGAGTCGTTTTAGCTCGCAGAGTCATAATTGCATATCGTAGAGCCATTCGGATTTTCAATGAAACTCAGGCGGATGATATAGGCACATATATCGAATGGCTTTCCATATTCACTTATTGGGCTGTTATCTTCGGTGTCGGATGCGGATTGCTGACATTCCTGCCTAACAAATATGTTTTTATTTGGATTTTGTCGTCAATACCGTTCTACAGCTATCTTTTCTACAGCTATCAGAACTACCTGCTGTTCTATGAACAGGTGGAAAATGCGTTTGAGCAGGATATACAATCTGAAGAAGAACTTCTGACAAATTCGGGAACTGAACCCGAAATGGTTTCAGAAGAGGAAGTTCCAGTGTCCTATACAGAAATTATAGAGAAAGTGGCCAACTGGATAAAGACAGACGGCTATGTCCAGCAGGGACTTACCATAAAAGAACTGTCCGAAATACTTCATACGAACCGTACCTATCTTTCCGCTTATATCAAGACTACGTATAAAATGACATTCCGCGAATGGATAACCGGTCTCCGGTTGGAGTATGCGAAAAACATACTGAAGGAGCATCCGGAAATCAATATACAGAAGCTGGCTGAGTCTTCCGGTTTTCTTTCCCGCAGTAACTTTATCAAATCATTTACAGAGAAGGAAGGATGTACGCCTGGCAAGTGGAAAAAAGCAAATCTGGAATAATTTGTGTGGTAAAAAGCCGATGAAAAAGGTCTCAGAAGCCCATTTTCAAAAAGTGCTCAAGCGACAAAAAAGTGCTAATTCGACAAAAAAGTGCTCAAACGACAATTTGAAAAGTGCTCAAACGACAATTTTTATAAAACGCTGTATTTTAACAGAAAAAGTTTTTGTAATATTTTGGGCGCTGAATGGCATTTATTACCTTTGGAGAAGACAAAGATAATAAATTCAAGTTTATATGAGCAGAAAAATCACTTTTCTTACCCTGTTTCTGTGGCTGATGACGGTAACTTTTCCTGTCATTGCGCAGCAGAAAGCAGACACGACCTACACCTTCCGGTTCGTTCCGCAGAAGGACATGTTCTACGTGCCTTGGAATGGCAATGACACGGAACTTGCCCGTCTGCTGGAATGTATCGAAAACAACAAAACCACAATTCTTGACGGCAAGCTGCCGCTATTGGTTGACGGCTACTGTAATTCACTGGGCAGTGAAGCCGAGAACCTTGCCACGGCGAAGATCCGTGCCAACCGTGTGAAATCCGAACTGATTATCCGTGCGGAAATAAAAGAGGAGAATTTCATTACCCGCAACCATGCGACTGAGGGTGATTTTGTCACCGTGCGCCTGACGGTACCGGTAAAGGGAACTGCCGCGACGGATGCGGAAGCACGACGCAAGGCGGAAACCGAACGACTGGAAGCCGAGAAGCGTGCCGAACAGGAACGGCTTGCCGAAGAGCAGCGCAAGGCGGAAGAAGCCCGACTTGCCGCTGAAAAGGCAGAAGCCGAGAAAGCCGCTCAACAAAATACACTTGCCGACACGCCGTCGGAAACCAAAATCACAACTGATTATCATCTCTCCCTGCGTGCCAACCTGCTGCGCTGGGCTACCCTGACACCAGATCTTGGCGTGGAATGGCGCATCTGCCCATCGTGGGGCATTGCCGTAAACGGCTCGTGGACTTCATGGACGTGGAGCGACAAGGACCGCCGCTATGCACTCTGGGAAGTGGCTCCGGAAGTGCGTTACTATATGGGTGAGAAGAAAGCCTGGTATCTGGGCGCGATGTTCAAGGCCGGACAGTTCAACTACAAGCTCTCCGAAACAGGCAAGCAGGGCGACCTGATGGGTGGCGGCATCACCGCCGGCTATCAGCTGCGACTAAACAAGGCATTAGATCTTGATTTCAACCTCGGTTTGGGCTACCTGAATGCCGATTTCGAAAAATATGAAGTCATCGATGGTGTGCGCGTGCGCTGTGGCAACGAGACAAAAGATTGGTGTGGTCCCATCAATGCCGGTGTGACATTGGTATGGAAGTTATTCTAATACGGAGGAATAGAGTATGAAAGCAAGACAATATATAAATATGGTAGGAATGGCAGCTGCCGTGCTGCTCTCTTCCTGCGTGAAGGACACGCTTTATGACACGCCGCATCCCGACTATGGGAAGATTGCGGTGACAGCCGACTGGTCGGCACGCGGTGAGGGTATCGACATACCTACCACATGGACGGTTACCATGGGTGACTATACGGGTACGGAGACTTCCGCCACCCATGCCCCCAACCATCTGTTTGCTCCGGGCAGCTACACCCTTGCGGTGTGGAACCCTGCTGAAGGAATCATGGTAAATGGTACCACAGCCACCATTGCCGCAGCCACGGGAAACCGGGCAGGAACGGATGCCTTTGTGAACAATGCCCCGGGATGGTTCTTCACCTATACGAAACAGGTGAGCATCGAGAAAGACAAGGACTATCCGCTGACCGCCGCAATGAAGCAGCAGGTACGCGAACTGACGCTTGTCGTCAAACCGACGGGTGATGCCGCCGGACGCATCACGGAGATTGTTGCCCATCTGACGGGTGCAGCCGGAACACTCGATTTCGCTACCGATACCTACGGAGCCGCTTCAAACGTCGTGCTGCCCTTCACCAAGATAACCGAAGGTGACGATGCCGGCAAGTGGAAAGCCACGGTGCGGTTGCTGGGTGTGACCGGCACGGAACAACTGCTGACGGGTGAAATCCGCTATGCTGACGGCAACCCGAGCCCCACCACGCTGAAAAGCGACCTCACGGAAGCCCTCAAGGATTTCAACACCGGAAAGGGCAAATCGCTGACCCTCGGCGGAACGCTGGTTGAGACTCCCGAAGGCATGGAAGTGGACGGAGCCGAAATCAACGGCTGGGAAGAAGTGAAAGGTGATGATGTAAATGCTGATTTGTAAATAATAAAATTATAGATATAATGAAGACAAGATTTTTTGCACTTGCAGCGCTCACCCTCGCACTGGTAGCCTGCAACAACGACAACGAGAACCTGAACGGTGACCCCGTGGCCGCCCAGTTTACCGCCGACATCGCCCCCGCCACCCGCGCCAGCGGAACCACCTGGACTGCCGGCGACCGTATCGGCATCACCGACATCGGCAACGATTCCCAGTACGGCAACGTGCCTTTCATCCTGAAAAACGGGAAATTTGAGGCAGAAGGAAAGGTTATCTATATCGAAGATACAAAGACCCATACTTTCCGCGCCTACTATCCGTACAACGCGGTGGGAGGCATCCTCACAGCCACGACCGATGCCACGGCGCAGCAGAACCAGCCTGCCATCGACTTCCTCTTTGCTTCAGGAGCCACGGGAGACAAAAACAACCCGGTAGTAAGCTTCACCGACAAAACCGCCAAAGGCGGTGAAGACAACTCCTTCCACCACCGCATGAGCCAGATAACCCTTACCTTCGAGGCGGGCGACGGCGTGAATTTCAGTGTGGTCAAGCCTGAACGTTACACGCTGGACGGATTGTTACTCACCGGTACGTTCAACACGGCCGACGGTATTGCCACCGCAGACAACGGGGCACAGACCGGAGAACTGACCATGAATTTGGCAGACGGCAATCTCACGTCATCGATCATCCTCTTCCCGCAGACAGTTGCATCCCTGCCGTTGGTTGTGAATTACAAAGGTCAGGAATATCATGCCACACTCACCATGCCCGATGGCGCACTGCTGGCGGGCAACAACTATACCTATACCGTCAAGGTACGCAACAAAGTCCTTGAAGTCAGCGAAGCCACCATTGCAAAGTGGAACGATATAGACGGTGGAGATGTGGGTGCTGACCTGTAGGATGTTAATAATTAATCGATTAGAATGAAGAATTATGAGACATAGATTATTTATCCCCGCAGCCACCGCACTGCTGTTCGCCCTCGCCGCCTGCACGCAGGACGAACTTGCTGGCGATAACCGTCTGCCCGAAGGTGAATACCCCGTAGTCATCCGTGCCACCGGACTGTCCGTAGAAGCAACGCCGCTGGCAGCCCCTTCCACCCGTGCCTCTGTGGACGGCGACTGGCAGGGCGTCACTTCCGTGGCACTCAAGATGGGCGATGCGGTAAAGGAATACACCGTAACGGCTTCTACCGATTTCAAGAGTGCCACGCTTTCACGCGAGAACGACCCGTACTACTGGACCAGCCGCGCCCCGATTACCGTATCGGCATGGTGCCCCTTCGACAAGGCTGACATCACACAGATGCCTGCCGTGAAGGTGGCAGAAGACCAAAGCAAACTGGCTGACTTCCAAAACAGCGATTTCATCTCTGCTGAGAACCGGAAGGTGGAATTTAACAACCCGACTCTTGAATTTACCCACCGCACGGCACGCGTGACAATCGAACTGAAGCCCGGCACGGGATTCACGAGCGTGGACGGTGCCACGGTGAGCCTCGTGAGCCTGTCCGCCGATAACGGCAACCCGACTGCCATCAAGACCTACAACGCAAGCGGCAACACCTACGAGGCACTGACTGCCCCGCAGACCGTTGCGGCAGGCAAACCGTTCGTCAAGGTGGAACTCGGCGGCGGCACCTTCTACTTCCGCCCGCAGAACAACGTCGTATTAGAAGCGGGCAGCCGCTATAAATATACCGTTAAGGTGAACGCCACTGGCTTGACATTAGAGGGTTGCACCATCGGTGATTGGGCTGACGGCGGCGGCGAGAGTGGTGCAGCCGAGTTGGGCTACATCTACGATAGCAACACCAAGACCTACACGGTCTATAACGCCGACGGCCTGCTGGCATGGAACGAAGCCTCACAAAAAGATGAATCGATAAATTGCACCCTCGCCGCTGACATCGACCTGACGGGTAAGGAATGGACACGGTCAGGCATATTTACATTCTACTCCGGCGTCTTTAATGGGCAGGGACACCGCATTACGGGATTAAACTTTTCAGCAGCGACTACTGAACTTTTTGGGTTATTAAATGAACGTGGAGTGATAAAGAACCTACAACTCATAGATGTGAATCTGTATGGCAGTAGTGGAAATACTGCTGGAATAGTGGGCCGAAATCATGGCCAAATCATTGCCTGCTCTGTGACGGGAAAAATTTCTGCATCATATGGTGGAACTTGTGGTATAGCCGAATCAAATTATGGCGATATCATCGCTTGCTGGTTCGACGGCACATTGAAAGAGTCTAACAATGGAGCTATAGTGCGTTATAACTACGCTGATATAACTTCCTGTTATTGGGGAGGCAATGCCGGGCAAGGAGTATTCCGTATTGAAAGAGGAACGGTAGATGCCACGAAGGTGGACGGCGCGACCGTGAAATGGCAGACAGCCGTCGACGGCATGAACACCGCCCTCACCGCTGGCGACTACCAGTGGATACTCGGCACCGACGGTCTGCCCGTATTACAAAAGAGACAATAACGAACCCTAAACGACACGCATCATGAAACGAGCAACCATCCATACATCCGCAGCCATCGCCCTGCTGCTCGGCCTTGCCGCCTGCACGCAGGACGAACTTGCCGACGATAACCGTCTGCCCGAAGGAGAATACCCCGTAGTCATCCGTGCCACCGGACTGTCCGTAGAGGCAACGCCGCAGGCAGCCCCATCAACCCGTGCCACCGTGGACGGCGACTGGCAGGGCG
>ERZ860322.1765-NODE-1765-length-11612-cov-3.901532_pt1 | contig 11612 bp, 8 predicted proteins | sample MGYA00509979_ERZ860322 | MGnify/ENA primary metagenome ERZ860322 (study PRJEB30046, sample SAMN00715217) | human gut metagenome | study: EMG produced TPA metagenomics assembly of the A metagenome-wide association study of gut microbiota in type 2...
CGCGTCCGTGCCACATTGGGCGAGATTTCATCTGCTTGCGAACAGGTCGTAGGACGTTATAAAGCAATAATTAGAACTATATCAGGCGTGTATTCATCAGAAAGTAAAAACGATAGCGACTTCAAGCGTGCTTGTGAACTGGCTGAGAAGTTTGCGAAGAAAGAGGGGCGTCAACCCCGTATCATGATTGCGAAGATGGGACAGGACGGTCACGACCGTGGTGCCAAAGTGGTAGCGACCGGTTATGCCGACTGCGGTTTTGACGTGGATATGGGACCGTTGTTCCAGACACCGGCGGAAGCTGCCCGTGAAGCTGTTGAAAACGATGTTCATGTAGTCGGTGTTTCTTCGTTGGCTGCCGGACATAAGACATTGGTTCCGCAGATTATTGAGGAATTAAAGAAGCTGGGTCGCGAAGATATCGTAGTGATTGCCGGTGGCGTTATTCCTGCACAGGATTATGATTTCTTGTATAAAGCAGGGGTGGCTGCTATCTTCGGTCCGGGTACTCCGGTGGCGAAAGCTGCTTGCCAGATTTTGGAAATCCTGATGGACGAAGAATAAGACAGGACTTTCCTGTTTTTGATTTTATCCCGCCTTTTTAGTTCAAATGAACTGAAAGGCGGGATGTTTTTTACTGACATTTGTTTGTCTGAAATTAAAATTGGCTATATTTGTCCGGCTTTCATTATAAGAAGCAGAATAGATGAGTGAAAAAGTAGAAGACTTGGATGTTCGTTTTGAACGGTTTTACGCGGCTAACTACCCTCGTGTCAAGAACTTTGCAAAGTTGTTGACCAAATCGGAGGAAGATGCGGAAGACATCGCTCAGAATATATTTCTTAAGTTATGGACACGTCCTGAACTTTGGCAGGAGCAAGAAACCATGACGAGCTATCTTTATACCGTTACCCGAAATGAAATCTTCAACCTTTTCAAACATCAGAAGGTGGAACAGGAATACGAAGATAAGATAATGAAAGCGCAGTTGATAGGCGATTTGTGTGATGAAGATACTTCATTGCTCGAAAATCTCTATTATAAAGAAGTGCTCCTCCTCGTCAAGATGACACTCGACCAATTGCCTCCCAAACGCAGGCAAATATTTGAGATGAGCCGGTTTGAAGGTTTGTCTCACAAAGAAATAGCGGAGAAACTGCAAATCCCTCTGCGCACAGTGGAAGACCACATCTACAAAACATTGACCGAACTTCGTAAAGTGTTAATGTTTGTTATTCTCTTCCGGTTCTTTCCGTAGTTTCTCTTTCTGAATGGTGGTAATTATGTAAACGTTTCTTAGAAACAATAAATATCACCTTATGAAGAATTATATTCGTGACGTTATAGACCGTTATATCAAGCATGACTATCCGGCGGAAGTCGACCGGGATTTTCGTGTATGGCTTATAGATGACGAACGTGCCGATGAAAAGGATTCCGAATTGAGTCAGCTTTGGAAAGCTACCGAATCCGCAACTACTCCCAATTATCAACATTCGTTGGAGAGGATGAGAGAACTCACCGGAATAAAGACGAGACAAAAAGTACATACCTTACATACGCGGCTGGTTATCTGGAAGATTGCAGCGGCTTTGCTGATTGCCGTATCCGCTGGCTCTATTTATCTGGCTTTACAGAACAGACAGGCACCGGACTTGTTGCAGGCTTATATACCTACCACCGAGATGCAGAATATTACTTTACCGGACGGCACGCAAGTGATGATCAATTCAGAAAGTACCTTGCTATATCCTCAACAGTTTACGGGAGACAGTCGTTGTGTCTATCTGGTGGGAGAAGCCAACTTCAAGGTGAGACGTGACGAAGCACATCCGTTTATCGTAAAGTCGGCAGATTTCCAAGTCACGGCATTGGGAACGGAATTTAATGTGTCGGCTTATCCCGAAGAGGAAGAGGTAACGGCAACGTTGATTTCGGGAAAAGTTCTGGTAGAGTACAACGGGTTGAAAGAGCAAGAGATACTGAAACCCAACGAACAGTTGGCTTATAATAAACACACCCGCTTGGGTAGTGTGACTTATCCGGATATGCAGGATGTCACAGCTTGGCAACGCGGTGAGATTGTTTTTCGCAGTATGACGATGGAAGAGATCTTCACCCGTCTCGAACGCAAATATCCTTATACATTCGTGTATAGCTTTCACAGCCTGAAAAGTGACCGTTTTAACCTGACTTTCGGGCAGAACGCTTCCATAGAAGAAGTGATGGATATTATTGCCCGTGTGACGGGTAATCTGGATTATAAGATAGTGGGCGACAAATGTTATCTGACGGTGCGTCATAAATAACGTTCCCGCTACCGGACTATTTGAATAACACCGATTATTAACCTTAAAATATACAAGAAGCCTATGCGGAAAAAATATCCGGGAGAAGCTGCAACCTTCCCCCGGATGTGAAATCGAAATTCTTACTATTAGCGTTACACAAACGCTACTAAATTCGAGAATCTAACTTTATCTGTATAAACTAATACTAAGAAGATGCAGCAAATTTATGAATTTATAGCCAATAAGCAGACAATCAGCCGAGTATTTATGCTTTTTTTGTGCTGTCTGCTCCTTTCTATCCCCACTTTTGCTCAAAATAGCAGTGCCCGGATTACGATCCATAAGAAAAACATATCGGTCATTGAGGCGCTGAAAGAAGTGGAAAAGCAGACGAAACTTTCTGTCGGCTACAACGAATCGCAGTTGAAAAATAAACCCTCCATCAGTCTGGCTCTGGAAAAAGCGACATTGGAGAACTCTCTCACCGAAATCCTGAAAGGAACAGGATATACTTATCAGTTGAAAGGCAAATATGTCATCATTGTTCCGCAAGAAAAGAAAGAAGCGGAGCAAGCGTCTGTCAAACGTATCGCAGGGCAAGTGCTGGATGAACAGGGAGAACCGCTCATCGGTGTGAATGTGCTGGTGGAAGGAACGAGCATAGGAGCTATCACCGATATGGACGGAAACTTCTCGCTGGAAGCTCCGGTAGGCAGTACGTTGAGTATTTCTTACGTGGGCTATACTCCGAAGACATTGAAAGTGGGTGGAGCGAACAAGTACAGCGTGCAACTCGCTTCGGATACGAAACTATTGAATGAAGTCGTAGTGACAGCATTGGGTATCAAGCGTGAGCAAAAGGCATTGAGTTACAATGTGCAGCAGGTGAAATCCGACGAACTGACTCAAATTAAAGACGCCAACTTTGTAAACAGCCTGAATGGTAAAGTAGCGGGTGTTACTATCAATACCAGTTCTTCCGGTGTGGGAGGAGCAAGCAGGGTAGTGATGCGTGGTACGAAGTCCATCGAGCAGAGCAGCAATGCTTTGTATGTCATCGATGGTATTCCGATGTACAATTTCGGAGGCGGAGGCGATACGGAATTTGGTTCAAAAGGAGCTACCGAAGCCATTGCCGATATCAACCCCGAAGACATCGAAAGTATCTCCGTACTGACGGGAGCTGCCGCAGCTGCCATGTATGGTAGTAATGCCGCCAATGGAGCGATTGTGATTACCACTAAAAAGGGACACGTAGGGAAATTGCAGGTCGGTGTCTCTAGTGGCATTGAATGGTTGAAGCCTTTCAAAATGCCGGATTTTCAAGGACGCTACGGAACCGGGAGCAACGGCAAAGCCGGTAATTCAAGTATTTATAGCTGGGGACCGAAGTTGAATGCGGCCGCACAGACCGGATATGAACCGAGTGATTTCTTCGATACCGGCGCGGTGTATTCCAATTCTGTGACTTTATCTACGGGAACGGACAAGAATCAGACTTTCTTTTCGGTAGCTACTGTCAATTCAGCAGGTATGGTACCCAACAATAGGTATAATCGATATAACTTTACTTTCCGCAATACGACAAGTTTCCTGAATGATAAAATGAAACTGGATGTCAGTGCCAGCTACATTCTTCAGAACGACCGGAATATGACCAATCAGGGACAGTATTCCAATCCGTTGGTTTCTGCCTATCTTTTTCCTCGTGGAGATGATTTCTCTGTAATCAAGAACTTCGAGCGTTGGGATGAGGCGCGCAAAATCAGTGTACAGTTCTGGCCGCAGGGTGAGGGGGATTTACGTATGCAGAACCCTTATTGGATAGCTTACCGCAATCTTCGTCTCAACAATAAGAAGCGTTATATGGCTTCGGCGGGTTTGAGTTATCAGATTCTGGACTGGTTGAATGTGGCAGGCCGTGTCCGCATCGACAATACCCACAGCGAATATGAAGGCAAGCTGTATGCAAGCACTAGTACGACACTGACCGATGGTAGCACGCAAGGGCATTACACCGTGAACAACGGACAAAACTCGCAGACATACGCCGATGTGTTGATAAATATCAACAAACGTATTCAGGACTTTACGATTGTTGCCAATATCGGAGCCAGTTATAGCGGTATCACCAGCAAAGAGCTGGGATATGCAGGCCCGATACGTGAAACGGGAATTCCCAATCTTTTCAATGTATACGATTTGGATAATGCCAAGAAGCGTGCCACACAGACCGGTTGGCGTGAAGCGACGGAATCTATCTTTGCCAGTGCGGAGATTGGTTGGAAGAGTATGCTTTACCTCACTTTGACGGGACGTAACGACTGGGCTTCGCAGTTGACACATTCTCCGCAGGCTTCCTTCTTCTATCCGTCAGTCGGCTTGTCGGCCGTCATTTCGGAGATGGTAAAAATGCCGGAATGGGTGGATTATCTGAAAGTGCGCGGTTCGTTCAGTTCCGTAGGTAATCCCTATCCCCGTTTCCTAACTTATCCTACCTACTCGTATGATGCGACTAACATGGACTGGAAATCTCAAAAGAACTTCCCTATCGGCAAACTGTATCCTGAACGTACTGATTCTTGGGAAATCGGTCTGGACGCTACGCTTTTCAAAGATTTCAAGTTGAGCGGTTCGTTCTATTATGCCAATACGTACAACCAGACGTTCGATCCCGAACTTCCCGTATCCGCGCGTTATGACAAACTCTATGTGCAGACCGGATATGTACGTAACTACGGTTTTGAAGCCATGTTGGCTTATAATCATCGTTGGGGAGATTTTGGTTGGGATACCAGCTTTACTTATTCTACCAATAAGAATGAGATCGTAGAATTGGTGCGCAATTATGTGCATCCGGAAACCGGGGTCATCTATAACGTTGACAAGTTGGAACTGAAAACCAATGAAGGACGTGGTTTCGGTAAAGCGAAGTTTATTCTGAAAGAAGGCGGCACGCTGGGTGATCTTTATACACATGCCGACTTAAAACGTGACATTAACGGCAATGTGCTGATTGATGATGACGGCAATGTGACGGCTGTTGATAACGCAGGTGACATAAAGTTGGGAAGTGTGCTTCCGAAGGCCAATCTTGCCTGGAACAATAGCTTCACTTATAAGGGAATCAATGCCGGATTCTTGGTTACTGCCCGTTTGGGAGGTATTGTTTACTCCGCTACCCAAGCTTATCTTGATCTGTACGGAGTGTCCGAGACATCGGCTGCCGCACGTGATGCGGGCGGCGTATGGGTAAATGACCGTAGTCAGGTGAACCCGCAGAGTTTCTATTCCGTAGTGGCTTCGCAGAGCGGACTTCCTACCTATTATACATACAGCGCGACGAATGTACGCCTGCAGGAAGCGCATATCGGTTATACCATTCCCCGTCGCTGGCTGGGCAATGTGTGCGACATTAACGTTTCACTTGTGGGACGCAACCTGTGGATGATCTATTGCAAGGCTCCTTTCGACCCGGAAGCGGTGGCTACTACCAACAACTATTATCAGGGAATCGACTACTTCATGATGCCGAGTACCCGGAACATAGGATTCAACGTTAAGATTAACTTCTAAATATATATGATGAACATGAAACGAATATATTACCTTCAGAGAATCATTCTTTCGGTGCTCTTGCTGTTACCCTTGTCCGGTTGTTTCGACAGTGACATCAACCGCAAGATGTACGAAGCGGATGATGACGAAATGCAACGCGAAAATCATATTGTCGGTGCGACGTTGAGAGTGATGCAAGGGCTTGTCAGCCCGACGCGCGAGCATTTGTACCAGTTTATGGATGCCATGGCGGGCGGTGCCTACGGAGGCTATATGGAAGGTATCGTAGATACATGGGTAATGAAGTTCTCTACATTCAACCCCGAACAGGGATGGCTGAAATCCCCGTTTGCCGACCCTATCACCGACCTTTATCCCCAATACCTCAAGATGTTGAGCGTGACGGATGATCCGGTAGCTTTGGCTTTGGGGAAAATCTTGCGTGTCTGCGTCATGCACCGTGTGACGGATATTTACGGGCCTATCCCTTACTCGCAGATGTTGAGTAATGACAATCTGGGAGAGAACCTGTCCGTTCCGTACGATTCGCAGGAACAGGTCTATACACAGATGCTGAAAGAGCTGGAAGAGGCCGACAAGGTGTTGGAAGAAAATAAAGACCTTTCTTCCGAAGCGTTCCGCAAGTTGGAGGACTTGTATTACGGCAACATCTCCAAATGGCGCAAATTCCTCCATTCCATGCAGCTTCGCATAGCCATGCGCATGAGTTATGTGAATCCGACGGAAGCGCAGCGTATCGCCCAGAATGCCGTAGCGGCAGGAGTGATCGAGGCGAATGAAGATAATGCTATGCTCCATGTAGCCGAGAACCGTTCCGAACTGTTGTTCAACAACTGGAACGATTACCGCATCAGTGCCGATTTGGTTTCCGTTATGAAAGGATACGAAGACCCCCGTCTGGACGCAATGTTCGTGAAAGGGACCAATGTAGTGGAAGTGGATGGCGAACCAAAGGAAGTGAATGATTTTTATGGGGTGCGTATCGGTATCTTCACCGAGAAGAAGGACGACATGATTAATTTGTATTCCAAACAAATCATCAGCAGCACCGATCCTTACCTTTGGATGAATGCCGCAGAAGTGACCTTCCTCCGTGCCGAAGGCGCATTGCGTGGCTGGGACATGGGTGGCGAGCCGCAGGCGTTGTATGAAAAAGCCATCGCTCTCTCGTTCGAGGAGCGCGGGGCTACGGGAGCCGATAAATATGTGAAGGATGCAGAAAAGAAGCCGGTGAAGTACGTAGACCCGATGGGCGCTTATAGTGCGGATGCAGTGAGCGAGATTACGATTGCTTGGGAACAGGGGGCTGGAAAGGAAATCTTCGAGAGGAATCTGGAACGCATCATCACGCAGAAATGGATTGCCATCTTCCCGTTAGGTCTGGAAGCATGGGCGGAACATCGTCGTACCGGTTATCCGAGATTGCTTCCTGCCGTAGAGAACAAAGATCCTAATAACAGTGTGGATATCGCTATCGGTCCCCGCCGCCTGCCTTATCCGGCAGACGAATACAACTCCAACGCTGCCAATATAGCCAAAGCCGTACAGATGTTGGGTGGTGCCGACGCTGCGGGCACTCCTCTTTGGTGGGACGCGAAAGACCATTCGGTTGATAATAACTAATAGCTCTTTACAAGAACCTTTTTTAATCCATAAGATTATGAAATATAAATCAATATTCAATGTATGTCTGCTGACCGCTTTCCTGTTGACTGCGACCACTTCCTGTGACGATTGGACGGAAATGGAGATTCATGAGACGGATGTCAACGGAGCAAAGGAGCAGAACCCGGAACAATATTCTGTTTATACGCAGAACATTCGGGCTTATAAAGCAACGAAGCATGCTGTGGTTTATGCCCGGCTTGACAATGCTCCGGACAAGGCTACCAGTGAAAAGTTTTTTCTCCGTTCCTTGCCGGACAGTATTGATATCGTATCCATGCGCAATGCCGACCGCCTGACTGATTTTGACCGGGAAGACATGGCGATGGTACGTGCCGATTACGGAACGAGAGTGCTTTATTATGTGGATTGTACGCTGGGAGACAAACAGAATGCTGCTATCGCCTCTGCTGCCGAAGCCGTACGGGCGGGAACGTTTGACGGCATTACGCTTGCCTCTTCCGTTCCGGTAGATGCGGCAACGTTGCAATCGCTGGCTGATGCATTGGGACAGACACCGTGCTTACTTATTTTTGAGGGAACTCCTTCCCTGTTGCCGGAAGCGCAACGCGGTCTTTTCAGTTATTTCGTACTGGATATTTCGGCTGCTTCCGACGAATATGACATAGAGACGGAAGTCCGTCTGGCTACCGGTTACGGTAATACTGCCGCCGGACATCTGTTGCTGGCTGTAACTCCCGAAGGTACATTGACCGATTATAACGGAGTGACACGTTCTGCCATTGCCGGGGCCGCTTACAGTGCTCTCAACATGGAGACACCGTTGGGAGGCATTGCCATTTACAATATCTCGGACGATTATTACGATGCTGATATTATTTATAAACAGACTCGCGGAGGCATTCAATTTTTGAATCCCGCTTCGGTTCATTAAACTAAGTAAGCTATGAGAATACATAAACTTTATCAGTGCCTCGCAGCCGCAACCCTCTTGTTTTTGCCGGTTGCCTGCGACAATACGGATTACAGCGAAAAATCACCGTTTGACAATTCGGCATACTTGAATGTGGCTGCTACTAAAAATGCGGAAACTTTCACGTTTAACCGGAAAGTGACAAGCCAGACGAAAACGTTTACAGTGAAATTGTCTTATCCTTCAGGGGATGATGTGAAGGTGAACTTAAAGGTAGACCCTTCATTGGTCGGTGCATATAACGCAAAGAACGACACGCATTATGAAATGCTGCCTGCCGAACATTATCAGTTGTCACAGGAGTCCGTAACAATTCCTGCCGGAAAGATAACATCCGACGAAGTCGGTATCAAATTCTTGAAACTCGACGAGCTGGAGATTGACGCTACTTATCTCTGTCCGCTTTCCATTAGTGGGGCCGAAGGAGTGGGAATAATGGACGGCTCACGTACCATGTATTATCTGGTGCGTCGCTCCAGTGCCATAACCACGGCAATAAACTTGAAGAATGTCTACGTCACCGTTCCGGGATTTGATAAGGGCAGTCCGACAGCTGATGTTGTGAATAACTTGAGTGCCGTGACGATGGAAGCGATTATACGGGTGAATAGCTTCCAACCGGAAATATCCTCTATTATGGGGATTGAGATGTATCTCCAGATGCGTATCGGTGATGCTAACTTTCCGAACCAGCAGTTGCAGGTGCAGACCACGTACGGGAAATTTCCCGATGCCAGTAAACAAAAGCTGTTGTTGGCGGGTGAGTGGTATCACGTTGCGTTGACATGGGATTTGGCTACTGCTACTATCGCTTATTATGTGAACGGGCAGTTGCAGAGTATCAGTACCAGTCATGGTAAAAGTGATCTGACCAGCATCAGTTTGGGCGACAAAGAACCTGATGATGAATTTGGCAATGGTGGTGACCATAATTTCTATTTCGGACGATCTTATACCTTGTCTCATGATTTGAGCCGCCAATTTGACGGTGAAATCTGTGAAGCCCGTATTTGGAGTGTAGCCCGTACGCAAGAACAGATTTATCAGAATATGTATGATATTCCTAATCCGGCTGACGAGCCTGCTTTGTGTGCTTATTGGAAGTTTAATGAAGGAACCGGCTTGGAAGTAGTAGACCGTACAGGGCATGGGAACAATGCGAAAGTAGTTCCTTATTGGAAAACGGTCGATCATGTGGAAGCTTATAGTAAGACGGATGCGGAACTTTGGCCGAGTGGCATTGAGGTGCCGAAGGTGAATCAGGAATAAGGGATTACAGATAACTATTAAAAATGTATATGATTATGAAACGAATAATACGAAATATCTCTTCGTGCGTGTTATTGGCACTGGTGATGGGAGCTTGCGAAGAAGATGCGGCGTTGGTGTCTCCGAACGTAGCACATGACAAGTCTACAGTATCACCGGAGGAAGTTGGAGAAACTGCTTTCCTGCAAAGTGCTTCAGAATCGGGAAATAAATTTATTTTTCTTGATTTTGTAGAACAGGGAAGTGATGAACTATATGTAGAATTGGTGGAGCCGACCGAGCGGGATATGACATTCACAATTGGTATAAATACTTTGTTAACTTATCAGGATATGCCATCGATTGCAGAGCAATTTTACAAAGTGGGAGCAGGTTTTGTGGAAGATTGGGAGAATAAATTTACGATAACTAATGGCGGAAAGGTGACAGTAGCGGCAGGTGAACGAAAATCGACACGGATAAGTTTTACTGTGTCAAATATGGAGCTTATTGGTTCTTATTATTTATTGCCATTGTTGGCGACGGATGAAGATGGTAATCAGTACAAGCTTTTCTATTATATCTGCCAAGTGGAAATGGAACGTCAGGACAGGTCGAATAAACCGTATACAGTGGTGGCGTATATTGATACTGAAATGATGAATCCTTTGATTGCTGACCAATATACTTCTAAATTGCAGTATATGAAATCCCGTCGGGATAGAAAAACTATTTACGAAAACGTCCCGGTATTTGATATAGTGAATTTACGAAAAGCTTTGTTGAAATACGATGAGTCTTCCCGTAGAGCGGTTTTGAAGTTTACGCCTGATATAGAACATGTGTTGAAAAACTACGCTCAATATATTCAACCATTGAAGCGGAGTGGTATAAAAGTCTGTCTTTCCATCGAAGGTGGAGGAACAGGCATCGGTTTTGCCAATTTAACAGATGTGCAAATTGCTGATTTTGTAGCACAAGTCCAAGTGGCTGTGAAGATGTATCAACTGGATGGCATCCATTTGCGTGATGAAGGTGCCGGATATGACAAGACTGGAGCACCGGAGTTAGATGAAACTTCTTATCCAAAATTAGTCAAGGCACTGCGTGAAGCGATGCCGGACATCATGTTGACTCTTGCAGATGATGGAGGAACTACGGCAATGATGGACAAAGAACAGGGTGGCATTGTAGTAGGCGATTACATTGATTTGGCGTGGAATGTTGTGTGGGATACTGCGGTTAACCCTTGGGCAAGCGGGTCGGAACGCAAACCTATAGCGGGAGTAACGAAAGAACATTATGGGGGCATTTCTTTTTATATAAAGCCACGAATGACAAATGAAGAAGGTTTGTTCTTTGAGAATCTGCAGGATGAATCCCGTATAATCGCCCTGAATGAGGGACTTGGAAAAGTAGCTGTTGCAGAGAATATTCCTTATAGAGACTATATACAGGAAGTTGCAAATGTTATGGGAATTATGGGCCTTTTAAGCTGTTTTCATGATACTAACAATGGAGAATATCCTCGATATGATGTGAATGTAACGGAGACGTTGGCTGCGTCATATTATTTTGCTTTCCGAAAAGATTGGTAAATTGAAAAGTGCTCTCTATTGATGTAATAGCTGTTTGTAAGAATCCGGGATTGTGGGAGATAGTTCGTATAGTTGGTTTACTGATTTACATATATCACACAAAGCGAATGGGTATTATCAGTATCGTAAAAACTGCTCATAGAAGTAATTGTATTTATTTGAATGATAACTAATTAATAAGAAAAATAATGAAGAATGTATTGAAAATCTGGTTAGTCGACAACACTGTAACCGTCGACAACAAAGACGATAAGACCAGCCTTTTTGCCAAGTACTCGAAGTGAATTTGTCGCGCCG